>Ga0209506_1000349_pt1 | contig 64429 bp, 50 predicted proteins | sample AD_JPNHG2_MetaG_FD_184409 | JGI IMG/M metagenome (GOLD analysis project Ga0209506, IMG submission 184409) | Active sludge microbial communities of municipal wastewater-treating anaerobic digesters from Japan - AD_JPNHG2_MetaG (SPAdes) (version 2) | ecosystem: Engineered > Bioreactor > Anaerobic...
GCGATACATCCATGTCTCCAAGTGCAAGGGTTTTTGCCGATCAACGGCCAATTCCATTCACCTGTCAGACGATAACCGAAACGCATACCACTGTAAAACAGCAACTTACAATCTATTCAGCAAGCCCTACTTATAGTCAACAAGGGGGCTGATCGTCGACGGCACAAGCTAACCCCTCTTTCTTGCAGTCAATTATGGCCGTCCACCCGAGTATTCACGTAGGCAGGGTAGAGGCTGTCCGGTTACAGGGCGGGCCAGCCGATTGCCCGTGTTCGGCTTGTGTGTCGATCACATATCGTGCAGGACTGTTTCGACGGGCGGGGCGAAGTAGAGTCCGAACTCCGAGAGCGTGGGGCAGACGCGGCTCTGCATGATCTTGATGCGGACCTTGCGGGTGGTGATGGGGTCGAAGCGGAGCAGGCGTTTGTAGCCGACGGTTGTTCCGCGGGCGAACTGGCGCCAATCGCCGTCGAACCATGCTTCGAGGGAGAAGTCTTCAATGCGCTGGCCGACCTTGATGTATTCGCTGAGCGAGGCGACGTTGAACGTCTGTTGGGCCTGCATGTCGATTTCGAGAATAGCCAGCGTGGTGCCTTCCTCGGTGGTCCAGTAGGTTTCGGGGTCGCCGTCGACGACGCGGGCGGGGGCGTGTATCAGCTCGCGTGTGTCGCGACGGCATGAGGAGCAGCGTGCTTCGGCGTCGGCGGCGAAGTTGTTTGCGAAGGTGGCGTCGAGGACCTTGCGGAATTCGCGCAGACGTCGGGCGTCGTTTTCGTGGATGAGGCCGCGACGGTCGGGCGGGATGTTAAGAAGCAGTACTGAGTTGCGGCCGACGGAGCTGTAGTAGATATCAAGCAGTTGGTCGACGGACTTGACCTTGTCATCTTCGGCAGCGTGATAGAACCAGCCGGGGCGGATCGAGACGTCGGTCTCGGCGGGCAGCCAGACGAGGCGGCCGGGCCCCATGAGCGCGGTGCGGCTGCCCAGGTCGGGCCGGGTTACGTCCTGGAGCATGAACTCGTCGAAGGTCTTTTCAAGGCGAAGGACGCTCCATTCGGTTTCGCGTGCGTAGCCGGCCTCGTTGCCGACCCAGCGGACATCGGGGCCGTTGAAGATCACGGCGTCGGGGGCATAGCGGCGGACGACTTCGTAGTAGGCGGGCCAGTCGTAGACCTGGCGTTTACCGTTGGGGCCTTCGCCGCAGGCGCCGTCGAACCAGACTTCGTGGATGGGGCCGTATTTCGTGAGCAGTTCCTTTAGCTGGTTGATGAAGTACTGGTTGTAGGCGGGCGAATCGCCGTAGGTGGGCTCATGACGGTCCCAGGGGGAGAGATAGACGCCGAACTTGAGGCCGGCTTTGCGGCAGGCGTCGGAGAGTTCCCTGACGACGTCGCCCTTGCCGTTTTTCCACGGGCTGTTCTTGACGGAATGTTCGGTGTACCTGCTGGGCCAGAGGCAGAAGCCGTCGTGATGCTTGGCGGTGAGCATGACCAGTTCCATGCCGGCGTCTTTACAGACCTGGACCCACTGATTGCAGTCGAGCTCGGTCGGGTTGAAGATCGCGGGGTCTTCCTTGCCGTCGCCCCATTCCTTGTCCGTGAAGCTATTGATGCCGAAGTGAATGAAGCCGATGAGTTCGCGTTGCTGCCAGGCCATCTGGCGGGGGCTGGGGGTGATTCGGGCGGCCTTGGTGATGATGCTGTGGGCGGTTTCGCCGGGGTTTAGCTGTGTGGCGGTGGGCATCTGCTGTTCGGGCAGACAGGAACACAGCACAGTGAGCAACAATGCAGATACCCCCACGCGGCAAGCCATGACCCCCAACGGATGAACTGTCATAACTTCGGCACCTTTCTTATTGTTGCAGAGACCTGCGGACGGGACGGCCGTCCGATATCATACGCGCGAGCCATAATGATACCAAAGCACATCAAGAGGTGCAAGATACATGACAACCCGTCCAGAAGGAGTCCGATTTGAGCGCACGAAAAAGGCCGCTGCTTGCGGCCTGCTGTCTTGCCGTCAGGCGACGACGTGGACTCTCTTGCCCTTGAACTGGACGGTACCATCGGTGAGGGCGAAGAGCGTGAAATCGCGGCCCATGCCGACGTTGAAGCCCGGCTGGAATCTGGTTCCCCGCTGGCGGACGATGATCGAGCCGGCGCGTGCGGTCTGGCCGCCGTAGAGCTTGACGCCGAGGTACTGCGGGTTGCTGTCACGCCCGTTACGTGTTGAGCCTTGTCCCTTTTTATGTGCCATGTGTCACCTTCTGCTTATCTTTACTGCGTTTGTATCGTTTTTCGGTGAATTCCACATAATAGTACGCAGGATACGCGTTGTCCAGCGGAAATTTTGGTGAAAATCCGGAATTTTGACGTGTTTGCGATCCCTACAATCGCCTTAGCTGCCTGTGGAGGGCAGCCTATCCGACCACCCCAGTCGCACATACGTGCGGGTCAGGCGTCTTTGCCGCAGCATTTTTTGTATTTTTTTCCTGATCCGCAGGGGCAGGGGTCGTTGCGGCCGACCTTGGGGGTTTCGAGTTTGATCTGCCTGGTGACGGTTGCCTCGCCCTGGGGTGCGGTGGCGGCGGCTCTCTGGCGTTCGGCCATGGCGAACTGGCCGACCTGGTCGTGCTTGACCTGTGAGACCTGCCAGACGCTTCGGGCGCGGGCGCCAGCTTCGAGGCGGACCTTGAAGATGGTGTCGGTGACCTTGTCTTCGATGGTCTCGAGCATCTCCTCAAACATGCGGAAGCCTTCCTGTTTGTATTCGACCTTGGGGTCTTTTTCGGCGAAGGCGCGGAGGAAGATGCTTTCCTTGAGGTGGTCCATCGCGTAGAGGTGGTCCTTCCAGGCACTGTCGAATATCTGGAGAAGGACGTAACGTTCGAGGTCGGCCAGTTCGCGGCGGTAGAATTCGCGTGCGGCGTCGAGGACTTTGGCCTCGGCCTGTTCGCTGTCGGAGAAGTCTGCTTCGGTGAGGCGGGCGTCGAAACAGGTGTTGGCCCACTCGGCAAGCTGAGCGGGCTGGCGGAGGCTCCTGACTTTGGCGGCGACTTCCTCTTCGAGATAGCCGTCGTGGTAACGTTCGCTCAGCTCAAGGAGCTGCCTGTAAATGGCGTCGGGTTTGGTGTTCTGGAGTTTTTCGACGGTGAACTCGTCATCGAGGCGCCGGCTCGCCCAATCGGGGCTGAAGCGACGATTGGCCCAGTCGGCGAGGGCCTGGAGGCCGTAGACGTTCGGGCCCTGGGGACCGAAGGCCATGGTCATGGCGAATTCGACGGGGTACTCGATTTCGCGGCGGCGGTATTTGTCGGCGACGGCGGCGGCGAGCTTTTCGCGAATCTGGTCGGGGCCCAGGCCGCGGATATCGTCGATGCCGAGGCGGAGGTCGAACTTGGAGCTGGCCCATTGGGCGAAGGTGCGCAGGGCGAAATCCTCATGGAGGAAGTCGGTGAGCTCGGAGCAGTCCTTCCTGTCGATCTGCTCGCAGGCGGCGTCGGTGATCATCCGCTCGATCTCTTCGGCGTCGGCATTGCGGAGTTTGCTGCCGGACAGGCCTGCGCCGAAGGTGCTCATCGCCCAGCGGGAAAGGCCGTCGAGGTTCCACGTCTTGCGGTCCTCGTAGTCCTCGAGGTATTCGCCGAGGGAGACCTGGATCTCGTTGGCGGCGTTCTTCTTTGCCTGTTCCTTGATGCGTTCTTCGATCTCCGCAGCTTCGAGGCCGTCGAGGCGGGCGGGCTGGAGGTCGACGCCGAAACGCGTGCGGGCCCACTCGGCGATGCACTTGAGGTGGTAGTCTTTTGCGAGGATATTGCGCACGGAGCCTTCGATGATGGAGTCGATCATCTCCTCGATGAGGGGCTTGAGACCCTGGCCGGCGATGATCTTGCGGCGGCGGGAGTAGAAAATCTTGCGCTGGTAGTCCATGACCTCGTCGTATTCGAGGAGGCTCTTTCGGGCTTCGAAGTTGCGCTCTTCGACTTTCTTCTGGGCCTTTTCGATGCCCTTGCTGATGCGTGGGTGATAGATGGGCTGGCCTTCCTCCCAGCCGATCCACTGCAGGGCCTTGACGGTCCATTCGGGGGCGAAGATGCGCATGAGGTCGTCGTCGAAGGACAGGAAGAAGACGCTGGAGCCTTTGTCGCCCTGCCGGCCGGCGCGCCCTCGGAGCTGGTTGTCGATGCGCCGTGCTTCGTGGCGTTCGGTGCCGACGATATGGAGGCCGCCGAGTTCGGCGACGCCGGGGCCGAGCTTAATATCGGTGCCGCGGCCTGCCATGTTGGTGGCGATGGTGACGTTGCCGACGGCGCGGCCGTCGCGGGTATGGTGCTGCTGGCCAGCCTTTTCGACGATGGCGGCTTCGCGGGCGTGCTGCTTGGCGTTGAGGACTTCGTGCTCGATGCCGTATTTTCGCGTGAGAGCGTCGGAGAGCATTTCGCTCTTTTCGATGCTGACGGTGCCGACGAGGACAGGGCGGCCGGCGGAGCTGATTTCGTGGATGTTGTCGACGATGGCGTTGAATTTTTCTCGCATCGTCTTGTAGATCATGTCCTGCTGGTCTTCGCGGATGCAGGGCCTGTTGGTGGGGATGACGACGACGTCGAGCTTGTAGATTTTCATGAACTCGTCGGCTTCGGTGGCGGCGGTACCGGTCATGCCGGCGATGCGGTCGTAGAGCTTGAAGAAATTCTGCAGGGTGATGGTGGCGAGGGTCTGGGTCTCTTCCTTGACCTTGACGTTTTCCTTTGCTTCGACGGCCTGGTGGAGGCCGTCAGACCACTGGCGGCCGTGCATGAGGCGGCCGGTGAACTCGTCGACGATGATGACCTTACCATCGAGGACGACGTAGTCCCTTTCCTTTTCGAAGGTGACGTGGGCGCGGAGTGCCTGTTCGAGCATGTGGGGCCACTCCATGTTGGAGCCGGTGAAGAAGGAGCCGACGCCGGCCAATTCCTGTGCGGCGCCGATACCTTCGTGGGTGAGGTGGACGGCCTTGCGGTCGTGCTCGACCTCGTAGTACTGGGTCATGGTCTCGAGTTTGGGGCGGTCTTCGTCGAGCTGCTTCTGGGTTTCTTCGATGACCTTCTGGGCTTTTTCGATGCGGGCGGCGTCCTTGGCCTTCTTGGCTTCGGCGAGTTCGCCCTGGGCGTTGGCGATGGTGCGTTCGGCGTTGTCGATCCGCTTCTTGAGGTTGTCGTAGCCGGACTGGAGCTTGATAAGCTGTCGGCAGACGGCATCGGCCTTCTTGTAGCGCGTGACGTCGTCGAAGGCGGGGCCGGAGATGATGAGCGGAGTTCGGGCTTCGTCGATGAGGATGGAGTCGACTTCGTCGATGATGGCGTACTGGAGGGGGCCCTGGACCATCTGCTCGAGGGCGACCTTCATGTTGTCGCGGAGGTAGTCGAAGCCGAATTCGTTGTTGGTGCCGTAGGTGATGTCAGCGTTGTACTGGTCGCGGCGCTCCTGGCCGGTGGTGTCCATGTCGGACTGGATAGCGCCGACGGTGAGGCCGAGTGCGCGGTATACGGGGCCCATCCATTCGGCGTCGCGTTTGGCGAGGTAGTCGTTGACGGTGACGATGTGGACTTTGCGGCCGGAGAGGTGGGCGAGGTAGGCGGCGAGGGTGGCGACGAGGGTCTTGCCTTCGCCGGTGGCCATTTCGGCGATCTTGCCTTCGTAGAGGACGTTGCCGCCGATGAGCTGGACGTCGAAGTGGCGCATGGCGACGTTGCGTCGGGCGGCCTCGCGGACGACGGCAAAGGCTTCAACGAGGATGTCCTCGGGGCGGCTGCCGCGGGCGAGGCGGTCCTTGAACTCGGCGGTCTTGGCGCGGAGGGCGTCGTCATCGAGGGCCTTCATTGCGTCTTCGAATTCGCGGGCCCTGAGTGCGACTGCCATGTAGGACTTGATCAGCCGCTCGTTCCGTGAGCCGAAGATACTGATCAGCGTCTTGCCGATTTTTTCGAAGGCCATTTATTGGACCCCCTTGCCGGTCGCGGCGCCCGTGCGCACGGACACCGCGGAGGTTTCAGCAATCCTATTTGACCCGGGTAACATACTCGCCGGTACGCGTATCGACGCGTATGAGTTCGCCGACCTTGATGAATGGCGGGACGCTGACGACCAGGCCGGTCTCAAGGGTGGCGGGCTTGTTCTGGTTGGTGGCGGTGGCGCCTTTAATTTCCGGGGCGGTTTCGGTTACGAGCAGGTCGACGGTGTTGGGCAGGGTGACGACGACGGGCTTGCCGTTGTACATGCTGACCTGGAGGCGCGTATTGGGCTTGAGGTAGCTGGCGCCGTCGCCGAAGGCGTCATCGTCGAGGGTGATCTGGTCGTAGGACTCCAGGTCCATGAGGACGTGCTCGTTGGGTGCGGAGTAAAGATATTCATACTCGCGTTTATCGAGATATGCTTCCTCGATGGTTTCTTCGGAACGGAAACGGATGTCGCGGATGCTGCCGTCGGCGAGGCTCTTGAGCTTGGTCTGATAGACCGCGCCGCCTTTGCCGAGCTTGACGTGCTGGTAATCCACTATCGAATAGAGATTGCCGTCGACCTTGATGGTCTGGCCTTTTCGCATTTCGGCTGCTTTCATGCTTATTCTTCCCGTACAGTGAGACTTCAATTAATCGACGATTGAAAGTCGGTACTATGTCACAATCACAGGGGCGTGTCAAGCGTTGCGCATGCCCCATAGACGAAATACGGAACGCAAATTGCGAATTGTGAAACAAATTCGAGATTTCGAGATTTGATGCACAAAGTCGAAGGGTGGGGCTTGTGCGGGAGAAGCGGAAAGCTGCTAAACGGTGCACGAGCGTCCGCCGACTATTATTTAGGTCAGCGGGAGGCGGCCGGGCGGGACGGACGGGCAGAAGGTCAAGCTGCGAGACGCGGGGCGAGACGGGGAAGGTGAGAAGCGGGGGCGAGACGGCAGAGGGTCGGCGGAACCGGGTTGGGGCTGCCGGCGAGAAAAAACGTGTTTGCATATTCACATTCCGGGAGAGGTTTATATGAGCGTGGAGTTATTGGAGGAAGTCAAGAACGCCAGAAAGGCCGAGTACCCGATCAATCCCATTTTCCTGAACCGGTGGTCGCCGAGGGCAATGTCGGGGGGGCCGCTGACGGATGAGGAACTGATGCCTCTGTTCGAGGCGGCCCGATGGGCGCCTTCGTCTTACAACGCGCAACAGCGAAGATTCCTGTATGCCAGGAGGGGTACGCCGGAGTGGGACGTCTTCTTCGACTTGCTTGTCGAGGACAACAAGGTGTGGGCAAAGAACGCGGCCGTGTTAGTGGTCGTCATTTCGCGGAAGAACTTCGAGTATAACGAGAAGCCCTCGCCCACGAGCGATTTCGACACGGGGGCGGCATGGGAGAATCTGGCGCTGGAGGGGTCGCTTCGCGGTTTGGTTGTGCACGGGATGCAGGGCTTCGACTATGAGCGGGCGCGTTCGGAACTGGGCGTGCCGGACAACTATGACGTGTGTGCTATGATCGCGATAGGCAAGCACGGCAACAAGGAGGATCTGCCGGAAAAGCTCAGGGAGATAGAGCAGCCCAACGACCGGCGTCCGTTAGAGGAGATCGTGATGGAGGGCCGGTTCAAAGGTGAGTGACGTGCGGCCTTGCATCAGGCGGTCCTGAGCTTAGCGGCCTTGGGGCCTTGGTCACGCGCGGAAGGGACGCGGCTGGGGGTTGTGGTCTGTGCGGCGGCGGGGCGAACAACCTGCACGTGTGCGGTTTTCAGCGACGGCGGGCCTGGCGTTCTTTCCTGGTTTTTCGAGCTTTGCGGCGGTTTTGGGGGGTGTTGAACCTCTGGCGTGAGGAGACGAGGGGTTCGACAGGGGCCAGGGTGAGTTGTCTTGCGGGGATGTTGACTTCGACGACGCGGACTTTCATGTCCTGGCCGAGGTGGACACTCTTTTGTGAGTGGAGGCCGACGACGGCCTGGGCGCGTTCGTCGAATCGCCACTCGTCAAGGCCGAGGTCACCAAACTCGATGAGGCCCTCGATGCCGTACTTGGTGCACTGAGCGAAGATTCCGAAGTTGGTGAGGCCGGATACGACGCAGTTGAGTTCGCAACCGATCCTGGTGCTGAGCATCTGGAGGATGAGGACGGTTTTTAGTTCGCGCTCGGCGTCGGCGGATCGCTGCTCGGTGAAGCTGATGTGGCGGCCGATCTCGGCGAGTTCGGATTCGGGGAGGACTTCTTCGAGGCCGATGAGGTTGAGGTGGTGGTCGAGATAGCACTGCAGGAGGCGATGGACGAGGAGGTCGGCATAGCGGCGGATGGGGCTGGTGAAGTGGCAGTAGTTCTTCGAGGCGAGGGCGAAGTGGCCGATGTGCGAGGGGGCGTACTCGGCCTTTTGCAGGCTGCGGAGGATATACATGTTGACGGCGTAAGAGGCGGGCTTGCCCTTGACGGCGGCGAGGAGGTCCTGGATGGCGGCGCGGTCGAGGGTACGGGGGACCTTGAGGCCGCAGAGCTTGACGACGCGGGCAAGATTCTTTGTGCTTGCAGGGTCGGGATCGGGGTGGATGCGCCGCATGAAGGGGATGTTGAACCGGTCCAGCAGGCTGGCAACGGCCTCGTTGGCCTCGACCATGAACATTTCGATTATCGTGTGGGGATAGCACGTATCGGCGGGCTGTGCGTCCACGACGCGGCCTTCGTCGTCGAAGATGAGCTCGGTTTCGGGCAGATCGAGATGGAGCATGCCATGCCTGTCGCGGCGCTTCTCGATGGCGCGGGCGAGGGTTTCCATGTCCTTGAGCAGGGCGACAACTTCGCCGGGCCAGCCTTTGGCGTCGCCCCTGATGATGGCATCGGCTTCGAGGTAGGTGAGGCGGGCGGTGGAGCAGATGATGCTGTTGGCGAATTCGCGGCCGAGGACGTTGCCGTCGCGGTCGTAGGTGATATAGACGCTCTTGGCGAAGCGTTTCTGGTTGGGCTGGAGGCTGCAGACGCCGTTGGAGAGTGTTTCGGGAAGCATGGGGATGACTTTGCGCGGCAGGTAGGTGCTGTTGCCGCGGAGGCGAGCTTCGGCGTCGAGGGGCGAGTTCATGGTGACGAATGCCGCGACGTCGGCGATGTGCACGCCGAGGACCCAGTTGCCGTCCTTGTTGCGTTTGAGACTGATGGCGTCGTCGAAGTCGCGAGCATCGGGCGGGTCGATGGTGATGATGGTTTCGTTGGTGATGTCGTCGCGGCCTTCGGCGGCGTCGGCATTGAAGGAGGCGGCGGCGAGATGGGCCTGCGCGAGGGTCTCTTCGGGGAATGCTTCAGGCAGTTTGTACTGGGCGATGATGGACCTGGTCTCGGAGTCGTAGAGGCCGGCCTTGCCGAGTACGTCGACGATGACGCCGCGGGCGAAGCAGCGTTCGGTGGCGAAGGTGAGGATTTCGACGATGACCTTGTCGTTGACCTTTGCGTTCTTTGCGCCGACGTCGTCGACGACGATGGGTTCAAAGAACTCTTTGCCGTCGGGCTTTACGATCCACTGGCCGTCGAGGCGCTGGAGTATGCCGACGAGCCGGTTGCGGCCGCGCTCGAGGATTTCTTCGATGATGCCGTTGTAGCGCATCTCTCCGGCACGGCGGCCTTTCTTGACGACCCGGGCGCTGACGGTGTCGCCGGTCATGGCGCCGTTGGTGTCGCGGGGGCCGATGAAGAGGTCGCCGTGGCTGTTGGGCTCAAGGGGGACGACGAAGCCGAAGCCCTTGGGGTTGGCGCGGAAGGTTCCTATGACGCGGCCGGACATCTCCGGGAGGGTGATGAGGTTCTTGGGGCCGATGACGACGCGGCCCTGCCGGCGGAGGTCCTGGAAGGCTGCCTTAAACTCAGGATAGTCTTCGTCGCTCACGCCGAGGGATTTTGCGATGGCGGAGAGTTTGACTGGCGAGTAGTCGCGGCGGGAAACGTGACGGATGATGTCTCGTTCATAGGTGTTCATGGGCTGTACCAAAGAAAAAGCGTATAGTCGACGGTATATCGACTATACGCCGCAGTTTCTGCAATAAGAATGCCGGCGCATCAGGCCTTCTTGGCGGCAGCCCTGTTGAGGCGGCGGGCCATACGCGACTTGAGGCGGGAAACAGTATTCTTGTGCATGGTGCTGGTCGACGCGACCTTGTCCAGGCGTTTAACGAGAAGTCGATATTCTTCTTTTGCTTTTTCGATGTTGCCTTCGGTGAGGGCGTTATCGAAACGCTTGGTCTGCGTCTTGACCATGCTCTTGCGGGCTCGGTTGATGACCCGGCGTTTTGCGGCCTGTCTGACTCTTTTTTTTGCTGAAAGCGAATGCGCCACAATTTGCTCCTGTTTACAATCCAGTTCTTAATCTGTGGGGTTAGTCCCACGCATACCTTCGGTGGGGTAAACCCCACCCTCCATTTTATAATTCACAGTTGTAACTGAGAGGTTGTTCGATTTTTTTGTTACTGGCTGGTCATGTTTCGCAGCCTGTCGACCCTGTCACGCACGTCGCGGAAGCTGAAGTCGAGCTGCGCGATTTTCCGGAAGAGTTCCAGGGCCTTCTGTGTCTGTCCGTCTTCTTCATAGCTCCTGGCGAGGTTATACTTCAGGTTCTTTGCCAGCGTGCTGTCCTGCACTTCGCAGGCCTGGATGGCCTGTTCGAATATATCGATGGCATCAGCATACCAGCCCTTGAGGAAGAAGCACAGGCCGGTCTTGTCCATAGCGGCGATCTTGTAGCGGGGGTCTTTCTGGGCCTCCTGAAAGAGGGGGATTGCCTCGTCGGGGCGATTGTTGCGGAGGAGGCACTGAGCGTACTCGTACTTCATTTTCAGGTCGATGGGGTTGTTTTCGACGCATTCACGGAAGTGCTCAAGGGCGGCGGCTTCGTAGGTCTGGACCGTTTGTGCCAGCTTTGCGGAGAGCTCGGCGTTGTCGGGGTCCTGCTTGAGGGCGTTCTTGATCTTTCGGATGTCGCCCTTGAGTTTTCTGACCAGGAGGTCGCCGGATCGGCGTTTGAATGCAAAGTCGCGGGTGCGTTCGTATGCGTCTTTGAGCACGCCCATCGCCTCGTCAAAGGCGGCCTTTGTTTCGAGGCCGATAAGCGCATCCACGAGGGCGAAGACGACCGGCGGTACATTGGGCTTGTTGGCATAGGCACGGCGTGCTTCCTCGACGGCGCGAGCGCGGTAGTCAATGGTCTTTACGAGGCTGTCGGAGGCGTGGAGCATCTCCTGCTTTTCGCGGTCGCGGACGGATTTTCGGAAGTCGCCTTCCTCACCGTACTTGCCGCGGGCGACGGTCATCTGGGCGGAAAGGTTGCGCAGTTCGTCCAGCAGGGGACCGTCGTTGGGCTTCAGTTCGACGGCGCGCTGGCATGCGGCGACGGCGCGTTCGAAATGGCCCATTTCCGCGTAGGCGTCTTTGAGGAGCAGATAGGTCGAGAGCGAAGGCTTGGCGCTGGCGCTATTAGCATCGAAAACGAGCTTTGCGATCCACTCGCCGGTACGGTGGTAACCGCCGGCGACGGCGGCCTTGAGCATGGCCTCGGCGTAGGCGAGGTTGTCCGGGTCCTTGGCCAGGAGAAATTCGGCGTTGAGCATCTCGTCGAGGGGCGTTTTGCCGCCGTGACGCTTCAATTTCTCGATGGCGGAGGGTTTCTTACCGCCCTTGCCCTGGCGGATGAGCGCCATGCGGCGCAGGGGGGCGTGGCCATCCTCGAGGGCGTCGGGGGCACGGCGAAGGCCTTCGAGGTACATATCGATGGCGTAGTCGAAGTTGTCGGTCGCGGCGACTTCTTCTGCGCGCTGAAAGAAGGCCCGGGCCTTCTCCAGGCCTGCATCGAGTTGGTCATCGTTTTCTTCGAAAGGCATTGCCTGCACAATCTCCCATATAACGGCTGTAAACTCAGTATATTACAGATAGAAACGCGGCGCTGTCAACAAATAATTGTTGTTTAAAGGGCCGCCGTGTGCTATAAGAATCTGTCAACCATCTTTATTGTGGAGAGCACGAGTATGTTATCGGCGTTAGAGCAGTACGACCCTCAGATTTATGAGTTATTGACACAGGAAAAGGCCAGGCAGAGCGGCTCGATTCGCATGATCGCGTCGGAGAACTATGTCTCCAAGGCGGTGATGCAGGCGACGGGCAGCTGCCTGACGAACAAATACGCGGAGGGTTACCCGGGCAAGCGGTACTACGAGGGTCAGCAGGTGACGGACCTGATCGAGGCGCTGGCGATCGAGCGCGCCAAGAAGGTGTTCGGGGCTGATCATGCCAACGTGCAGTCGTATTCGGGTTCGGTGGCGAACATGGCGGCGTACTCGGCGGTCATTAAGCCGGGCGAGACGATTATGGGTCTTTCCTTGGTTAACGGCGGGCATCTGACTCACGGGTGGAAGGCAAGCCTGACGAGCCAGCTTTACAACTCGGTGCAGTACTCGGTGGACCCGAAGACGGGGCGGTTCGATTACGATCAGATAGCGGACTTTGCCAAGAAGCACCGGCCGCGGATTATCATCTCGGGGGCGACGGCGTATCCGCGGGTGATCGACTTCGAGGCGTTCGGCAGGATCGCAAAGGAGGTGGGGGCTTATCACGTCAGCGATATAGCACACATATCGGGCCTTGTGGTGGCAAAGATTCACCAGAGCCCGGTGCCGTATGCGGATATCGTGTCGACGACGACACACAAGACGCTGCGTGGGCCGCGCGGCGGGATGCTTTTGTGCAAGGCGGAGCATGCCCAGGCGGTGGATCGGGCGGTGTTCCCGGGCTTGCAGGGCGGGCCGCACATGCACACGCTGACGGCGATCGCGGTGGCGCTGGCTGAGGCGAGCACGCCGGAGTTCGTCAAGTATGCGGAGCAGATCGTCAAGAACGCCAAGCGTCTGGCTGAGAAGCTGATGGAGTACGGGTTCAACCTGGTGACCGGCGGGACGGACAATCACCTGCTCCTGATCGATCTGCGGAACAAGGGGGTGCCCGGCAAGAAGTTCGCCAAGGCGCTGGACCGGGCGCGGATCGTGACGAATTACAACACGGTTCCGGGTGATACGGCGCCGCCGTTCAATCCGAGCGGGTTGCGGGTGGGCACTCCGGCGGTGACGACGCGCGGCATGAAGGAGCCCGAGATGGACGTTATCGCCGGGTTCTTCAAGCGGGTCATCGAGCACATCGACGACGAGAGCGTCATCGAGCAGGTAGGCAAGGAGGCGCTTTTGCTGTGTTCGCAGTTCCCGGTGCCGGATCATTTCATAATTCCGCGGGAAGGCATCAACGGGCGCAGGTAGGAACGGCGCTTCGCTTGTGTCGCCGTGTCATGGGGGTGAGTTAGGGGAAACGAAGAGGTTGTGCGCGTGCATTGGGGGCAGTGAGGCATGATGGATGCGGCGAGGTTGAAAACGGGGATTCTCGGATTGACCGAGAGCGGCCTTCGGTTGGCGGCCGCGGCGGTGGAGACCGGGCTTTTCGAGATCGTGACGGCGGCGGACCGCGACGCGGACATCCTTCAGACGGTGATGGCACGGTACGGCTGCAGCGGATTCGAAGACTATCGCCAGTTGATCATTCAGAACCAGCTGGACGTGCTGATTGTGGCGGCGGGGCTGCACTTCTGCGACGATCACGTGAAACTTGCGCTTAAGCGGCGATTTCACGTGCTGAAGGTTGCGCCGCCGGGTCTGAACTTCAGCCAGGCGGCGGAACTGTCGGGGCTTGCCGAGAGTGAGGGGGTGCAGTACACGATAGCCAATGCCACGCGATCGTGTCCGGGGTTTCAACTGCTTAAGGAGTACCTGGAGGCGAATGATCGCGGGCGGATTCGGCTGGTGACGGCGTCGTGCTATCTGCCGGGGCTGCTGGACGAGGTGCGCGACCGATGGCTGACCGATCCGCAGCTGGCGGGCGGCGGGGTGCTGCTTCGCAACTGTTACGAGCTGGTGGATCAGCTGGTACTGAACTTCGGCATTCCGCAGAAGGTGTATGCACTGTGCACCAACCAGGCGCCGGACCGGCAGCAGCGGTTGTCATTGACGGAGGACACGGCGGTAGTGACGATGAAATACTCCGACACCCTGATGGTGAACCTGATCGCGACGCGGACGTTCGGGCCGCCGCAGTGCGAGATACGGCTGCATCATGCGGAGGGGTACGTGACAGCGGCGCCTGATTCTTTTACGGTGTGCGACAATGCGGGCAAGGTCCTGAAGCGGTCGAGTTTTCAGGATGTGGAGGCGGGTTCGGTGCTGCGTATGCTGACGGACTTTGCACTCAGCGTGACGACGCCGGACAAACAGAAGGCGCAGGCGCGGCGGGGAATCGATCTGGACAATATGGCGGTGATCGAGGCGGCGTACCTGTCGGCGCGGACGGCAATGCCTGAGGAGCCGCAGCGCATACTGGAGATCGTGGGCAGCGAGCCGGCGAATATCTGGACAAGCGCGGCGAAGCGGATCATCTGATTATTGCCGGCTGGTTATTGAGTCGGTTCGATCAGAGGCGGTCGAGAACGGCGCTCTTGTATTCGGTGCGGCCGGTGGTGGCTGTGTCGGCCTTGTAGCCTGCCGCGGCGATGCGCCCGCGGATCTTTTCGAGGCGGTTGCCGGGATTGGGATGGGTCGAGAAGAACTCGATGGGGCGGGCGCTATCCTGAGCCTGGAGTATTTCCATGAGCTGGACCATGCCCTGCGGGTCGTAACCGGCCTTTGCCAGGTAATCGGCGCCGTAGGCGTCGGCTTCGTACTCGTCGTCGCGGCTGTATTTAAGGCTGACCAGGTCGGCGGCGAGTTGGGCAACAGCGCCCGTGGTCTCGGACGTACGGTTGGAGATTGCGGACAGGAGAATGTCGATTCCGATCTGGCGGCTCATGGCGTTGGCGGAGTGGCGGGCGGCAACGTGGACGGTTTCGTGGGCGAGGACGGCGGCAAGCTGGGCTTCGGTCTGCATGGCCTCGAGCATGCCGCGGGTAATGAAGATATGTCCGCCGGGCAGGGCGACCGCGTTGACAGCGTCGCTGTTGACGGCGATGTAGCGGAACTGGCGATCCGGCGTGAGGCTGGCGCGGGCGACTTTCTGGCCGACGCTGTCAACGTAGGCCTGAATGCGCGCATCCGCGATCGGGCCGCCGAGCTGCTTTTCAACCTCGGGAGCGTATTCGTCGCCGAGCTGCTGTTCCTGGTCATAGCTCAAGAGCATTAATTGGCGGTCCCCAGTGACGGGATTTTGTGCACAGCCGGCGAACAGAGAACAAACGATAATCAGGCAGAGTAGAAAAGCTGACTTGACCATATCGACCTCCCGTCGCTTTGCAGCGCAAAGCAAATCGTCCAGAAAAATTTGGTTTGCAAAAACCAGCAGTCTTATATATAAGGTCGGATTTCACCGACTGCAATATTAAATAATGGCGGATACAGAACAATGTTCCGGTTGCATCTGGGCCCGCGATTGCAAGGGTGTTTACGAGGCCCTTGGGCGGGCGGAGGGGCCTTGTGTCGCGTGGAAGGCCATGGCGGCGTTTCTGCTGCCGATCTTCGTTTCCATCGTTTGCGTGACCGTGCTGGATAAGGCGCTTGCGGGCGCCGTAACAAGTGCGTCGGCACGAATTCTCTTAGTTGTTTCGGGCTCAGCGCCGGCCTGTCTGGCAACGGTGTTTATTGTTTCGCGTTTTGCCCGGCGATGGAAACCCACCGTCCCGGAGTGCCAATTGAAGGAGAAGCATGATCAGTAAGGCAAGAGCGACCTTTCCCGGCGGGGTTCACCCGCAAGAGAACAAGCGTTTTACCGAAGGGCGTCCAATAGAGCCGTTTGCGGCGGGCAAGCAGATCGCCGTTATTCTCAGTCAGCATATCGGAGCCATCTGCAAACCAACGGTGGCGAAGCGGGACAAGGTGCAGGCGGGGCAGGTCGTCGGGCGGGCGGAGGCGTTCGTCTCGGCGCCGGTGCATTCGCCGGTGAATGGAACGGTGAAGGATATCGCGCTGCAATCGCACCCGGTGTTAGGGCGTGCGATGGCGGTGATTATTGAGCCTGATCCGGAAGCGGAGAACATAAAGCGGCCGTGTCCGGAGCGGTTCGGGCCGGATTTTGACGCGTCGGCGTGGTCGCCCGAGGCGATTCGCGATGCGATTCAGGAGGCGGGGATTGTGGGCATGGGCGGGGCCGGTTTCCCGACACGGGTGAAGCTGGAGCCCAATCCGCAGAAGCCCAAGGAGGTGGTCATCATCAACGGCTGCGAATGCGAGCCGTTTATCACATGCGATTATCGCGTCATGATTGAGTGGACGCACCAGGTTCTGGCGGGTGTGCAACTGGCGGCGCGTGCGGCGGAGTGCAGCAATATCAAGATCGGCATAGAGGACAACAAGCCGGAGGCAATCCGCGCGATGAACGCGGCGGTAAAGGAGTGCCGCGAGGCGAAGAACATCACGGTCGTGCCGGTGAAGACGAAATATCCGCAGGGCGGCGAGCGGCAGCTGATCAAGGCGGTGTGGGGCAAGGATGTGCCGGTGGGGGGGATCCCGCCGATGATCGGGGTGGTGGTACTGAACGTGGCGACGTGCGCCGCCATCGCCGAGGCGGTGGTTTGCGGCAGTGCGCTGACGCATCGCGTGGTGACGGTGGGCGGCTCGTCGATAGCGCGGCCGGGGAATTATTACGTGCCGATCGGCACGACGGTGGCGGACCTCATCGAGCATTGCGGCGGACTGGACGACAAGATCGCCAAGGTGGTCTTAGGCGGGCCGATGATGGGGTTTGCCATCGCGGACCTGTCGACGCCGATCACGAAGACGGGCGGGGCGGTGACGCTGCTGACGAAGGAGGAGATCACGCGGGCCAAGTACGACCGCCGCCAAACGCCGTGCATTCGGTGCGGGCGGTGCTTGCAGGTGTGCCCGGCGGGCATCAATCCGACGAAGATCGCGCATGCTGTCAAGCACGGAATGCTCGACGTGGCGGAGCGGCACCACATGAACGCGTGCATCGAGTGCGGATGCTGCAGCTATATCTGCCCGGCAAATATCGAGCTGACCGGATATATCAAGACGGGAAAGATACTGACGGCTCGGGCGAAGAAACTGATGCCGCAGTGAGAAAAGGCTCCTGATCCCTTTAGATTGTGGAAGAGTTCATGCTTGAGAGGATAACGGTTTCGCCGGCGCCACACGTGAGCAAGGCGCATTCGACGCGGAGCATCATGTTGGATGTGCTGATCGGCCTGGCGCCTGCGATGGTGATGGCGGTGGTGTATTTCCGCATGCGGGCGGTTCTGCTCGTGGCGGCGTGTGTCGTGGCGTGCGCGGCAACGGAGTGGGTGTGCAATGCGATTCGCAGGAAAGCACAGTCCATCGACGATCTCAGTGCGGTGGTCACCGGTGTGATCCTGGCTTTTTCGCTGCCGCCGGCGGCGCCGGTATGGCTGGCGGCGTTAGGGGGTGTTTTTGCGATCGCCATCGGCAAGATGGTGTACGGCGGCCTGGGCGGCAACACGTTCAATCCGGCCATGGTCGGGCGGGCGTTTCTGACGGTGTCGTTCGGGATGCTGATGACGACGTGGACGGTTCCGGCCACAATCGATCCGTCGATGCCAACGATCGCGCCGACAAATACTGAAGCCCTAACGCAGGCGACGCCGTTGGCGTGGAGCAAGGAGGCGATCAAGGGCAAGGCCGACGCGGAGGTTGTTCGCAAGCAATTGCCCGCGGCGATCACGGGACAGATCGGCGGGTGCCTGGGCGAGACCAGCGCGCTGGCGCTTTTGATCGGGGGCGTGTACCTGTTGGTGCGCAAGACGATTACGTATCATATCCCGGCGGCGGTGCTGCTTGCGGCGGCTATACTGGCGGCTGTGGGCTACCTGATCAAGCCGGGGGCGTATGTGCCGCCGATTTTTCACGTTGCCAGCGGGGCGCTTCTGTTTGGGGCGTTTTTCATTGCGACGGACCCTGTAACGGCGCCGCTTACGACAAAGGGCATGTGGATTTTCGGGGCCGGCGTTGGGGCACTGGTAATGCTGATTCGCATTGCAGGGGAACTGCCGGAAGGGGTTATGTACGCAGTTTTGCTGATGAACGGATTGACGCCTCTGATCGACAGGTTCTGCAAACTCGTTCCGGTGGGAGGCAAGACGAATGCATAAACACGTTCGACATTTTCTGGAGCAGAGCTGGCTGCTGCTGATTGCAACAGTTCTGTTCGGTACGGTGTTGGCCAGCCTTGATGCGGCGTGGCGGCCGCGAATCTTGCAGAATGAAGTCGACAAGTTCGACCGGTTGGCCGGGGCGATGCTCACGGAGGCGACGCAATTCAAGACAGAGGTTGAGGACATGCAGATCGAAGGCGACAAGGGCAAGATCCTCCTCACCGATGTCAAGCGCGCCCTGAACGCCGAGGGCCAGCCCGTAGGATGGGCGTTCATTGCGGAAGGGGCCGGCTTTGCCGACAAGATCAGGCTGGTGGTTACAACCGACGCGGACTTTACGACGTTTCGCGGTTTCGACGTGCTGTTCAGCAATGAGACGCCGGGCTTCGGGGACAAGATCAAGGCGGCCGATTTTCGGAAACAGTTTATGGGCGTGCCGACAACGGAGCTGACGCTGAGCAAGGCGGGCGATCGATCAAAGATCGACGACGAGATCGTGGCGATCACCGGTGCGACCGTGACGAGCGAAGCGGTGGTGAAGCTGTTGAACCGTTTTGTGAACCAGGTGAAGACACAGCTCAAGGAAAAGGGGCTTATACAGAATGGCTGACGGGATTCTGAGCAAGACGTTTGTTACAGGGCTGTGGCAGGAGAATCCGGTGCTGCGGCTTTTGCTGGGCATGTGCCCGACGCTGGCGGTGACGGCGGCGGTGAAGCCGGCTCTGACTATGGGGTGCAGCGTGATCTTCGTGCTGGTGTGTTCGAACCTCGTGGTGAGCCTGATGCGGAATCTGCTCAAGCCGCATCTGCGGATTCTGATGTTCACGCTGACAATCGCGGCGTTTGTGACGATTGCGGATCTTTTCCTTAAGGCGTATGTGCCGGACATGAGCGAGAGCCTGGGGCCGTACATTCCGCTGATTATCGTCAACTGCATTATCATCTGCCGGGCGGAGGCCTGCGCCAGCCAGAACGGTGTGGCGGTCAGCATCATCGACGCGCTGGGAATGGGGGCAGGCTTCACGATTACACTGTCCGTGTTGGCTTGTGTTCGCGAGCTGTTGGGCACGGGGACGATAGCCGGCAAGGCGGTGATGCCGGAGGCGTTTGTACCGTGGGCGGCTTTAGGCTTGCCGGTAGGTGCGTTTGTGACGTTGGGGCTGATGTTGGGCCTGGTCAACCTGATTACGAAGAAGCGGGCATAATGAGCTGAGGGCATGTCGCGCCATGCCCCTGTGAGGACTGAACGGATGGATACTGCAACTTCACTGCTGGTGGCGCTGATTTCGATGATCATCGTGAACAACCTTGTGTTCACGAAGTTCCTGGGCACGTGTCCTTACCTGGGGGTCTCGGGGCGGCTGGACATGGCGTTCGGCATGGGCTGTGCGGTGACCTTTGTAACGACGCTGAGCGGGACGCTGACATGGCTTGTCGATCACCTTGTCTTGCAGCCGTACGGCTTGCAGGTGATGCAGTACGTGGCGTTCATCTTAGTGATTGCGGGAGCGGTTCAACTGGTCGAGATGTACGTGCGGAAGTTCTTCCCCTCCCTGTACAGCAGCTTCGGCATCTTCCTTCCGCTGATCACGACCAACTGCGTCATCTTGGGTATCTGCCTGTTCCTCAATCTGTGGGAGGTTGACAATCTGCCGGAAGCGGTGGCGCTGAGCGTGGGGGCGGGCCTGGGCTTTACCGTGGCGATCTGCATTATGGCGGGAATTCGTGAGAACCTGGCGCTGGCGGATGTGCCGGCATGCCTGCGGGGGGCGCCGATTACGCTGATCACGGCGGGCCTTCTGACTTTGGCGTTTATGGGATTTTCGGGAATGATTCGATAACTGCGGCCGGAGGCGAACCGCCTGCCTGCTGACGGGGTAACGATGGTATGATGTTAGCTGAGATTGCAGCCAATGAACTGTTTCGCGCGATAGGACTTGCAGCAGGCACCATGCTGCTGTTGGGCGGTGCGTTTGCCGTTGTGCTTCTGATCGCCAGCATCAAGCTGAAGGTGACGGTGGACGAGAAGGTTCAGCAGGTGCATGAGGCCCTGCCGAAGATCGACTGCGGGGCGTGCGGGTTTGCGGGGTGTGCTTCGTACGCCAAGGCTGTGGTTGAGAATCCGGAGCTTCTGGGCAAGTGCGCCCCGGGCGGGCCGAGTACGGCCGAGGCCATCGCGGGGATTTTGAATTTGCAGGTCAGCGCGGGCGGCCCGCCGCTTCGGCCGATTGTGCATTGCCGGGCGCATACGGGCGACAAGACGTATTACGCGGCTTATACGGGCATTCCGCTGTGCACAGCGGCCAATGCGCAGCCGAACGTCCAGGCGTGCAAGTTCGGGTGCCTGGGTTTCGGCGACTGCACAAGGGCGTGCAAATTTGACGCGCTGCACATCGTGGACGGGCTGGCGACGGTGGACTATGAGAAATGCACGGGATGCACGGCCTGCTCGAAGGTGTGTCCGCGGAATCTGATTGAGATGGTTCCGTTCGGACAGGAGAACATGATGACGGTGGCGTGCAGCAGCCGGGAGAGCGGCAAGGTGACGCGGTCGATGTGCCAGGTGGGGTGCATTGCGTGCGGGCTGTGCGCCAAGCAGAGCGATCTGTTTAAGGTCGAGGATAACCTGGCGCGGATGGATTACGGTAGATATGCACCGTCGGAAGCCACTGAAACGGCCATGACCAAGTGCCCCACGGGCGTTATCGTCGAGCGGGGCAAGACGGCACGCCAGCCGCGTGCGGCGGGAGAAAAGGCCGCCAAGGCTTCGGCATAGCCGCAACCCTCAACCCTGCCTTCTTCGCAAGCCGGTGGGCAATTCTACTTTCGCCAGGTCAACTCTCTTACGGGGCTGTCCGAAGTCGGCCCTGCTATTGTTTTCAGTTCGAACCGGCCGCCGGTGCGCGTCAGTGTCGCGTCGACCCAGCCGGCGGCGACGTGCTGTCTGAAGGTATAGCCCGAAGCGGGCAGGTTTAAGAGGTGGATATCGTCGAGCAATGCGTAGCCGGGGACATGGGAGTGACCGAACACCGCGGCCTTGACGCAGCGAGCCGGACGGATGATATCGAACAACTCCGCTGCGTCGGCGATGCCGCCGGTCGGAGTGAGATTGTGGTGGAGATAGAGCAGCGTGGGGGTGTCGTCGGAGGCGGCGAGGAACTGGCGCAGCCACGCTAACTGGGCCGGTCCGAGTTCACCGTCCGTCTGGTTGACTTTACGGAGCGAATCCAGCAGGACAAAGCGGACCGGCGGTACGTCCACGACGGTGACATGGCGATCTTCGAGGGGGTGCAGGCCGGGGGTCTTGGGAAAGAGCGTGCGAAAGTTGATACGGTCGTCGTGGTTGCCCAACGCGTGAAACACGGGGAATTGTGGCGGGAGGCTGTTAAGAATACCCGCGAGATTCCTGTAGTCGCCGGTCTGGCCGGTGAGGCGGGCAAGGTCGCCGGTGATGACCATGCCTGCGGGGAGGTCCTTGGCGACAGCGGCCATGGCCTTTGCGGCGTTACCCAAGGGGTCGAAGTAGTAATGTCCGCGCGGGGGATTGGCGCTGTTGTCGACGGTGGGGATATGGGTGTCCGAAAGCATGGCCCAGCGGCTCGAATCGCGGCTTTCGGCACTTGCCAGGGAGATACGGCCGGCCAACGTCAGGCAGGCGGCGGCCAGGAAGTCACGCCGGTTCAGGCGATAGTGCGAGACTGTAATCTGCTTTTTTTCTGTAGTCATGCGACTGGCCCTTTCTTTCACTGCTTGCCGGCGGGTTGCTGATTTGCAGACCAGTATAGCAGATTGGCAGGCAAAAAGGAAGCGTGGGGATCATGACGGATGGGGGCACCGCCTGAAGAAAATACTTGTCAGGGGGGCGACAATGTGATATGATTACAGGCCTTGGAGATACTGACTGTGTAGGTTTGGCTCAGGTCGGTGTGCCGGGCGTCACGGCGACCGTGGAGCGAAGAGCCAGAGGCGTGCTTTAGGGCGATTGGGGCGCTTCGAGGAGGACCTGTGCAGCGGCGCACTCTTCATCTCGTAAGGGTGTGTATCATCGTGGCGTTGGGAGGCGCTGCGGCATGGCTGGGGGGCGTTGGCGGCAGACGGCCCGGGCCCGATGACTTAGTGGCGGTCTATACACGCGGAGGGGTGGAACAACTCACGATTTCTTATCCTTTCGACGGGGCGGTGTTTCCTCCGGAGATCGTGCCGCCGGAGTTCAGGTGGGAGCGTACGGAGCGGGCAGACCGGTGGCTTGCCGTGTTCCAGGTTCAGGACGAGGGGGATGTGATCCATGCCTTCAGCGAAGAGCCGGCGTGGACGCCGACAGAGGAGCAGTGGGAGGAGATCAAACGGCGCAGTACTGGGCGGACGGCCCGGCTTGTGGTGTTGGCACTGAAGGGCCGCAGGCGCAACGCACGCGTGCTTGCAGGCGGGCAGGTTTCTTTCAGCACGTCGCAGGATCCGGTGGGGGCGCCGATCTTCTATCGCGAGGTAAATCTGCCGTTTATCGAAGCGGTGAAGGATCCGACGCAGATTTGCTGGCGGTTCGGGGATATTGCATCACTCCGGCAGCCGCCGGTGGTGTTGAGCAATCTGCCCGTGTGCGGTAACTGTCATTCGTTTTCGGCGGACGGTTCGGTCCTGGCCATGGACGTCGACTACGCCAACAGCAAGGGGTCGTACGCGATCACAAAGGTGGCGGAGGAGATGGTTCTCGACGCCGTCGATATCATCACATGGGATGAGTATCGCCGCGGGGACAACGAACAGACGTTCGGGCTTTTGTCGCAGATTTCGCCCGACGGGCGGTATGCAATCAGCACGGTGAAGGACCGTTCGGTGTTTGTGCCGAAGGATGACCTGGCGTTTTCGCAGTTGTTTTTTCCGATCAAGGGCTTTCTGGCGTACTATGGCCGGGAGACGGGGACTTTTCACCCGCTGCGGGGGGCCGACGATCCAAATTACGTACAGAGTAATCCGTCGTGGAGCCCGGACGGGCGGTATGTGCTGTTCGCCCGGAGCAAGGCATACAAGCTCAAGAAGCTGACTGACACCGGCAAGGTTCTCTTGTCGCGCGAGGATTGCGAGGAGTTCCTGACGGGCGGCAAGACGTTTCAGTTCGATCTGTACCGCGTTCCGTTTAACGAAGGCCGCGGCGGCACGGCTGAGCCGGTGGAGGGGGCCTCGCACAACGGCATGAGCAACTATTTCGGGCGGTACTCGCCGGACGGGCGATGGATCGTGTTCTGTCGGGCGGCGAGTTTCATGCTGCTTCAGCCGGACAGTGAACTTTATATCATTCCGGCGGCGGGGGGCGAAGCGCGGCGTTTAGCCTGTAATCTCGATCTGATGAACTCGTGGCACAGTTGGTCGCCCAACAGCCGCTGGCTGGTTTTCAGTTCCAAGGCCAACGGCCCGTACACACAACTGTTCCTGACGCATATTGATGAAGAGGGCAACAGCTCGCCGCCGGTGCTGCTGTCGCATTTCACGAGGCCGGGGCGGGCGGCCAATATCCCTGAGTTCGTAAATCTCGCGCCCACGGCAATACGGACGATAACCGAGCGATTTGTCAACGACGTCTCACATCGCAGGGCGGGAGATGAGTTCATCAAGGCAGGGGACTTCGTGCGCGCGGAGCGTGAATATCGCAAGGCGCTGGGGCTTAATCCTGACAACTGGGAGGCCTTGAACAAGCTGGCGTTTCTGCTGTTTCATCACAAGGGAGAGCTTGCTGAGGCAGTGAAGCACCTGTCGCGGGCGGTGGAATTGAGCCCGACGTATGCTGATGCGCATTACAATCTTGGTACGGCACTGGCACACCTGGGGCGGCTGCCGGAGGCGGCGGAGCACTTGCAGCAGGCGCTTGCGCTTGTGCCGTCCAACGCACAGGCGGCGTTTAACCTCGGCGTGGTGATGCAGCGTCAGGGTCGCGCGGAGGAAGCTGTTGCGGCGCTAAAGAAGGCGATCGCGCTTAACCCTGAACATGCGGCCGCGCATACCACATTGGGCAAGCTGTTGTTCGAGGCCGGCGATACGGCGGGGGCGCTGGCATGTATGGAGGCGGCGATCGCAGCCAATGCCGACTACGCAGAAGCGTATGGCAATATGGGAGCGGTGCTGCTGTCGCAGGGAAAGGCGGCGGAGGCGGTTCCGTACCTGGAGCGGGCGGCGTCGCTGGATCCGGCAAACGCCAACACGTTGTGCTCGTTAGGTGCGGCGCTGGCGAAATTGCAGCGCTGGGCAGCGGCCGAGGCGGCCCTTCGCAAGGCGGTTTCGCTGGATACGGACAATGCGCCGGCACATTTTCAGCTTGCCATGGTGCTCATGGAGTTGGGCCGGGCGGAAGAGGTCCTTGCGCATCTGGCGGAGGCGGTACGGATCGATCCGGCGCATGTGGAAGCGCACTACAACCTGGGTATCGCCATGGCACTGGGCGGACGGCAGAGGAAGGCAGGCGAGCACCTGTTGGCGGCGGCACGGCTCGATCCGCTGGTTGCGGCGAGACTTGTTGAGTTGGGCGATGACTACCTGAAAGAGGGTTATGTACGGCAGGCGGCGGCCATCTTTCAGCAGGCGGGAGATCTGGCCCGCAGCATGGGGGACGGGGAATTGGCCTACCAAATCGATCAGAAGATTTTCTCGCTTGCCCGGCCATGAGGATGGGCGATGGGCCTGCACGCGATGATGAAGGCGTCAATTTGACGTTCAATTCTCCATTCAGTATACTGCTGTTCAGTCAGCAGATTCATCAATAGAACAGCAAAGGAGGCTTGCAGATGGATACTATCGCAACAAAGGAGACGGGGCGAGCCGTGGCCGGGACTTTCATGCGGTTAGGCATTGTGGGGTTATGCGTCCTGACGGGACTGTGCGGATGCGGAAAAAACGCGGTTCAGGCTGAAAAGGAGCAGGAGATCGCGGCGGAGCCGACGTGGCCGCCGCAGGAAGGAGAGGTACTCAGCCTTTTTGACGGCGAATCGATGGGGCAGTGGAAGAAAACGCCTTTCGAGCAGGACGGCAAGAGCTATGTCGAGGAAGGCAAGATCGTCATGACGGCCGGGCACGACATGAGCGGCATTACCTGGACAGGTCCTTTGCTGCGAATGAACTACGAAATAGAACTGGAGGCGGCCAGGCTGGAAGGGTCCGATTTTTTCTGCGGACTGACCTTTCCGGTTAACGACAGTCATTGCACGCTGGTCATCGGCGGCTGGGGAGGCACCTTGATAGGGCTTTCCAATATCGACTATTATGATGCCGCCAACAATATGACCACGCGGAGCAAGGATTTTGAAAATGGCGTCTGGTACAAGATACGGCTGAGGGTGACGGCATCGCATATACAGGCGTGGATCGATGACGAGATGTTCGTCAACTTCGAATGGCCGGGGCACAAGCTGGACGTGCGGATGGAAGTGGACTTGTCGAGGCCGTTGGGTATCGCGACATGGCAGACGACCGGGGCGGTTCGCAAGATTACGGTGCGCAGGGAGGATCAGCCCGTCGAGGTGGAAGACCCCTACGCATTCTGAAAAACGAGGTTCAAACCGGATTGACGCGTTGGGCGTATAGGACCTTCACAGGGTGGTTCTGAGAATTGGTTTTTGGATGAAAGGTCTACTGATGGGTAAGGTGCGCAGTGCGGTTTTAGCGGCGGTAATGCTTCTGCTGTCGGCCGCGGGCGGTGCGGAGGGGTTGACGTTTTTCGGCTGGTCGGATCAGCACGTGCAGACCGACGGCAGCGCGCAGCACCTGCGGGATGCGGTGTACGCGATGAACGCCCTGCCGGGCGTGTATTATCCCGACGCGATAGGCGGTACGGTGGAAAAGCCGGCGTTCGTTTTTGGCTGCGGCGACATCAGCGAATGGCCGTCAGGGGCGGCAAGAGATACGTACGACAAGGTGATCCGTTACGGCCTGCGGTATCCGAGTTTCGACATTGCAGGCAACCACGATCTGGGCGGGCTTTCGCCCAGCAAGACCATCACCGACTGGCTGACAGCGAGACACGGTGCGCTGCGCTACACGTTCGACATTGAGGGCGTGCATTTTGTTGCGCTGTTCTCGGAGTATGACGAAAGCCTGAACAATCCCGCGCAGCCCATCTCTGCGGCGGCGCTGGAGTTTCTGAAGCAGGACCTTGCCGCAGTAGGGCCGGAGCGGCCTGTGATCGTCGCGACGCACTTATGCTATGACGCGATCACAAATCGTGATGCCTTCGTCGATGCGATGAAGGGGGCCAACATCCTGTGCGTTCTTGGCGGGCATTATCACAAGGCTAAGGTCGACACGTATCGGGGGATTCATTTCGTGCAGCTTCCTTCGCCGGCGCCCAATTCGCCGAGCGAGTTCACGGTCATTCGCGTGACCGAAGACCGCATCACGGGGATCCCGTTCGATTATGTGCAGCGGCAATGGGTGACGGATGCAAGGAAGATCCTCGATGCACCGATCAAGGGTCCCAAGCCGCCGGCGGAGATCAGGGAGGCAAGGACGCTGGAGATCGGCGCGTCGGCGCCGGACTTCATGCTGCCGGGTGTGGACAATCGGTATTACGCCTTGAAGGACTTTGCAGAGGCCGACGTGCTGGTGGTGGTGTTTACGTGCAATCATTGCCCCACTGCGCAGGCTTACGAGGAACGCATCAAGCAATTGGCCGCCGATTACAAGGACAAGGGGGTGAAACTGGTGGCGATCTCGCCGAACGATCCGCAGGCGGTTCGGCTGGACGAGTTGGGCTATTCGGACCTGAACGATTCATTTGACGAGATGAAGATCCGTGCCCAGCAGCGCCAGTTTAATTTTCCATATCTGTATGACGGCGACAATCAGCGGGTCTCGAAGATGTACGGACCGGTGACAACGCCGCACGTGTTCATTTTTGACAAGGCGCGTAAGCTGCGATACGCCGGGCGCGTGGACAATTCGGAACGCGGCGAGGTCAAGAGCGCCGATGCACGAAACGCCATCGAGGCATTGCTGGCGGGCAAGAAGCCGCCGGTGGAGACAACGCGGACCTTCGGCTGCTCGGTGAAATGGTCCGACAAGCGGCACCTGGTGCAGGAGGCGTTCGAGAAGTGGGCAAAGGAACCCGTGACTCTGGAAACGATCGACGAAGCCGGTGTTCGCAAACTGCTCAGGAATGACACGGAAAACCTGCGGCTGATCAACGTCTGGGCTTCGTGGTGCGGACCGTGCGTGGCTGAGTTTCCGGAGCTGGTCGCCACAAACCGGATGTACCGCGGGCGCAACTTTGAAATGGTGACGCTGAGCACCGACGACCCGGCAAACAGGGCCGGCGTGTTGAACTTCCTTAAGAAGCAGCAGGCATCGACCACGAACTACATCTTTCACACCGCCGACATCGACGCATTCGCCGAGGCCCTGGGCAGCGGCTGGCGCGGGGCGATCCCGTTTTCGCTGATCGTCAAGCCCGGCGGCGAGGTGCTGTATAAACAGGAGGGCATCCTGGACATGCTGACGGCGCGGGGAATTATTGTCGAGTATCTGGGACGGACGTACAAGTAGTCGCCGTGCAGCTTCATTCAACGACGCATTGGGCGCGCGGTCGGGCGGCCGCAAGGGGCGTGCCTTTCAACCGGACGGTGCTCAGTCGAATGAAAGGCCTTCCTTCGCGGCGACGGAGCGGACGTAGTCGGCCGCCAGCTTGTACTCGTCCTGGGTGGTCAGGTGCTCCAGCATGAGAGGTACGTTGTCGAGTTTGCTCAGTTCCTGCAAGAAGACCCCATAGTCCAAAACGCCCAGGCCGGGACGGACTTCAGAGAGATGGGTTGTCAGTTCTTCCGACAGGACAATGTCCTTGCCGTGGCAGCTTTTCATCATGGGCCCCAGCTTTTTGAACGCATCGCGGATGAGGGCGCCATTGTGGAAGCAGCGTTCGGGGCTATTGATGATGTTGACCGGATCGAAATGTACGGCGCACTGCCGGCGGTCGATGGCCTTGATCAGTGCAAGATAGGAGTCGGCGCTGTCGGGGTAGGACCAAGGCATGGTTTCGAGGCAGAAGAACGTGCACGTGGGCTTGACCGCGTCGATGATGGAACGCGTGGTCTCGACGATCATCTCGAATGTTTCCTTTGTGAGATTGTCCTTGTGCGGGCCGGACCAGTTGGTGGGGTGGCGCGAGCCGGCGATATTGACGCAGCAATTGGCGCCGATCCGGTCGGCCAGTGCGAGTTGATCGCGGCATGTTTTGAGAGCGGCGTTGCGCTGGGCCTCGTCCGGACTGATAGGATTGCTCCAGGCGCCAACCTCGGCGATGATAATGTCGGCCTTCCTGGCGGCGTCGGCATAGGCCCTGACGACATCGTCGGAGGCGTCGGCGCCGACGGGACAATAGGCGGCGCGATAGCCGAGGGCCTTGAGGTTGGCAATCCATCGTTCGGGGCTGCCGCCGGTACTGCACGGACCGCCGAGGCGCAAGCGGCTCACGGTCGGCCGGCCCTTTATGGAGGAAGGCAACACAGCCGAGCCAAGAACCGCTGCGGAGACTTTCACGAAACTGCGGCGCGATAAAGCGTTCTTTCCCATCTTCCCACTCCTTAAAAAGTCGGATTACTGCCTTAGTATAGCGACTTGGGGGCAGGCTGTCTATTTGTTGTCTCATACCCCTGTCGCAGGGGGCTTTACACATGGGGACCGAGAATTTACAATATTAATATACAATGTCAGAACCCGCCTGCACGTGGATTGAGGAAGCCCGAGGAAGCCCTATGATAAGATCAAGCATGCTCGCAACGTTCGTATTACCAGTGTTGTTTGTGCTTTGCGACCGCGCGTGGGCGCAAGAGCAGCAGTATGGAGCCATGGACGATTCGCTGCAGCGGATGGTGGAGGCGGACTGGGCAAGCCAGGAGGAGCGTAAAGGACGCAGGCCGGGCGATGCGGAGGCCATTGCCGAGGCGATCGGGCGGGCGCGATTGCTGTTGGCGGATCTTGCCGCAATGGAGGGCGGCCCGGATGTCGAAAAGGAAAAGGCCTTCCTGACGCATATCGAGTCGCAGGCCGCTGCACTGGAGTCGCTGGACGAAGCAGCGCGCACGGAGATATACCTTCGGACCCGGCGGCTGACACGGGCGATTGCGCTGAAGAACCCGCTGGTTGCCGGCAGACCGCTGGTGTTCCTCAAGCGGCGGCGATTCATATGCCAGATGCTGCACGAGTATAACGGCTACTATTACGATTATGGCGATATTGCGGGGGGAGGCGTTTACATCCTGCCGCGACCGGGGGAGTCATCGGAGATTACCGACCTTATCGGAGGACGCCTGTCGAAGGGCAACTACACGACGCTTTCGCTGTCATACGATGCGAAGACCATTTACTTCGCCTTTGCCAAACGCTCGGAGGGTAAACCTGAATACCATCAGCGCAACGGTTTTCATATTTACGCGATGGATGCCGACGGGAGCAATCTGCGGCAGTTGACGGACGGGCCGTACGATGACTTCGATCCGTGTCCGCTGCCGGACGGCGGGATTGCGTTCATGTCGTCGCGGCGGGGCGGGTTTTGCCGGTGCAACAATCCGTGGGAGCCGCTGAGTTCGTACAATCTGCACAGGATGAACGCCGACGGCAGCGGGATCAGGACGCTGTCCTTCCACGAGACAAACGAGTGGCATCCGAGCGTACTCAATGACGGGCGGATCGTGTACATCCGGTGGGACTACGTGGACCGATCGGCGGCGAACTTTCACGGCCTGTGGGTGAGCAATCCCGACGGCACTAATCCGGCGGCGGTGTTCGGCAACTATACGATGAAGATCAACGCGTGTTATCAGCCCAAGGCGATTCCCGGCTCGACAAAGATTGCGTTTCTGGCCGGGGCCCATCATGCCGACGTGGGCGGCTCGCTCATACTGCTGGACCCGGCCAAAGCGGGGCTGGACCCTGCCAGCGGTGAAGATCACTTTGATTCGCTGGAGGTGCTTACGCCGGAGATCTGTTTTGCCGAGGCGGCGGGGTGGCCCAAGACGTATTACCACGGCGTCTGGCCGCTGTCGGAGAAGTATTTCTTTGTGGGGTTCAGTCGCGAGCCTCTGCCGGGCATGGGGCCGAACATCAATAAGGATACGCGAACGGGGCTGTACTATTTCGACCGCTTCGGCAATCTCGAACTGCTCTATGAGGACGAGGACATCTCGTGTATGTATCCGACCCCGCTGGCGGCCAGGCCTAAACCGCCGATTGTGCCTGATGGTCTGGATGAGACCTTAGGCGACGAGGGGGAATTCTTCGTCAGTGATGTGCGGCTGAGTCATTTTCCGATGCCGGCTGATCGGCCGATCAAGAGCCTTCGTATTTACCAGGTGCTGCCCAAGGCGCCCGGCCACATTGCCAACGAACCGCGTATCGGTCACGCCAACGCCGAGAGCGCGCGCATGCTGCTGGGGACGGTGCCGGTCGAGGCGGACGGCTCGGCGTATTTCCGCGCCCCGGCGAGGAAGCCGATCTACTTCCAGGCGGTCGACGCGTCCGGCCGGGCGGTGCAGACGATGCGCAGCGTGACCTACCTGCAGCCGGGCGAGCGGCGCGGCTGCGTGGGGTGTCACGAGCCGCGGAACAGCTCGCTTGAGATGGGCGCCCGGCCGGTAGCCATGAGGCGGGCGCCGTCGGTGATACAACCCGGGCCGGAGGGGACGCGGCCGTTCAGTTTTCCGCTGCTCGTTCAGCCGGTGCTCGACCGCAATTGCATGATCTGCCATGACGGCTCGGGCGCCGCCGGCAAGGCGAGGCCGGATCTTACAGCGGCCGTGCAGGGCACGTTTACAAAGGCGTATGTGAACCTCAGGCCGTACGTGCGGTGGTATGAGTGGGGCGGGGCGACAATTCGGCCGATCGTGACAAAGCCCGGTGAAGGGGCAACGGATATGAGCCCGCTGTTGAGGATCCTTGCCGATGAGAAGCACCGCGGCAAGGTCAATCTTTCCGCGGAGGATATCGAGCGGCTCAACATCTGGCTGGATGGCAATGTGCCGTTCTATGGCGCCTACGAACCTGAGGCCCAACGAGCACAATTGGCAGGTGAGGCCATTTCTCCGCCTGTTGTGCAGTAGTTCGAACAAAGACAACGGCCGCACCGGACGCCATGCGCGACCGATGCGGCCGATGTATTTTCAGGTCAGGACTATATCTGCGAATACGGGGCGGGCTTCAGGAGGATGTTGGTGATGCCGCAGAGGATCTTCTTGTCGGCGTATTCGGGCTTGGCGCGAAGCTCGAGCCATTCGGGGTGCTTCATGAATGTTGCCCAGCCGGTCTTCTGGGCCTCTTCATCATCGAAGCCCAACATGTAGGTGAGGTTGGGCATTTTTGCGCCGGCGATGGCCTCACCGAAGAAGACGGGATTGAGGCCGGTCTTGCGGAAGATGGCAATCTCGGCGACGTTGAACATCTCGATCTTTTTCTGGCCGGTCTTGACCGACGGGCTTTCATAGATGCGAAGCTGGAAAACGCGGGAGTTCTTCCTGGACGGGACCTCAAGTTCTCTCATGCCTTCGAAAGCCAGCAGCAGCGAGCTTTCGACGCGCTGATAGGCACGATTCTCGTTGCCGGCATCGAGGAACGCGGCGCCGGCGGCGAGGAAGGTTTCGTCCTGCAGGAGGCTTGCCGTTGTCGAAAAGACCGACCGCGCCGAACGGTGACGCATGAGCACGTAGATGGTCGGTTCGGCAGTCGCCTCGCGCTCGTGAAAGACGCCGACCGGCTCGATGCCAAGGCGGTTCAGCGGTGGGATCATGGCCTTTTCGAGGAAGGCATCGACGCCCTTGGCCTGCTCGGCGGAGGCGCACTTGTACTGCCTGAGTTCATAGATGTCGCGGGCCTGAGCGGGGCCGCGGCCGGCGCCCTGGCCGCGCGTACCGCGGCGCTGCCTCGGCTGGTCTTGCTGGGCGAGAGCATTGGCCGAAACCGCCCCGAGGCCGGCCGCACAGGATGCCGCCAGAAAATCACGTCTCTTCATCGTACTATTCTCCTTTGAAAGATATCCCTACGGTTTGATATCGCCGGGCAAGGCGTATACCTGCCCCGCGTAAACAGCCGATTGAAGCATTATCGATATCCAAAACTCCCGGGGCCGCCGAATGGGTCGGCTCCTCCGACGGCGGTGTGGCTATTATAGCAAACCGGGGGCATCGCGTCAAAGTGGTTTGCGCACGCCGAAAATCTATATGTGCCGAAGGCGTGAAAATCCTTGCCCCAACGGGTACAATGGCGAGGTTGCCCGGGCGTTCGGGCGGTTAGACTGCGGAGGAATATGATGGATAAGATGTATCGGTTGGTGCTGGCGGCTTCTGTCGCGGTGACCGTGCTGTCAGCAACCGTTCGGGGCGACGGCGAGGTTGTGCGGCGGGTAATCCGGGACGAAGCGGCGGGGCCGAACCTGCTGAAGGCCGACGCGTGGAGACCGTGGCAGGAGGGGTTTGTCCGCGAGGGGGACCTCTTCGTCTGTGACAATGGCGCCGACGGGCGGGCACAGCGGGGTGTCTCGCAGGCGGTGACGCTGAACCAGACGACGCCCGAGCCGATCGTCGCGACGGCCTGGAGCCGGGCTGAGAACGTCACCGGCGGGCGCAACAACGATTACGCCCTTTATCTCGATCTGATCTACACTGACGGCACGCCGCTGTGGGGGCAGACGGCCCCGTTCGACGTGGGCACACACGATTGGCAGCAGCGCAAAGTCATTGTCTTTCCGGAGAAGCCCGTGCGGTCCGTGAGCTTTCACCTGCTGCTGAGGAGTCACGCCGGCAAGGCATGGTTTCGCGACCCGCAACTGACGGTACTGAGCCGGCCGCAAGGCGCATGCCTTTTCGACGGTGTGCCGGTGAGCCTTGAGGCGGCGTCAAAGCCCCGATTCATGATCCGTGACGTTGCGGCCGATTCCGATTTCGTACAGGCGGATCGTGATGCCCTTGGCATCCGCATCGAATCGGGCGTCAAGGAAAACGCGGATGGTGCAAAGTTCTTCGACGTTGTTGTGAACAATATGCAGGACACGGATCGGACGATCACACTGTATTACGTCCTGCCCGTGGACGGCGATGAGCTTGTATGGCTTCATGACCCGCGAACGGAGATGGCCGCGGTCAAGCCGCGAGAGTATTTCAACGGCAGCAGTTTTCGCGCGGGCGCCAACGGCCGGCTTTCGCGATATCCGTTTGCCGCCGTCGCCGACGATAAGCGAGGCACAGCCATCGGTATAGACATGGCGCACCCGGCCTTCTTTCGCGTCGGGTTCAACGCGATGACGCGGGAGTTGTTCATTGCTTATGACATCGGCCTTGTTCCCGAAAAACGTGCGGCACGTGTGCGCTTTTGTACGTTTGAGTTCGATGCGCGATGGAGGTTTCGGGCGGCGCTGGAGGAATATTACGGGCTGTACGCCAATGCCTTCATCCGCCGAATAGGCCGGATGGGCCTGTGGATGCCCTTTGCGAAGATCAGCGAGGTGAAGGGCTGGGAGGATTTCGGTTTCCGTTTCAAGGAGGGCAACAACGAGACGGCCTGGGACGATGCCCACGACATACTGACGTTTCGTTATACCGAGCCCATGACGTGGTGGATGCGGATGGACAAGGAAACGCCGAGGACGCTGGATGCGGCAATTGCGCAGGCACAGCGCATGGCCGAGCAGGGCCATGGCAGCGCCAAGGCGTGGCTGACCAGCACGTATCACGACGAGAACGGCAAACCGCCGGCAAGGATGCTCGATACGCCGTGGTGCGACGGGGCGGTGTGGAGTATGAACTCCATGCCGGGCATCGCCGGTGAAACGACGGACTTCAAGAATAAGTGGAACGCGTCATTGAAGGAAAGGCTTTACGGGGCCGGCCGCAACGGCGATCTGGACGGCGAATACATCGACAGCAGCGAAGGCTATGTCACCGATGAGCTGGATTTTCGGCGGGACCACTTTGCCGCGGCGCAGACGCCGCTGACGTTCTCATTAGGCGATCATAAGCCGGCGATATTTCGCGGGCTCATCGCCTTCGAGTATATCCGCGCCATCGCACGCGACGTGCACGATATGGGCAAGTACATGATGGCCAACTCGACGCCTTCGCGGCTGTGCTGGCTGGCGCCGCTGCTGGATGTGATGGGTACCGAAACCGACTGGAACCCCAACGGCCAGTGGCGGCCGATGTCGGGCAATGAGCTGCTTTACCGCCGCGCGATGTGCAGGTCCAAGCCATTCTGCTTCCTGATGAACACGGAGTTCGAGAGGTTTCCGCACGACCGCGTGGAGAAGTATATGAAGCGGTGTCTGGCCTACGGCATGTTCCCCGGTTTTTTCAGCCACAACGCCAGCCAGGGACATTACTTCACGCGGCCGGAGCTTTATGAACGAGACCGCAGCCTGTTCAAGAAGTACGTGCCGCTATGCAAACAGGTCGCGGAAGCGGACTGGGAACCGGTCACCAAAGCGCGTTCAAGCGATTCACGTGTGCTGCTCGAACGCTTCGGAGACAACAGGTTCTTCACCGTCCTGAACGACAGCAGCGAAACACGCACGACAACCGTTACCTTAGAGGATGTGCCTGACGGCCCGGTACGCGAAGCGGTCACGGGCAGGACGCTTTCGATTGTGGACGGCTGCCTCACACTGACTCTTGACGCCGAAGATGTTGCTGTGCTGGAGTTGCAATAATGACTGGAGAAACCAAGATGGTGTATTTGCTTGCGGCAGTACTGGCCGCTTCTGCGGCGGCAGAAGCGTATTTCGACATGAGAACCTTCCTGGGTTTTGAACCAGTTGACGCACGGCAGGCGCTGGCGGCGGAGCCTCGGACGCTGTTTCAAACCAATTCGGCGTATGACGCGCGTATAGCGATTCCCGTCGATGGCGTAATCGTGCACCGGCACGGTCACTCGGCCGAAGATATCGCCCGGGTCATCGGCTCATGGAGAGAGAACGGCTTTACGGTCGGCCGGATGTTCTTCGCCGATTCGGATGCGGGCAATCACTACACGCAAGGCCGCTTCGATGGGAAAACCCATTTCGAGGACATCGAACTGGACCGCACGGGCAAGCGCATTCTGTGCGCTAACGTTCGGCCCTACATGCTGCCGACGCCCGGCTGGACGGAGTATCTCAAGACACAGGTCAAGTACGCCATCGACGCCGGCGCCGAGGCGATCTATCCGGAAGAACCCTTGGCACACAACTTCACGGGCTATGAGGAGAGTTTCAAGAAGGCCTATGTCGACGAGTACGGCCAACCCTGGCAGGGCGGCCACGAATCGCCGGATGCATTCTTCAAAACGGCACGGTTAAAGAACAAGCTGTACATCCAGCTCGAACAGGACCTGTACGATTACACACGGCAGTATGACGCCGCCAGCGGCAAAGACGTCGATTTTCTCATCCCGATCCACAGCCTGTACAGCAACCTGAGCGGCCGCCTGGTGGCGCCCTTAGGCACGTCGCTGAGTATAAACGGCACTTTCGGCTACATCGGCCAGATCTGGACCGGTCCGGTGCGGTGGACGATCGGCGGATGTTCCAACAAGAAGATTACATTTTTCGACTCGGCCTACGTCAATTACGATTGCTTCGCCAACCTCGTCATCGACAGTAATCGTCTGCTCTACATGTTGGCCGACCCCGTTGAGGATGACCCGCAATACAGATGGGACGAGTACGACCAATGGTACAGGGAGTGTCTGGCCGCCAAGCTGATGTTTTCCACCATTAACACTTATGAGGTCATGCCGTGGCCGGACCGCATCTTCCTGCCGGGCTACTCCATCGGCGGCGGCACGCCGGGGCCGGCGGCGTACCGCACGACGCTGATGTCCTGTCTGACGGCGCTGCAGGAGATGCCGCGCGGCGCGCGGGATGACGTGGCAGCAGGCAGCAAAGGCGTCGGCATGCTGATCGCGGATTCGGCCATGTGGCAGCACGCCAATCGGCCCGTCCAGGATGCATTCATGGGCCTGCTCATCCCGCTGTTGAAGCGGGGCGTGCCGGTCAGCTCGGTACCGATGGAGCGGTGCGGCGACAAAGCATACATGAAGCATTTTCGCCTGCTGATGCTGTCGTTCGAGGCATTCAAGCCGCATGACGAGCAGTCGCTGCAAGACCTTCTTGCCTGGGTCCGCGACGGCGGCGTCCTTGTGCTTTTCAAGACGGCCGATGCGTTCGACAACATCGACATGTTCTGGAAGCAGGCCGGCTTTTCGTCCGCACAGGCGTACCTGTGCTCACAGGTCGGTTTCGCCTATGACGCCGCGCCTGACGCGGACCTCAATGGACAACCATGTGTGCACAAGGCCGTCGGCAAGGGGCACGTGATCCTGGCGGACCTGACGCCGAGCACATTCGTGGATGAGGCGGCTGCGGACGGCAAGTATCTCCCGCTGGTACGAGCATGCTTTGAGCGGTACATCGGCGAACAGCTCCGCGAGCCCGGTTTTATCATCGCGCGCCGGGGCCGTTTCGTGATCGGTCACACCTTTGACAGAACGGAAAAGATCGACGGAACGTTCATCGATGTCTTCAGCCCGGACCTGCCCGTGGTAACCAATCCGCAACTCGGCCCCAACGCAAGCATGATCCTGTACGATGTCGCCGCGCCCATGAGGAAAGAGCAGCCATCGCTGCTGTACAGCACCTACCGTCTTATGGGCAGGCAGGAGTCCTCCGCCGTTACGGCGTTCTTCGTCATGGGTCCTGCGGGCACCGACGCAGCCGCGCGCCTGTTCACGGCAGGCAAGCGTCCCGCGTCAATAGAGGCCCGCACAGCGACAGGCAAGTCCGTAAGCACCACCCTGAACAGCGGCGGCGACAACACCATTCTCGTTACCTTCGCCGGCGATCCGTCCGGCGTCGGCGTGAAGGTGACGTGGCAGAATTAGAAACTGCAGGTTTCAAGTCGGCGCGCCGAAGACGGGCTGATCGACGGGCGCAGGAAGTGATACAAAAAAGCGGCTCCCTTTGTGGGGTTCGGATTCGATCCAGATGCGTCCTCCGTGGCGTTCGACAATCCTCAGCGCAATCGTCAGGCCGAGTCCTTCGCCGCCGGCGGTCTTCTCCGGCTCGAGCCGGTGGAAGATTTCGAAGACTTTCCGCTGATGGCTGGGCGAGATTCCCAGACCGTTGTCTTCGACGCAGTACACCGCCTGCCCTCGCACGCCCGGATCGACGCGGCCGCTGACGCGGATGCGACCGGGCCGGCCCGGCTGCAAGTATTTGACAGCGTTCGACAGGAGGTTGCTGAAGACCTGGTTGATGTAGTCGCAGTCGCCGAGGCAGTCGGGCAGGTCTTCGACGATCACTTCGGCATTGCTTTCGCTGATCTGATACTGCATGGCGGCGATGATCTGACGCATCATTTCATTCATGTCGAGCCGCCGAACGTGCAGCACAGCACTGCCGACGCGCGAGACCGCCAGAAGGCCGTTGAGCAGGCTCTGCATCTTGGCCGTGCCTGCCTTGATGAAGCGCAGCGATTCGGGAATATCCTCCCGCAGCAGCGAATCGATTTCCCTGCGGATCTGGTCGGACACACCGCCTTTACTTAAAGCACGTGTCAACTCCTCGCATGTCCGGGCCAGTTCGCCGCTGAACCCCTGGATGTTGACTAACGGCGATTTCAGGTCGTGGGAGGCGACGTAGACGATGCTCTGAAGCTCGTCATTCTTCACGTCCAGGGTTTTCATGAGCCGCTGACGTTCCTGCTCGGCCTCCTTGCGGTCCAGTGCGTTGGCAAACACGGTGCCGACGATCTTCAGCAGTGTGATCGTTTCGGGCGCCCATGGATTGCATTCCCGCACGCGGTCGAATCCGACAAATCCCATGATGCGGTCCTTGCAGATCATCGGTACGCAGAGCAGCGACTGAATGCCTTCCCGTTGGAATTCCTGTTTTTCTGCGGCGGCCTCGGGCTCCAGATCGTCCACACGGTCGATCAGGATGGCGTCATGTTGTTGAATCATGGCCTGGAACCATGGGAAGGTGCTTATCGGCACAGCCTGCAGCGTCTGTTGAACGGGCGGGATGCCGCTGCGGCAGTACTCGTGCGTGTTAGACATGGTGCGACCGTCCGGCGAGTACAGGAACACGTAGCTGCGATCCGCACGCGCCAGGTCGCTGATGTCGGCCAGTGCCCGATTGATGGCGGGATCGATCTCTTCAGGCTCGAGGTTTATCAGTTCCGTGGAGATGCGCGTCACGCGTTCTTCCAGGTCGAGCCGAAATCGCAAGGCCTGTTGGGTGCGGGCGCGATCGGTGATGTCGGTCATCGCCACAATGATCCTGGAAGAATCGGGACTGTCGTGGTCGGAGGAAAGCGAACATTGTGCGACGAATCGAATAGGGCGATTTTTCAGCGTCACGGCCACGGTCTCGAGGGTGACACTCGGCTGCCCCCGCCATATAGCATCCAACATCGCCGCCAGAGACTCGACGGTTCGGTCGGTGCAAATGGCTGCCTTGTTTGCGATCAGTTCCTGCTTGTCGGCGGCCTCGAACATTGCCACCGCCGCATCGTTCACGTCCACAAGGCGAATCAGTTCGGAGGCGCCGCGGAGTTCTTCCGGATGGTCGATCAGCCAGCTTTTCAGGTCTTTGACCCCTTGCCGGCGCAACGTTTCGAACCACTCAATCAGGGCTGAACAATCCTCCTCCCAGAGGGCGCACAGCGTCCGCATGAAGAGTTCACGATAGCGCTGCCGACTTCGGCTCAGCGCCTGCTGGCTGCTGCTGTGCTGCCTTAAATAGGTCCGAATCTGCAGCCAGACTATGCTGTAGATGCCCAGCAGGGCCAGCACGGCCGCCCCTACAAGGGCTAACGTCGTCAACATCCGTTCTCTGTGGGCCCGGATCATTTCCACCGCCAAATGCCCTTCGGCGACGGTTTGCAGGCTCGCATGATCCACGCAACAGCGCCACACCTCCCACGCGACCACCGCAAGCAGCATCAGGGTCAGCCCGGCGGCTGCGGTCAGGATAAACAGCGGCGAGCGTCCCTCGCGGCACAAGTTTTCCTCTGCCTCGTGATCTTCGTGTCGATTGCCGCTGTTCCGTTTGACCATATGTGCTCCGCAATGCCATATCGGCCGCACCGCTCCTACGCATGAAGAAGCTGTTCGGTTCTCGACGGCATGAACGGCGATGCAGACGACCCTGTGGCGCCTTATCGGTCGGGGAGAGGCAACAGCCCATGTTACTCGTCGAAGGTCGCGGGATTTTCCAGCAGTTTCCTGATATAATCGAGGAACTGGGCCGCATCGGCGCCGTTGGCGACCTTGTGATCGACCGACAGGTTGAGGTTCATCATCTTGCGAACCATGATATTGCCGTCGATGGGCATGCAGGTGTCGGCGATGCGTCCAACCCCGAGGATACTGCACTGCCCCGGCACGACAATCGGAATGAACGAATCCACGCCCAGGCCGCCGAGGTTGCTCACCGTGATGCAGCCTCCCTCGAGATCCTCCAGCGTCAGCCTGTTGGTTCTTGCCCGCTCAATGAGGCCCGTGCTGTACTCGGCGATCTGCCGCACGGTCTTGCCGCCGCAGTCCCTCACCAGCGGGGCGACGAGCCCCTCATCGGTCGAGATGGCAAGCCCGATATCGATCCGGTCGGCCAGTTGAATGACATTACCCGCCAACTGGCCGGTCATGATGGGATAGTGCTTCAGGCCGATCGCAACGGCGCGGATGATGAAGTCATTAAACGACAGTTTAATATTACCGTTCTTGTTGAGTCTGGCCCGCAGCTTGAACACCTCCGTCATATCGACGCGGACGTTCAGGTAGAAGCAGGGGATCTCCTGCTTGCTCTTGAGCATCCTTTCGGCCACGATCTTCTGCAGGCGGTTGACGGGCACGATGTCGCCGAGATTGTACCTTGGTGCAGGCCCGCCCGGCTCGCGGGCGGCGCCGCTTTGCAGTGCCCGGTGCACGTCGGCGGCCGTGATCCGCACAGCGCCGGGGGCAGGCTGAACCAGGCGCAGGTCGATGCCTGATTCGGCGGCGATTGTCCTGGCACGCGGCGAGGCGAAAATACGCCCGTCGCTGGCCGCTGCCGGCGCGGCAGTCTCAGCCGTACCCGTTTCAACGGCTGCTTCGGCCGCAGGCGCCGCAACGACAGGGGCGCCGCCGACTCGCAGCGCATCGATGAAATCCTGGGGCACGTCGACGCCCTCCTCGGCGAATACCGCAATCGGCGTATTCACCGGCACCGTTTCGCCGGTGTCCACGAGAATCGCCTTGACTACCCCCGCCGCGGGCGACTCCATCTCCAAGGTCGCCTTGTCGGTTTCAATCTCGAAGATCACCTGCCCCTTGCCGACGTTGTCGCCGACCTTGATGAGGCTGGTCACGATGGTTCCTTCCTCCATCGTCTGCCCCAATTGCGGCAGTCTGACGACCTTCACGCCCGGCGGGACTGCAAGCGCGTCTCCTGCGGGTTTTGAAGACTCATCGACCGGTGCTGCTTCAGGCGAGCGCGGCGTCTCGACCGCAGGCGCTGCGGCACTGACCGTAGGCGACTCGACATCGGCAATTACTTCATCCGCCTCGCCGAGTATCAGTATGGGCGTATTGACCGGCACGGTGTCGCCGACCTCGACCAGCAGCTTCTTGACGAAGCCATCCGCGGGCGATTCCATTTCCAGCGTCGCCTTGTCGGTCTCGATCTCGAATATGACGTCGCCTTTTTTTACCTTGTCGCCGACCTTCACGAGGCTCGTGACGATCGTGCCTTCTTCCATTGTCTGACCCAACTTGGGCAGTTTCACTTCACGTGCCATGATCCGTCTCCCGGATGTATGTATGTGGGCGCGGCATGCCGTGCCCCTGCATTCCGCGCGAATTCTAAACCATCTGCCTGACGCGGGCAACAATCTTGTCCGGCGTTGGGATGCTGGCGTTCTCCAGCGGCTCGCTCATGGGCGGCGGCACGTCCGCCGCGGCCATGTTCACCGGCGGCGCATCGAGATAATCAAAGCCGGTTCGCCCGTCGTCGTAGGTATACTCGATCAACTGCCGCACGATCTCCGGCCCCATCCCGCACATGCCGAAGCTCTCCGCCACCGTCAGGAGTCGGCCCGTCTTGCGGACGCTCTCAGCGACGGTCTTGATATCCAGCGGCTTGATCGTTCGCAGGTCGATCACTTCAGCATCGATGCCGTGCTTTTCGGCCAGTTCCTTCGCCGCGGCAAGCGCAAACATCACCTGCCGGCTGTAGGTCACAATCGTGACATCCTTGCCCGGCCGGTTTACGTCAGCGACGCCCAAGGGGATAATGTACTCCTCCATAGGCAGCGCGCCCATCTGCCCGTATGTCGCCTTGTGCTCGATAAAGACCACGGGGTTGTCGCTGCGAATCGCGGCCTTGAGCAATCCCTTCGCGTCGTACGGTGTCGACGGCATCACTACGTAAAGCCCAGGTACATTCACCAGCCACGGCTCAAGCGATTTGGAGTGGTGCGCGGCAATACAGCGCCCCACGCCGCCTTCCGTGCGGACAACCATCGGCACCTTCGCATGGCCGCCGAACATGTAGCGGTTGAAGGCGCCGTTGTGCATCAACTGGTCCATCGAGATCGTGATGAAATCCACGTACATCACCTCGGCGATGGGCCGAAGGCCGCGAATCGCCGCGCCTACGGCGGCGCCCACAATGGCCGCCTCGGAAATGGCGGTATCGATGACGCGATTCGGTCCGAACTCCTCCAGCAGGCCCTTCGTGGCGCCGTAAGCACCGCCGTAAAGGCCGACGTCTTCGCCTTCAATAATGACGTTGGGGTCTCTGCGCATCTCCTCGGCCTGTGCGGCGACGATCGCCTCTTTCATGGCAACCACGTCCATCCCAAAGGCCTCCCTGACCTGTGCCTTGGCAATCTCGATCTTTTCCTTCTTGGTCCTGCCGGCAGCCGTCTCAAGGGCCTTCTCATATGCCGCGGTCGCTTTCATGGCGTTGGCAGCGGTGACCTTCTCAGCCTCCACGACACTGTTGGCGTACGTCTCGACAACGTAGACGTCGCGGGCGAGATCCGCCGCGTTGGGCCAGGCGCTGTCCATGCCGAATTGCGTGGCCTTTTCGATGGTCGCCTGAGCCTGGTCCTGAATCGCCTGAAGTTGTTCGTGCGTCGCAAGCCCTTCTTGCAGCAGCTTGTCCGAAAGCACGATGATCGGGTCGCGACTGCGCCATTCCTTCTCCTCTTCCCTGGTGCGATAGACCTTCGGGTCGCTTCGACTGTGCCCGTACCAGCGGTACGTCTTGGCCTCGATCATGACCATTTCATTGGTCTTACGAGCGTGCTCGGCGGCCTCCTTAACGGCGAGGAAAACGGCCACCACATCCTGGCCGTCGACGATCATGGCGGGCACGCCGTAGGCGGCGGCACGCTCGGCGATATCCACGATATTGGCGGCGCAGCCGGCCCCTTCCACCGGGCTGCCTGAGAACGGCACGCTCATGCCGTACAGATTATTCTCAATGATCGCAACCAGCGGCACCTTCAGGACGCTTGCCATGTTCATGGATTCATGAAACGAACCGGTATTCGTGGCGCCGTCGCCGAAGAACGACACTGCGATCTTGCCCGTCTTCTTGTGCTTCTCGGCCAGTGCCGCCCCCACGGCCGCGGGAATATTGCCGCCCACAATGCCTGTGCTGCCCAGGTTGCCGTTCTTGACGTCGGCGATGTGCATTGAGCCGCCTCGTCCGTTGCAGTAACCCGTCTCCTTGCCCATCAGTTCGGCCATCATGCGGTTCCAATGCATCTGGCGGGCCTCTTCGTCCCCGGCATACTTGTTACCCATCGCCCCACAATGGCCGTGCCCGCGGTGCGTCGAGCCGATCACGTCGCCGACCTCGAGGGCGGCTATGGCGCCGGTGGCAACGGCCTCTTGGCCGGCGTAAAGATGCGACGCCCCCTTGATGATGTTCTGGCCCAACAAATCGTAAACCTTGTCCTCGAAAAAGCGGATCTCGTGGATGGTCCGAAGCCAGTCCAGGACCACGGCCTCGGTCAGGATGCTCTTCTTGATTAGATCGGCGATCTTTGGTGTCGGTTTCTTGCGCCTGTCATCAAGCGAATAAGTCATTCCATTACTCCTGTTAAAACGGGGTGGTAAGCTGTTTCGGATGGATAACTATACCCTTTCCTATCCCCGCAATCAAACAAAAACGAGACAAGCAAACGTTCGTTTTCGTACACAGTGAAACACAACGAACAAAAATGAACATTTTTTCCTTGCGGTCGGATCGCCGCCAAGGTACACTGAGCCAGCGGTCGCCGCTCGTGCGGGCAGACATTTGTTGCATTCACCCCATCGTGCGTATTGGGACAAGAGGCATTTCATGGGTTTGTCAGCGGAAAAACGGCGTCAGTACATTCTCGAACAGATCCGCACCGTCGGGCGCGTCGAGGTACCCCATGTCGCGCAGCAATTCTCCGTGACGGAAGTCACGGTCCGCCGTGATCTTACGGTGCTTGCCGAAAAAGGTCTGTTACAGAAGACTTATGGCGGCGCGGTCAGTGCCGCCGCCCCGGAGATCAATGCCGCGGTGCGATACCGCCAAACCCGCAACCTGCAGGCCAAAAAGATCATCGGACGTCTGGTCGCTGAAAACCTTGTACACAACGGCGACGTTATTTATCTCGAGGCTGGCAGCACCTGCCACGAGATCATTCCGCATCTGGCCGGCCACAGGGATTTGACCGTCATCGTCAATTCGCTCTACCTGATGACCCGCCTGGGCCAAATGCCTCAGCATAAGATCATACTCATCGGCGGCCAGTACCGCCCCGAACGGATGGACATCATCGGGGCCATCAGCGAACTGGTAATCGGGCAGTTGGGCGGCTTCAAGGCATTCACCAGCGCCGATGACATCAGCATCACCGGAGGCATCAGCGGGGCCGACGTGGCAACGGTCACTTTTACACGCCGGGTGCTGGAACGGGCGGCAAAGGTTTACTTCGTCGGCGACCACACCAAATTCGATAACCCCGCCCTCTACCGCATCGCCGATATCAGCCAGCTCGACGGCATCGTAACCGACCGCAGGCCTTCGGAGGATTGGATCGCCGTCACACAGGAAAAAGGCATTCAGTTGATATACCCGGCCGGCGCAGAAACACTGCTTGACGCAACCGCCCGACGGCGCTGAACCGTGTACACCACGGCCGGCTGCACAGTCACGCAGAAGGAAATGTGCTGCGGGTTCGGAGAGCCGAAACGTTAAACCGGGACGTTACACGGTTGTGATGAGACAGGATACCGGCCCGCTGGCCGGAGTCATTGCGGGCAAGGCCGATATCACGATAGAACCGTAGCGCCTGTGCCGGTCGTAAGTATTGTGAGTCGCGGAAGCAAAATGCTCCGCGACTTTTTTTGTGGCCGCACCACCCGCCGTTGAAGTACGTGCACAGGTCCGCAGACATACACGTATCGGTATGTGCAGCAGATAATCCACGGGGGTGTGAAATGCTTGCGAGGAGACGATTATGGAAAAAAGCCGCTATCGTCATCCTCGCCGCATCGTTGATGCCATTCGCTGAAGCGCAAAGGGGAGGCTCAGGAGGCGGCGGCCGCGGCGGCGGGGGTGGACGAGGCGGAGGCGCAGCACGCGGTGGCGCAACGGGCAGCCGCGGCGGCATGCGGTCGGGCCCGGCGAGGTCCGGCGCCGGAGGCGGCGTTCGATCGGGACCGCGTGCGGGCGGCGGCCGGCGGAGTGTCGGTCGAGGCGGCGCCCCCGGCGGCGTACGCAGTTCCGCTCGCCGAGGCGGTACTTTAGGGCATAGCGGCCGGCACGGCAGCCGCGTCCGCGCAGGAACGTCCACACCGCACAGCACGCGGTCCGGCGTGCGAAGCTTCAGCAGAAATCGCCCTCTTACTGGTCACCGCAGCCGTTTCCGTTCCGGCAGTGTGCGCAGCGATGTTTCATCCCGGCAAGGGATCGGGCGCGGCCGCATCGGGCTCCGCGGCAAGCGTGATTTCAAGAATGACGGCGGCGCACCGCTCGGGCCTCGCGACTTCACGGTACCCCGCAACAGCGTCCGCGCACGCGCCTTCACGCGCAGTCCTAACAGGGATTTTGATCACGGCCGCTCCTTCGGCAAAGACTTCGGTCGACACGCCGGCAAGAGTTTCGGACATGGAGGCAGGCGCTTCGACAGAGGACACAAGTTCGGGCGTTTCGACAGAAGAGACAAGTCCCGACACTTCGACAAGGGACGCAGATTTGGACACTTCGATAAGCATGCTTTCGGCACGTTTTTCTTCTTTGCTCCGTATCCTTACTATTCCTATTACTCCCCGTTTTACGACCGGTACTACTATCCGGGGCCTCCGCTCTACGGCCCACCGTACTATGACAACCGGTACTACTATGATCGCCCCTCCGACCTGCCGTACGATCAGCAGTACAGCGAGCCGAACACCGAAACACAGCCGCCCGAAGATACGCCCTACGCCCCGCCGCAGACAGATACCGACGAACAGACGGATGATGCCGCAAGACAGGAGTATGAGCGGTTCGAGCAGGAGCGCGCCGCCGAACAGGCGCGGGTTGCCGACTATCTCCACCGGATAGCCGAACCCTTCCGCCGCGGTGATTACGCCGAAGCCCTGAATCAGGCTGAACAGGCGACCGCCGCTGAGCCGGATAACCCGATCCTCGGTTTCGCGTACACACAAGCCCTCTTCGCCAATGGCCGCTATGACGAGGCCGCCGAGGCGCTGCGAAAGTCTCTCAACGCCGTGGACATGCAGAAACAGGGCTTGTTCTTCGGCGAGATCCTCTATCCGGACCCTGGCGTCTTAAACGCGCGAATAGCCGACCTGCAGCAGACAGCGCAAGTCCGGCCCGGCTCGGCGGACCTGTACCTGCTGCTGAGCTACGAATTGATGGCCGCCGGGCGTTATGATGAAGTCCCTCAAGCGCTGCGGAATGCGCAAAGCTACGCCAATCTCCAGGCGATCGATCTGCTCAAAGAGGTCCTCGACGAAATACGCCGCGCTCGGCCGCCCACGGAATACTGATCCGGCTGCCTCAGCCCGTCTGCGTCGCGATCGTTACCGGCAGCGAGATCGTAAACATCGTGCCGCGATGAAGGTGCGAATCGATTTCGATCACGCCCTTGTGCTGATCGACAATCTGCTTGGCGATGGCCATGCCGAGACCGGTGCCGAATTTCTTCTTGTCCGACTCAAAAGGCGTGAAGATCTTTTCCTTCATCTCATCCGACATGCCCGGCCCGTTGTCGGTCACGGACAATAGCACCATCTGTCGCTCCGGGTCGTACCGGGTCTCGACGCTGACAAGGCCCATGTGCGGATCCACCACGTCGATGGCGTTGAGAATCACGTTAAGCGCCATCTCGTGAATTCTCTCCCCGTCCAACACCAGTCGAGGGATCTTCTGATCGATGCGGATGTTGATCTTTGCGTTCTTTACCTTCAGTTGCGCTTTGAGTGACTCGATCGCCCCCTGGATCACGCGATTGAAATCACACGGGCCCGGGTTGAGCGGCCTCTCCTTGCTGTAGTCCAGCATTTCCAGGGTGTACTTCTTCATCCGGTCCAGGTTTGGCTTGAGAATGTCCCAACTGCGCTTGACCCGGTGTATCTGGTTGGTGCGCAAACCGAAATCCACCACCTCCGCCGCGCCAGAAACCATCTGCAGAATGTTCTTGATCGAATGCGACAGATTCAGCGTCGCCTTGCCCGCCGCGACCAGCCGTTTGTTCTCCGCACAGGCGGCTCGCAGCCGCAGATTGTCCAGGGCCAAAGCCGCATAACCCGCGACAAAGCCGATAACATCGGCATGCGGCGACTGCCAGAGCTTGCCTTGAACGCTGTCGATGTAAATTGCGCCCTGCACGACATCATCCGATTTGATCGGGCTGCACAACACCGATTGTACGCCGGCCTTCTTGAGAATCGCATCAGCCGCACGCTCAGCAGAGGCATCGGCAATTAGAAGGGTTTCGCCTTTCTGCATGGTTTCCTGCACGACGGCTTCGCTGAAAGCTGCGCTTTCCTCGCCGCCCGGTGCGGCAGCAGCGGATTGCAGTGCACCTGCGCCGTCCTTCAGCAAGACCCAGCCGTGATCGGCGCCGAAGTGCTCTATAATCTGCTGCATGAAATTGCTGAAAACCTCGTGGAGGCTTTGCTCCGTCAGGCCGCGCAGATTGATCCGCGCCAAGAGTTTCTCAGTGCAAAGTATATTGCCGGCGGGTGTTGCATCGTGGACCCGTCTGTCGGTGGTCGTTTCGGACATCGTTGTTCTTCCATCACGGATTGGACTGATCTTCTGTCGTTACCTGTTTCATATCGATAATCGGCCGCGCCCCCTTAATCACTTTTTGCCGACCGAATACCCATGTAAGCGTCCCATAACGGAGGTCCTCGGCCGTACGCACCCCCATCGGCCGCCGCCGCATCGTACGCTGCATAAATTCATTAAGTCCGCTCCCGTCACCGTCGATACCAGTACAAAAATGCACGCATGCACCGTGCGCAGTGTGATTTGGAGAAGCCCGACGAATGAAACACAAGGACCCTGTACTTGCTGTCCTTGTCGAGGAAAAACTTCTCGACGAGCAGAACATACAGAGCCTTCTGGAGGCTCAGGCATCGTCGGGCAAAAGTATGCTCAGCCTTTTGAAAAGCCGCAACCTCGTCGATCAGGATCAACTCACGCGGCTAACCGCCATCAGCAACGGTATTGAGTTCATCAATCTGACCGCGGAGATGATCGACCCGGTCGCAGTCCGCCTGGTGTCGTATGAGCTGGCGCGCCAGCACAACCTCATCCCGGTCCGCATCGAAAAAGACACGCTGTACGTGGCAATGAGTTCGCCGCTGAACCTCTCGGCCCGCGACACCATCACCACCAAGACCGGCTACCGGGTCGTGCCGCTGGCTGCAACGGCGGAGGCGGTTGCGCAGGCCATCAGCAACCATTTCGATGTCGAGAGCGTCACGCGACAGGACATCGTGGCAATGCGTCTGAAGGACTCGTCCGACCCGGACGCCAAGGTCCGCAAGAGCCGCAGCAAATCGGCCAAAGTCGCCGAAGCCCCTATCGTGCGCCTCGTCGATTCCATCATCACCGGCGGCATCGACGCACGCTGCAGCGACATTCACCTCGAGCCGCAGGAGCCCGACATGCGCGTGCGCTACCGCGTCGACGGCATTCTTGTCAATGCCATTGACGTGCCGGCCTCGGCCCAGCGCGAAGTCATTTCGCACATCAAGATTCTCGCCAACATGGACATCTCCGAAAAGCGTATCCCGCAGGACGGCCATATCACCGCCTCCCACAACGGGAAAAGCTACGACCTGCGCGTCTCGACACTGCCTGCCACCGGCGGCGAAAAAATCGTTATCCGTGTACTCGACGCCACCGCCGGCCTCGAATCCCTCGACCAGATCGTCCAGGCCCGCGAAGACTTCAGGAAGATCACTTCCCTGATCACAAAGCCCTACGGCATGGTCCTGCTCACCGGTCCCACCGGCAGCGGCAAAACCACCACCCTCTACTCGATGATCGCCGCGCTGAATACGCCGGAACGCAACATCGTTACCGTCGAGGACCCCGTCGAATACCGAATCAACGGCATCACGCAGGTCCAGGTCAAACCCGAGATCGGCATGACCTTCGCCTCGAGTCTGCGAAGCATCCTCCGGCAGGACCCCGACATCGTGCTCATCGGCGAAATACGCGACCTCGAAACCGCCGAGATCGCCATCAGCGCCGCGCTGACCGGCCACCTCGTGCTCAGCACGCTTCATACCAACGATGCCGCCGGCGCCGTTGCGCGACTGATCAACCTCGGCGTAGCGCCGTTTCAGGTCGCCTCCGCCCTTCTGGGCGTGGTCGCCCAGCGCCTGATTCGCACAATCTGCCCCAAGTGCAAGACGCCCTTCGTGGTCACGGATGAGGAACTGGACGCGGTCTTCGGCGCCGCCGACCTCGACGCAACCGGCGCCCTGACCTCCGCCGCCGAGCAGGACGCCCAATTGCGCAAGATGTATCACAACGCCAAACTGTACAAAGGCCTGGGCTGCGAATCCTGCCGACGCACCGGATACCGCGGCCGGCAGGGAATATACGAAATCCTCGAGATAACACCCCTCCTTCGCAACATGATCGTACAGGGCGCATCTGACGATCAACTGAAAGCCGCCGCCATCTCGCAGGGCATGAAAACACTGAAAATGCAAGGCACGAAAAAAGTGCTCGATGGTGAAACGACTCTCCAGGAACTGGTGCGCGTCGTCAACGTGAGGGAAGACTGATGGCCGTATTCGAGTACATCGCAAAGGACTCCGCGGGCAGCGAATTCTCCGGCGTGTACACCGACGTGGAAAACGCCAGGGACCTCCGCCAGGAACTGTCCAAGATGGGCTACAGCCTGGTCAAGGCCCAGTGCCACAAAACCCGCGGCCCGCGATCCTCAGGCCGAATCAAGAGAGCCGACGTCGTCGCCTTCGCCTTCGAGTTCGCCGGCATGTATGGCGCGGGCCTGTCGATCATCCGTTGCCTCGAAACACTCGAACAGCAGTGTGAAAAAGGCGCGATGAAAAGCGTCATCCGCGACATCCGCGAACGCGTCGAGACCGGCTCGGGCCTGCGCGAAGCATTCGAGCGGCACCGCGAGACGTTCTCCGAATTCTTCCTCGGCATGGTGGAGGCGGGCGAAAAAGGCGGCCGTCTCGGCGAAACCCTCCAGATGGCGGCCCTCTATCTTGAAAAACAGGCCGAACTGCGCAACAAGGTCCGCAGCGCATTCGCCTACCCCATCGTCGTCGCCATCATGTGCTGCATCATCGTTGCGGCTCTGGTCATCTTCGTTATCCCCGTTTTCCAGAAACTCTACGCGCAACTGCACGTCCCGCTGCCAGCCCCGACGCTGATGCTCATCCTCGTCAGCGAAATCGTACGGCATTATTGGATGTACGCCGTCCCTGTCATGGGCGTCTCATTTTTCGCAATTCGAAAGATCTTGCGCATGCCCGGCGTCAAGGCCTGCGTCGACAGCTTCAAACTCCGCATGCCGATCTTCGGCCGGCTCAATCGCATGGTCGTCGTCAGCCGCTTCATAAGAACGTTTTCCATGATGGCCCAGGCCGGCGTGACCATCGTCGAAGCCATCGAACTGGCCAAAAGAGTCGCCGACAACCACGTCATGGTCAAGGTCGCCGACGATCTTCAGGAGGAAATCCTGGTCGGCAACTCACTTGCCGAGCCCATGTCCAGACATCGGATCTTCCCGCCGATGATCGTACAGCTCACCGCCGCCGGCGAAGAGGCCGGCATACTGCCGGAGATGCTTGCCAAAGGCGTGGAATTTCTCGACAACCATATCGACCGCACGATCAAGTCGCTGCTGACGAAGATCGAACCCGTTCTATCGGTGTTCATGGGCGCCATCGTGGGGTCGATCCTGATGGGCGTTTATCTGCCAATGTTTGACTACATGGGACACGTAAAATAAAGCGAGGGTCGTAATGTCCACGCGCATGGTTACGCTGATCGCGTGCATGAGGCACACAAGACGTCACAGCGGCAACAGGCTGTTCGAGCTGTCGGCCATGGCGGACTTGCCCGATAACAGGGAAGGCCCGCACGATACCGCAGGCACGCCGTCGTGTTGGCACGGCCGAATGTAAGGGCGAGCCCAAAACGGTCGAAACGCGGAAAAAATGAAAAAGTCGTCCTCCGTTCCGGACGATACAAAGTAGCAACTGTAAGTGTTCATTTAAAGAGAGGATTTGAAGATGGGTAAGAAAATGAAAAGAGGCGTCACCCTGATTGAGTTGCTCATCGTCGTGCTGATCCTGGCCGCGCTCTCGGCGATCGCCATACCGCGTATATCACAGAGCGCTCACAACGCCAAGCAGAACGCCTGCGACACCAACATCGACGTCATGAACTCGGCTATCGAAATGTACAACGCCGACAACGGCAAGTATCCCGCCGACTTGAGCGATGTGATCGGCAGCACCACCTACTTCCCGGATGGCGCCCCCGAGTGTCCGCTGGATGGCAATTATACCATGGATGCCGGCACGCACCGCGTAAGCTGCAACCACAAGAAGTAGTGGCCGTCCGCACGCTGCGGGTTGCCGTACCCACAGCCGTCACAGGAAAAACGCTCTTGCGGCCGCGAGCCGTAATCGTCCTTGTTCGTCGAGGGACGCTCCATGAAGAATGCGCGTACGGCTTTCTCGTTCGTCGAACTGCTGATCCTGGTGATCTTCGTGGGCGTCCTGGCGATGATCAGCGTGCCCCGGATCAATCTCGGGGTCATCGATAAGCAGCGAGTCGAAACCGCGGCCCACAAGCTGATGACCGATCTGCGCCGCACCAGGCGCCTGGCCATCTCCGATGCTGCCGCCAACCCGGACGGTTATGGCCTGGTGCTCAAAGGTGCAGGCCCTTACAGCGGCTATGAAATCTGGAACCGCAAAGGCCCCACTCGCGTGGACGCACTGCAGTTCGATAGCTGTATCGCCTGCACCGCCGACGGCAGAAATTTTAATTTCGGTCCCACCGGCAGCCTGCTCACGGGCGGCGGCACGACCATCCGCTTGACGTCGCGCGGCAGAAGCTTCGTCGTAACGGTCATTCCGGCAACGGGCATGGTCAAATGTGCCGAACAGTAAAACTCAGTCGTATAGCTTGTCGCCGCCGGCGGCGTGCTTTTACGCTTACCGAAGTCATGGTGGCCTCGGCATTGCTGATCACGGCCATCGTGCCGATCCTTAAGGCGCTCACCGGTGTCCACGTCCATGCCACCCGCATCGAACACAAGACGCGCAGCCTCAATATCGCCCTTGCAAAGCTGGAGGAAGTGAAGGCCCGCTCTATTTACAACTATAATCTCAGCTTTGCCGAATCGAACACTCTGGTTGACGGCGCATATCTCCGCACGGTTTCAGACACCGCCGTCGCCGCCGACCTCCGGCGCGTTTCCGTCGCCGTCGGTTACGATGCTGACGGCAACGGGACGCTGGCTGCCGCAGAGACGCTGGTGAACCTGCAGACACTCATTGCCAGGAGGTGGTGAAATATGCACCTGCCAGACACACGCGATAAATGGCGTTGGACCTGCCCCGGTTGCGGCCGATCCTCGAGACTGGCGCTTACCCTCCTCGAGGTGGTCATCGCCCTGGCCCTCATGGCTGTAGTCATGGCCGCAGTGCTGCCTCAGTTCAAAAACATCGAAAACAGTTGGGCCTCCAAGCAGGGTCGCTCCGAGGCGCTGCAGAACGCCAGGATTCTGCTTGACCACCTCAACCGCAACCTGCAGTGCGCCGTACGCATTAAGGCCGTCAGCGCCCCCGACACGATAAACGGCTTCATCGAGTACGAAAGCTCCGACGGCGTCACGTACCGGTATGAGGTCGGCAACAACAAGAACGTCTACTTCGGACGCAAGGGAAATCTGTCGGAACTCGGCGGACCCGTCAGCCGACTGCAGTTCACCTGTTACGGCCTGCATGACTTCAGCACGCCCACAACCGACATCGACACCATTCGCCTCGTGAAGGCCACTATCGCCGTCGTTAACGCCGCGCCCGCCGCACAGGACGAACTGCTCAATACGTTCGTTCACCTGCGCGTCAGTGGAAACCCGGGCGGAATCACCAGTATCAAGCCCCGTCAGTTCAGTTCCCTTACCGGGCAGGAGTCCGCCCTTGCCCAAATCGATGAAACCCATTATCTCTGCGCTTATAGCGACAGCATTCGCGGCTGGGCCGTCGTTCTTGGCATTAACAAGCACGACTGGACCATCTCCAAAGGCAAAAATCGCCGTTTTGAAGACGACCTCCTGCTGACCCCCGCCCTCGAACGGATCGACAGCGAGCACTTTCTTTGTGCGTACGTCGGTGACGGTCTCGACGGCTGCGCGATAATCCTTACGGTCAATCGGCACGACTGGACCATTACGGAAAGCGGCGCCTGTAGATTTGCCGATACCACACTTTCACCGACTCTTTGCCGCATCGACGACACGCATTACCTGGTCGCTTACACGGGCGCTGATCTCGATGGCTGGGCCGCAGTTCTGGAGGTAAACAGGGATAACTGGACGCTTTCTGAAATCAAAATCAGTTCTGTGGAGTTTGATAACGCCACCTGCCTGACGCCCGCACTCTCAAGAATCGACGACCGACACTTTCTTTGCGCCTATACCGGCACGTCGGGTTGCGGCTGGGCCCTTGTTCTTCAAGTCGAAAACGACTGGAAACTCACCCCCAAACCCGCCAGGAAATTTGACTCCGCCGATGGCCTGACCCCCAGCCTCTGCCGAATCGACAAGAACCATCACCTCTGCGCCTACCAGGGCCCCGGCCGTAACGGCTGGGCCGTCGTCCTAGGTGTCAATGAACTCAACTGGACAGTTGACTGCGGCGCCGCATACGAGTTTGACTCGAGCGACAGCCAGTGGCCCGCACTGTGCAGAATAAAGGACAACTACTTTCTCGTGGCCTATTCGCGACCCGGCCTCCTGGCCAATAAAGCAATCGCCGCCCTTCTGGCCGTTGACACCGAAGACTGGACCGTAACGACGACCATTTCCGCCACGGAACACGCAACTGACGGCGACGCGCCATCCCTGACGAAAATCGACGATCAGCACGCGCTGTGTGCCTATGACGACCTCTGGCTCAAAGGCACCGCCACTGTGCTGGAAGTCATACTTGGCGGCGGACCTTGATCATGTCAAGACAATTACACCACATTTTGAGAACACATGCGCTCGTCACAGGAACACATCGAAAACTGTAACGGATTATCCCGCATCGGGGCTGTCGTTGTGCTGGCTGTCGTAACGATCCTTGCCGCGGTTTTACTGCCGCCGTTTCACAACGTCAAAAACAGTTGGGCCTTGCGCCCGGGCATCCACGGAGAGACCACAGGCCGTTCCGCATTGAATGTCGCCGCCCAACATTATGGGACGGCCGATACGGCCGGCACAAGACGCCCGCCGCACGGCCGCCTGCGTCCGCTAATATGCGAAATTGAATGCTGTTTTTGGCTGCCGTGGCCCCCTCCAGGTGCCGGGTCGTTACTTTTCGATTCTCAAAAACCGACATAACTCTCCACTCTCGGGATGCCGAAAACGAATTGAGCACTGAACGTGCGTCTGTGATGGGAAAGATAGATGTGATGGAAAAGAAATCTGGGCGTTACTTGGTTGCCGCTCACGCTGCGGCGCGCATCGACGTCTCCGCCGATCGCGCGTCCGCGCACGCCCGGATTCCGCACACCGCCAGAAACCGCGGAACCGTCATACTCATCGCCGTCTTCGTCATCGCCCTGCTCTCGGCGCTCGTCTGCGGTATGCTCCAGATGAACACCGAAGAAATCCAGCTTATGCAAAACCACATTTACGCCGCCGAAGCCCTCGCCGTCGCCGAAGCCGGCCTCAACGACGCCTTCGCACAGATCAGGGCCAATGATGACTGGACCGCCGGCTTCACGAACAAGTCCTTCGCTGGCCATACGTACACCGTCAAGGTGTCCGGCACGCTGCCTGCGCGAAAAATCGAATCGACGGCCGCCACCTCGCACGGCTACACCGCAAAGGTCGTCGCCAACATCACCGTGGGAAAAAGCAAACCTTACCTGGTGCGGATTGAAAGCCTGAGGATAAACGAATAATGCTCAACCCGAAGATCGCATTGGGGATTGATATATCCGAGCATCGGATCAGTGCCGCCCTGCTCAAGCAGACAAAGCACGGCCTCAAACTGCTCAAGGCCGGCGATGCACCGGTGCCGCAGGGCGCCATCACCGACGGCAACATCACCAATCCAACACTGCTGGCCGCGGCCATTCGACGTCTCCTCAAGCGACTCAAGATCGGTCTCCGACATGCGGTCGTCTCCATGGTCGCCAGGCCCATGCTCATGCAGATCGTCAACCTCCCCGAAGACCTGCCCGGCAACATGATCCATTTCCTGCGCGGCGAAATACGCCACAGCCCCGTACTGGCCGGCAAAGACCCCCAACTGGACTACTGCCGCCTGCACCGCCCCGGCCGCGACGGCCGCGAACGCGTCTTCGTCGGCGCAACCGACCGCGACAAAATCAACGACCTCCTCAAGACCCTCAGCCTCGCCGGCGTGGAACCCCTCGCCGTCGAAATGCCCGTCATGGCCGCCGCACGCGCCATATACACGGAAAAAATCTGCAACAGGTTCAACGCAAACGTCCTCGTCGCCCTGCTGCACGGCGCCGAGATCACCCTCTGCGTCTATCGCAAAGACGAACTCGATTTCGTCCGCTACGTCAATCTCAGCAGCGACGCCAACGACACCGACCGCTACATCCACCGTTGCGAACAGGAGATCAACGCCGTCATCCAGTACTATGACATCGAAGTATCCGCCGCCCATGACAAGTGGGAAATACTGGCCGTCGTCGAGAACACCGCCGTCGCCGCCAACGATGTCGAGTTTGTCCTCCAGAAGAGCTTCGGACTCGACGCCAACGTCTGTTCGCCTGCACAGATCTTCACCTGCACCCGAATAAGCAAGAACGAAAAAATCGACGCCTGCTCCATGGCCGCCGCCGGCCTGGCCATGCGCGGCCTGAACGCCGGACCCATGGACTTCACCGTCAACCTGATCCCACCCGAAGCTGAGGAGGCAAAGGCCAACAAAAAGTTCCTCCTGGTCACCGCCAATCTTGCCGCCATCGTCATGCTGGTCGTCTTCCTGGCCGCCGGCTTCGTTTGCATGCGCCTCCAGGAAACCCAGAGAACGATGGAGCAGCGTCGCCAGGATACTCCCAAGGACAGCATCGAGGAACTCCTCGCCAGCCAGCGCAAGGTCAACCACGAGATCGCCTATCTTACTGATAAGAAAACCCGCATGGGCCGCATCTTCGAGAACAACCGACTCATCAAATGGCCCGACGTGCTGGACGAAATCCGAAAGAAAGTCCCCGCCACACTGTACATCACGCGCCTCGCCGCAGTGGACACCGGCGGACTCGTCATCGAAGGCAACGCCCTCTCGTTCAAATCTATACACATGTTCGCCGAACTCCTGGAGAATTCCGAGTATTTCGAGTCGGCGGTGGTCGCCCAGACACAGAAGAATCCCCAGGTCAATGGACTGGTGGCCTATTCGATCGCGTGCACCCTGAACACAAACCAGTAGATGTGAACTATGGCCAATAACAACATGGTAAAACCGACTCCCGCATCCAGGACGCTGATCTGCCTGTCGAGCATAATCATTGTCGGCATGGCCGCCTACAACTGGACCGTCAGCCCCCAGACCAGTTACCTCCGCGCAGCACACCTCTACGAAGTCATGATGGGCGATGCCGGCCGGATGACCAAAACAATCAAAACCCAGATGAACGCCAAGAGCAAGACGGTCGAGAATCTGCACCGCGAAATCGCCAAAATCCAGGGCAGCTTCTTCACCCCAAAGCAGGCCAACGAATTCTTTCTCGACCTTGAGCCGATCGCACACCAGTGCAGCTGCACCGTCGACAAGCTCGTCTTCATTGCCTCAGACCCTGTTGCCTACAAAGGCGATCAGGACGGTTCGTGCAGCATCACCGTCAAACGCTCGGCGATCAGCTTCACCGGCCTCTATCCCGATATCATCAACTTCCTCCGGCGGCTCAGCAACTACTCGCAGCGCATTCTTATCAACGACCTCAACATCGAAAGCAACGACATGGTCAGCGGCGAACTGAATTGCCAGATGACCATCACCGTATACATAATCGAGGACAAGGAGTTTAAATCCGATGAGTAGAATACACGCGAAAAACCGACTGGCGGTGCTTCTGACCCTTGCGATGTTGGCCATCCTGTGTTTGCCCGCCTCAACGCACAGCCAAAGCCGTTCCGACGACGCCATGCTGGAGAACATCGGCAAGGAAAACCCCTTCGAGGTCGTCCGCCCCATCGTCGAAGTCAAGCGCAACCTCATCCAGCGGATCAGCCGCACCGAAACCGACACGGCGGATTCCGCAGTCGTCGCAGAGGCTCCACCCATTTGCATCGAGGCCGTAACGCTCAAGTTCCTCCAGGCCGCCAGCCTTGAAACGATCGTGAACCGCCTCGTGTCCCCCTACGGACACGTCACGGTGGATGCCGTTAACAACACTATCATCATCGCCGATGCCGTCGATCACGTCCAGCAGATCGTCTCCGAAATCCGCCGCGCCGACCGCACGCCGCCGCAGATCATCATTGAGGTCGTCATTGTCGATGTCCAGCTTGACGACGACACCGAAATAGGCGTCAACTGGGAACACCTCACCGGGCGCGGCGGGACCGAAAGCTATACCCAGTCCATGGCAACCACCCTGGCGACCGCCGGCACAAAAGGCATGGATTTCTCCTTCATCCATGACGGCATCAAGCCCACTATCCACGCCCTCCAGCAGGTCCGCAACGTCGAAATCCTCGCCAGCCCCAGGGTCATGGTCGTCAGCGGACAGGAAGCCATGATTCAGACCGTCGAGGAAATACCCTACCAGGAACAGTCCGACACCTCCGCCGGCGGCAGCCTGACCTCGACCGAATTCAAGAATGTCGGCGTCACGCTCAGGGTCGTCGCCAGCATCACCGATGACCAGAAAATAAAGATCACCGTCGAACCCGAGCAGAGCGTCAACACCGGCCGTTTCGGCCTCAGCAATCAGAACAGCGTCCCCATCATCGATACACGCCGCGCCAAGACCACCCTCCTCATGGAGGACGGCCAGGTCGTTGTCATCGGCGGCTTGCGCAGCAAGACGCGGCGCACCAACATCGACAAGGTCCCCGTTCTCGGCGATCTGCCGCTGATCGGCTTCCTGTTCTCCAACGACAACATCGAACTCGAAAACAGCGAACTGCTCGTATTCCTCTCGCCGCACATCTACAGGGGCGAGGCGCCGACCGCTGAAGAAATGGAGCGTTTCAACAAAGTCAAGGAACTCGAACCTCTGACGTTACCCGCATTCCGTCGTCCTGAATACGAAATCATCAAGAAAGTCTTCGAGCCGATCACAATCAACTGAACGCCGCCCGGCGCCCGCCGCGGGGCCGTCTGGCACGCTCGGCGCATAAATAAAGCCAGATCCCAGTACTAAGCAGAATCTGGCTTCGGAGGAGGGTGATGAAAAGCCTGTATTAAGATACCAAAACTAAGCACATCGCTTTCTGTACATATTATCGTGCGAAGCCTGTATGCACTTTAGAAAAGATTCTTAAAAAGACTACAATTTTTTTTGGCCCAGTCAAAAATTTTTTTCGGAAAATATTACGATTCTGACGAAAGTAGGGCCATAAACGTCCGAGAACGCCGGCCGACCGTTCTGCTTGCAGGTTTCCCCATTTTGACACAAGTCATGCCATTTACGCTATGCGACGTAACCAGGCCGGGCAAGAGCATGGCTTCAGCGGCGCAACGGCAAAAATGTCGCCATCGTATACATTACAACTCCTGATTATCACCCGGCCTCGGAAATTTGTGTAACCTGCGCTTGGGGCGAGCCTTTTACTCACATGTCGATGTTAATCGCTTCTCCCGGGTAATTCAGCACAAGGTGCCTTGGCAGGCCGATGCCTGCGCAGAACCCACCGCCGGCGGCGGTTTTCAAGTGGTCGACCCCGCTCCTAAGCGTTACAATAAAGGCTTGCGTCTCAGGTAAAAACCGTATGCAGTAACACGGCGGCAGGATGCTACCGATGCCCGATCAAAAAACAAACGCTGACCCCGGAGAAACCAGAGAACCCGTCCGGCCGGCAATAATTGTCGACAAGCCCAGTCTCAAGGACTATGCGGCCAGCATTCGCCATTTTCTCGTCGGACTCGCAGACGAATCCTTCCCCGCCGCCATTGTCTGCCCCCCAAAGCCGGAAATGACGCCCATCCTGGCCCCCTCCGTCGAATTCATCACCTATCCGCTCATCCGCCTGCCGTTTTTCGGGCCCCAGAACAGAACCGTGCTCCTCCAGCGGCTGGACCGATTTAAACCCACCGTGCTGCACTCCTTCGGCGCCGGCCGCGCACCGCTTGCCAGATACCTCGCCAAACAGCTCGACCTGCCGTATATCGTCACCTTTAACCGTCCCGCATCACGCCTCTTCAAACCGCGCGTTCACGCCGCCGCCTGCTCGGCCATGATTGCCTCCTCGCGTGCTATCGCCGACTACCTTCGCAAAGCCTATCCGCGGCAGAGCCTCCGTATCCGGCAGATCAATCTCGGAACGTTTGTCGAAGACGATTGCGCCTGCTTCGCGCCGTCCCACGGCATAGCGTCCTTCATCGTTGCCCAGCGGCTCGACACAATTACCGAATTGGACCCCCTGCTCAGAGCCGTCCGCTACCTGATTCTTGACGGCCACGAATTGGTCCTGGCCATCATCGGTGCCGGACACGCCGAAGGAAAACTGCACGCCCGCATCCGGGCCCTCGGCCTCTCACAGATCGTTTCCGTCGTACCCGAAATCCAGCCTCTCCGCGCCGTCTTTGCCGGCGCCGACGTCTTCATACAACCGCGAGCCTCTGCAGAATTCAATTCGCGCCTCCTGGAAGCCATGAGCGTCGGCCTCGCCGTCGCCGCTTCGGACGAAAGCCTTGACGACATGCTCATCGAGAACCACACCGCCGTCTTCTTCGACAGCCGCGACGAACTGAGTGTCTATGAATGCCTCGGCGCTATCCTGGCCGACCGGCAAAAAACCAGGGTCCTCGCCCAGGCCGGCCAGGAATACCTCCGTCGCCACTACACCGTCAGCCGCATGACCAGCGCCCTCATTCAGACGTACCAGACCGTCCAGAAGAAATATCGACAGGAGAAAAATCCCGACCGGCCGGCCGCACCTCGCCCCTGACGCCCCCGTGCCGCCTCAGAACACCGACTCCGCGGCCGGCGTAAAATACAAAATGGAGGCAGCATGAGAACTGCTCTGAAAATCGCTGCTTTTGCAGCGCTGATGCCGGTACTGATCGTTCGCGTGATCGGCTGTGATGAGTTTGGTAAGGCTGTAAAGATGAGCAAGGAAAAACAAAACCCGCAGAACGAAGCCGCAGCTGCAGACCCGCAACCTGCCAATGAGCAGACAGCTTACTTCGCCGCAGGTTGTTTCTGGGGCGTTGAGGCCGCGTTTCGGCGCATTGAAGGCGTGACCGGCACCGCCGTCGGTTACATGGGCGGCCACACCCCCAACCCTACCTACAAACAGGTCTGCTCCAACAGAACCGGCCACGCAGAAACAGTCCGCGTCCGATTCGACCCGCAAAAGGTCACCTACGAACAACTGCTCGACGTTTTCTGGAGTATTCACGACCCGACCACCCCCAACCGCCAGGGCCCCGACGTCGGCAGCCAGTACCGCTCCGCTATCTTCGTCGACAACGAAACACACTACAGGGCCGCCGTCGCATCGCGCCTGGCCCTGACCCGGTCCGGCCGATTCGCAAGACCCATCGTCACCGAGATCAAGAAGGCCGGTCCTTTCTACCTCGCCGAAGAGTACCACCAGCATTATCTCGAAAAACAGGGCAAGGCCGCCTGCACCATCACCCCGCAGTAATCGCCGCTCACTGGTTCACACACGCGTACCAATAGCACAGCGTCGCCAGGCCACCAACAATCTCTGCGTCGTGCGCTGGGCAAACCGGCTCAGGTACGCCGCTCTCGAATCGCTTTAAAAAATCGTCGCATGCCTCGATGTCCAACATCTCACCAAGCGCCCCGAATGAGTGCAGCATCTCTCTGATTTCACGCAGCAGCTTCGTATCACTCTGCAGCAGTCTGTACTCCAACGTCTTCTGCGGTGAAGGTCGCGATTGTGCCCGCCGCACGTATTCCACCCACGCAGCAGGTATACACCGCTCCACAAAAGAAAACGCCCGCTTCCGCGGCGAAACCGTGTACTTCACGATCTCGCCCGACAGTTTCTTGCCCGTATTGGCATACACTACCTCGCGCAGCTCCGGCAGACAGTGCCACACCATAAACTTGTAGAAATTCTTCTGATAGATCCACTCCGCCGGAAGTTGCACCATGCAGTCGGCGTAATCATAACCGAGATGCGGCGACGCTTCCGTAACGTCCGGATGGTTGTGAATAGGACTCGTAAACGTAAACGCTGGCTGCCGATACGCCATTGCCCACGCCGCTATCCGGTGGGCCGCCGTCTCCCCCGACAGCGACGCAAAGCACTCCGCCATGCACTCATCCAGCTTCGGGTAAAACGCCTCAACCACGTCACGCCGCCAGATCTGCCTCAAAGCCCCGCGCGAAAGCTTCTTGCGGCCAACGATGAACTTGTAGACCTGCCGGTCCGCCATCTCCGGCCGTATATTGTGAATCGATCCCGAGGCAAACCCGCTCGCCAACGAATCCCCCGGCCCGCCGCCCAACTTGAAACCCGCCCCGGCAATCATCTCCCGAAGATTTCCAAATGTCTTGGCAGGATGTTGTAGCGTCGTCAAACCCCCCGTCAGCCGAACGGCATCCTCAGCCACGGCTGATACATGCGCCTCCGCCAACGGCGCCACCCGGTGCGGCTGATTCAGAGCCGCTGCAATCTGCCGCGCTGCCTTCACGTCCGCCGTTTCTTCACCCGCGCCGCAACCGCCGAACGTAAACAAATGAAATTTCGACTCCGCTGGAAGCGTCCCGGCAACCAGTCGACTGTCCAAGCCCCCGCTGAGACTCACAAACCCTTCTTCGGACAATTTCGCCCGTGCCGCAGTGCTCCGCTGCAGCGCCGCGAAAGTCCGCTCCGCATGCTCAACCGCGTCGAGATCGTGCCGCGTCTCATGCATCAGCCGCCAGTACCGCCGACACACCGTCCCGCCCCGCGAAACCGTCAAGTGACTCGCCGGCGGCAGCCGCCGAACCCCCTCGAAGTTGGTCCGCTCGCCCAGCGTGTGACTGTAGCTGAAGATCTCAAACCACCCCAGAACATCCGGCCTGCACGGCAGCCCCAAAAGATCCGCCAGAAACAACAGGTTCGACGAAAACGCCGTAGTGTCCCCCTCTCGCACCCAGTAAAACGGACGCGCCGAAAACCGGTCATTCACAATATGAACCGTCTCGTCTGTCCGATCCAGTAGCAGGGAGACAAACTCCCCCTCGCTTGCCGCAAGCGGATCCAACGAATCCGGCCCAAGGGCCTCATAGCAAAAATCGTGAAACCCTAAAGTAACTAACGAAAACGCCTCCGCCTCGCCTAAGCGAACCTGCACCGGCCCCGTGCCCTTGTATCTGGCGAAGATGTGCCCGAATTGAAACGGCAAAACCACGTACTTATACGACTCCGGCGAATCGCCTCTAAACGCCGTAAAAGAACGCAGCTTCCCCCGCACCCGCTCCTCCTGCCATCGCCCCCCCAGGCAAAAATAACCGCCGATCAGACTCATTGTGCCATCGCATGTCCTTCAGCGGCCCCGGCCGCGCCGCGATCACCCGAACAGACCGTAGTCGGACAGAATCTTTTCCAGCTCATCCTTCTTGTTCTCGGGCAGCGGCGTCAGCGGCAGACGCAGCTCCTCACGAATCATCTTCAGCATCGCCATCGCCGCCTTGATCGGAATCGGGTTCGTCGCCATCGACAGCACGCTCTTGGACAACACAAACAGCTTGCGGTGCCACTTTCGCGCCGACACCAGGTCACCCTCCAGAATCAGGTCCGTCATCGCCTTGACGTCCGCCGGCACAATATTCGCCACCACGCTGATCACCCCCTTGGCTCCAACCGCAGCCAGCGGCAGTGTCAGCGAATCATCCCCCGAAAGTATGGTGATGTCGCACCGCATCGCGATCTCGCTGGCCATATCCATACTGCCGGTCGCCTCTTTGATTGCGACGATATTCTCCACCTCCGAAAGCCGCGCAACTGTCTCCGCCGTCAGCCCCGTGCCCCCGCACCTACCCGGAATATTGTACAGCACCAACGGGATATGCACCTCCTCGGCAATCGCCTTGAAGTGCTGATAAAACCCTTCCTGCGTCGGCTTGTTGTAATATGGCGCCACCTGCAGCGAACCGTCCGCACCGACCTTCCGCGCATGCGCCGTCAGTTCGATCGCCTCCGCCGTACTGTTGGAACCTGTCCCGGCAATCACCGGTATCGCGCCGTTGACCGCGCGAACCACACGCTCGATGACTTTCTTGTGCTCCTCATGGCTCAGCGTCGGCGACTCCCCCGTCGTCCCGACCGGTACGATCGCATCCGTACCACTTTCCAGGTGGAAGTCCACCAGTTCGTCTAACGTCTTGTAGTCGACCTCCCCGTCATGGAAAGGTGTCACCAGAGCTACCATCGATCCGCTGAACATAATTAAATCCTCTCTCGCCTCACGTCTGTGCAGCCATACCCTTGCGCGCCGACCCACACACCTACAGGCAACCAATCAAACGCATCATCTCTTCCGTCGCCTCGCGCATCCCCACCAGGACCGCCCGTGCAACAATACTGTGACCGATGTTGAACTCGCACAGCCCTTCGATCGCCGCAACCGGCCGCACGTTGCGATACGTCAGCCCGTGGCCCGCATGAACGATCAGCCCGGCCGACATCGCAATGTCCCGCCCCTCGCGAAGCGCATTGAGCGCCTTCTCCACCGCCCGGTCGGTCTTCGCGTTAGCGTACGCCCCGGTGTGCAGCTCGACTGCATCGCACCCCACCTCCGCCGACGCAAGGATATGTGCCTCCTCAGGCGCAATAAAGCTGCTCACCAGTATACCCTTCTTGTGCATCCGCTTGACCACCTGCGCCAGCCGCGCCTTGTACCGGACGCAATCCAGCCCGCCTTCCGTCGTCAGCTCCTCGCGCCTCTCCGGCACGATCGTCACCTGGTCCGGTACAACCCGCTCCGCTATCTTCACAATCGGCTCCGCCAGCGACATCTCAAGGTTGAACTTGCACGCCACCGTCTCCTTGAGCACCTCGACGTCACGGTCGTTGATATGCCGCCTGTCCTGCCGCAGATGCACCGTTATACCGTTGGCCCCCGCCAATTCGCACTGTACCGCCGCCCACACCGGGTCCGGCTCATCCGTGCGACGCGCCTGCCGAACAGTCGCCACATGGTCGATATTCACATTCAGAACTGCCATAAAATCTCCTTGGGGCAAAACCCTGTTGCCCGTCCAGATTATAGCCCCCCAGCCCCCACATTCAAGCAATTTAAATAGTGCCAGCCACCACGTGTGCGAGACCAAATCCTGGCATGCTCAACCTGTCTTGCGTTCGGCTTTCCAGTATGCCTGCCAGAGTCTGCTGTGATATATGGCCCCCAGGGCCATCATATTTTCGGCGTTGTCTTTGTCCCAC
>Ga0209506_1000351_pt1 | contig 64367 bp, 62 predicted proteins | sample AD_JPNHG2_MetaG_FD_184409 | JGI IMG/M metagenome (GOLD analysis project Ga0209506, IMG submission 184409) | Active sludge microbial communities of municipal wastewater-treating anaerobic digesters from Japan - AD_JPNHG2_MetaG (SPAdes) (version 2) | ecosystem: Engineered > Bioreactor > Anaerobic...
CTGCTTAGAACTGAAATTCTTCGCCGTGAATTGAGATACAGGCTCCACAGAATATGTATTGCTGCGCTAAGATATAACCCTAAGTATTTTATTTCCAGAAATCGTGGGGCCACGTGCGAAAGGTGGGATATAACCCTAAGTATTTTATTTCCAGAAATCCTGGGGCCACGTGCGAAAGGTGGGATAAACACTACCTTCTCATCCTTCTTCTGGCGAAGTCAGGTAGAAAACGCCATATCGCCCGATCATTTTTCACGTCTTTCGAATCGGATCCTGATGGCGTCATCGAGGACTGGCGGGCTTCCTTAGAGTCCATCCGGCAACAATTGATTGATTCACTTCGCACCAATGAGGATTTTATGGCCGCTCTCCGCTCTCTTTCGGAGCTTGCAGCGGGTTACGGAGGTGAAGCGGACGCGGCCACCAGGTATCTCGACCAAATCGGTACGTACCTTGATGACGTCCTCTCCGCCAGTTCTACCGACCAAGTGTGCGGAGCTCTGGCGGCACTTGCCACAACCAAGGGCGGAAGGACGAATATGGGGAGTAAAAAGGTATTTGGGGGCCATCTGGAAGACCTCCGAAAATCGTATATTATCGTGAGTGTGACCGTTAAAGCACTCCCCATAGATATTCTCACAATAAATCTCGATCCCGGCTCTCCGGCTATGGAGGTCACCCTTGATCTGATCAGAGCTCTTTATACCACATACTCTTCGTTCGAACGCTATGTCGAGCAAGAGAAACGCAAAATGGGAATGATCGATTACACGGACATGATAGATATCGCATACCGAACGATACAAGCCCATCCATCAATTGGGGACATCCTCAACAAGCGCTATCGGTTTATCATGGTGGATGAATTCCAAGACACTGATCCCGTCCAGAACGGTATTATCCTGAAAGTCCTCTCGTTCGGAGAGGAAAATCCCAAGAAACTCTTCGTAGTTGGAGATCCGAAACAGTCTATTTACCTGTTCCGCGATGCCGATGTCACCCAATTTAAACAGGTAAGAGATACTATCGAACGATGGGGGGGGGAGGAGATCCCTCTCGATGAAAACTTTAGGAGCACTCCATCAATAATCAATTTCGTAAACGGTCTGTTTGGGAGAATTTTCACTGATACGGGAAATCCCTGGGACTTTTCCTACGAGAGAATATGCCCAATAAAGAAAAGGGAACGCGACCTCGGTTCAGTCGAACTGATTTTTACTCCGGAAGGAAAATCCTCGCTTCTATCCGCAATTCTGGAATTCGAATCGCTGGCACGGGGAATCCGGCATCTGGTGCGAAATGGGGAGAAGGTAGTGTACTGGGATGAGGAAGGAGAACACCTAGATGCCCCAAGGGCTCCGACCTATCGGGATATTGCACTATTGATTGAGACCCGGACGCACCTCCTTTATCTCCTCTCCGCGCTCTCAAAACAGGAGATTCCGTTCAGGGTGCATGGGGGTATCGGGTTTTACCAAACCGAAGAGGTGATCGACCTCTTTAATGTCCTGTCGTTCCTCTGCAATCCGTCCGATGACATCGCTCTCTACGGGGTATTGAGATCTCCCTATTTCGGGCTCTCCGATGCCGATCTCTTCACAATCTCCAAAGGGCGGGGGGAGGGACTCTACAACCATCTTGCGGCTTCACGGGACGACCGAATGCAAAGACACACATCAATCCTTTCCGGTTGGCTCGATGAAGTGCGCCGTCTTCCCCCCTCCATTCTACTTCAGCAAATCATTGACGATACAGATATTTTCCTTGTATATTCCGCCCTTCCAGATGGGATCCAAAAGATCGCAAACCTGGAAAAAATCTGCGAATATGTCAGGGAGAAAGAACATCTCGGTTTCTATACGGTCGATCAGCTGGTCAGAGACCTCACGCTGCTTATCGATAACGAAGAAAAGGAGGGTGAAGCCGAACCTGAGTCCGATGAGGATGTCATCACCGTCATGACCGTGCACGGATCGAAGGGGCTGGAATTTCCGATCGTATGGATTCCCCGCTTGTCCGAGTCGATGGGAAATAATTCTGATCCTATCAAGGTCGATTATTCTCTTGGGCTTGGGATTAAGATTCCATCCATGGATACAGATGGTGAATTGGAGACATCCCCGCCGCTTTCACTGATTGATTACATCAATCGGCAAAAGGGCTTCGCGGAATACAAGCGGCTCTTCTATGTTGCAGCAACCCGGGCAAAGGACCATCTCATCCTTTCGGGGACTGTCATCGATCCCGATCGCGTACCGGAGAATCCCAATGAGTACACGAGCCGAATGCAAATGCTCCTCGGCCACCTGCAATTCGGTATTCCTGAAGAGGGTGAATCATACGATTTCCAAGGAATTCCGGAATTGTCCCTCAGGGTTTCCAGAGTGAAATGGGGAGATGGGTCTTCATTCACCGCCGGACAGAGAGAGATAATCGTTCCGAAAGAGATTGATACGCGTTCGTTTAATGATCTTAAACAATACAGCCCTACAGCAGAAAGATCGGAACGCACATTCAGTCCAACCGAAATCGAACTCTACCTCCTATCTCCCGTTGAACATATGGAGAAATATATTCGAAAAATCCCTGACAGGCAGTCGTTAGAAGCCTCGATTCTTGAGAAACGACCTTGGACAGAAGGACAAATTCTCCACGAAATCTTTTCGGGGATCCCTCCCGAATCGGTCCTTCGGTCTCGTGGCCTTCCTGTAAAGAGGGAGGACATTGAGCATTATCAGTCACTCTATGAAAGGTTCAGATCCTCTCCTTTAGTGAGAGAAAGCGATCAAAACTATGTCGAATTTCCCTTTTTAATACAATTGGAAGGATTCAGAATCCAGGGATATATTGACCTCCTCGTGCATAACAGAGATGGGTGGGCCGTAATTGATTACAAAACCGGAAAACCCGGGAATGAAGGAAAGTATGATCTACAGATGGCCCTCTACAAAATGGCTGCGGAGTCGATAACGGGAGAAAAAGTAAAGATATATGTGTATTTTACTGAAACTAACGAATTTATTGAATTAAACCCGGATATTGAACAATTCAGGAAAATAATTTACACGAGCTGCTCTGAAATTCTGAAGGTTGAAACCTCCTAAAATTATAAGAATAAATATGAAGAACGTTGGCTTGTTGATGTTCCGAATAGGTCTTTTTCAAAAATTTGGATGAGAAGAGAGGAATGTCGGCGATTCTTCTGATAATTTAATACCCACTCCCCCGCCCTTCCATCGCGCCGGGGGATAGGTAAGTATCCCCCTCTCTCACCCTATGGACCGGGCTCCTCCCCGCCCTAACATGTTCGTTTTCACCATCCCTCCGTCGATCCAGAAAAGTTCTCATATTCTCATTCCTGGACAAATTCTCCCCATGTTCCAGTGCATCATCCATCCCCCGCCCACCCCTGGTTCCCGGCCCGGTAAAGAGCAGATTTTTTAACCCCTGTTTTCCTTTAATTTGAAAGAATAACTGAAAATTGCGCCTAATTAGTGGGGGTGTGAACGCCATCACCCTCCAAGAGACCCTCAGATGCGTGAAGGCGGGAAGAATAAACGTAAAACAGGGCCCGATTTCGTTCAAGGACCCGTGTCCCGATAATCTATATGGCCTGTTATATATTTGACCAATTATGTTGTTCCCGCTTCATTTTCTACTGTTATCTGCTCCCTGTCGCTCGCAGGGTACAACCGGTGGCAATATGTTCAATGATACTCCCCCCGGGAAAATATCCAATGGATAAAACCAGGCGACGATCTACCATAACGCCCGCCGCACCCCGCCAAACCCCCCGGGTCTCGTCAATGCCGACCGACAGATCACTACCATCCCCCTGTTTCCCGGTCCACCTCGACAGCAGCCCAATGATATCATTCCCGGACTCAAACAGGCCAATCCTGGGCGCCACCGTCCGGGAGGCGGGACATTCCCGAGTGACGCACAGGAAGGGAGGCGCGGGTCGCATCTCCAGGCACCGGTCCGGCAGTACCTAGAGTTCATCGAGGAACCGATCGCGGTTATTGAGGAAGTCCCGGTAGATCCGGAAGTACTCCGTCTCTTCGTACACGACCTTCCGGAGCGGTGCAGAATCGAAGCTGTAGATCTCTGCGTCCGGGTAGGCGAGGAGGATTGGGGAGTGGGTAGCGATAATGAACTGGACCGAGCCGGTTGCCGTGGTCCTGCGGAACAGCCGCAGGAGTTCGAGCTGCATCCGGGGCGAGAGGGCATTTTCGGGTTCGTCGAGGAGGTACAGGCCTGGTATCCTGAACCGGTTCTCGAAGAAAGTCATGTGGGACTGCCCATGGGACCGCTCAAGCAGGGAAGCGTCCCCGAAATATTTCAGCGATTCCGGGTCGGCGACCGCCCATTCGTCCAGGGCTTCGGCGAAGTGGCGGAAGATCTCGGATGCAAAAAACGATCCCCGGGACTCCCCGCCATCCCCTTCGAACGCAAGGTAACGGTAGAGATCGTCCTCGTGGGGATTGTGGTGGTACCGCACCCTCTGGTGTTCCTCCCAGATGTGGATGCCGCTCTTCCGGGCAATGGCCGACAGCAGGGTGGACTTCCCGGTTCCATTCTCCCCGATAAAGAAAGTAACCGGCCGGGAAAACCCGATGCAGTCCGTCTTCCTGAATATCTCAAGATTGAAAGGATAGCGGTGCCACTCCGGGAACCTGTCATGGAGCAGGCAGAGCCGGGTCAGTATCACACCAGTACCGTTTCTTCTGCGATCTTTTTATCATTCCGGAAGAATTTTCACGGGCTTCCCCGATACGTTCAGGAGTGATTTCCACCGACGCCTCTGCAGTGCAAAAGACCGGGCGGGAAAGAACGAAAACGCCATCGATTTTTACCGGCAATACGGGGAGGATATCCAGCACGCCACCGGGAATCCCGCATTCCTGTCAGACCATGAAGCGTGGGGGAGTTTTGAGGCACTCGTCTTCCACCTCGATCGCGCCCTTGCGGTCAGTTACGGATGTGCTCTGTCCCTTCTGCGGGACTCTTTGCGACGACCTTGAGGTCCGTATCCTCCCGCGAGCACCCCCTCTTCTATGGCACACACCGTGAATCTGCCCGGCAATTTTCTCTTCATGCTCGATATGGAAGAAAAGATCGGTTGAGATGGTTCCGAACGAAGACTCACCCCTCATCTTATCCGTGACCCGGGATACCCCTCTTTACCGGCGATCCGCGGCAACCCTCCCGGAAATGCGTCCGCCGGGGAACTGCCGGTAATGGTTGAGCATGCCCGGCGATCCTTCACTGCTGCTCGATGATCGGGCCGGCGAAGTGCTCTACCCGCGGGACGTGGCCTGGGCTGCCACAGGGGCGACCAGGGTTGAACTGGACCAGGACCCCGGTAATCACGGGAAGAATAGATATGGCGGGATGCGCACCACCGCTGGTGCCAGGCTGGTATGGAGGAGGCAGGACATCTCCCTACGGAGAGCTCCCTCCATTCCCGACGGCGGTATGGAGTGGCGGACAGGGCAGACCCTTTCCCGGGCGGCCGGCACGGCCCCGGAAAATCACCTCCAGGTCCCTGAATATAGCCGGCATCCCCCCAGGACCGCCTTCCTGTGCTGCTATCAAGGAATCGCCGGTCAGCTCCAGCATGTTGTCTCATTCACAACAAATCATTTATCAGCCAGCCCTGCCAACCTGTGAGCACGAATGGCCTTTAAAAACCCGTTTGATCTCCTTGCCGGAGCGGTCACCGGCCGGCCCCGTGTAGTGATTGCGGCAGTTGCGGTACTGATGGCCTTCGCCCTTGTCGGTACCACGATGATCACCATGCAGACCGGCTCGGAAACCTACATCGACAAGGACACCGAACGGGGGATGCTTCTTGACAAATACTCCCGCACGTTCCAGTCCGACAGCATCATGCTCATCATCGAGAGCGATGACATCCTCAACCCCGATGTCCTGGCCTATACCGACCGGCTGCACCGGGACCTCGAGGATGAACGGTACGTGGCCGGCGTATCAGGGATCGTCGACCTTGTGAAACAGATGAGGGACGGAACGATACCGGGATCGAAGGCCGAGGTCGCGATGGCGCTCGAAGGGGTCCCGGCCAGTACCGTGGAACGCTACGTCCCGTCAAACCTGATGACCATCTCCGTCATCGCCCTTGAGCCAGGGCTCTCGCAGGAATCACAGGCAGCCGCTGTCAGGAACTTTGAATCCATAATCGCCGTATCGAATCCGCCTCCCGGCATCGAAGTCACGGTCACCGGGAACGCTGCCTTCCAGCAGCAGATGATGGGGGAGATTGGGTCATCCATGGGCCGGTTGATCCTCATCGCCATGGTGCTGATGGTGGTAGCGGTCGGGTTGCTCTTCTCCCACATGACTTACCGGTTTTTGTCGGTCGGCATCGTTGCATCAGGGCTGGTACTTACCTTCGGCGTCATGAGCCTTGCCGGTATGCAGATCAGCATGGTCGCCATCGCTGCTTTTCCGGTCCTGATCGGGATCGGGATCGATTATGCCATCCAGTTCCATTCCCGGTTCGATGAAGAAGCACGGTCCGTGTCGACGCAGGAAGCGGCAAGGACCACCATCACCAGGGCCGGCCCCGCCGTGCTCTACGCGATGATCGCTACCTCCATGGGATTCCTGGCCATGATGGTCTCCCCGATCCCGATGCTCCGTGATTTCGGAGTGCTCTGCATCATCGGGGTGGTTTCATGCTACTCCATGGCCCTGGTAACAGTGCCCACGCTTGGAATCCTCCTTAACTATAAACCGAAAAACCTGTCCGGGACAGGGGGCAACGGGAAAACCCACCATATCGAGAAGTACAATTCTTTCCTCGGTGTAGTTTCCACGCGGGTGGCAAAGAGCGCGGTCCCGATCCTGATCCTGTGTGGCCTCCTGGCATTCATGGGTATCCAGCTCGACCAGGAGATCATCATCAACACCAACGAGGACTCTTTTGTCCCCCAGGATATGCCGGCGGTCATCGACCTGAAAAAGGTGAGCAGGACCATGGGTTCTACCTCCTCGCTCCCGATCTTCGTCCGCGGCGACAACGTCCTTGATGCCCGGACCATCTCCTGGATGTACCGGTTCCAGCAGTACGAAACCGGGAGAAACGACAAGATCACCGGCTCTGCCAGCATCGCGGATATCGTTATGCAATATAACGGAGGGAAACTTCCGGCCGGCAATCATGAGTTAAAGACCGTGATGGACCGGATTCCAGAAGACCAGCAGAGACGCTACCTCAATGGGAACAGCGAGGCCATCATCGAGTTCTCAACCATTGACATGGAGAACGAGGTGGCCATGTCTATGATCGCCGGCGTGCGCCAGGATATCGACTGGAACCCCCCTCCACCGGGTATAACGGCGACCGTTACCGGGATGGGGGAGATGTTCACCAACCTGATCGAGGAGATTTCGCGGAGCAAGACCACGATGACCCTGCTTGCCTTTGCCCTGATCTTTGGTGTCCTCTTCCTCGTCTTCCGCAAGGTTGGCCGGGCGATAATACCCGTCATCCCCATCATGATGATCGTAGGCTGGAACGGCCTGATCATGTGGCTGCTCGGGATAGACTATACCCCGATGACCGCAGTGCTCGGTTCGATGTCGATCGGCGTGGCATCGGAATACACCATCCTGATCATGGAACGGGTCTACGAGGAGCGTGAGCGGGGCCTCGCCCTGGTACCGGCCATCACCCAGGGGGTCGGCCGGATCGGTACGGCCATCACCGTCTCGGGATTGACAACGGTGTTTGGTTTTGGAGCGCTGATCGCCTCGAGCTTCAACATAATCAGCAACTTCGGGCTCGTGACGGTGATTACGGTGGGGTTCTCGCTTATCGGAGCCATCGTGGTCATGCCTGCCATCCTCGTCCTCATCGGGCGGCTGGAAGACCCGGCGCAGTCACCGCAGTGAGCGGACACTTTTTTTCCCACCACGGCCCATTATCTCTTCCATGAGCAGCAGGTGCGACCTTGTCCTCGCCGATGTGACCCTCCCTGATGGCAGGGTGGCCGATGTCTCGATCCGGGAAGGTAACGTCCGCCATACCGGAGCGCCGCTTCCGGCAGAGCAGGTCATTTCGTGCCGGGGACTGGTCGTCCTGCCCGGGGCCGTTGACATGCATGTGCACTTCCGGGGCGGCATCCAGCGCGAGAAGGAAGACTGGGAGAGCGGGACCATGAGCGCGCTTGCCGGGGGAGTGACGGTCGTCGTCGATCAGCCGAATACCGTCCCCCCGCTTACCAGCCCTGAAGCGTTCCGGAACAGGGTAGCGGAGGCCGGCCGGAACTCCCTCTGCAACTTTGCCATCAATGCCGGGGTAGCTCAGGGGACCGATCTCATTGCCCTCTGGCGTGAAGGAGCCATGGCGTTTGGCGAGATCTTCATGGCGCCATCAAGCTACGGGGAGCCCCTCTCCCCCCCCGCCCTCTCCGCAGCCCTCTCCGCGATCGGCAGGCTCGGTGCTCTTGCCACCATCCATGCCGAGAAGGCAGGCCCGGCCCGGCCGGACGATCTTGCCGGGCATGACCTGAACCGGCCGGCAAAAGGAGAAACGGAAGCCGTCAGGGAGGTTGCCAGGGCGTACGGAGAGCATACCCGCCTCCACTTCTGCCACCTGAGCGCTGCCGGGTCGGTTATCGCGGCCGGGTCATCATCCCGGGAAGTTACCCCCCACCACCTTTTCCTCTCGGTAGATCAAAGTATCCCCGGTGATACCCTGAGGAAGGTCAATCCCCCGATCAGGAGCGAGAAAGAGCGAAGAGATCTCTGGCGGATGTGGGAACGAATCGATGTAATTGCCTCTGACCATGCCCCCCATACCCTCCGGGAGAAAAATGTCCCGTTCCGCGACGCGCCTTCGGGAATCCCCGGCGTTGAGACCATGCTCCCCCTGCTCCTGGCCAGGATGAAGGAGGGTCTGTTCTCACCGGCATCGCTGATAGAGAAGACCTCCTGGCGGCCATCCGACCTCCTGGGCATCCCCCGGGCCGGGTTCCTGCCAGGGGAACGGGCCGATTTCGCTCTCTACGGAGATGAAGTAATTGCCATCTCGGCCGATGACCTCCACAGCAGGGCAGGATGGACCCCGTACGAAGGGTTTCCCGCGGTCTTCCCCTCCCAGGTCATCCTGGGAGGAGCCCCCGCATACCGGGAGGGGGAATTTATCGAAGCGGCACCGCGCTGGTTCCCGGGAAGGGGTTATCATCCCTGACAACCCATATATATACGTGCCGATACAGCGCAGCCATAGGTCCCCGGGTGATCTGCTGGCGAAGACCTGGAAATGAGCTGCGGGACAACCCGGTTGTGCGACAGGCACCGCCCGGCTGAGGGTAAAAACAGGAGAGGGACGGTACCAGCCACCGATGACCCGTGGTTGTTAAGGCCGGGCGACAGATAACGTTCATGACCGATATTTCAGCAGCCGTCTCTTCAACCGGGGACGGAGCGGTTATCACCGTCGAAGTTACTGCAGGTGCGAGGCGGGCCCTCTTCCCATCCGGCTATAACGAGTGGAGAAAAGCGCTCGGGTGTTCGGTGAAGGCCCCGGCCCGGGAAGGAAGGGCGAACCGGGAAGTCATTGCCATAATAGCCGAAACGCTCGGCGTGCCTGGCATGAATGTACACATCCTCTCCGGGGAGACCTCCTCGATCAAGAAGATCATGGTCGCAGGAGCCGATCCCAGGTCCGTGATGGGCAGGTTGACCGCGGCGCTCGACGGTGCATGAATTTATCTCCTTTGTAAAATAATTTACAAAATATTCAGGCATCATCATATAGTTTATCTTCTCTGAAAGTCAATTTGTAAGTACCTATGGTCAGGCATTCAGGACATTGCATGATGCATGGGGGTGCGTTTCATTGTACTCATCAGATACTACCAAGTACCTCATTCACCTTTACCTCGAAGCGGAGGGGGTGGTCGAGAAACCCGACGTAGTGGGGGCCATTTTCGGCCAGACCGAAGGGTTGCTCGGCGAAGACCTTGACCTCCGTGATCTCCAGCGGACGGGCCGGGTCGGAAGGATCGACGTCCAGATCTCCAGTAAGAAAGGCGAGACCAGGGGGGATATCTTCATAGCATCCTCGCTCGACCGTGCCGAGACGGCTATCCTCGCCGCCTCCCTCGAGACCATCGACCGGGTTGGTCCCTGCGTGGCCCGGGTGAGGGTTGTCTCAATCGAGGATATCCGGGTGAGCAAGCGACGAAAGATTGTTGATCGGGCCAAGGAACTCCTGATCGGTTCATTCGAAGAAGGGACCATCGACAGCACCGAGTTGATCGACACGGTCAGGGAGAGCATGCGGATCGAGAAGATCAGCACCATCGGCGAGGAAAAAATCCCGGCAGGGCCGAACGTGCTCGATTCCGATGCTATCATCGTGGTTGAAGGGCGGGCGGACGTCATCAACCTCCTGCGGTACGGCATCAAGACGGCAGTTGCGGTGGAAGGGACCAACATCCCCGGGGCTATCATCGACCTGTGTGAGAAGAAGACCGCAACGGCCTTCTTTGACGGGGACCGGGGTGGCGACCTGATACTCCAGGAACTTCTCCAGGTAGCCGAGATCGATTATGTCGCCTACTCTCCGCGTGGCAAGAGCGTGGAGGATATGTCGCGCAAGGAGATCATCAAGGCACTGCGGAACAAGGTCCCCGTCGAGTATGTCAGGGAGCAGGAAGCAGCCGAGGAAAAGCCCGGGCCCGAACTGCCGGCAGAAACCGCGCCCCAGAAGCGCCCGGGAAAGACCTTCCATCCGAAGCGGAAAACGGGACGCCCGGAGACGCTTTCGGACCAGATCGATGCCGTCCGTGGAAAGCGTATCGCCAGGTTCCTCGGTGCCGACCTCTCCGTTATCCGGGAAGCGAAACCCGACGAGATCGAGAAGGTTGCAGAAGAGCTGAACGGCGATGTTGCGGGGCTTATTACCGATGGGGACATCAACCAGCGGGTGCTCGACCTCATGGTGAGCAAGGGGCTGGAGTATGTTGCCGCCCGGGATTTTAAGGGAATTATCAAGCGGCCTTTGACGATCAGGCTTTTAAAAATCGCCTGAGATCCCCCCAAAGATACCTATTTATTTTCCAGATGCATCATGAATACATTGGAGTGGAAATCCCCATGCACAAAGAGGAACTGATATCGCTGCACCAGATGCTGTATGAGATCAAGGACTTTTTTGAAGGAAACAACCCCGAATTGAAATTTTCTGATTATCACTCCTTAAAAATCAACCCCTCGCAACTCCACAAGAGCAAGATGGAGCACAAGTATGCCATCTTCGTACTGGGAAACGAGATCGCCAATGCCATGAAGGACGTTGAGTTCTCCGCTTCCGGGAGGATCTCGGCGCGCATGCGGGAACTGGCGGCAAAGACCCTGAGAGAGATGGAATACATCCAGTAAAAAACTCTATTTCCTGAGCAATCGCTCTTTTTCGAGGAGGTATTCCGCGAGCAGGCGGGGTATCGGGGTCGCCATGCAATGCCAGTTCGGGGTCCCGTTGACCTCGAGCACGCAGAAGCCCTGACCGTAACGGAGCAGGTCAACACCGCCATAGTCAACGCCCACCGCCCGGGCGGCAGCACCCGCGATCTCCTGCATCTCAGGGCTTATCCCGACCGGCATTCCAGTCCCTCCCTGGTGGATATTGTGGGCGAGCGTATCAGAAGTTCGGGCAATCGCTCCGACCGCTTTTCCGTCGATTACGAACACCCGGAAGTCGCGGTCGTTGGGCACGTATTCCTGGAGATAGTACGGGGGATTCCCCAGCCGGTCGGCAGAGTCAATCAGGAATATGCCGTGGCCGTCAAACCCATACACCGGCTTGATCACCACCTTACCCTGTTCTTCGAGAAACCGTTCCGCCACCTCCCGGGATGCAGTGAACAGGGTCCGGGGCGTGGCGATACCGTGCCGTACCAGAAGGGCGCTGGTCATCACCTTGCTTGCGCATGTGAAGATGGAGAGAGGGCTGTTTACCACCGTGTTGCTGATGGAGAGGGCGTGGAGTACCTCGAACTGGTGTTCGTCCTGCTTCAGGCCGCAGGCCCAGATGAGCTCTCCGGAGAGTTCGGTTGCGAACGGATCAATCCCGTCGAGGTCGAGGTACCTGAAGGAGCCGCCGAGGGTTCGGATCTCCTTGGCCACCATCGCCGTCGAGTTGTCATCGGGGGTGTCGGTAGGCTTGGGGACAATGTGGATCATGGCTTGGCTGCAGGTACATTACACGACATTCCAGATAATCCCCGCGGCATGGTGGGGAGGCACCTTCTTTTAAGATCAGGGAGAATTTTTTTTTATGCTGTACTACCCGAACCCGGCCGAAGGACTGGATATCCTGGCGGTCAACAGTGCCATAGAAGAGGCGTTTGCCGAGCATGGGCGGGGGAAGGTCCAGATGCCGCCGAAAGTCTATATAGCCTTTGATCACGGCGATTTCAGGACTATGCCCGCCTACATCCCCTCTCTGAACATCGGGGGAGTCAAGATCGTGAACGTCCACCCCGGGAACCCTGCCGCAGGGCTTCCCACGGTCATGGCACTTACCGTGATCCTCAGTCCCCAGACAGGGCTTCCCGAGGCGATCCTGAACGCCACTGCCCTGACCGATCTCCGGACAGGAGCAGCAGGAGCCATCGCCGCAAAGTATCTCAGTGCCCGGAAAAGCGTTGTCCTTGGCATGGTGGGGAGCGGGCGCCAGGCCCAGGCCCAGCTGGGCGCTCTTTCCCTGGAACTCTCCATCACGGAGATACGGGTCTGGAGCCGCGCCGAAAAGAATGCCCGGATCTTCTGCGAGCGGCATGCAGGTTACGAATGCAGGAGCATGTCCCTTGAGCAGGTCGCCGATTGCGATCTCCTCGTCACCACCACCCCATCGCGGAAACCACTGGTCAGGGGCGACTGGATCCGTGACGGCACCCACATCAATGCCATCGGGGCCGATGCTCCGGGCAAGCAGGAGCTCGACCCTGCCGTCCTTTCCAGGGCAACGGTCTTTGTCGATGACCTTGCCCAGGCGGTCCATTCGGGCGAGGTCAATGTCCCCATCAGCAGGGGTTTATACTCTGCGGACCGGATCGCGGGAACCCTGGGAGAGGTGGTGCTGGGGAGGAAGGGGAGAACAAACGAACGGGAGATTACCATTTTTGACTCCACCGGGCTTGCCATCCAGGACCTGGCCATCGCGGTCATCGCCATGCAGCACGGGAACTCCATCCAACTCATGTTCCCCTGATGTGAAGTTCCAGGACAGGCGGTTGCACCGATACACGGAGCGGGCCATCTCTCCGGGGCAGACCAGGGGACTCCGGGTATCCTTGGTAAGTTACCAGGAAAAAAATTACCCGTGTCCCCTGGCGGCCGCAAGGCACGCAGGAGGAAAATGCCGGATACCCAATTTCCTGTGAAAAAGGTCAATCCTTCCTGTACTTATTCCAGACGATCTCACGGTATACCGGGCCGCTGTTGTAGGTGCAGAAGGGGATAAGCCGGCCATCGGGTGTTGCATAGTGGATACAGCAGCGCTGGACACGGCCGAGGTCGTAGTTGTAACGGTCCATGAAGTGCATGGTGCCGATGAAGAGGGCGTTCCAGTGGAATTCGCGGAGGGCATCGAAGTTCTGCATCACCAGGGTCTTGCCGATCAGCTTCCAGAATTCCATCGTGGAACCATGTTCGCTCTTCCTGACCGATTCATGCATCTCGCGGATACCTTCGATGAGCGATCGGTACTTGGTCAGCGGTCCTCCTTTCCTCAGCTTCTCGGTCATGCTTTCGACGGACTTGAAGAAGCTCTCCACATCGATCATCCGGTTGATGGGAACCATGCCCTGGTCGGTGATAAAGACGTAGGTGGCTGCACCGCAGTGCTGGTGTGCGGTAAACCTGACCTGAGGCTTGCCGGTATACGCCTCGACCAGGTCGGAGAACGGCACAACACAGGGTACCGGATAGAAATCCGCCTTGCGGATGGTACCATCGGTCTGGTCTTCGATATCCTCGAGCAGCTCGGGGATGGTAATCCGCTCCCGCTGCACGTCTTCCTCGCTTGCGGCCCCGGTGAATGCGATTGGCTGGTAGTTCACCCCGCGGACCACCTTGATGTGCTCGGCAGCATAGCGGATTATATCCCCCACTTCATGGTCGTTTCTTCCCCTGATAATCGTGGGGACGAGGACTATCCCGAGGCCGATCTCTTCGCAGTTCCTGACTGCTTTTTCATCGGAGGCGAGCTTGGGGTTGGTCTCCTTCGAGACCCCGTCAAAATGGAGATACACCGTGGAAAGACCGGCTGCCATGAGTTCCTCGGCATATCCTCTGTCCTTTGCAAGCTTGATGCCGTTTGTTGCCAGCTGCACCTGGGGAAACCCAAGCTCCTTTGCTTTCCGGATAATTTCAATCAGGTCATCCCGCATCGTCGGTTCGCCACCGGAGAACTGGACTGCCGGGGCAGGGACCGGCTTTTGCTCCCGGAGCATCCGGAGCATGGCGACGATCTGGTCAAAGGAGGGTTCATAGATGTACCCGCAGGCCCGTGCATTGGCAAAACAGAAATCACAGTCCAGGTTGCACCGGTTGGTAAGGTCGATGTTTGCCAGGAGGGTGCCGGATTTGTGGTTCGAACACAGACCACAGTGTTCCGGGCAACACCCCTCCAGAGTGGTGACATTGGGGTTCTCAACGCCCCTCCCGATGGATTCGAACGCCTCAAACTTGTGCCATAAACCGGCATCGGACCAGTAGAGATCCCGGAAATGCCCGTGCTCCGGGCAGGTCCGTTCCAGCCAGATTCTACCATCCTCTTCGTTGATATTGCCCTCAAGAACGGCATTGCAGATCGGGCATAGGGTCTTGGTTGTCTTCACTCTCACGGGGTTCCCCTCCGATCCTTCATAGAAGTGGTTAGATTCTGGGATATCTTAATGCTTATATCTGCTGTTTATTACAGATACTGGGGTATTTCCATGAGCCCCGATCTCATTTTATTCTCACTGGCGTCTGCGCTCTGGATCATGCTGCCGGCATACCTGCCGAATTCAGCGGCAGCCGTCCTCGGGGGCGGGGCGCCAATTGACGGGGGTCATGTGCTCTGGGATGGAAAACGGATATTCGGCGACGGAAAAACATGGCGGGGGCTTTTCCTGGGGATCCTGGCCGGGATAGTCGTCGGGCTGGTCCAGATAGGGGCCCGGGATCATGCCGGACTCCTGGCCCTCCCCGGGCTCACGTTCCCGGTGGTGGTGATCCTTGCTGCCGGAGCCCTCCTCGGGGATCTCGCCAAGAGTTTTTTCAAACGGAGGCTTGGCAAGGATCGCGGTGCAGAATGGTTGATTGCAGACCAGTATGACTTTGTAATCGGTGCCTTTCTCCTGCTCATGCTCCTGGAGCACGAATGGGTGATGGCGACCGTCACCCCCCTCATGGTGATCTGGATCATCATCGTGACCCCCCTGCTGCACCGGGTGGTGAATATTATCGGGTATCTTGCCGGAGTAAAAGATGTACCATGGTGAACAGGATCGCTGAACTGTTGCGGGAGCATGGGGCGGTGGTGTTCGGGGACTTCACCCTTGCCTCGGGAGTAAAGAGCTCCTACTACCTTGATGTGAAGAAGGCAATCACCCACCCTGCGGTTCTTATGGCAATCGGCGAGGAGATGGCACGCCAGGCGGACTTTGACGTTGTTGCGGGAGTGGCCGTCGGAGGTGTTCCCATTGCCGTCGCCACCGCGATCGCCAGCAGAAAGCCGTATGCCATCGTCAGGAGCACCGAGAAGTCCCACGGAACGGGTGGGCGAATTATCGGGAGCATCTCCGGAAAACAGGTGCTGCTTGTTGAAGATGTCACAACTTCCGGCGGCTCGGTTATCAGGGGTATCGAGGCACTCCGGGCCGGGGGAGCACGGGTCGATACGGTTATCACGGTGGTCGACCGCGAGGCCGGGGCAGCAGCAGCGCTCGGCCGCCTTGGGATACGCCTGATCGCACTCGCAACTGCCGGTGATGTTGTGCAGTTACCGGATTGAGAGACGCACTTTTTTAAAAAAACCTTGCATATACATGACTATGAAGGTGCTTGTTGTCGGAGGAGGGGGCAGGGAGCATGCGATTGCCAGGGCTCTCTCCTTCAACAAAGAGGCAACCATCTTTTCGGTCATGGCAAACCGGAACCCCGGGATTGCGGCAGCAGCAGAAGAGATCCTGATCGAAAAAGAGACCAATGTTCCTGCCATAATTCGGTTTGCCACGGCACGACAGATCGATTATGCGGTTATCGGGCCCGAAGCCCCCCTCGAGGCCGGCATCGTCGACCGGCTTGAGGAAAGAGGGATCGCCTGTATGGGTCCGACGGTTTCAGCCGCCCGCCTGGAGACCGACAAGGGTTTCTGCCGGGAGATGATGCATGCCCACGGAATCGCCGGATGCCCGGCATACCGTGTCACCCATACCGCCAGGGATGCCGAAGCATTCATCCGCGGGTATGAGGGAGACCTGGCAATCAAGCCCGCCGGGCTGACCGGGGGAAAGGGCGTCAGGATCATGGGTGAGCACCTAGACCGGGAAGGAGCCATCCGGTATGCTCGGTCCCTGGGCGGCAACGTGGTGCTCGAGGAACGCCTTATCGGGGAAGAGTTCACCCTCCAGGCGTTTGTCGATGGGAAGCACCTGGTCCCCATGCCGCTTGTCCAGGACCACAAGCGGGCCTTTGAAGGCGACCAGGGCCCGAACACGGGGGGGATGGGGTCGTATTCAATGCCGGACCATTCCCTCCCGTTCGTGAGCAGGAAGGACGAGGAGAAGGCCCTCGCCATCATGAAGGATGCGGTGGTTGCCATGGGTAAAGCAGGGTTTCCATACCGGGGAATCCTGTACGGCCAGTTCATGAACACTGCCAGGGGGCCGATGGTCATCGAGTTCAATGCCCGGTTCGGTGACCCTGAAGCGATGAACGTGCTCTCCTTACTCGAGTCCGATCTACTGTCCATCATCGAAAAGACCGTGGCTGGAACCCTCCCGGCTGCGGATATCCGGTTCTCGAACAGGGCCACCGTCTGCAAGTATATCGTGCCCGAAGGTTATCCGGAAAAGCCCCTGGCCGGGGAAGAGCTGAATATCCCGGAGAGACCGGAAGCAATCATGTATTACGCCAGTGTTGATGAGCGCAATGGTCGCTTCTTCACCCAGGCCTCGCGGACCCTGGCATTCGTGGGCATGGCGGAAAGCCTTGAGGCGGCAGAGCATATCGCCGAAGGTGCAGCCTCGTCGGTCAGGGGGCGGGTGCGCCACCGCCGCGATATCGGGACTGCCCGCCTGCTGGAACAACGGATAGCACACATGCAGGAGCTCCGATGAACAGGGATCTGCTCTCCATCCTCGACCTCTCCGCAGCCGAGCTGGAGGTTCTCCTCGGTGAAGCGGCCAACCTGAAGATGCTCCGGAAGGCCGGGCGCCCCCACGAATTCCTGAAAGGAAAGGCGCTTGCCATGGTCTTTGAGAAGGCTTCCACCCGGACCAGGATCTCGTTTGAGACGGGAATGTACGAGCTCGGCGGACATGCCCTGTTCCTAAACCCCGGCGACCTCCAGATCGGGCGGGGAGAGGAGATAAGGGACACCGCCCGCGTCATGTCCCGTTACGTGGCTGGAATCATGATCCGCGCCTACCACCACGAGCATATCGAGGAATTTGCCCGGTGGTCATCGGTCCCTGTTATCAACGGGCTATCCGACCGCGAACACCCCTGCCAGATCATCGCCGACCTGATGACCATCCGGGAGCATTTCGGGACGCTTTCCGGGCTGCGGGTGGCATGGGTCGGGGACGGGAACAACGTCTGCAACTCGCTGGTGCTGGCATCTGCACTGACCGGCTACGAGCTGACGGTCGCCTCGCCGGTCGGGTTCCAGCCTCCCGGAGAGGTGGTTGACCGGGCCCGGGCGGAGGGGGGATCGGTCAGCCTGGTCAGGGACCCGGTGGATGCGGTGGCAGACGCTCACGTGGTGGTAACCGATACCTGGGTCTCCATGGGGGAGGAAAGCGAGAAGGCGGAACGTCTTAAGGCGTTTTCCGGTTATACCGTGACTTCTGCCCTGATGAGGAAGGCCGGGCCGGAAGCGATCTTTCTCCATTGCCTCCCGGCACACCGCGGCCAGGAGGTTGCTGACGAGGTCATCGAGGGGCCATTGAGCCTGGTATTCGATGAGGCCGAGAACCGGCTCCATTCCCAGAAAGCCCTGCTGGTGAAGTTGATGGGGAAGGAGATCAGGGGAGCATAGCAGGAACCTCCTCCTGCCCGTCTCTCCTGGTTATCTTTTTTTCCACTACGTTAGTGGAGGCCTTCCGCAACGAGCTGACCCTGTCCTCTCCCTCCCCGGGACCTGTTGGAGACTGCCGGGGGTTTTTTCCGGCCGTATAACCGGAAAAAGGGGTCATGACCCGTGCCCGGAACTCGCTCGCCGTTATGAGATGAGGGCCTGTTTGCGCAGGAGCTTCCGAAGAACCCTTTTTAAAAGAACCTCTCCCCGTACCTGTCAGTCGCGGATGACTTCGTGGTACATCCCATCCCGTTCTTCGATGTAGAGGACGGCCGTCCTGTTCCGGATGGCTGGCTTTGGAAACTTTCGCACCCTGACGATCCCGGCTGTCACCGGATCTCCCTGGAGGGTTGTCACCCGCGAAACCCCTGCCGAAAGGAGGTCTTCCACGCGGATATCACCTGAAAAGTCCCGGAGGTTCCGGAACAGGATGTACCGGCCGTCGTTTCCCGATGCTGCAAGCCCGATGCCTGCCAGTGCTCCGATGACCCCCCCGTTTGTCCCCCCAAGACCGGCAAGCCGGATGCCGCACTTCCGGGCCAGGGCACGTGCCTCGTCCTGTGTCCTGACCGTCATTTTCGCCTCCAGCCCGAACGCGGTTATCTCCAGCGGGACGTCATCGTGGCCAGCAACAGCGAGGCCCGGGTCGCTTCCCGGGATGAAATCTGATAGCATGAGGTCTTGCACCTGTTCGAAGACGGCATCGGTATCAGCCCCGTTCTCCAGGTGGATGACTGCACAGCTGTTGTGCGAGGTATACGGGATATCGGGATGGACAAGGAGCTGGTGCCGGCTCACCCCGGCAAGCTGGTATCCGGCATTCTGGAGGTCGTGGGCGATTGACCGGGCAAGCCGCCCGGTTCCCCGGGACTCGCGGGTATCGGTGTCGTCGAGGGCAATGTAGAGGGTCATGGGATCAGGTACCTCTGGAATGAAAGCTATTGACTTCCTGCGTTAATGGAGCTATCTGATTTGGCTTGGGGACTGTTTTGCCAGGAAGTTACCGTTAATGATGAGCATAAATTTATATTCTCGTTTCCGGAGAGACTCAGTTAACGCCAAAGATCCGGTGAAGTTAAAACTCACACAGGCACCCGATGGGATGCTTATTCCCCGATAAATTTCTTCAGCTCGTTGTAGAGATAGGTCTGCACCTCTTCCATGACCTCTTTCTTGCCCCGGAACGCAAGTAGCTCGCGTTCATCGCCATCCATGTTGGCGAAATAGAGACGCTCTTTCCTGGCTACCAGATCGACTTCGAATTTCTTGAGGATATCCGCAATCATTTTCCGGGGAACACCGGGGGGTATCAGCAGGTCGAACAGCTGCTCTTCCTCCTCGTTTTCCTCAGGTCCGGGAGGATTCCTGCTCTCATCATTCTGCATGGTATCTGCCATTTATTCAGTTCCCCTTCCTTATTTTCCTACCTTAATTCTCCGGGCCATAATGCACGGCCCGCCCCGGACCCCGCCGATTGGATTCTTGGGCTTCCCAAGAGAGTTCATGCACCGGCCCATCAGCGCTGCGCCGCGGGCCAGCCCATCATCAACGAACACGATCCGGTCGTTGGGCTGGTCAAACATCCCCCGCTCGGCCACCCCCTCCACGATATATTCCGGTTTCCTTCCGGAGATTGCCGCCCGCCCTGTGAACCCGATGGTGGAGTTCGGGAATACCAGTCCCTCTTCACGTGCGACATCGATCAGCCGGAGGGCCATGGTGGCACACACCCGGTCGACCACTTCGTTGAGGAAGCCCAGGCTGTGGTTCTGGTAGATTTCCGTCCCGATCTCGGCCAGGGCCGGGAGCGTGCTCCCGTTTTCGCCGGCATCACTGCCGATAAGCGCCACGCCGGACTCCTTGGCGACGTCGGCATATACCGGGACTCTGCCAAACCGGCGCCGCTCGGGTGGCACGACACGGATGTCAATGAGCTCGTGGCACCGCTTCACGTAGTCCCTGACCCGGTCGCTCTGCCCTTTCAGGGAAAAATCGGTAACCACGCTCCGGTCCCCGAAGATATCGAGTGCCGTACCGGTCCGGGAATCGACCAGCCCGGTCCCCTTGATGAGGGCATCGGGGATTGCCCCTGCCAGGCCACAGAAGTTACCGATAGTCTTGGCAAACGGGTTTGGGTCGGTAGGAGCAACATCGCTCGTGATACGCCCGTCAAGGGTAGTGCCGAAATCGATGGAGATGCACGGGTTCCGGAAATCGACCTGGGTCCAGGTTGCGCCTTCCTTGATCCCCGCCATGGCAAGCTCACCTTCCATCTCGTTTGCCACCATCTCCACCCCGGTACTTCCCACCGGGGGGATGACTCCTGCCACTGCGCCAACAAACACGACTTTATCGGCGTAGCTGAACGGCTGGAGCTTCAGCGGCTGGTTGGCTTTCGACATGGGGGGGGTCATCTTCTTGGGCGGCACCCCTGCATTCAGGCAGCCGTTGGCCAGGGCGAGGACAAAAATACCTACCTGGTCCGGAGAGTCCATGGCTGCAACGACTCCCGTGCTCCTGACCACGAAATCGAGGTCCTTTGTGATATCCAGGTGCGCCTCTTCATGGCACTGGATGAGCGTATCGCGCACCAGATCGGTCACCGACTCCTTGGTGAGCTTGGTCCCGTCGAGGGTTTCACCGAAGATCTCCTCCCCGGGCCTCGGTTCCCGGACCTCCCTGCTCATCTTCACCGTTTTATTGATGACATAGGACATTCCGGTTTCGAGGTTCACCCCGGTAAGGATACATTTCGTGGTGGTGTTGCCCATCTCGACCGAGGCTACGATGAAATAGGGTTTTACTTTATATTCGGGAATATAGACCCCGGCCCCGTGCGCGATGGATGGCGGCGGAGGACTTTCCACGATGTGTGGCCGTGGTTTAAAAAAACGATCAAAAAAGCGTGCGCACATATAACGAAATGTCAGGGTGAGTAGTCCCATATATCTTTCGATTTTCCCCATTGCCCCTCCCTTCTCGGTCATTTTCATCAGGGAACCTGCTCTGGTTTCTTAGACCCCCTGGTGCAGGAATTTTTATTACCGGAACAGGATCATAGGGAATGTGCATGAAAGGGATATCCTGGAGGATGCTTGTCGGGATTGTTTTCGTTATCATCCTCCTCCTCGTCATCATCGTGCTTATCGCCGCGGCTCTTCTCCTCTCGACTGGCAATCCTCCGGAAGGGGAGATATCAGGACTGTACGGGCTTGTCTATTCCATTGAGTCCGTGCTTACCGGAATTATCACCTGGGCCGCCGAGTGGATCGAGTTCATAGCAGGCCAAATCGGCAGGATTTCCGGGGCTCTCTAGGCTTCAGGGTGGAAAACCCGGCTTCTTTTCATCTGCCATCCTGATAATCATCGATGCAAGCCGCTCAACAGCGGCCAGGGCCGTCGAGCCGGTAGGGAGAGAAGCTACCGGGCTGTCCTGGATATCTGCACGCTCAACTGCCGGGTCCTCCGGGATAAGCACCGGTTTTCCGAACACAGCCGGCAGGTTATCGAGGGCTGTCCCCTTCCAGCGGTTCAGCACCAGCAGGACCGGCACCGTGCCAAGCCCAAGCGTTCTGGCTAGCTCCCGGATCCGGCATGCGGTCCGGATGCCGCGCACTCCCGGATCGCTCACGATCAGGATGAGGTCGGGAACGCCGATCGTTCCCCGGGCAAGGTGTTCCATGCCGGCCTCGTTGTCTATGACCACGAACCGGTAATCGCGTTCGAGGAGCTGCATGCTGGTGGTCAACAGGTTGTTTGCAAAGCAGTAACACCCGGTCCCCTCAGGCCTTCCCATCGCGATGAGGTCAAAGCCCCCTGCCTCAACCAGGGATTTCCTGAATCGGAGGCTGATATAGTCACGGCGGTTCATCCCGGGGGGTATCTGCCGGGTGAATGCTTCCTCACGAAGCGACCCGAGCGTCCCCCTGATCTCGATACCGAGCGCTTCATGGAGGTTGGCATTGGGGTCGGCATCGACCGCGAGGACTGGCACCTGGCCGGCGGATATCAGGCATCGGACGAGCAGGGCGGCCACCGTGGTCTTCCCTGTTCCTCCCTTCCCGGAAATGGCAATCGAAAACGGCCTCATCCCTCATATCCCTCCCTGGCCTGCAGCGAGAGCGTCCGCGTGGCCTGCATGATCCGGTATGCCGTTTCCCGGTCACCTGACTGGATGCCACAGGTAGGGGTGATTACCGATTGCCGGTAGAAGGTTTCCGGTGAACAGAAGCCGGTGACCTGGTCGCGGATACCGGTAAAGACCCCTGAGAGCTGTTCCGGGGTGCACCCGGAAAACAGGTCGGGCTGTGACGGGACGATCCCCCAGGCAACGATCCCCCCTCCCTCGAGGTATTCTGCGAGGGCATCCTGATACAGGAGGAATTCCCGGGCACCGGTGTACGCGTCAAACGATATCAGGGAGGGAGAAAGGTCCATCACGAACTCCCAGTCGGTGTTGGAACAACAGTGAATCCCGAGCCCGCCCCTTACCATCCCGGCAATATCGTGCCAGCCTGCGGCAACCGTATCGCGGCTCACGGGCACCACCGATGACCCCAGGGACGCCAGGTAAGGCTCGTTCAGCACCACCAGCGTGGAAGCGACACCTGAAAACCGGTGCATCGCATCCTCGCACCACCGTGCCCTGAGGGCGATCATCTTTCCCAGCACATCGGCGAACTGGTCATCGTAGTAAACCGGGCGGCGGTTCTCGTCTACCACCTGCATCCCGAAGGTCACGGGACCGGTCACCTGGGCCTTCAGGAAGACGGACCCGGTAAGATCCCTGCCGGCCATCTCGGGAAAGGCCGAATAGTATTCAGGGGAGAGTGCGTAGGGGGCGGCGTTCTCCTGCAAGAAATCGAGGTAAATCTGCTCCATTTCCGAAGCAATGTCTCGCGTGGGATCGATTCTGAGCTTTCCGTCGCGCACAACCCCTCCGGGCAGGTTGGCCGAATCGTTCACCACGATGGTCTCCAGGATGCCCCGGTTGGGGAGGGTCGGGATGTAGGGGATCCCGGGAAAGAGGGAGAGAACATCATCGCAGGCCTGGCGGGGATCGGTATGGGGAAGGGCGCCTATCCCAGTAGCCCGGCTTTCAGGAGGGGGAAGGAGGGATCTCATGGTGCGCCCCGTCGCAACCGGCACTTCTCGAGCATCTCCTCGACCATCGGGAACAGCGAGAGGTCGGTATGTGGCAGGAAACAGCTCCCGGTATACTCGTCCATGAACGATGGTTCGGCATTCAGCTCGATGTAGGCGATTTTCCGTGCGATCTCATCGAGAAACTTTTTCTTCCGCCGGTTGAGGAGAACGAGGTTTGCTCCCTCGATTGCACCATTGCCTATGGGGGAGATGTGCTCGACCGGCACCTCGGGGATGAGACCGATCGTAATGGCGTTCTCCTTGCTGATGTAGTTGCCGAACGCTCCTGAAAAGTGAATACGGGCGATATCATTCCTCGTTATCCCGGCCTGGTTCATCAGGGTCAGGCAGGCGGCAAGAACGGAGGCTTTGCTCATGATCAGCGCTTTTATGTCGTTTTCGGTGATGACGATATCCTTACCGATGCCGGTCTCTTCTTTCCATGCAACGACAAACTCCGGAACCTGCCTGCCACTCCTGATACGTCCGTGGGCGATGGCGGTGTTGATCCTGCCGGTCCGGTCGATGACGCAGGCACGGAGGAGTTCTGCGAGCAGGTCGATCAGGCCCGACCCGCAGAGCCCTTTTGGCCTGGTATGCATTATGGTACGGTAGGCAGGGGTAAGGGTCTCGAGATCGAGCGATATCTGCTCGATTGCACCGGCATTTGCCCGCATGCCAAAGAGCACCTCACCCCCTTCGAGGGCCGGACCGGCAGCGCCGGCACAGGCAAACATCCAGTCCCTGTTCCCGAGCACCACCTCGAAGTTCGTCCCGATATCGATGAGCAGCGAGATATCCTCACGCTCGGCCATGCCCGAGGCAAGAATGTCGGCAATGATGTCTCCCCCGATGAAATCGCTCACTGCAGGGAAGATGAAGAGACCTGAATTTTCCCCCACCTCGAGCCCGGCCCGGCCAGCAGCAGCGGTGAGGTATCGCCGCACCACCGGGACGTAAGGCTCCTCGATCATGTAGGCCGGATCGATGCCCATCAGGATATGGGTCATGATGGTGTTTCCGGCGACAACCACTTCATAGATATGGTCACGGTCCACGCCGGCATTGTTGGCCGCTTCGGTGATGGCGGAATTGATGCTCTCCGCGGCAAGGGACTGGAGCTTCTTCAGGCCCTCTTTCCGGGCATAGGTGACGCGGGAGAGGATATCCTCGCCGCAGCTTATCTGCCGGTTATAGGCCGAGGCGATACCCATGATGCTTCCATCGATGAGGTTCCTGAGATAGACCACTATGGTCGTAGTCCCCAGATCCACTGCTGCACCGTAGCAGGCGGGCGTGGTATCTCCCCGCTCGATGTCGATGAGGCGGTACCCCCCCGGGACCAGCACCACCGTTGCCGTCACCTTCCACCCGCTCTCCCGGAGCACCCGTGGTATCCGGCGGATGACTTCGAGCGGGGCGTAGATAACCCCTTCTTTCGGTCCGCCTGCTCTCTCGATCCCCCACAACAGACGGGTGAGATCGGGCGAGGGATCATCAAGGCTCGGGGGGGAAAGGTGCAGTGCATACTTCCAGACCGCCGGGTTGAGCTCAGTGGCAGTCCCCATGACATCGATCAGGATCTTCTGCTCCTGCACGATGGATTCTTCAGGGATAAACACCAGGACATCCTCGGAGAGGAACGTCTGGCAGGCCAGGCATGCCCCGGCCTCGAGCTCTTCTTCGGTAAAAAACTTCCCGTACTTCCCGCGGTCGAAGTCATACCTGCCGCTCTTGACGTATACGGTGCATTTCCCGCACTTCCCGAGACCGCCGCAGACAACGTTCATGTGGATCCCTGCCTGCTGGGCAGCCTTGAGAATGCTGCTTCCGCTCCGGACCTCTGTCTTCCTGAATCCCGGGAGAAACGTGACGGCTGGCATGGTCTTTCAGGTCCACTCTTTTTCGAGAAATTCAGCGATATCTGCTGCATCCCGTGGTCCGACAAGCACTTTCCACCCGGTCTCGTCCTCGATTCGCCCCGAGAGCGGGGCGGCATAGCCGGGGATTATCAGGGTCCGGTGGCTGACCAGATCAGGTACCCCGAACCTGTTCAGGGATTCTTTGACCAGGCTCTCAGATAGTTTTCCCGAAGCAACCGCGGTAAGCACAGAGAGTCCCTCGGTATCAACGATGAGCATCAGCGAGTCACGGCCGGAAGCCTCGAGGTATCCCTGCAGGGTGAAGTAGGTCAGAGAGAAGTTGACGGTCAGGAAGACCGGTGCATCGGGCCCGGGATCACCGACCTTGTAGATCCCCGGGGTGATCTGTATGGGTTTCTGGGGATCGGTATAGATGTTCTGGCGGAGGACGAGGAATGCTTTCCGGGTTGCCGGGGCAATGACGTCAGCTACCAGGACCGATCCGTACTTGAGCACCCCGCAGATGAGGGCCGCGTCCGTAAGGCCTGTTGCCCGGGTGTCGATGAAGACAGGGTAGCCGAGTGCAGGAGTTGTCCTGGTTATGGCATGCTGCCGCACAGCGGTAACGGAGTTCAATGTCTCGTGGAGGGAGTGGGATGTCAGGTCAAGGACGAGGTGGGAGGCTCCCTCGGCAGCACAGAGCCCGGAGAGCCGGGTCAGCGCATCAAGGTCGGGAGCCCTGATGGCGAGCGGGCACCCGTACCTGGCTGCAAGAGCGCACATCTCCCGGTACTGGCTTTCGTCCGCGGCATGGATAAGAGGCCGGTAATTGCCGCAGACCGCAAGGCCCGCCTCCTGGACGGCAGGGTCCTGCGCCATCAGCACTTCCGGGAGGTCGGCAATTGTTTCGACCGCCTCTACGGCTTTTCCAAAAGCTGATGGAGAACCGCTCTCGGAGCATACAGCGATACCGTTCATGCGCAGGTCCAGGCCGATCCGCACCATCAGGTGGTCCCTGACATCTGCAACGATTTTCTGGATCGTGTCTGCGTCCATCCGGTCCGAGACTACGGTCATGATACCTGGTTCATGGAAGAACGTCTTTTCATGCCGGAACAAGACGATCTCGTCACCAACGGTGAACGAACGCTCCCCGACTCCCAGCCTGACCCGCTGGACCGGGGGACGGGTGGAGGCCCCCAGAAGCTCCCTGACTTCCTCGTCCAGGTACGGGCAGTCTTCCGGTTTCACCTTGCCGCCGGCCAGCTTCATGGCAAAGGTGAGGCAGGTCGGCTCACCACACTCCTTGCAGTTCTTCTTTGGAAGGAGCTTGTAGATGTCGAGCGCCTTGAGTGCCATCCTACCCTCCTCCACCGGGTGATGACCAGAGGGCGTCGATACCAGCTCTCAGCGGCGCGATCGTTGACGGATGGCGGACGCAGACAATGGAGGCTCCGGCAACGGCAGCGGGGAGCATGGCATAGAGTTCCCAGGAGACCGAGACGCTGTCGCTCTCAGAAGGATCCGCTTCCCTTACCTCCTTGACCGTGAGCGAATCGGTGGCGGAGCTGATCATCGGCATGGCCAGGTCGTCATCCCCTTTCAGGGCTGCCGTGCGAATCCGCTCCATGACGGAGTATGAATACTCGAACCCGTACCCCAGGGCACCGGTGTAGGGGTCGATGACAATCCGGTCCTGGGAAAGCCCGATCTCGCGGAGGAGGATGTTCAGTTGCTTGGCCAGGTTGATATCGATGGGTGACTGGGCGATGACCAGGTGGCCGAATGCCATGGCAGCCGCGGCTATGCTCCGGTAGTGCCCGGCCTCAGCGGTCCCGATGAGGAGACGCTCACCCTCACCGGCCTCGCCAATCCTCCGGAACACCTCGCTGTCAAGCTCGGGATCGTTGCTTCCCTCAACGATCAGGGGAAGCCCGGTTGCCTGGAGCACGTTTTCCACCGTTGAAGTGACCGATTCGAAATCAGAAAATCCCCGTTTCCGGGTACTGGTCAGGAACAGGCGGATCAGATCGGGGGCGTATTCCTGCCCGGCCCACCGGGCCCATTCAGCGGGATCGGATGCCCTGTCTCCGAGAAACCGGTTCACCGGGGCGGGCCAGAGAGACCGGTCGTCACAGATCTCGTAGGCAACTAGGGGCCGGTGGCCGGTCGGGGGAGTGCCGATGAACGGGAGATCGCGCTCGCCGCCAACCGTCACGGTTCCGGTCCTGGTACCGCCATCTGCCCTGGAAGCACCGATAGTAACGCTCCGCACTTCTCCGGTCCAGTCCGAGAGGGTCTGTACGGTCATGACCGGCCTCACAGGAGTTGCTTCATGCCCAGGGCAGGGTGGTTCACCCCGGCCAGGAACGCGGTGAGATCCTCAATGGTCTCCGCGACATTCTCATCGGCGATCTTTTCAAACATCCCGGCAAGCCCCCGCTCTTCAAGTTTCTGCACAAGCCGCTCCCTGAGTTCTTCCCTGAGCATGGACGGCATCCAGACCAGCCTCCCGATACCCCCTTCTGCCTGGAGGAACCGGTCGCTTACAATAAAGGCCTTGGAGATGCCGGCAAACCCCGGTGTCTGGGCCCCGCCTCCAATGGTCCCGGCCAGGGTCGAGAACGACATACCGGAAGGAGTGTCCCCCCTGAACTCGCGGTTGACCACCATGAACCCGTTCACCTCCGGCAAAAGGACCGCTATGCATTCGAAGCACCCGCAGCAGGTCATGGGATACTCCATGACGCTGTACAGGGAGCACCGGTCCACTTCGCCGTGGGAAGCTTTCTTGACGAACCGGTTCACTCCCTCAAACTCCCCCCGCTCGGCATCGATGACCTTCCCTTTCGGGACAGGCTGGTTCGCCCCGGATGGGGCTATCTCGTAGGCGATTTTCCCATCCAGCCAGGTGATGGCCCCACAGAGCGCAGGCCGCTCGGGGGTGATGATGCAGACGTGGTTTGGAGCGAATGTCTGGCAGAGGGTGCAGGAATAGAAGCAATCGACATCGGTATCTCTCATGCCCCTGATCCGGTCGTCCCGCTCAGCATAGATCTCTTCCGCCTCTCTCTTTGCTGATATAACCCCCTGTTCATCGGTTATCAGGGTCACCTGCACGGCGTCGAGGAGGTCTGGGAAGTCCATGCGGAACTTCGCCGCTATCAGCTTGCCGAGATGCTCGATCTTCACCCCGTGGGAGACAGCTTCTTTCGAGATCCGCACCCATATGATGTCCCGCTGGGCAACATGCCAGGTTCCTTCACCGTAATTCACGAAATTGTGGATTCGCCGTTCCAGCACCGGTTCGTACTCCTTCTTCATCGCCTTTCCCGCGACTTCGACGATGATCCCAAGCGGCACCGCAGATCCCTGCCTCATTTCACCGATCTCGGGGCCGATAACCCGTATCCTGCCATCTTCCACCTCCGAGGCGGGGCGGCTGCGGAGGAGTTCGAAGGCCGTGGAACGTCCGCCGCCAAACTCGACAAACATCTCCTCTTTCCTGATGCTCTTTCCCTCGAAAGCCGGGGAACAGGCCATGGGAATGGGAATCGCAGTTACACTCACCTTGATCCCCTTGAGGTCCATTCCTGTCCTGACCGCCTCGGAGGGGCTCACCCGTATCCACTCGTTTCCTTCGTATTCTCCCGCGGAGAGGATCGGGATGCCGAGGAGACGGAAAGCATCGAACAGGGCGGTCTCCTCATCAGTGAGGCCCGGGAACACGATAGCGATCGCTCTGGCCCGTTCCCGGGCATAGGAGAGCAACCTCTCCCCGTCCCCCGGGGTCACGCCACCAAACATCATCGCCACCCTGGCGAGAATATCGATGAAGTGGATGGCAGATGAAGGAGACTCCCCGAGGGGAACCAGCCTCAGCTCCGGACCGACCCTCACCCCGGCACCCCTGAGGCTGTCGACTATTCCACCGGAGAGAAACGTGAGCATGTACTTCTCCTGGAGCTCCCGGCACAGTGCGGAAGCAGCGTCGGGAGACTGCGGTGTGCCCGCGACAGCTGCCAGGCCGAGGATGCTCCCGTCCACCAGGGAATATCCAAGGGTCCGAAGGACGGCATCGGGGAGGAACCCGGTATAGGGGGGAGGGGCTTTGCCAGCCGTTGTCTCAGCGGCGGCAGTAAGGCACTCGACGGCAACCAGTGGATTCTCACCGGTGGATTGGAATGCCGCCCGCGCCTCATCCGCCGAATGGACCGCATTTCCGGTGAGTGCATAGCTGACCGGCAGGTGATAGGCGGTCTCTTCGTAGGAGAACGTCCCGGAGAGATGTTTCATCCTTTCTTTTAATGACTCCTTTCCCAAAATAATCGCGTTTTCCACGTGAATCATCGAAAGTACACCCTGTTGTTCATTGATATCAGCACGTGCCAGTATATGGGTTTGGATCGGCCGGAAACACCGGCCACATTTACATCCCGGGCCCCGGGTCCGGTGCTTGATATCCTTAAATAGTGTTCCGGGGTCATTCTTATACAGGGAGCAATCGGAAGATGAAACTGGAGCATGTCCCGGGCACAAAGAAGGGAACCGTTGTCCTGTATGCGCTTTCCACCTGCGGGTGGTGTGCGAAGACCAAGGATCTCCTCAAAGAGATAGGAGTAGAACACTCGTATGTCTATATCGATCTCCTTCCGGAAAACGAACTGGAAGAAGCGCTCCGGGAGGTCGAACGGTTCAACCCAAAAGGTTCGTTTCCGACCCTGGTTATCGATAACCGGAAGGTGATCATCGGTTACCGGGAGCAGGAGATCAGGGAGGTACTGGGATGATAACGGAAGCGGAAATCGATGCCCGGCACAGGCAGCTTGACCGGGAGGCCAGGGAAGGCGGATACTACCTCAACCCCGACAGTGCATTCACCCGGAACCTGGTCCGGGGCCTGCTGGTAAACGAACAGCGGTACGGCTACATGGCATGTCCCTGCCGCATTGCAGCCGGGAAGAAGGAAGAGGATCTCGACATCATCTGCCCCTGCGACTACCGGGACCCTGACCTTGCCGATTTTGGGACATGCTACTGCGCACTCTATGTCAGCGGCGATGTATTCGCAGGAAAAAGCACGGCCGGCCCTATCCCGGAACGGCGTCCGACGCGGGCAGAACGGGAAGAAGCCCGCCGGAAAAAGGCTGGAGAAGCCCTGGTACAGGTCTCGTACCCGGTATGGAGGTGCAGGGTCTGCGGGTACCTGTGCGCCATGGATAAACCCCCCCTGGTCTGCCCGATCTGCAAGGCGAAGCAGGACCGGTTCGAACGGTTCCTCTGATACCCACGTCCTCGGCGTCCAGGTCCTGCTCGAATCTGAACGATAAAATAACCTCATTGCCAACATAGTACCATGGACAAACCGGTGCAAGTCGAGGTAGTCGGTCTGAAGGATATTTCGTGCTCTCCGTTTCCCTGCGACCATACCCGGAGCTGCGGCCTCTACGACTGTTATCCTTCGGGAAAACTGCTTGTGGCCTTTGATGCCCTTCAAAAAGAGATACATGCCGAGTACGAAGGCCGTGTTGAAATGAAGCTTACCCTGATCGACGACGGTGTTCCGCCGCATATCGAAAAAATTATCGAGAAGTACTACCCGCCGCTCCCGATCTTCCTCGTGAACGGCGAGTACGTCCCGATGGGTCGTATCTCGCTGCCGATGCTCCAGAAAGAACTCGAACGCGTGTTCCGGGAAGGTTAATCCACCCTCGACAGGAGGCCGGATTCAAGGTCGTAGTACAGCCCTGTTATCTGGACTCTCCCGGCCTCGAGTGCACTCTTCACGATGGGGTAGGTCTTCAGGTGCGCTATCTGGAGCCGGATATTCTCGGTCTCGATCTGGCGTGACCGCTCCCGCCGTTCATCCGGTGTCCGGGGCGGCTTTACCCGGGCATCGACCTTATCTTTTGCTTCGCGGGCGTTGTTCAGCCAGAGCGGGATGTAAGCGTCGGTACTCTCCTGGTCGAGTGCTTTCATGGCCCCGCAATCGGAATGACCGCAGATCACGATGTCCGTAACCTTCAGGTGCGCTACCGCGTACTCGAGGACCGTGGCAAAGTTCCAGTCGTGGACCGGGACGATATTGCCGATGTTTCTCTGGACAAAAATCTCCCCGGGCGGCTGGCTGGTTATCCGTTCCGGCGGGACCCTTGAATCGGAGCAGCCGATCCAGAGCACCCTCGGCTTCTGGCCGAGCACCAGGTTCTTGTAAAGTTCAGCATTCGCATCGAAATCGGTCTCACGAAACCTCATATTTCCGAGGATCAGGTGTTCAATCATGATGGGTGTTCCCGTTCTTTCGTATCCGGCACCGACCTGCAGCCGACTGCCGTAAGGGTGTATGTCTTTCCCGATCGATTTAAACGTTGATGTTTTTCCCGGTTTCAGCAAAAAGCGTACCTTATCACGTGCCGTGCTGATCCCTCATGCTGGCTGAGATGGAGATAACCCACGTACCGGTCCGTTTCCCGGAAATCGATGTTGCGAGGGGAATTGCGGTGATCATGATGGTTGTATTTCATACCGCCTTCGACCTCAGGTTCCTTGGGTGCGTCCCGCTCAACGTCTCTACGGGATTTCTCCGGCTCCTGGCCCTCTCAACAGCCAGTCTCTTCCTCTTTCTCGTAGGCGTATCTCTCTCCATCAGCGCTGCCCATGCAGGGACCCGGCTGACCAGGAAGGATTTTATCCTGAAATACGTTATCCGGGGAGCATTCATTTTTGCGCTCGGCATGGGGATTTCTGCTGTCACGAGGATAGTCATTCCCTCGGAGTATGTCAGGTTCGGCATCCTCCACCTGATCGGTTTTTCGGTCATGGCAAGTCCTTTGTATTCGCGGTCCGGCTGGCAGAGCCTTCTCCTGGGGGCGGTCTTCATCGCTCTTGGACCGGTCATGGCCGGGATCAGGGGAAGCCCGTGGCTGCTCGTGTCAGGCATCCACCCCCCGGAGTTCTCCAGTGTCGATTACGTCCCGGTCTTTCCCTGGATGGGGTTGGTCCTGACCGGTGTATTTGCCGGTACTGCGATTTACCCGGCGGGGAAGAGGAGGCCAGGCTCGCCCGGATTCACCTTCCCCCCGCTCGAAGTCCTCGGGAGGCACTCGCTTGCCATCTACCTGGTCCACCAGCCGGTCATCATAGCGGTCATCCTCCTGTTCTCCGCAGTCCTGGGGATGAACTTCGCCTTTCCGGCCGGTTAAGGGGGAGAGCGGCCTTCATCCGTGAAGACAGGGATGTCCCGGAAGGTGTCGGCATCAAAAAGACCCCGGTCGGTGATCCGCAGGTGCGGGATGACCGTCAGTGCAAGGAACGAGAGATGCATGAATGCGTCATCAATACCCCCGAGGTGTTCCACCCGGCTGTTCAGCTCCTTCATACCTGCAACAACTTCTTCCCAGGGCCAAACCGACATCAGCCCGGCGCATTCGAGAGGCAGAATAACATCGTCACGTCCATCCGCCACTGCCAGCCCTCCCCCTGCTTTGATCACCAGGGATATGGCCCGGCAGATATCCTCGTCACCTGTCCCCACCGATACGATGTTATGGGCGTCATGGGATACGCTCCCGGCAATGGCGCCGGACTGAAACCCGAACCCGTGTACGAGCCCGGTCCCGTGGAGTCCGGGAGCATACCGGTTGCAGACCACGGCCTTGATTATGTCGCGGTCCAGGTCGGGAATATCACCGGCCCTGAGCGGAAACGTGAGATGCTCTGTCACGACCCGGTGCGGGATGAGCCCGATAACACTGGCACAGCCTGACCCGTTAAGGGCGATATCCCCCGGTCGCGGCGGTATACACCTGAAATTTCCCGGCAGCGGGGTGCAGGCCACTGCCCGTTCCGGCACGATCCGGCGCCCTCTCCTGAATGTCTGCTCGACAGCGAAGGGGACATCCGGAGAAAGGACACAGAAATCAGCGACCCGGCCCGGAACGAGCGCTCCCCGGTCGTCCAGCCTGAACCGTTCGGCGGGGGAGAGCGTTGCCACACGCAGGGCGGCTTCCAGCTCGACACCGCTGGCAAGCGCTTTCCTGATGCAGTCATCAATATGCCCTTCTGATGCCAGGAGGTCGGCATGCCGGTCATCGGTGGCAAATGAAATGCGGTGGGCGTTCCAGCACGATATGATCAGGGCGAGGACCTGGATGTCCTTCTCGGTGGACCCCTCCCTGATATACAGGAACATACCCTTCGAAAGCTTCTCCAGCGCTTCATCAATGCTGGTGCTTTCGTGGTCGCTCTGGATCCCGGCAAGGATATATGCCAAAAGATCATTTCCGGAGAGGAATGGGGCGTGGCCGTCAACAATAGGAAGGAGATCGAGTTTCTCCATGATCCCGGGATCGGCGGCCAGCACACCAGGGACGTCCATGACCTCACCAAGGCCAAGCACCCCTGCCCGGCCCCGGAACGGTGCAAGGTCTGTCGCAGTGAGGACCGCTCCGCCGGTGTCAGCCGGTGTTGCCGGGACGCAGGACGGCAGCATGATAAATAGGTCGAGGGGAAGCGTCTCATGGAACGAGAGCATGAATGATATCCCTTCGGATCCGCATACGTTGGCTATCTCGTGGGGGTCCGCAATCACGGTCGTTGTCCCGTGGGCGGCCACCAGCCGGGCAAATTCGGGCGGGCAGAGGAGGGAGCTCTCGATATGCACGTGGGCATCGATGAGACCGGGAACGACTCTCCGGTTCCTCAGGTCGATCTCGGTCCTTGCCTGAACCTTTCCGGAACCGATAACTACCCCTCCGGACACGGCAAAATCCCCCGGGTCCCAGTCGCCGGTGAATGGGTTGAAGACTATAGCATTCCGGAAGAGAATATCAGCGGGTTGCAAGCCCCGTGCGATATGGATGAGAGTTCTCCTCGGGAAACTGCCAGGCTGAAGCGGCATCGGGCTTTCACTCATACACTCTGGTATGTTTGACAGGAAAAAATACCGGTGCAAAGGCAGCCAGTGGACAGGGCTTTCTCCCGGAGTTGTCGTCCTAATCTCTGCAGCCATCCCCAACCCACGATCCCACTGCAGCCAGTATTCTCCATCACCAGGGGCCTGGAGAGAATGAACACGGCCTTTTCAGAGCGTGCGATCCCGCACCCGGGCTTACCACACCAGGCATGAGGGAGCCACTCCCCTTTCTCGAAAGGAGGCATTCAATATGTATATCCGCCATGAACGAGGAAAAGTTGGTACAATGCAGGTTTTCCTCATCAGTGGGCTGTTGTTTTGTGGTTTCATCAGCCTGGTCCTATCCCTGGTCCTCCTGAAAGCCGCCGCAACAATCGATGGGCTCCCCCTGGCAGAGGGGGAGGTGCGGGACAGGGGTATCGGGAGCCCTGTTGAGTTCACCCGGTTATCGGTAAAACTGTTCTGGCCGCTCTTTTTCTGCGGGGGATGGATGGTGCTCCAGCACCAGTCGAGAATTCTCTTTATCGCAGGAATTGCGATGCTCGCCAGCCTTGTTCTCTTTCTCATCACGGCCGTCGTGTTCTCGATGGCCGTCCTCAACCAGATCGGTTCAGGTAGAAACACAAAAAAGGTCTCCTCCCCCGAGACGAAGAGCGGGAAACGACGTTCCAGACTATTTTCGGTGTTAAGGATTCAGAAAGATGGAGAATCCCCCCGGGTGCGTTGATCGGCGCCACACAATACCAGCGCCTGCAGCTACCCGAACAGCTCTTTTGACCGCTCAAGGGCGGCTACGGCAGGGAGGGTCTTTCCGGTGAGGAACTCGATACAGGCACCTCCTCCGGTAGATATATGACTGAAATCGTCATCGATTCCCAGTTTTTCCACGACCGCAGTGGTATGGCCCCCGCCAACGATGGAGAACTCGACCTCCGATGCCGCCTTCAGGAGCTCGTAGGTGCCGGTGGAAAAATCAGCATCTTCGAAGACACCGGCAGGGCCATTGAACACGACGGTGCCCGCTCTCCTGATGCGTTCAGACATTGCCAGCACCGATTCCATGCCGAGATCGAGGATCGGTGCATCCTGCGGGATTGCCGTGACCGGGTATTCAGCCCGTTCACCCCCTTCCCGGACGGCAACCCACCTGGGAAGAATAATCCTGTCAGGATATCCCTCCAGCAGATCCCGTGCCATCTCGATCTCCTTGTGGTAATTAAGCTGGTCGATGAGCTGGATGGACGGCTGCCCGATATCATGGCCCTGTGCGGCGAGAAAGATGTTGGCGATGACTCCGGTAAGGATCACTTCATCGGCGATCCGGCGTTCCAGCATATGTGAAGCCACGGCGATTGAATCGTCGGCCTTGGTGCCGCCAAGCACAATACAGACCGGCCGGGGAGCGTTTTCAAAGACGCGGGAAAGGGTGAACACCTCCTTCTCCATCAGGAGCCCGGCCACCGACCGCATCACCATCGGCAGTCCGACCATGGTCGGCTGCGAACGATGTGCGGTGCCGAACGCGTCGTTCACGAAGATATCGCTGAAAGATGCAAGGTTCCGGACCAGGTGAAATTTTACTGCTTCTTCTGGTTTCGCGGTAAGGTTTTCCTCGGCGTTGAACCGGACGTTCTCAAGCATGATCACCTCGCCAGGCCGCATCGACCGGATGGCTTCCCGGGCACACCGCCCGAAAATGTCATCGATGTAGCTGACCGGCCGCCCGATCAGGTGCTCGAGCTTCTCAGCATGGCCTTCGAGAGTTGTGAAATCTTTTTTTCCCGGCCGGCTCTGGTGGGTCACGATCACCAGCCGCGATTCGCGAAGAGCATGGACCGTTGGGAGATGCTCGCGGAACCGCTTGTCATCGAGGATGGTACAGGAGGAAGGATCGATAGGGGAGTTCAGGTCAAGTCGCAGCAGCACGGTCTTTCCTGCAACAGGCACCTCGCTCAACCGCCCTATCGTAACCATATCCATGCCCTCCCGGTCACGCGTTCCTGGCCTTGATCTTCTTCAGCCTGAAGAGTTCTTCCCGCTCCATCTCGTCGAGCCGCATCTTGATGAAGTCGCGGGCCTCGGTGAGCTCGGGTATCACCTTGAACTCGAGGGCATTGACCCGCCGCTTGGTGGACTCGATCTCGTCGAGGAGTTTCTTCATGGTAGTCTCGATCTCCGCACTTTCAATAATTGCCTCCACCAGGTCTTCGTAGGCAGATGCGGCCTCGTCGATTGCAGAAGTGGTCCCGAGGAGCCCGTAGCCACGGTCGACCAGGCTCTTCCTGACCTTGGAAGACTCGATCTCGGGTACAACCACCCCCATGATGTTCTTGCTCGCTACCCTGATGTCCGGTACCTCCTGAACAGAGAACGCAGCAGATTTTACCCCGATTGCCCCTTCCACGGTCTCGGCAAATGCCATCATCTGGCCGGCACGCAGATACTTCTCAAGCAGGCCGCTCTGGCTGTCTTTCGCGGTCTCGAGCACCTTGAAAAATTCAATGATCAGGCCATCGCGCTTCATCTTGAGGATCTTATACCCACGCTCTGAAAGGGCGATACGCCGCTTCAGGTTTATCAGTTCTGACCGGGTGGGTTTGATATCGCGCAGTGCCATGTGCCGTTACCCCTGGGCCTTCTCGGCTTCCCTGAATTTAGGGTGGTACTTGTTGATCAGGTCGCGGTCGATACGGACGAGCTGCTCGACCGGGAGCGTGGACAGCAGGTCCCAGCCGATACCGAGTGTATCGAAGATACTCCGGTCCTCATCGAGGCCCTGGCGGACAAACCGGTTCTCGAACAGGTCAGCGAATTCAAGGAACATCCGGTCCCGCTCTGACAGGGCGTCTTTTCCCACGATTGCAACGAGACCGCGGAGATCGTTTCCTTCTGCGTACGCCGCATAGAGCTGGTCAGAGACCTTCTTGTGATCCTCACGGGTATGTTTCGCCCCGATCCCGAGGTTCATGAGCCGGGAGAGGGAGGGGAGGACGTTGATAGGCGGATAGATGCCCTTCCGGTGCAGCTCGCGCGAGACAACGATCTGCCCCTCGGTGATGTACCCGGTCAGGTCAGGGATGGGGTGGGTAATGTCATCGCCCGGCATGGTCAGGATCGGGAACTGGGTGATCGATCCCTTCTTGCCCTTGACGATACCTGCCCGCTCGTAGATACCGGCAAGATCCGTGTACATGTATCCGGGATATCCCCTGCGGCCCGGCACCTCTTCACGGGCTGCCCCGATCTGGCGGAGCGCCTCGCAGTAGTTGGTCATGTCGGTCAGGATGACGAGCACGTGCATGTCCAGCTCGAATGCAAGGTACTCAGCGGTGGTCAGGGCAAGGCGCGGGGTGATGATACGCTCGACGGCCGGGTCATCGGCAAGGTTGAGGAACACCACCGCCCGCTCCAGTGCGCCGGTCCGCTCAAAGTCCTGCATGAAGTGGTTGGCTTCTTCCTTCGTGATACCCATCGCCGCAAATACCACGGCGAAGGATTCCCTGGACCCGAGCACCTTCGATTGCCGGGCAATCTGGAGAGCAATATTGTTGTGGGGAAGTCCGGCACCCGAGAAGATCGGGAGTTTCTGTCCCCTGACAAGGGTGTTTGTGCCATCGATGGTGGATATCCCGGTCTGGATGAACTCCTCAGGCGACGCCCGTGCGTAGGGATTGATTGCGGCACCGGTGATATCGAGCCGCTTCTCCGGGACGATCTCCGGACCCCCGTCAATAGGTTTGCCGCCGCCGGAGAGGATGCGCCCGAGCATCTCCTTTCCGACCGGCATCTTGATGGTCTCACCTAGGAATCGCACCCCGGAGTCCTTGCCGATGCCTGCCGTAGTCTCGAAGACCTGGACCACCACGAGGGAATCGCTGGTATCGAGTACCTGCCCCCGCTTGATGGAACCGTCCCAGAGTGCGATATTGACCAGTTCGCCGTACCCGACCGGTTCGGTCTTCTCGACGAAGACGAGCGGGCCGGCGATCTTTGATATCGTCCTGTACTCCTTCATGCTGACGACCTCAGGGTATTGATTTCTGCATCTATACTCTTCTGGATGCGTTCCAGCTCCGGCCTGTAATCCCGGATGAACTTGATCTGGGGCAGGTCGTTCTTGGACTTGATGGCTATGATCTGCGCCGGGGATACCCCTGCAGTCTGGGCAGCATACGCGAGGTCGGCATAGCCTTTGATCGCCTTCATCACGTCATACTGCTTTGCCATGTCGCAGAAGGTGTCGACCGCGTCGTAGGCGTTCTGCTGGAGGAATATCTCGCGGATCATCCGGGCAATCTCAATGGTCAGCTGTTCTGCCTCAGGGAGTGCATCAGACCCGACCAGCTGGACGATCTCCTGGAGTTCGGCCTCCTTCTGGAGCACCTCCATTGCCCATGAACGGAGCACGTTCCACTCCGGGGACACTTCACGGTCGTACCAGTCGTGGAGGGTATCCAGGTACAGGGAGTAGGAGTTGAGCCAGTTGATCGCCGGGAAATGCCTGCGCTGGGAGAGCTTGGCATCCAGTGCCCAGAAGACCTTCACGATACGCAGCGTGTTCTGGGTGACCGGCTCCGAGAAATCCCCGCCGGGCGGCGAGACAGCTCCGATGACCGAGACCGACCCGTTCTTCCCCGAGAAGGTCTTCACGAGGCCTGCCCGCTCATAGAACTCCGAGAGCCGGGCGGCAAGGTACGCAGGATACCCTTCCTCGCCGGGCATCTCCTCGAGCCGCGAGGAGATCTCCCGCATCGCTTCCGCCCAGCGGGAGGTCGAGTCTGCCATCAGGGAGACATCGTAGCCCATATCCCGGAAATACTCTGCGATGGTGATCCCGGTATACACCGATGCTTCACGGGCAGCCACCGGCATGTTGCTCGTGTTTGCAATCAGGACCGTCCGCTCCATGAGGGGCTTTCCGGTCTTGGGGTCTTCGAGTTCCGGGAACTCGGTCAGCACCTCGGTCATCTCGTTGCCGCGTTCACCGCACCCGATGTACACCACGATCTCGGCATCACTCCACTTTGCGAGCTGCTGCTGGGTCACGGTTTTCCCGCTCCCGAACGGACCGGGAATCGCTGCGGTGCCCCCCTTGGCTATGGGAAACAGCCCGTCCAGGATCCGCTGCCCGGTGATAAGCGGGATGGTCGGGTTCATCTTCTCCAGGACCGGGCGCGGAACCCGGACCGGCCATTTCTGCATCATGGTGAGCTGTACCCCTCCATCGAGGGTGCAGATGACCTCTTCAACGGTATAGGAACCAGCTTTGATGCTCTTTACCGTGCCTCCCTGAACATTGGGGGGTACCAGGATCCGGTGGACGATATTTGCCTCCTGGACTTCCCCGATGATCGAACCGGGCGACACCTTGTCGCCTTCCTTTACAAGCGGCTTGAACTCCCACTTCTTCTGGTGATCAAGCCCGGTCGCCGAGACCCCCCGATGGATAAAATCACCCATCTTGTCGACAAGGACAGACAGGGGCCTCTGGATCCCGTCATAAATGCTGGTCAGGAGCCCCGGCCCGAGCTCCACGGCGAGAGAAAGCCCCGTGTTGATAACGGGTTCTCCGGGTCTGATCCCTGAGGTGTCCTCATAGACCTGGATGATCGTCTCGTCACCCTGGATCTTGATCACCTCGCCCATGAGCTCCTCGTGGCCGACCTTCACCACGTCGTACATGTGCGCGTCAATATTGACCGCAGTGACGACAGGGCCGGCAATCCTCTTGAGGACTCCTTCCTGGCCTTCCTCTTTCTTCGCTGTTACTTCCACAGATCAACACCCACTGATCGCTTAATTCTCTCCCTCATGGACAACCCTCCTTCCTCGGCACCGACCGCAATAACCGTCGGCTTAACCGAATTCTCAAGCGTGGCCTGGAGCCGCCGCGGGATTCTGTTCATGTCCTTGCTCTGGAGGACGAGAATACCGACGTTCCCGTCATCAAGGACCCTGGTGATGTATTCGGCGAGCTTCTCATCGGATTCGACGGGGTAGGTTTTCCTGATCCCCGCGAGCCTGAAACCGAGGACAAACTCGCTGCTGCCGATCACTGCTATCTCCATATCACATCACCAGGTATCCCCGGATACGGTCGGTCGGCAGGTTCACTTCCTTTCCCCGGGCAATCGCCCGGAGGTTGAAGATCTCATATTTCTTCTTCTCAAGGTAGGTGAGAATGGGGTGTATCGAGAACGGGTTCATCTTGGAGAGAGACTCCATATGGGTAAGCTGGACCTTGATCAGGTCTATTTCGATCTCCCGCAGCGTCTTCCGGCCACCTGCCAGTTCATCGAGGAGCAGGAGCAGCGGTTTCAAACGCACCTTTGATTTCAGGGCATCGATGAATTCCTGGTCCTCCTCGATGTTGATGAGCTGCTGGAATTCCTCGATCGAGAACACCCCTCCGTCAATTACCATGGTCCGTGCGTCTTCGTGCAGCCGGCCTGCCCGGAGCCTGAACATGTTCCTGATATTGGTGATATCAATATCGAGCATGATGTACTGCAGGAACTGCCTGCCGCCCTTGAACCCGCTACGTGCTTCTGCGAGCAGGTTTGCATAGAACTGCTGGTAGAGCTCATTTTCCACCCTGGCAAACGATTCCTCCTCCAGGGCAGCAGCAAACCCGGCTGCAATGACCGGGTATACCGATTGCCCCTTGAGCGCTTCCAGGATCTGCTCCGGGCTCTCCTCCTTGATCAGCCGGTCAAGGAAGGCCCTGTCGAGTTCACCGGCAGGCACCATGACCTCCCGTATCTTCCCTGGTTTCATACCCTGCATCTTACCCCTGAAGATGGCGAGAACATTCTGGATGTCCCACCTCCTCAGGTATGACTGGGTAAAGCGCTTGAGAACGCCGGGGGTGATCAACTGGATATTCTGATACTCTTTTGCCAGGTTCCAGGACAGCGCAAGTTCGATGAGGTCGATTCCGGTGAACGAGGTGGCAAGTTCATCGATCTCCTTTTTGTACTGGGTCTCTTCAATGAAACGGGTTATTTCCGGGATCCCCATGTTCAGCAGCCGGAGGTAGTCCTCCCGCTGGATGAGCTTTGACTTTCTCACCCGCAACCTCGTACAGACGTAGACATAGGGTTTGGGGCCTGAGGTAAAATCAGACATCCTCTTTCACCTTACCCGAACAGGATCCCCGATGCATCCTTCAACCCTGTCTCCCATATGCCGTTCAACATCGTCTGGTAGCTGTAATCGATCAGGAGTTCACCGTCTTTACTCTCGATGATGACCCCTCCGTCAATTGCGACCGGGTCACCCCTGATATATCCTTTAAAGGAGGGGTCTGCGGAGAGGATGCTGCCGAGGGTATCACTGTCCCTGGCAGCGGAACGGACAATGCCTTCAGGGATCTCTGGCAGAGCTCTTGAAAGAAGGGTCTTCATCGCGTTCCGGTGAAAGTCTTGTGGAAGCCCCGCTATGGTCGAGAGGGCAGCTGCATAGACCTGGTCGAGAAGCTCCTTCTGGGTATTCAGGAGCCTGCGTTTGACGATCAGGTTTGCAGCAGAGACTTCCTGGCTCATGATGTGGCCTGCCTGCCGCTCCACGTCCTGGTCGACAGACAGTTTGATCCGCTCTGCCTTCTCCTGGGCAGCCTGCAGGATACTTCTGACTTCTGCCTGGGTCTCTTTCCTGATATGGTCCGCTTCTTTCTTTCCCCTCTCCCTGATCTCTTCGATGACCACTTCCAGTCCCATGGTCTGCTCCGGTAATTAGAATATCAGAAGCAGCGCGACCACGAGACCAAAGATGACGATAGTTTCAGGAATAACGGTCAGCAGCAGGACCAGCCCGAAGACATCCTTGTTTTCGGCAGTTGCCCCGACGGCTGCAGAGCCGATGGTCATCTCTGCGATAGCTGTCGCAAGTCCGGTCAGTCCTACAGCGAGCGCGGCACCAATTGCCTTCATACCCAGCTGTGATGCCTCTACCATTTCAACGGTCATTAATGCAATTTCTTCTCCTGCCATTTTTTTAGTCCTCCATGAATCTTCGTTTCATACCAAAGGGATTGTACTTCTCTCCACCACCCTTGTAAAACTTGGTGAAGAATTCGACGTAGTTCAACCTGAGAGACTGGAGTCCGCCGCCGAGCAGCCCCAGGATGGCATTGAAGAGGTGCCCGAGGAGAAACACGAATACTCCCATGATGATGAACACGATACTGATAATACCGAAATTTTTCAACTGCGGTTCAATGATCAGCCCGATGGCGATGTAGTTCACCACCATGGCGATAGCAACTGAAGAGAGCCCCACACCCATCAGACGTGCGAACGAGAGCACGTGGGACAGGATGGTGGGAAGTTCGACGATCTCGAGCGCCGATTCCCGGATAATGAGGGCGATGCCGATAACCGCCATCATCCCTCCTATGATAACAGGGAGGGAGATGCCTGCAACAAGTGCCGGATATCCTGTGAGGTCAGGCATGAGCGGCAAAGGGAATGCGGACCAGATCATGACCAGGATACCCCACATCACGAGGATCCAGCCAAGGTTTGCCAGCATCGCAAGGGTCCGGTGCGACCCGTGCCCGTACCGGGCATGGTTGAGAATACCCAGCAGCCTTCCGAGGGTGATGTATGCAATCCCGATCCAGGCGGTCATGATCATCAGTTCCGGAACAGCAGGTCCGTGACCATGACTTCCTTCCACGACCCCGATGTTCAGGTGCCTGTTCGGCATGATAGAATCAAGCCCGGGTATACTGAAGCCCAGGAACTCGCTGTACAGGAATCCAAAGATGATGCTCGAGATAGCAGCATTACGCAGCACGTTCAGCAGCATCCGGGCATCATCACCCGTGATGATCTTGCGGAGCCCAAGGCTCATGGCAAGCAGGATCAACCCGTACCCCACGTCGCCAAGGATAATCCCGAAGAATACCGGGAATATTATAGCCATGACCAGCGTGGGATCGATCTCGGCATACTTGGGCCGCGAATACACGTCCAGCAGGAACTGGCTCGGCTTTGCGAAGTTGACATTGTGGTACTCGACCGGGGGAAGATCGTGGCCTGGTTCAGCCGGCCGATCAGCGACAAACGCCCTGCCGCCCGTTGCCGCAGCAACCCCGTCCTTCAGGGATGCGACCATGTTGGTCGGGACCCAGCCTTCTGCCACGAATGCATGGTCCGTTGTTGCAAACCGGAGCGGAGCCTCTGACCGCTCAGCATCCAGGGACAGGAGTTCATCGCAGGAAGCCAGGAATTCGGCATGCTCCTTTCTGAGATCTTCGATCCTTGCCAGGATACCTCCAATCTCATCTTTTATCGCGTCCCGCTGTGCACGATACGCGCCAATCCTCGCCTTTGCCGTCCCCTCCTCATCGGGAATAGGGATTGCCTGGAACTGGGCATCAAGGAGTTTTCGCTCTACATCCTGGCGGTACTGCACCGGGACGGCTGCAACGAACAGCTTTCCTCCTTTTGACTCGGAGTAGTATGCTTCGTGCGGCACACCGGGATCGAATGTCCTGGCAACGGATCCGGCAAAGAAAGTCAGGGTGTCGTATCCTCTGAGCAGTGCAAGGTCGACCGGCATTTCGGCAAAGGGGGTAAGTCCCTCGATCTTCTGATCAAGCTCCCTCGCCTGGTTCTCGAGCACCATCCTCCGGGAGATGAGCTCTTCCACTTCTGCTTCTATTGCAGGGAGCTCGTGCTCGATTTGCGCCTTCAACTGCGACTCCCTGGCCTTCTCGCTGGGAGTAAGATCTTCCGGCCGCACTGAGAAAGCTGCAATAACGGAGCGCAGCCGGAGCAACTCTTTCGAGGTTTCACCGGCTCCCTCCATAGGAACCCCGATCCGGAACCCTGCATACTCTTCCGCATCGTTTTCGACAAAGTCCTCGATGTGAAAGAGCCGCTGGCGCTGGAGCTCCGCGATAACCGGTGCCAACAGGTCGTTTGGTGCAGCGATGAGAACCCTGCTCATCTCCTCAGGCGCCAGCATGCAGCTTCTCCTTAAACCGCGAAACAAGCAGTTCCACGGCGGAATTAAGGTTCTTACTGCCTTTTGCCCTGAGTTCAGCAGCCCGTTGCTCGCCTTCCTTCACGATATCGGCGTGCCTTTTTTCTGCCTGCTGCCGTGCCTCTGCAAGCCGCATCTTACGGTACTCTTCAGCACTCGCACCTGCCTTCATCACAAGGTTGTCGGCTTCGAGGTCTGCATCAGAAACACTGCGTTTCCTTTCAGCCATAACCGTGCTTATCAATGTCTTGTACTCTTCTTCGGTTGCTTTGATGTTCCTTAACACATCAGTCTTCATCCAACCTCCTCTTTCGGCAGATGAAATGTTAGCCGTGAACTGTTCTTATATCTGTTGATTTTTTCCCCCCCGTAAACGCGGCATTTCATGAAAAATAGCCTGATTCAGGGAAAAATGGGGAAGAATTCCCGAAATCCGGAAGGATTCGGGCAATCCTTCCTGCGCGGGAACGTGCCTTTCCGCGTGGGTTCACGGATACTCGATTTCGGCGGGGGAGGTCCGGTCGAATCGCAGGGACGGGTGGACGAGGCCCATCGTAGCGGTTGCAGGGACATTCCGGATCTCGATGAAACCCTCGCCCCCCGAAAGGATCATCCCGGCCAGCTCTTCGGAAGAACAGAGGAGGTGCTGTTCAGGGTGGGTCCCCCGCTGGATTCCACAGGAGAGGAGGATTTCCGGAGCAGCGGAGATCAGGTAGCGAAGCCTCAACGAACCGGGGTGTCCCCGCGGCAGCACGACCACCGGATGCCGGAAGGTTCTCACCAGCTCAAGCAGCATGAATGCCGGTTCAATCGCGCCTCCCTCGGGAGCAGATACAGCCACGACATCGCTTTCTTCCAGGGTGGTGCAGGTCTCTCCGGTGGGGGTCTCGAGGCAGAGGGAGAACCGGTTTTTGACGGTCCCTGCGAGGACAAACGACCGGCTCCCCTCGACCAGGAGCAGGGTTTCCCGGCCGGGCAGAAGGTAGCGGATATGCATTGGACACTCCATTTTTCGATTGAAACCCATATGAGACTGTCGGGGTCATATATCCCGCCCTGCTCGAGAACCGCGGATGCTGTTTTCATACCAGCCGCCGATGACCACCGCGTCCGGGCATAAAAAATGAAAACAGCGGAGCCATCTTCACCTTGCCTGACCGTCTCTTTCAAAGGGCTCAGGTGATCTCTTTGAGAGTGTGATGGAATTCGCCGTTCTCCTGGTCAGCTGGCAGGGTACCCCAGGAGCTGCATGATGATCACGATGAGGGTGCCTGGTACTCCTCCCAGGGCGCAGAGGACGAGATTCACCAGTGAATACTCGATATCGGGTTTTCCGACATATCCCATCAGGTCAAAGTAGTTGACCGAAAAGAGAATAACAAGCCCGATAACCGAGTTGATAAGGATCTTCACGATATCTTTGACGATGAAGACGAGGACGGCTGCGATGAGGACACCGGCCAGGACCAGGGCAAGATCGATCGACATCCTATCCTCCAATGATGTGCTGATCGTTTAACCTTATGGAAGGGAGGACCAGTGACCCGATGTTCCGCCGGTCCTGGCCAAGACCGGCGACGCTGGTGAGGAGATCAAAGACATTCCCGGAGAGCATTGCCTTCCTGACCGGGGCCTCGAACGTCCCGTCCTTCACCCGGAAAGGATTGGTGAGTTCAACCGAGAAGTCGCCGGAGAGCGGGTTTGCGGTGTGTGCCCCGACCACGTCCTGGATGAATATGGCGGGTTCATCCATCAGGGCGGTTTCCGGTCCTGCGATCACCATGTTGTGATGGCCAATGGCAGGAAGCCCGCCTGAACCGGAACGGACCGCACTCCCGGTGCTTTCCGTACCGTGACGGTACGCGGTCTTAAGGTCGTATGCAAACTCCCTGAGGGTACCGTCCGTTATAAACGGTACCCTCCGGGTCGGTGTGGCCTCGGCATCCCACCTGGTACTTCCTGGCCTTCCCGGAAGGAGCGGGTCATCGTAGACCGAGATTGCAGGGTCGGCAACCGGTGTCCCGATCAGCCCGGCAAGCCGTGAACGCCCGGCATGGACGTTCCTGCCCGAAAGTGCCGGGACGAGGACTGCGGAGATGAGCTGGGCTGCGGCAAGAGGAGAGAGGACAATGTCGTAGGTGCCGGTGGGGATATCGGAGCCGTTCACCGAAGATGCGGCAAGAAACCCGGCACGGTCTCCGATCGACGCGGGATCGAAATCGGGTGAGCAGGAGGTCTCGAACTCATACCCCGTTGAATTCTTCCGGATGGTCTCGAGCGATGCGGATACCAGGCTCTGGTTCCGGGAATACCATGTCCCGTGGCTGTTGGCGATGGCCACCGTTCCCGTGGACATCGTGGCTCCGCCCGATGTGACCTGGACCGGGTGGCACATGGCACCTTCCACCATTGCCTCGAGCATCCCCTGCACGGCGACAGGCCCGGGCCTGACGGCAGGGTCATACGAGAGATCGGGGCCCCCGAGCGACTGCGGCTCAGGCAGGCCGTTCCATGCCTGCGGGGTAGCAAGCCTCCCGCTGGCAAGTGCCGCCTCAAGGCACCTTTGCCAATCGGCCGGGTTGCTGGTTGACGAGGTACCGATCTTTCCTCCGCTAATGGTCCGGATGGAGAGGCTGACGTGCCGGGATTCGATGGACCTGCTCACCACTTCCCGCTTCAGCTCTGCAGAGACTGACTGCCCTTCCACGAGATAGACTTCGATCTCATCGGCAGACCTGCTGCCGGTTCTCAGAACATCGTCAAGAATCTCCACTGCCGCCCACCACAGCACCGTCAAGGAGAAGATAGGGTGCACCGTCGCTTACCGGAACGCTCTGCCCTCCCTTGCCGCAGAATCCCTGGTGCATCTTCACCTCGTTTCCACAGAGGCATATCGAGAAGAGTGTCTTGAGGATCTCACCGGAAAGCGAGACGTCCCGCACCATGGTCGTGCAATCACCATCCTCGATGAGGTACCCGTATTCCGCATTGAACTGGAACACGCCCCGCCCCGGGTCGACCTGGCCTCCCCTGGACCCCTTCAGGAGAATTCCATGCCTGCATTCGGCGAGAATTTCCTCCCTGGTGCTCTCCCCGGCCTCGAAATAAGTATTGCTCATCCTGACCAGCGGGGGCTCCCCTGCTGCTGCCCGGGCATGGCCGGCCTGGCCGTTGCCGACCGCGGCAAGCGTCTCCCTGGAGTGGAGGTAGTTCGAGAGTATCCCCTGCCGGATAATCTCCGTCCGGCCGGTAGCCGATCCCTCGGCATCGAACGGCTCAAAGCCGAACTCGGGAAGGGATGGATCGTCCACGATGGTCACTGCAGCGGTCCCGATCCGCTCGCCGATCTTTCCGGCGAGCACCGAACTACCTTCCTGGACGAGGTCCGCCTCGCTGGCATGGCCTACCGCCTCATGGGCAAAGACCCCGGCCAGCTCGGGATCAAGCACCGCCCGCATGGTCCCGCCGCGGGCAGGCCGTGCGTCCAGCAGCAAGATCGCTCGCTCCGCCGCAGAACGGGCCAGTTCCTGCTGGTGCCGGATATTGAGCCCCCTGATGGTGTGCCGCCGCTCGTATCCCATCTGGAGGGTGCCGTTTCGCGCTGCAACGACAAGGACGCCAAACCCGCTCCGGCAGGTCTCGAACTCGTTCTCATAACCGGTGCTGTCGCAGAACCGGGTTTTCTCGAACCGCTCGATGTAATTGATCCGGGTATTCTGGATCCCGGGGATCCGTGCCGACCGCTCGAGTTCAAGGAGGATCCCGGCCTTCTCTGCGAGACTGACATCGCGGGGATCCTCGGCCATCCGGGGCACTTCATGACTCCCACGCACCGGCTGGGAGAGGGATATGTCCTCCTCGCAGATGGCGGCGATGGATGCTGCCCGGTCAACCAGGGAGCCGATTTCGTTCCTGCGAACCTCCTGGAAGTCGTCGACGGTGAGGATCCCCCATCCCTGCCGCGAGAGTGCACGGATTACAGCATGATCGAAAAACGAGCTGGCTGCGGATTCGCACACGCCGTTGTCGATATCGATGTGGGTTACCTGGCCCTGCACGTGGCGGATATCGTAGTACCGGACACCGGGCATGGTATCAGACTGCAGAGGGGGAGAAACCGGAACCTTCGATGAGTTTTCCGGAGGTTGAAATCGCCACCCTGCGGAGCTTGTTCAGGAAACCTTCGCGGTTCTCCGGGACGAGAGCGATCTTGAGCACCTCCTCGATATTGTCAACCGGGATGACCTTCACCTTCTCCCGGTATCGTTCTTCGATGAGGACATCATCGAGGTTGGCTGCCGGGATCAGCACCGTGGATATCCCCGCCTTTGCTGCGGCCTCGATCTTGTAGGTAACCCCGCCGACCGGGAGCACATCGCCCCTGACCGAGAGCGACCCGGTCATGGCAATATCCTGCCGCACCGGGATCGATTCTATGGCGCTGATGACTGCCGTCGCCACCGAAATGGATGCCGAATCGCCTTCCACTCCGCCGTACGTCCCGATGAACTGGATGTGGACATCCATATCGCGGATATCCTTGCCGGTGAACTTTTTCAGGATGGCCGAGACGTTCTTGATCGATTCCTGGGCGATCTCCTTCAGCATACCGGTGGCGATGACCGTGCCGCTCGCTCCCTGCGCAGTGGTCACCTCGGCCATGATCGGGAGCACGGATCCCGAATCGCTGCCCATGACCGCAAGGCCGTTGACCCTTCCCACGCGGGTCCCCTCGATGACAGTCAGCTCGTACTCGCGGCTCCTCCCGATATATTCGTCGGAGACCTGGTCCTCGATAGATCGGGCAGTCTTCTTTGCCGCGATCACATGATCGGCGGTGGTGACATCCGCCCCCTGCTGGCGTGCGAGGTCGCCCGCGACCCGGATCAGGCCACCCATGTCCCGGAGCTTGAGGGTCAGGTGACCCTTCCGGTTGGACCGACGGCGAGCCTCCCTGATGATCTCTTCCATGGCGGTTTTATCGAAGTGGGGGATCTTTCCGTCGTTTTTTATCTCCTGGGCGATGAACCTGATGAACTTCTCGCGGTTCTCGGGGGTATCGGGCATACTTTCACCCATATAGACCTCGTAGCCGTATCCCCGGATCCGGGACCGGAGCGCGGGATGCATTCCCTGGATGGCGTCAAGGTTGCCGGCCGCAATCATGATGAACCTGCAGGGGACCGGTTCGGTCCGCACCATCGCCCCGCTCGACCGCTCGCTCTGGCCGGTAATGGGGAATTCGCCTTCCTGGAGTGCGGTGAGCAGGTTCTGCTGGGAGTGAGGGGTTAGGGTGTTGATCTCGTCGATGAACAGCACTCCCCTGTGCGCCCGGTGGATAGCCCCGGCCTCGACCCGGTCATGGCTCGGTGTCTCGAGCCCGCCGCTCTGGAAGGGGTCGTGGCGGACATCTCCAAGAAGCGCTCCTGCATGCGAACCGGTGGCATCGAGGAAGGGGGCAGTGGCGGTGGCATCGTTGGTCACCAGGAGCTTCGGGACCATGGCCTCCTCGCGTGGGGTCGCATACCGCATAGCCATGAAGACGAATGCAGCGGCGATGATGCCCATTAACCACTGGTAGGTTATGAACGAATAGCCCACGATAGCAAAGATCAGGAGCATTAGCAGAGTGTTCCTGAGCTGTATCTTCTTGCGGGCCTCAGCCTTGTGGGCGGTGACGATCTGCTTGCCCCGCCCGGCCGGGACTGTCCTGACGATGGGGTTGTTCGGGTCGTCCGAGTTGGGGTAGACCAGGATATCCTGCATGTCCTCCTTGGGCAGCAGCTCGGCCATCGCCTTGGCCAGCATCGACTTGCCGGTCCCCGGGCTCCCGATCATCATCACGTGCCGCCTCTGGATAGCGGCTTTCCTGATGACTTCGACTGCGTGTTCCTGCCCGATCACCTGGTCGATGAGGCTTTGGGGGACGTCGATCTCGGATGAGCTCTCCTCATGGATGTCCAGGGAAAAAAGTTCCTCCTGGCTCTCTTGACCGGATTCCACGTCTTCCATGCTCGGATTTACCTCACGAAAAGATATACGGTAATATAAATTATGCATGGTAGTTTAAGTACTTTCAGCATGAGGTAGGATCGGATGAAAGTTATCAGCACCGAGTATTCGCAGGTCCTGGCAGCCCGTATCGCCCGCGAAGGCGGTTGGGACCTCGTAGACGTGAAATTTTCACGGTTTCCTGACGGCGAACACTATCTGCGGGCCGGATGGATAGACGATGAGATCCTGGTCGTGGGAAGCGTGGTGGACAGCGATTCGCTCGTCCAGCTCCTCCTGCTCATCGATGCCTGCTCCGGTTCCCCGCCCATCCTGCTCCTCCCGTACATGGGGTATGCCCGGCAGGACAAGCAGTTCCATCCCGGCGAGCCGCTCTCGGCACGGGCCGTGGCACGGGCACTCTCATCGGCAGTATCCCGAATCTATACAATAAATATCCACGATCCGGCAGTGCTGCGCCATTTTACCGTTCCTGTCGAGAACCTGTCTCTCGCCCCTGAGATCGGTGCGTATCTTGGCCGCTGCGGGTATACCGACCCCCTCATCCTCGCCCCGGATGGCGGGGCCGTGCCGTTCGCAGCAACGGTCGCCGCCGTTGGAGACTGGGACTGCGACCACCTTGAGAAGACCCGCATTTCAGGAGACGAGGTGAGGATCGAGCCAAAGCGCCTCCCTGTTGAAGGGAGAGAGGTGGTCATCGTTGACGATATCATTTCAACGGGCGGGACCATTGCCACGGCAGCCGGGCTCCTGTCGGCCCAGGGGGCACTGAATGTTACGGCAGCCTGCGTCCACGGTGTCTTTGCCGGCGGGGCATATGCCCGGTTGGTCGCATCAGGGGTTTCCCAGGTCGCTGCCAGTGATACGATCGAACAGGCCTGCAGCGCTTATTCAGCGGCAGGGACCGTGGTGAGCGGAACCCGGTGAGATGCTTCGCATCGATGGATCGCAGCTGGAAGGGGGCGGCCAGATCGTCCGGGCGGCTGTCGCCCTCTCCGCGGTCACCGGGACCCCTGTCGAAGTGGTCTCCATCAGGAAGAAGCGGCCCCGCCCGGGCCTTGCCAACCAGCACTGTGCCGCAGTCAGGGCCGTAGCCCTGGCATGTGAGGCCCGTGTCACGGGCAATGTCCCAGGGAGCGCCCGGCTCTCCTTCATTCCCGGCCCCATCGTGTGCAGCGATATATCGGTTGATGTCGGCACGGCCGGGAGCATCCCGCTGGTCCTCCAGGCCTGGCTTCCCGTGGCACTCGAAAAAGGGGGCTCTCTCCAGGTGCAGGGCGGAACGGAAGTGCAGTTCAGCCCCACCATCGATTATTTCACCGAAGTGTTCCTCCCGGTGCTCGGGCCGGCCGGGACCGGCGTGCAGGTCGACATCCTCCGCAGGGGATATTATCCAACAGGCGGAGGGGTCGTCCGTATAACAGTCGAACCGGCTGCCATTCCGCGGATAACTGCCAGCGGGGTGGAAAATCGGGGCATCAGGTCCTGCTCATCCGGGCTGCCAGGGCATGTGGCTGACCGCCAGGCGGCCAGCGCCCGGGACTTCCTCGTGAAAGAGACCGGCAGGGAGTACCCGGTGAGCATCAGCCGCTTCCCGGGCCCGGGAACCGGGAGCTCCTGCACGGCCTGGAACGGTGCGAAAGGGTCCTGTGCCCTTGGAAGGAGGGGGCTTGCGGCAGAGAGGGTTGGGGACACAGCGGCGGCGGGACTGGTGGCAGAGCTCCGGTCCGGTGGAGATGTCGATCTGCACCTGAGCGACCAGCTCCTGCTGTACCTTGCCCGTGGCGGGGGATCCTATACCGCTCCGGAGTTCACCCTCCATGCCCGTACCATGTGCTGGCTCCTCTCCCTGTTCGGGTTGCCTGTAGAAGTCAGGAAGAACTACCTGGTGGAGTTCCGGCGATGAGGGCGGTACTCGATGCTTCAGCCTTCTTCTCGGCAATCGCGCTGTCCGGCGAGCTTTATACCACCCCCCATGTTGTTGCCGAGCTGAAGGACCTGCGTTCAAGGGTCCGTCTCGACCTGCTCTGCGAATCGGGCCTCACGGTCCGGGAACCGGGGCGGGAAGCGCAGGCCAGGGTCAGGGATGTTGCCGGACGGATCGGAGAAGGAGAAGCGTTATCAGAGACTGATCAGGGCGTCCTTGCCCTCGCCCTCGAGCTCGGGGCGGAAGTCGTCACTGATGACTACGCCCTCCAGAACGCAGCATACCGGATGGGTGTCCCGGTCATCCCCATCCACCAGAAGGGAGCACGGCGCATCACCTGGCAGTACCGGTGCACCGGGTGCGGGAGACCGTACGAAGGGCCCGGAGAGTGCCCGGTGTGCGGGGCTGCAATTAAAAGAAGAATTAAATAGCGTTGTGCATACTTTTCTTGCAATGTCTTCGCTTGACGAGCTGATCCAGCGAGCACGGGCACTTCTTTCAGATGGCCACAGCCCCGGGCAGATTGCCGACGAGCTGAGCCTCTCCGTAGAGACCGTCACCTGGCTCCTGACCCAGCAGAAGGGTGGTGTAACCCCGAAGGATGTCGGTATCGACTGGACTGCCGTGAGCAGCAAGGGCCCGCTGCTCGATGACCTGGCCATGATGATGCTGAAACTCTATTACTCGGCTGCCAGCAGCGAGCCGAAGGGTGAAGCCCCGCCCGAACTGTTCCCCAGTGCTATCGTGGGGATCGCGATCTCGGGGATCCCGATTGCCACCCTCATCGCTGTTGCCGAAGACGTGGCGCTCGCCATATACCACCCTGCAAAACAGAGCACTAGAGATCCTCCGGTCGGTTCGATCAGCGGCAATTTTGCCCAGATTTCAGGGGAACGGTGCATTATCGTTGATGACGTGATCACTTCAGGGACAACCATGCACGAGGTTGTCCGGTATGTCCGCAAGCACGGTGGAAACCCGATCGCAGTCCTGGTTCTCTTTGACAAGCGCGGCATCAGGGATATTGACGGCGTGCCGGTATACTCGCTCTTCAGGATTTCCCGTATCGACTGACACGGATACTCACACTCTTTTGAAATATGGATTGGTTTATATAGAAGTTCAATTCCATTTTTTACCACATTGGAGGATAACCGATGCTTGGAGGACAACCAATTATTATTCTCAGGGAGAATGTGGAGCGGAACCGCGGGCTTGAAGCCCAGCGCTCCAACATTGCTGCCGCAAAAGCTATTGCCAGCGCGGTGAGAACCACCCTCGGCCCCCGGGGGATGGACAAGATGCTCGTCTCCGGGACCGGCGATGTTACCATCACCAACGACGGTGCAACAATCCTGTCCGAGATCTCGGTCCAGCACCCCGGTGCAAAGATGGTCATCGAGGTTGCCAGGGCTCAGGACGAGGAGGTTGGCGACGGCACGACAACTGCCGTCGTGCTGGTAGGATCGCTAATGGAACAGGCCGAGCGTCTCATAGTCCAGAAGATCCACCCCACCCTCATCGCCCAGGGATACCGCATGGGTATGCACAAGGCACTCGAGATCCTCGATGAACTCGCCGTGACCATCGATCCGTATGACCGGGGAAATCTCGTCAGGATCGCCGATACCGCCATGACCGGCAAGTCGATCGAATCGGTCAAGAGCAAGCTTAACGGCATCGTTGTCGATGCGGTCATGACCATTGCAGAAAAGAAGGACGGGGCCATCGTTGCCGATGAGGATAACGTCCTGATCAAGAAGCAGCGAGGAGACACGATGGACGACGCCGAGCTCGTACGCGGCGTGGTGCTGGACAAGACCCGGTTCTCTGAAGAGATGCCCCGGAAGGTCAGGAACGCAAAGGTTGCGCTGGTTGCGACCCAGATGGAGATCAAGAAAACCCAGGTCAAGGCAAAGATACGGATCAGCAGCCGCGACCAGATCAGCGCATTCTCCACCCAGGAGCGGGAAGCCCTCAAGAAACTGGCCGATGCGGTCATCGACAGCGGTGCCAACGTGCTGCTCTGCCAGAAGAGCATCGCCGATGCAGTCGGCTATTACCTCGCAAAGGGAGGGGTGCTGGCTGTCGAAGATGTACCTGAAAAGGACATGAAGTTCGCAGCCCTGGCACTGAATGCCGAGATCGTGAACAAGCCCGAGGACCTGACCGAAAAGAGCCTCGGAATTGCGGAGATCGTTGAGCAGCCTGATGATATCGAGATCGTGAAGATATCCGGGTGCCGGAACCCCAAGGCGGTCACCATCCTGCTCCGGGGCTCGACCGAGTATCTCCTCGATGAGCTTGAACGGGCGGTTGTCGATGGCACCCGTGTCGTCATGGATGCCATGGAAGACGGGAAGATGCTGGCCGGGGGCGGATCGGTTGAGACCGAGCTCCTGATGAAGATCCGTGACTTTGCAGCAACGGTCGGCGGAAGGGTGCAGCTTGCCATCGAGGCCTACGCCGCTTCCTTCGAGGTCATTCCCCAGACCCTTGCCGAGAACTCGGGGTTCAATCCTCTCGACAAGCTGGTCGAGCTGAAAAGTGCCCACGCAAAGGGGAAGAAGTATGCCGGGCTCAATGTCTACAACGGGAAGATCATCGATATGCTCAAAGAGGGAGTGGTCGAGCCTCACCGGTCCAAGCGCCAGTCCATCCAGAGCTCTGCAGAAGCAGCCATCCTACTAATGCGGGTGGACGATATGATGATCACCCAGCAGAAAGAGCCGGCAGGTGCCCCGCCCTCCTAACCCCGTGAGCAGGTCGACAGAACCTCCACACACTCCTCTTTTATCTCGGCATCCTGGGGGATGCTCCGCTTTCCACGGAGGATTAGGACGGTATCGGGAATGATCCCGAGTGAGAGCAGGGCTTTTTCATAGGTATCCCCGGCCTTTCCGTGGTATTCCACGACCTCGTTCCCGGGCAGGAGGACAAACCGGCAGGTGACCGTCATTCGATACCATTATACTGGTGGCCAAGAAAAATATGTGATCTCTCTGGCCGAGGTAGTCTAGCCCGGGAAGGCGATGGTCTCGAAAACCATTGGCGCCCTGCGCCTCGGGAGTTCAAATCTCCCCCTCGGCGTCTTTTCAGGAATTACCCGGGATTTCAGTTTATCCCGGATAGGTTATTAAAAAAAAGCCCTGGCAGCGTGTTCATGATCACGCGGCTTCTCCTGTTCAGCCTCTTCGTGGCAGCGGGTCCGGCAGAGAGGATAGTGACGAGACGGATCAGGGAGTCCGGGGTTCCCGTGACGATTTTACCCCGATGCCTTCGAATGTTGCCACCAGGCGGTCACCTTCGAACACTCTCACATGGTAGAGGGAATGGCGGGCATCCTCCCCCACCCGTTCAGCAACCGCTTCAAGTCTCCCGGCAGCAGGGGAAAGGTACATGATCGAGGCTGTAACCGCCACTTCCGGAGGATCTTCCATGTTGGCAGCGATCCCGAATGCCTGGTCGGCCAGTGCGAATATTGCTCCTCCATGGATTGTCAGGTTGGGGTTCCCTTTACCTTCGGGGTCCATCACCACCCGTGCCCATCCAGGGCCTGCCGCAATGATCTCCATGCCGAGCAGGCAGGCAAAGGGGGAACGGTTGAAGGACTCGATCCGTTCATGCCGCCCGCCCAGGTCATGCGGTCCGGCGCCGTTTCCGGTCATGCACACCCATGGTGCCAGGAGGTCATCCCCCTGCACCCCAGTCCGTTACCCGGGGCTGTCATTTTTTATACTCTTTCCTCGAGTAAGAATGCTTTTCCGATTCTCCTCCCTTTGCTACGATGTACATCCATTCGTAGAGCGACCTGACGGTCCCGAACTGCTCGTAGCGGCGCATGGAGAAAAAGACCCGCATCCGGTTCTCAAACTTCACCCGCCCCTGTTCTCTCATCCGCCGTGCTATCTCGAGATCGTCTCCCGCGTCGATGCAGGCATACATCCCGGCCCCGATGAAGGCTGCTTTCCGAAACGCGCTGTTGCATCCAAGGGTATAGAAGAAGAGACCGGAATAATAGCCGAAGCGTGAGAACATGTTGGCCAGGGCGAGAAAGAGATGGTTCTTGATCCCTTTCTCGACAGGGTCGACCGGACCGTACAGCTGGACCACCGATCGGTCGCGCTCGAACCCTTCCCTGATGACCTCGAGCCATCCGGGAGGGATAATGCAGTCGGCATCCGTGGTGGCGATGATATCTCCCGCAGCCCTCAAAGCACCATCGTTCCGGGCGCCGCCGACTTTCCTGCTCGTCTGGACAAAGACCAGGTCTGCATACCGTGCCGCAATTTCCCGCGTCCTGTCCTTTGAGCCTCCATCGACCACGATAACCTCGTACTGGTCGCGGGGGAGGGTCTGTCGCTCCAGCGATTCGAGGCAGGCGGCAATGTTGTGCTCCTCGTTGTATGCCGGGACTACCACGGAGATCATGCGTCCACCAGTTCCCTGTACAGAGCGAGGTGGCGCTGTGCGATATCCCTGATATCGAACTTTTCAGTGAACGCCCGGGCACCTGCAGCACATGATGCGAGCCTGCCGCTGTCATCGATCAGGCTGGCTGCATCTTCCCGCGACCGGAAATAGAGGATGTTTTCTCCGAATATATCGTGGAACTCGGAGATGTCGCGGGCGATAACCGGCAGGCTGCACGAGAGTGCTTCCATGATAACCAGGCCGAATGTCTCTGCGTAGGAGGGCATGAAAAACAGGTCGGCAGCACTGTAGGGCGAGACGATCTCTTTCACGTACCCGGGATAGATGACATTCTCGCCGCACCGTCGTTTTAACCGCCGGATCCTTGTCCAGTCCTTGGAAAGGGCCCCGTACGGGAACCCTCCCACCCATACAAAGGTCTTTTCCGGTAACATCCGTGCCAGGGCAAGGAAGTCATAGAGTCCTTTTCGCGGCGTAAGCTGGGCAACCGAGAGAACCACTTCCTGGTCTTCAGGAATGCCAAACCGTTCACGGAAAGCAGCCCTCTTCTCATTATCCCTCTGGAAGTAAGTCCGGTTGACACCGTTCGGGATACAGGTCACCGGAATATCTGGCACCATGGCCGTCACTTCATCGGTGCACGGCTGGGAAATGGTAATGATGTGGTCGAATTTCCGGTAGATCTTCGGGTATCGTTTGTTGATGAATCGTGCCAGTGCAATGTTATCAAGGTTGACCCGCGGTGTCGAATGGGCGGTCAGGACTGTTTTTCCCCGTGCCATCCGCCGGTTCAGCATTGCAAGGGGGCCGAAGGTGTGGTAATGGATGAGATCGGCCCTGCCCGGCAGGCCCTTCCAGGAAACCTCGACTCCTTCCAAAGACGCAATTTCCCGGTACAGGGTCTTTGCCACAGTGGCGCAGCCGATGTACTTGAAAAAGAGCATGTCCTCAACGTAAAATCTGACCTTCACCCCGGCCACCCCGTATACTCCATGACGCTCCGGATACAGGCGTCCATGTTCAGGTATTCAAACTGGGCAAATCTCCCCACGAGATCTATCCCAATCTTCCGGCAGTAGTCCCGCACCATGGCAATGGTATCGGGATACTCCAGGTCGTATACCACGTATGCGAACCGGTGCCGGTCAAGGCCGGTGTAAACGATATCCCCTGCCGAGACGAGATCCATCTTTTCCAGCGATTCCACGACATGGCTGACAATCTCCCGGTCACTCATGCGGGAGACCGGGTCGCCATCGTTGTAGGTGATCTCGGTAAGGATTGATCCATATCCTTCCGGCGTTACTTCCCTGCTGTAGTTGGAAGGAAAGGATACCCGGTTCATGAGGCCGAGGCCGGGGTCAGGGATGTAGAGCCAGGAGATATCCGGGACATCCCCCCGTGTCCCGATGTACACAGAGCAGACCGAGTTGTAGCGGAGGGCATCCACCGCGTCCTGGACCTCCGGCGGAACACCCTGGAGGGCGGCAAACAGGTTCTGGAGCGGCATGGTGCAGACCACCCGGTCTGCCTTCACGGTCCGAATCCCATCCCCGATCTCCCAGCCCCCTCCGGCCTTCCGGAGGCTTTTGACTTCAAATCCACAGGTGATACAATCATTCACAGGCCCGGCAAGCGCCTGGACAAGGGCTTCGATTCCTCCCCGTACCGGGTAGGAGAAGACTGACTGGTGGGTGTAGCCCTCGGTCTCGATGCCGACCGCGGATTTGATGATGTCATCCACCGGAGGTCTCGGAACCCGTCCCTCGACCCAGTGGGGAGACATCCGGTCAGGAGGGAAGTTCCAGATCTTGCTGTTGTAGGGAAGGAGGTAGCACTCGGCAATCCCCTTCCCGAACGTGGTCGTGATCCAGTCTGCGAAGGTCACCACCGGGGGGAGTTCACCTTTCTCGGCAGCAATCAGGGTCCTGATGAACTCCGAGAGGCAGTAGTAGCAGTCCTCCCTGGGGAGATCGGAGAGGCCGTTTTCAAACGGGTACTTCACGAACCGGCCTTTATAAAAGATCTTCGTGTTGCGCACCCGCTCGTCCCGGTTCTCTCCGAGCACGGAGAGCATGAATTCCAGCACCTCGCGGTCGCGGGAGAAGATGATGTGGGATCCGCCGGTATCAAAGGTGAATCCCGCTTCACTGCGGGAGCGGCAGAGCCCGCCGATCCTCTCTTCGGCCTCCAGCACGACGACCTTGCCGCCCTGCTCGCGTAGGATCCGGGCGAGGGTGATCCCGGAAAGACCGCCCCCGAGGATTGCAGTCGTCACTTCACTATACATCGGACTCATGGATTTATATGAGCTCTGCCACGGCCGGATCATGCCGACCCAGAGGATATTTTGCTGATGAAGTGCCACCCGGGAGTGTGGAGTGGACCGATGGATACTGATCTGAAGGTAGGAGGAGTCACCGTCACCAATCTGGACCGGGTCCTCTACCCTTCTTCCGGGGTGTCCAAGAGGGATGTCATCGAGTACTATATCAGGGCCGCCCCCCGGATGCTTCCGTTCTTCTCTGGCCGGCCGCTGGTCATGCAACGGTTTCCCGAAGGAGTGGGGCAGGCGGGCTTTTACGAAAAGAATGCCCCTGCCGGTACACCCGGTTTTGTAACCCTGCATCGCCACTATTCCCGGTCGGCAGAGCGGGAGATCCGGTACGTGGTTTGCGACCGTGTTGAGACGTTGATCTGGATGGCGAACCTGGCAGCGCTGGAACTGAACATCGTGCTTGCACGAACCGACGACCCCGAGCGTCCGGACATCATGCTCTTCGATCTCGATCCCGAACCGCCGGCAGGATTCACCGAGGCGGTGGAGACGGCACAGGGGCTCGGTGAAGTTCTCGGAGAACTCGGGCTCTCTTCCTTTGTAAAAACCTCCGGAAGGAAAGGTCTACACGTGGTCATTCCCCTGGAACGAGTCTACCGGTTCGAGGAAACACGATCCTTCGTGCACGCTCTCGGCATCCTTCTCTCCCGGCGCCTCCCCGGGGTGGTATCGGAGCTTTCCGGGACCCACGTGGCCGGGACGGTCTTTGTGGATTACCTCCAGAATGCGGCCTGGAAGACCATGATCGGCCCGTACAGCCTGAGGGCTACCGCGGAGGCCACGGTATCGATGCCCCTTGCCTGGGAGGAGCTCCGGGAGGGGCTCGTGCCCGAAGACTTTACTATTCATACGGCGATTTCCAGAACAGGAGATCCATGGAAGGGGTTTTTCGACAGGGCAGAACGCCTGCCAAAGGTGAACCATGATTGAGGAAGAGCAGGAGTCCGGCCCGGTTCCGCGCCGGGCGTTCTGGACCGGGAGCATCAGTATCGGTCTCGTGAACGTGCCGGTCCGGTTGATGGTAATGGTCAGGGAGCATACCATCTCCTTCCGGCTGCTGCACCGGAAGGATGGCCAGCCGATCCGATACCAGCGGGTCTGTACCAGCGAGGGAAAGGAAGTTCCCTGGGAGGACATCGTCAGGGGATACGAGGTCCGGGAGGGAGAGTATATCATGATTGAGAAGGACGAGCTCGAAGCAATCAGGCCGGAATCTGACCGGCGAATCCGTATCGACCGGTTCATTAACGTGCTTGAAGTGGAACCGGTCTTCTATGACCGGACCTACCTTCTTGTCCCGGACGGGCCTCCCGAGGCCTATGCACTGCTCATGGAAGCGTTCCGGAAGAAGGGACGGGCCGGGATCGGCCGGATCACGCTCCGGACCCGCGAGTATCCTGCCCTTGTCCGGGAGTACCGGGACGCCCTGATCCTGACCACTCTCCACTATCCCGATGAGGTGACCGATCCCGCTGTGGTCGAGGAACTCTCTTCCATCCCGGCTCCGGGAAAAAAAGAGCTCGCCCTGGCCGAGCGTATCATCGATGACCTCACCGGGGAGCTCGACCTTGCCGGTTACCACGACACCTACCGGGAGCGGATCGAGGAACTGATCCAAAAGAAGATGGAGGGCGAGACGGTCCACGTCGAGAAACCAAAGGCCGCTGAGACCCGGGAGCTCGTGTCCGCGCTCGAAGAGACCCTTGCCCGGCTGAAGGAGTCGCGATAGGGATGGATCGAAAAACCATGGGATGCCGGGAGGCGGTCTGAACCATGCCGCTCAGGGAGTACCGGGAGAAGCGGGATTTTTCGAAGACCGGAGAGCCGGAAGGAAGTGAAAGACAACCAGGCGGTACCGGGAAGATCTTCGTCGTCCAGGAGCACCAGGCTAGGCAACACCACTTCGACCTCCGGCTGGAGCGGGACGGGGTACTGGTCTCTTTTGCGGTGCCAAAAGGTATCCCGGAGAAGCCTGGTGAGAAGAAGCTCGCCGTCCGGACCGAGGATCACCCCCTCGAGTATGCCGATTTCGAGGGAACCATTCCCAAAGGGGAGTACGGCGCAGGAACCGTGACCATATGGGACCGGGGGCTTTACGAACCGCTGGAATGGAAGGACGACAAGATCGAAGTGGTGATGAAGGGGGACCGGCTTTCCGGGCGCTATGTCCTGGTCCGGTTTAAAAAGGCGGAAGAGAAGGACTGGCTGCTCCTGAAAGCGAAGGATGATTAAAAGGACCCCGGTCCGGTGCTGCTGGCAGCCGCACCGTCGGGTCTGGATGGCGCTCTGAAAGATCACCCAATTGTCGGTTTCGAATTAAACATGGGATAACACAAGGCATGCCATGAAATACCTCGGATCATCAGCCATGGAGCAAGGATATTACTCTTATTTCCCCTGAACCGTTTGAATTGCACGCATTTTTCTGAAGTCTCTTATAGCCACCGCTACCAGACTCCCTGCCGTTTGAGAGTCCCCCAACCGGACAATATTAAATGAAACCGATGAAAACCAGGTTTTTAACATGCACTCTCTCAACAGTTATGTCCAGGACATTACCACCTTGGTAGGTTCGATCCGCACATCCTTTCATCATACATCTCTTCTGGCCTCCTGCGAAAGGAAAATATTTCAAATCCCTGCCTGCTCCCTATAAACAACATACTGGTTCCCGTCACTGAGGGTGACCGGCTGGAAGAGGATGGTCTTACATTCCCCGTCTGCACACCGCACATCATAAATGCGGGACCTGACCTGCCCTGTCCCGGCATGCAGGAGGTCTTTCTTCCAGGCGGTGACAGCTTCCTTCCGGCATTCCGGGTCCGGAAATGCTCTTCCGAACCACTCGCGGCCGGTGGGGATATCAGAAAGAGTATAGCCAAAGAGATCGACAAATGCCCGGTTGAGGAAGGTATAGCAGCCTTCAGAATCGATGATGCTCATTGCGCCGGGGAGGAGGTCTAACACTTCGCGGAAGCGTTGTTCGCTCCTGAGGAGGGCATCCGCGGTCATCCGCTGGGCAATGGCGATGGATGCCTGCCTGATGAACGATTCGAAGATCTGTCGGTCTTCAAGGATCTCTCCCTGCGGCACGAAAATTCCAACAAGCCCGAAGAGCTGGTTCTTCCAGATCAACCCGATACAATAGAATTTTTCGATACCGAACCGGTCAAGGATTGCATCGCAGATCTCGCCTGGGATCTGCCGGAAGCAGATATCGTAAAATGAGGCGGTTTTCGTTCCGGAACCTGGACGGAGTACAAATTCCTGCGTCGTGAAAATGGATTCGAGGGTTTCATGATAGGGGGCATCGAAGATTGTGGCTGTTGGAAAAACCAATCCAACGGGATCCCTCCCCAGCAACTCGATCAGGCCCTCGTGAAATTCAGGACCGGCAATGGCCCGGATAGAAAATTCTTTTAGCAGCTCGTCATAGGACTGGACATATACAAGGCCTTTCGGTATGATCTCAAGGATTCGGTTGACAATGTAATTGAAAATATTGGCATCGGGTGCCAGATCAACCAGTTCCATCGCGGTTCTTGCCAGGAACTCCATATTCCGGAGATAGTGCTTCTGTTCGGTAATGTCCTCAAGCACCAGGGTACATCCTTTTCCCCCGTCATCGAACGTGGTAGGGATCACCTGCATCTGGAAGAAGAGATCCTTCCCGTCACCCCCGTGCCGGAGATTGGTGATGATCTGTTCCCTCTCCAGACTTCCAATGACCGCGAGAGCTTCCGGTGAAGATACGACGGGGATCTCAGCTTCTTCGAGCGTTCTTCCCACCAATTCTTCCTTTGGCCGCCGGAGTGTTTTTTCACACTGGTCATTGACCTGAATGATCCTCTGATGGTCGTCAAGCACCAGGATCAGGTTCTTCGTGAAACAGAGAAAAGCAGAGAGGGGGACCCTCCGGGCGGTATAGTAGACCTTGGCATTTCCGATCAACCGCAGTTCGACCTTCCCGGAAACCTCCAGGATATCGAGCTGCCGTGAAACCTTTTCCCGGGACACCCCGGTCTTTTTTGCAATATCGCTGATGGTCAATCCCTTGGGCTGGAACTTAAGGATTCTGAGGATCTGCGGTGCGAGCTCGGGCTCTCGTTGCATCTTGTGAAAGTTATCGTGTCAGGAAAATAAAAACACATCGCCATCCCGGTATTTGACACATGAATATACCCGGTTGCCGGAAACGAATGAGGCCTGGCTATCTTTCCTGGCATGGCAGATCGCTACCTCGCTCCGGTATGGTCCTTTCTTCTTTGCTTCCAGGGTCAAGTAACGGGACTTCAGATCGCGAGCGTCTTGAGAAGTTCGCAGGGGGTAAAGTCCCCCCCTGCCCCGGGGAATTCTTGACCTACACAAGGGACGGGATCCGAACCCTGTTGTGAGGTGAGGAGCCCCTATTCCCCTTCCACGAGCCGCTTCGCAAACGCCCGGGCGTTCTCCAGATCCTGCACATCGGGATGACCCTTGTTTGCCCAGGTGAACCCTAACAATCCGGCGGCGCCGGGACACCGGAACTTGCCGACGATCCGGGCACCCTTGCCGGTGAGCAGTTCTTCCATGCGCTTATCGTACTTCTCGTCCGGACCTCCTGCGGTATGGAAGAGGAAGACGTCTTTATCCAGGCGGGGGACCTTTTTGAGAAGTTTGAACAGGGACTTGTGGTACTTGCCCATATAGATGCCCGACCCGAACCCGACCAGGTCATACCGGGCAATCTCCTCCGGCCCGACCTCATCGACCTTCTTCAGCGTCGCTTTCATGGCTTCGGCCATGGTCTTTGCGACCTTCTCGGTGTTCATCTTGCTGTAGGACTTGTAGATGATGAGGATGTTCATGGATGCAAGGTCTGTGAGGGAGGGGATAAAGGTGGTGGGAGAAAAAACAGGCGCATGAAGCGGCAGAACCGGGTTACCTGTCCTGGGAGGAACAGTATGCCGGGCTCACATCTCTCCCGGGGAAAGGACGAAATCAGACGGGTATGCCATGAATGCCGTAGCAGAAAAAGACAGGCCAATGGGTTTCCTGGCCGAAAGGCCGCCTGGACGCCATTGCAGACGACGTATTTGCGATAGTCATCACCCTGCCCGCCCTCGTTCTTTCGATACCCCGGGTCTTTGAGGACCTCACCCCTGCCCCAGTCCACGAGTGGCCTGTCTTCCTGCGTGTGTCATCAGTTTAATGCGAATTATCGGTTGTGATAAACCGGGATTTGAAATTCAGTGGAGCATCACCAAATAAGAGAACACGTTTTTTTTGGAAATTACGTGTTTATATACCTAACTTCGCCACTTTTCAGTACTTCCATCAAATTTAAACGACTTAACCCAATTCGCCAGAAGCAATTTACCAGTGATTTGGCGCCTCCAGGCTACCATATCTCTTGATAAAATCTCCAAGAATTG
>Ga0209506_1000367_pt1 | contig 62943 bp, 60 predicted proteins | sample AD_JPNHG2_MetaG_FD_184409 | JGI IMG/M metagenome (GOLD analysis project Ga0209506, IMG submission 184409) | Active sludge microbial communities of municipal wastewater-treating anaerobic digesters from Japan - AD_JPNHG2_MetaG (SPAdes) (version 2) | ecosystem: Engineered > Bioreactor > Anaerobic...
CTCACCGTGCTGCCGCTGGATGACAAGCCCAACGGCATCCAGGGTCGGAGCTGGGCGTACGTGTCGATGGTGGACAACGTCACCGGCGACCCCACGAACTGGTGGTGAGCCGCCCGCCGCCCGCCCGGTCGAAGGTCGAAGGCCCTCCGCCCGGCCGCCCGGGGCGGGGGGAATGGGTGGGGGAGGGTGCTACCATGCGGCGGCCATGGACTCGTTCGTTGACCGCCTTCCCGCGATCGTCATGCAACTCATGGCGTTCGCGCTCGCGCTTTCGCTTCACGAGGCGGCGCACGGCTGGATGGCGGAGCGGCTGGGCGACCCGACGGCGCGCTGGCTCGGCCGCATCACGCTCAACCCGATCAAGCACGTCGATCCCTTCGGGACGATCGTGTTCCCGCTCGTGCTGGCGGCGATCGGAGCGCCAGTGCTGGGATGGGCCAAGCCGGTGCCGTTCGTCACCCGCAACCTCCGCAACCAGCGCTGGGGGCCGGCGCTGGTGGGCCTCGCCGGCCCGGCCTCCAACATCGCCCTGGGTCTCGCGGTAACGCTCGTTCTGCTGCTCGCCAAGGGGATGATGCCGGGTTTCCGCCCGCTGCTGGTGGTGCTGCTGCGCGAGGGCGCGATGGGCGCCGGCGGGGTGGTGGCGCCGCTCGTGTACCTGCTGTTCGCGCTGGCGATGATCAACCTGATCCTGGCGGTCTTCAACCTCATACCGATCCCACCGCTGGATGGCAGCCACATCCTGGAGGCTGTTCTGCCGGCACGGGCGGCGTACGGCTACGCGCAGCTTCGGCCGTACGGGATGTTCATCCTGCTGGCGCTCTTCTGGAGCGGGCTGTTCGGCCGCGTGCTGAATCCCTTCGTCAATGGGCTGCTATGGATCCTGCTGCGGTAGGGGAAGGGCTGTCCGCTCGACCGGCCGTGGTGCTGCCGGCGTTCGAAGGTCCGCTCGACCTGCTGCTGCACCTGGTGCGGGAGAACAAGGTCTCGATCTGGGACATCCCGATCGCCAGGATTTGCGACCAGTACCACGCTGTGCTGAGGCAGATGGAGGTGCTCGACCTCGACGTGGCCGGCGAGTTCCTCGTCACGGCGTCGTGGCTTCTGGCGATCAAGTCGCGGATGCTGCTGCCCCGCCACGAGGGCGAGACCGAGGACCCCCGCGCCGAGCTGGTGGAGCGTCTGCTCGAGTACGAGAAGGTGAAGCGCGCGGCGGCCGAGCTGGCCGGCGTGGAGGAGGTCCGCCGGGGCATGGAGGCGGTGGCGCTGGAGCCGCCGGAGGCTCCCGCCGAGCTCGAGCTGGACCTTGCCGACGTCGATGTCATCGCCCTCGGGCAGGCGTTGCGGGCGGTGCTCGACCGGCACCGGCGCGACCACCCGCCGGCCATGGAGCTTCCCCCGTTGCGCCACTCGGTGCGCGAAAAGATCGTCGAGCTGTTCGACCTCGTGACGCGGCAGCGCACGTTTCCGCTGCTGTCGCACCTGCTGACGCGGCCGGAACGGCTGGAGAGCGTGACGCTGCTCGTCGCGGCGCTGGAGCTGGTGCGGCTGGGGACCGCCGAGGTGCACCAGCGCGAGGCGTTTGCCGAGATTTACCTCACGGCGACCGGCGCGCCGCTCGCGGTGGAGGCGCTGGGCGATGGCTGACGCGGTGCGGGTGCAGGCGCTGTGCGAGGCGATTCTGGCGGTGGCCCGCGAGCCGGTGGCGGCCCACACCCTGGCCGAAGTGGCCGGCGAGGGCGTGACCGTGGCGGAGGTGGAGGCGGCGCTGGAGCAGGTGCGACTCCGGCACGAGGCGGAGGGGAGCGGGCTCGTGGTCGAGCGGGTGGGGGGTGGGTGGCGCCTGGCGACGCGGCCCGAGCACGAGGTGCCGCTCCGGCAGTTCCTCGGCCTGCGCTCGCGCAACAGGCTCTCGCAAGCCGGGCTCGAGGTCCTGGCCATCGTCGCCTACCGGCAGCCGATCACCCTCCCCGAGATCAACTTCCTGCGAGGTGTGAACTCGGCGGCGGTGGTGCGCACGCTCCTGGATCGCAAGCTGCTGGCCGTGGCCGGCCGCAAGCAGGTGGTGGGCACCCCCTTGCTGTACCGTACCACCAGGGAGTTCCTGGTACACTTCGGGCTGCCCGACCTCGCCTCCCTTCCCAGCCTGGAGGAGGTCGAGCAGGTGGCCGGAGAGGGTGCCAGTGGCTGTTGAGAGGATCCAGAAGCTCATTGCGCGCGCCGGGGTCTGCTCGCGCCGGGACGCCGAGGCGTTGATCCGCGAGGGGCGGGTCACGGTCAACGGCGCGGTGGCGACGCTCGGCAGCCAGGCTGACCCCGAGCGCGACGCGATCAAGGTCGACGGCAAGCGTCTCAAGCCGCCCGAGGTCCTGCGCACGTTCCTTTTCTACAAGCCGGTCAAGGTCATGACCACCACCGACGATCCGGACGGCCGGCCGACCGTGCTGGACTACTTTCGGGGCAAGGTCCCCCAGCGCATCTTCCCGGTCGGGCGCCTCGACTTTCACTCCGAGGGGCTGGTGCTGCTCACCAACGACGGGGAGCTGGCGATGCGGGTCGCCCACCCGCGGTACGGCGTGCTGCGGGAGTACGTCGCCAAGGTGAAGGGCGTCCCCGACCAGCGGGCCGTGGAGCGACTCCAGCGCGGCACGGTGCTTGAGGGCCGGCGCGTGGTGCCCAAGGAAGTGGCGCTCGTCCGCACGACACCCACCGGCGCCAACTCGTGGTGGAAGGTCGTGGTGGGCGAAGGCAAGACACACGAGGTTCGCGAGATGTTCTCGCGCATCGGCCATCCCGTGCAGCGGCTGGTGCGTGTGGCGATCGGGCCGTTGCGCGACGCCAAGTTGCGGCCCGGCACCTGGCGGGAGCTGTCTGATGAGGAGATCGAGATGCTCCGCCGCCCCGGGGGGCGGGGCCGGAGGGAGGGACATGCGCGGGCCGAAGGTTCCGGAGTACATGCACAAGGTGGCCGTCTACGTGCCGGGCAAGCCGATCGAGGAGGTCGAAAGGGAGCTCGGCGTGACGGGAATCGTCAAGCTGGCGTCCAACGAGAACCCGCTGGGGTCGTCGCCCAAGGCCATCGCCGCGGTGCAAAAGGCGCTCTCGACCGTGAACCGCTATCCGGACGGCGGCGGGTACGCACTCCGGCGCGCCATCGCCGAGCGCCAGGGGGTTGATCTCGACCAGGTCATCCTCGGCAACGGCTCGGTCGAGATCATCGAGATGCTGTCGCGAGCCTACGTCGAGGACGGCGACGACGTCGTGATGTCGCAGCAGTCGTTCGTGTCCTACGAAATCGCAGTGCGGCAGGTCAACGGCAACGCGATCGCGGTGCCAGCCCGTCCCGACCGCGGCCACGACCTCGATGCCATCGCGGCAGCCGTCACGGGCCGCACCAAGCTCATCTATCTCGCCAACCCCTGCAACCCGACCGGGACGTACTTCACGCGAGCGGAGCTCGATGCCTTGCTGGAGCGCGTCGGCGACGAGGTGCTGGTGGTGCTCGACCAGGCGTACCTCGAGTACGTCGACAAGCCCGACTACCCCGACGGCCTGCAGGATCTCAAGCGGGGCCGCAACGTCATCGTGCTGCGGACGTTCTCGAAGATCTACGGCCTGGCGGGACTGCGCATCGGCTACGGCCTGGCGGCTCCCGAGGTGATCGCCACCCTCAACCGCGTGCGCTCGCCGTTCAACACTTCTTCGCTGGCGCAGGCGGCGGCGCTGGCGGCGCTCGACGACGCGGAATGGGCCGCCTACTCGCGCGAGCACAACCTGCGCGAGCTGGACTTCATGCACGCCGAGCTCGCCCGGCGGGGAGTGCGCTTCACGCCGTCGGTGTGCAACTTCGTGCTCATCGAGCTGGACGCCGACATCAGGGCGCTGTTCGTGGAATTCCAGAAGCAGGGGGTGATCCTGCGGCCCCAGGGCGGGCCGGGACTGGCCAACTGCGCCCGGGTCTCGATCGGGACCCGGGAGGAAAACGAGAAGTTCCTGCGCGTGCTGGACCGCCTCGTCCTCGGCGCCTGACCACTCTGGCCGAGAGCCTTCCCCCTCGTTCGGGCAGACGGCCGAGGGGGGTGGGAACGCTAGAATACGCCGGGAGGATGCGCCGATGGCCAGCTTCACCGTCACCTGCCCGCACTGCCGTGCGCTGCTCGACGTCGATGGCGAGAGGCAGATCATCATCGACAGCCACCCGCCGGAAAAGCCGAAGAGCGCCACGACGCTCGATGACCGGCTCGCGGCGCTCGGGCGCGAGCGGGAGTCGGCGCGATCACGTCTCGAGGAGGCGTTCAGGGCCGAACGCTCCGGTGCGGCGGTGCGCGAGGAGAAGTTCCGCAAGCTGCTCGAGGGGGCACAGGGCGAGGAGCCGACCCGGCCCGTGCGCGACATCGACCTCGACTAAGGTGCGCGAGGCGTGGGGCTGGCGAGTTCGACGATGGTCGCACCCCACCCCCCGCGCTCGGCGGGGGCCTCGTACGCTCGTGCGACGTACGGTAGCCGGGCCAGCAGCGACTGTACGCGTGCCCGCTGCACTCCGGTGCCGCGGCCGTGGATGAGCCGGACCTCCCGCAAGCCGGCCGCAGCGGCGGCGAGGAGGTACTCCTCGACGACCGCCGGCACGTCGCGGGGGGCGAAGGGGTGGAGGTCGATGGAGTCCTCGATCGGCAGCGTCACCGGGTTCGGGGTCTGGTCGTCCACGGTATCCTCCACGTGCAGCGCGCAGCATAGCCTTTCCGGAGGCGGGGAGAGCCGATGACGGTGCAGAAGCTTTCGGTCGTGGTGCCGGCGTACAACGAGGGAAAGACGGTCGGGTCTCTTCTCGACCGGGTGGCACGGGCACCGCTGCCGCCGGGAGTCGGCGAGCTCGAGATCGTGGCGGTCGACGACTGCTCGCGCGACGAGACCCCGGCGGTGCTGGCGGCCTGGGAGCCGCCAGCGGTGGAGGGACGGCGGGTCAGCTTCGCGTGGAGGCGGCACGAGGTGAACCGGGGCAAGGGAGCGGCGCTGCGCACCGGCTTCGCCCTGGCGTCGGGCGACGTCATCATCGTCCAGGACGCCGACCTCGAGTACGACCCCGCCGAGTACCCGGTGCTGCTCGGCCCCATCCTCGCCGGTCACGCCGACGTGGTGTACGGCAGCCGCTTCCTGGGCGGCCCTCACCGCGTCCTGTTCTTCTGGCACTACCTCGGCAACCAGTTCCTGACGCTGCTGTCCAACATGCTCACGGACCTCAACTTGTCCGACATGGAGACGTGCTACAAGGTGTTCACCCGGGAGGTGCGCGACCGCCTGCGGCTGTCCTCCGACCGCTTCGGCTTCGAGCCCGAGTTCACGGCTCGCGTCGCGCAGATGCGGGCGCGGGTCTACGAGGTGCCGATTTCCTACCACGGCCGCACCTACGCCGAGGGCAAGAAGATCGGCTGGAAGGACGGGTTCGAGGCCATCTGGTGCATCCTCAAGTACAACCTCTGGGAGAAGTGAGGAACTGGCCGAAAAGAAACCGCCGCGCGAGGCGGCGGGATGAAGAGCGCTGGATGGGTCGGCGCCGTGCAAGGTGGTGAATCTAGGTCGGCGCCGCCCAGCCAGCATGAACCGCCAGTCTTCGCTCCCCCCTCCACGGCTGCAACGCCGCTGCACCGGACGGTTCGGATCGACGGCCCCCCCGGGAGGCGGCGCGCCGGGTGCACGCCTGCGGGTCCGCAGCGGTGGGTCGTCTCATGCCCCGACCTCCTCGGCCACGGCCTGGCTCCGCGCGAGCTGGACGCTGGCGTCGATCAGGCGGCGGACGGCCTCCAGGTTGAGGGGCTTGAAGAGTACCGAGGTGATGCCCAGCTCGCGCGCCTTCTGGTCGAGGTCGAGCGAGCGGGTGCCGGTCATGACGATCACCGACATCGGCCGCTGCCTGCTGCGGGCGAGCCGGATCAGCTCGAAGCCGTCGAGACCCGGGAGGCGGATGTCGGTGAGCAGCACATCCGGCCGGAAGCTGTCCAGGACCGCGAGGGCCTCCTCCGCGCTGCTCGCCGTCGCGACCTCGAACTCCCGCGGATACAGCCCGAGAAAGCTCGCCAGGTTGCGGGTGAGGGGTGCCTCGTCGTCGACGACCAGAACACGAGCCATCACGGCTTGGCGCCAGCAACCAGCGTGCCAGCCCGCGTGCGGACCAGCAGCCGCCGGAGTGGCGACTTTTCGCCACTGTGGAGAGCGCGCTGGCTACTGCGGCGTCGGCTCCATGAGGCGGAGCTTCCGCACCCGATACCGCAGGATGTGTCGTGCCACGCCGAATTCGCGCGCCGTGCGGGCCAGGTTCCAGCGGTTGCGCTCGAGCGCCTGCCGCAGGCGCGCCGGGTCGTCGAGCGCCGAGATGGCGGCAGGCACGGGAATCTCCGTCCCGAGGTCGAGGTCGGCCGGCTGGATCGTGGCCTCGTCGCCGAGCACCATTGCCCGCTCGAGGCGGTTGGCCAGCTCGCGCACGTTGCCCGGCCACGGGTGGGCGAGGACCGCCTGCTCCGCCGCCGGCGACAGGGCGCGAGGCGGGCGGCCGAGGCTCCGGCAGATCCTTTCGAGCAGGAAGCGGCACAGCGGCAGGATGTCGGCGCGGCGCTCGCGCAGTGCCGGGACGCGCAGGCGCACCACCGCCAGCCGGAAGAAGAGGTCGGAGCGAAAGCCGCCGGTGTGCACCAGCGCCTCGAGGTCGCGATGGGTGGCGGCTACGACCCGGCAGGGGCTGGAGATTTCCTCCTCGCCGCCGAGGCGGCGGAAACGGAACTCCTGGAGAAAGCGCAGCAGCTTGGCCTGGAGCGGCAGCGGCAGGTCCGCCACCTCGTCGAGCAGCAGCGTGCCTTCGCGCGCCAGCTCGGCCACGCCGCGCCGCCGCGCCTCGGCGCCGGTGAACGCCCCGCGCTCGTGGCCGAACAGCTCGCTTTCGAGCAGCTCGCTCGGGACGGCGGCGCAGTTGAGGGCGACGAAGGCGCCGCGCGCTCCGGTCTGGCGGTGCAGCTCGGCGGCGAGGACCTCCTTGCCGGAGCCGGTCTCCCCCTCAAAGAGCACCGAAGTGCGCGGCGCTGCTGCGAGCTTGGCGAGCTGCCCTCGCAGCGTCAGCATCTCGACATGGGTCCCCCAGAACACCCCGCCGTCGCCGGCGCGCCGCTCCAGGCTCTCGGCGAGATCGACCGCCCGGAGCTCGCGCTCCACGACCACGAGAAGTTCGTCGCGCTGCCAGGGCTTCGTGAGGTAGTGGCGCGCCCCGGCCCGCATCGCGGCGACGGCGGTGGCGACGCTCTCGAGTCCGGTGAGGACGATCACTCGCGTCAACGGGAAACGGGTCTGCAGCAACGGCAGCAGCTCGAGCCCGTCGATGTCGGGCAGCCCGAGGTCCAGCAGCACCACCTCGGGCCGGTGGAGGGCACAGGCGGCGAGAGCGCTCCTGCCGTCGGCAGCGCCGAGCGCCTCGAACCCGGCGGCTCGCAGCGTCTTCTCGAGCATCGCTCTCTGGCGCGGGTCGTCCTCGACCACCAGGCAAAGCGCCATGTCAGCCTCGCAGCAGCACGATTCTGAACCGGTGGCCGCGCGCCGGCAAGGCCTCCCACTCGAGACGAGCGCCGAGCAAGGCACAGGCGCGCTCGGCGAGGTACGGGCCGAGCCCCGAGCCTGGCCAGGTCGTGAGGAGTTCCCGCAGCGAACCCGGGCCGGCGCTCCGGTCGCCGTCAGCCACCTCGATCCATGCGGCGCCTGCGTCCTCTCGGCCCCAGCGGAGGGAGGCTGCCTCGCCGGGAGGGGTGACGGCCGCGGCGCGGCCGAGCAGCTCGTCGAGCGCCACCCCGAGCAGCTCGGCGTCGGTTTCGATGTCCATCTCTTCCGGCCCCTCCAGACGGATCTCGGCGTGGCAACCGGTGCAGCGAGCCGCAGCCAGTTCCGCGAGCGCCGGGATCGCGGCCCGGGTCGGCTCACCGGGCGCGAGGCGCACCAGGCGTTGGAGATCGCCGAGGATGCGATCGATGCGCGCCACCTCGAGGAGGGCGCCGGCGAGGCAGTCGGCCGCCTCGCCTTCGGGCCGGGCCAGCAGCTGCGCGAGCTCGATGCCGGACTGGATGGTCGCGAGGGGGTTGCGAAGCTGGTGGCCGAGCCTCGATACGACGTCCTGCAGCTCCCAGCGGGGAAAGGGCTCCACCCTCGGGGCTCCCGCTTAGATCCGCTTGTCGAGGAGTTCGCGGATGCGGCTCGCCAGCGCCTCGAGGCGGTAGGGTTTGGCGATCGAGCCGACGCGGTGCTGGTTGGGGACGGCGCGGGCGATGTCTGCCTCCGGATGGCCCGAGGTCAAAAGGAACGCGAGGTCGGGGCAGTGCTTCCGCGCCCGCTCCAGCAGCTCGGTACCCCCCAGGCGCGGCATCACGAGGTCGGCCAGCACGAGGTCTACCCGCTCGCGGCCGTCCATGAGGATGTCGAGAGCCTCCTGCCCGTCCCGGGCCTCGAGGACGCGATAGCCGAGCGTCTCGAGGATCCGCACCACCGTGCGCCGCAGCTCGGGGGTGTCCTCGGCCACGAGGACGGTCTCCTTCCCGCCGGCCGCGCCTGCCGGTACCGTTCCCGGCGCTCCTCCGGTGGCGCGGCACGCAGCCCCACGGCGGGAGCCGTCGGCACCGCCCTCGCTGCTGGCCATCCACGGCATCTGTTTCGATTGTACTCCCGGCCGGGAAACCTCGGCCAAGTCGGTTGCGAGAGGGCGACGACGGCGAGGATGGCGAACCCACGGAGGGGCGAGCATGCCGGGTGTTCGGGCGCCGAACACCGCCGGGGCGCGAGCCGCGAGTCCGCCGGCCAGCGCGGCACGATCCTCTTTCGCGAGGGGGACCGACCGAGGGGCTCCGGTTCAGCGCACGAGGTCGCGGGGGAGCCAGTCCACCAGCGGGGGGATGTTGCGAAGGATGGTCTCCTCGCGGCGGGGACCGGTGGAAATCAGGACCACCGGGGCTCCCAGCAGCTCCTCGAGGCGCCGGACGTAGCGGCGGGCCAGCTCCGGCAGCCGACCGAAGCTGGTGATGCCGGAGGTCGAGGTTTCCCACCCCGGGAGCGTCTCGTAGACCGGCTCGACATGCGCCAGCTCCTCGCTGTCCTCGGGGGGCTCGGCGAGCGGTTCCCCGTCCAGCTTGTAGCCGGCGGCGATCCTGATTTCGGGCAGCTCGTCCAGCACGTCGAGCTTGGTGAGGGCGATCGCCTCGATGCCGTTCCAGCGCATCGCCGCCGCTCCGGCGACCGCATCGAACCAGCCGGTGCGCCGCGGCCGTCCCGTGGTGGTCCCGAACTCGTTGCCGCGCCGGCGGAGGTGCTCGCCCGTGGCGTCCTGGAGCTCGGTCGGGAACGGCCCACCTCCGACCCGCGTGGCGTACGCCTTGAGCACCCCGAGAACTCCGCGGACGGCACGGGCGGGCAGCCCGCACGACGGAGCGGCATAGCCCGCCAGGCAGCCGGAAGAGGTCACGAAAGGGTACGAGCCGTGGTCGATGTCGAGGAGCGTCCCCTGGGCACCCTCGAAGAGGATCGCGCGGCCGGGGCCGTCGAACGGATAGAGAGCACGCGCCACGTCGCCCACCATCGGGGCGAGCGCCAGCGCCGCCTCGATGCAGCGGTCGATCTCGCTGCCGGCCGGCACGTTGTTCGCTCCGAGCGCCGCCAGCAGCCGCTCCAGCTCCTGGCTGGCGGTCAGCACCGCCTCCCTGAAGCGGCGAGGGTTGCGGACCCCTCCGAGGCGGACACCGGTGCGGGCGGCACGGCTCTCGTAGGCCGGGCCGATCCCCTTGCCTGTCGTGCCGAGCTTGCCGCCAGGGCGCGATCCCTCACGTGCGAGGTCGAGGGCGCGGTGTCCGGGCAGCACGAGGTGGCATCGGGACGAGAGCAGAAGGCGGGTTCGAACGCCGATGCCTTGCTCCTCGAGCGAGCGGATCTCCTCGCCGATTCCCACCGGGTCGATGACCACGCCGGGGCCGACCAGGCAGCGGCAGCCGGGCTGCAGGATGCCGGAGGGTACGAGGTGGAGCGCGAAGTGGCGGTCGCCGAAGCGCACCGTGTGCCCGGCGTTGTTGCCGCCGTTGAAGCGGACGATATCGGTGAACGCCGGGCACAGGATGTCGACGACCTTGCCCTTGCCCTCGTCGCCCCACTGCCCACCGATGACCACGACATTCGCCATTGACACTCCCCCGCCGTGCTGCTGGCGCCCAAACCGCGTGCGTTTTACCAGATTCCCGCCCCGTTTGTCGACACCTCGGCGGCGGCCGGGTGCTATGCTCCCGCGGCTGGAGGGCAGGATGGAGCACGTGATTCTCGACGGCCGGAGCCTCTCGATCGAGCAGCTGGAAGCGGTCGCCCGCCGCGGCGCGCGGGTGGAGCTGGCGCCCCGGGCGCGGCAGCGCATGGCGGCCACGCGCGCCGGGATCGAGGCGCGGGTCGCGGCCGGCGAGGTCATCTACGGCGTCAACACCGGGTTCGGGCGGCTCGCCGACGTGCGTATCCCGGCCGACAAGCTGGCGCAGCTGCAGCGCAACCTCCTGCGTTCCCACGCCTGCGGGGTAGGCGAGCCGTTCGGCGAGGACGCCACCCGCGCCATGCTCCTGCTGCGGGCCAACGTGCTGGCCGGCGGCTACGCCGGGGCGCGGCCGGTGGTCGTCGACCGACTGCTCGACCTCCTCAACACCGGCGTGCACCCCGTGGTGCCGTGCCGGGGCTCGGTGGGGGCCTCGGGCGACCTGGCACCGCTCGCTCACCTGGCGCTCGTGCTCATCGGCGAGGGGGAGGCCGTCTTTTCGGGCGACCGCCTCTCCGGCGCCGAGGCGCTCGCCCGGGCCCGGCTGGCCCGCCTCGAACTCGCTCCCAAGGAAGGGCTCGCGCTCATCAACGGCACGCAGGTGATGACCGCCGTGGCGGCGCTGGCCCTGTGCGACGCCGAGCGGCTCGCGGCCGCGGCCGACGTCGTCGCCGCCATGTCGGTGGACGCGATGGAAGGCACCGACACGGCGTTCCTCGCCGAGATCCACGACGCGCGGCCCCACCCCGGGCAGCGCGCCTCGGCGCGGGCGCTGTGGGACCTACTCCAGGGCTCCGAGATGCGCGCCGCGCACGTCTCCTGTACCCGGGTGCAGGACGCCTATTGCCTGCGCTGCACCCCCCAGGTGCACGGCGCCTGCCGGGACGCGCTCGCCCACCTGCGCGCCAAGCTCGAAGTGGAGATCAACGCGGCCACCGACAACCCGATGGTGCTGCCGGACGGCCGTGTGGTGTCGGGTGGGAACTTCCACGGCGCCGGCGTCGCGGCGGCGTTCGACTACGCCTCGGCGGCGCTCACCGCCCTCGCCTCCATCTCGGAGCGCCGGTCGGCCCGGCTCGTGACCCCCGAGCAGTCGTACCTGCCGGCGTTTCTCGTCGACGCCTCGGGTCTCAACTCCGGGTTCATGATGGCCCAGGTCACGGCGGCGGCGCTGGTCTCGGAGTGCAAGACGCTGGCTCACCCCGCCAGTGTCGACTCGATCCCCACTTCCGCCGGGCGCGAGGACCACGTCTCGATGGGCACCTGGGGCGCACGCAAGCTGGCGCAGATCGCGGAACTCACGCGCCACGTGCTGGGGATCGAGTACCTGCAGGCGGCGCAGGGGTTCGAATTTCGCCGTCCGCTGCGCTCCTCGCCGGCGCTCGAACGCGCCCACGCCTTGCTGCGCGAGGAGGTGCCGGCCCTCGACGCCGACCGCTGCCTCCACCCGGACATCCTGGCCGCCGCGCGCCTGGTTCCGGATCTGGCCGGGCTGGCCGGCGCCGAGCCGTGAGGCAGCGCCCTCACGGCGCGTACTCGCGGGCGGCGATCAGCTTGGCCCAGGCGAGGGGGCTCCACGAGGATTCGGCGGCAACCCCGGCCCACACCACGAGCAGCGCCGTGACGAGCGGCGGCAGCAGCAGCATCCAGTGCGTCTCGAAGCGGCCAAAGACGTGCTCCTCGGGCCACCGCGCGGGCGGGCGCCGGAACCAGACCCGCCACAGGATCGGAAGGAAGTAGCCGGCGTTCAGCAGGCTCGACACCCACAGCACCCACGCTACCCACCCCTGCCCGGCCTGGTGGCCTCCGAGCTGCAGGTACGCCTTGCTCACCGCCCCGGCGAGCGGTGGAAGGCCGATCATCCCGAGGGCGGCGACGGTGAACGCGGCGCTGGTGAGCGGCATTCGGCGTCCGGTGCCGTCCATCTCGCTCACGCGGTGGATACCCAGCGTCTCGGCGTAGTTGCCGGCGCCGAAAAAGAGCGTGATCTTCATGATTCCCTGGTGCACGAGATGCACGAGCCCGCCGATCGTGGCAGTTGCCCCGACGGTCGCCACCCCCAGCACGATGTACGAGACCTGGCTGACGGTCGAAAACGCCAGGCGCTTCTTGAGCTCGTCCTGGAAGAGCGCCCGCACCGAACCGTAGACGATCGTCACGCCGGCAGCCACGGCGAGCGGCTGCAGCACCCCGAGTTCGGCGGCCGTGCGCGCTCCGAAGACGTCGTACACCAGCCGCACGATCCCGAACGCCCCGGCCTTCACGACCGCCACGGCATGCAGCAGCGAGCTCACCGGGGCCGGCGCCACCATCGCCTTGGGCAGCCAGCCGTGCAGCGGCACGAGCGCGGCCTTGACGCCGAAGCCGAGCACGAACAGCCCGAACAGCACCTGCAGCTCGAGGCGGTGAGAGGCCGCGAGGTGGTGCAGCGCACCCCGCTCGGCGAACCACACCGGGCCGGCGAGCGACTGCAGCCAGGCGGCGGCGAGTACCAGTAGCGTGCCGCCGGACAGCGCGAACGCGAGGTACACCTTGCCGCCGTGCATGGCCTTGGGCGTGCCGCGGTGGACCACGAGCGGGTAGGTGGCGACCGTGAGCGCCTCGTAGAAGCTGAGAAACGTGACCAGGTTCGCCGCCAAGGCAACGCCGCTGGTGGCGGTGACGCACAGCGAGAAGAAGCCGAAAAAGCGGCTGCGGTGCGGCGAGCCTTCGAGGTAGCCGACGGCGTACAGCGTCGTCACCAGCCACAGCACCGAGGAAAGCGTCACGAACAGCACCGAGTTGGCGTCGGCGCCGAGGGCCAGCTCGAGCCCGGGCAGGACGGTCCAGCACAGCGAGAACGTCTGTCCTTCCCAGATCCCGCGCAGCAACACCCCCACGAGCAGCAACTGGCTGCCGGCGCCCAGCAGGTTGAGCCAGGTCCTGAGGCGGTGCGCCTGCTCTGGCAAGAGGAAGATCACAAGGCCAGTGAGGAGCGAGCTTCCGAGGATGCCGAGCAGGAGCAGGCCGCCTTCGTTCATGGCGCGATTCCTCCCGGCAGCAGCGGGCCGGCCACCGGCGCGCCGACCTGCAGGAGCTCCGCCGGCCACCCCGCGCCCAGCCCGAGCAGCACGGCCGCCAGGGCGAGGCCCAGCGCCGTGCCCTCGCCGAGAAGGGACACCGGGCACGGCACCGGATCCTCCTCGAAGCGCGTGAAGGCGTGGGTGAGCACCCGCATGATGTACGTGGCGCCGACCAGTGTGCCGGCCGCCAGCAGCAGCACCCACCACCACTGCCCCTGGGTCAGGCCGGCGCCGAGCAGGAGCCACTTGGCGACGAACCCACCGCTCGGCGGCAGCCCCACGAGGCTGGCGCCGGCCAGGCCGAACGCGGCAATCGACAGCGGCAGGGCGTGAGTGAGCCCGTCCAGGTCGCGCAGGCGGTCGTGCCCGGCGCCGTGCAGGACGTTGCCGGCGGCAAAGAACATGGCGGTCTTGGCGAGAGCGTGCGCCGCCACGAACAGCATCGCCCCGGTCCAGGCGCCGCGGTTGTCGGGGCGTTGCAGTGCGAGCGGAAACAGCAGGTAGAGGTAGCCGATCTGGGCCACGGTGGAGTACGCCACGACCATCTTGAGGCGCGCCTGGCGCAGCGCCTGCGCGCCGCCCCACAGCACCGCCGCTGCTCCCAGTGCCCCGAGCGCCTGCGCTGCCGCGGGGCTCGCCACCGGCGCGAACGCCTCGAGCCAGAGGCGAGCCAGAATCACGAACGACGCCTTCACAACCAGCGCGGACAGTGCTGCGCTCACGGGCGTCGGGGCGTCGGCGTGCGCCGGCGGCAGCCAGAAGTGAAGCGGGAGCAGGGCTCCCTTGGCCAGAAGCCCGACGGTCATGAGGGCGAGCGCCGCCAGACTCGCCGGACCCGCCTCGAAGCGCTGCGCGAGCAGCGAGAGATCCACCGTGCCGGTCGAGGCGTAGGCGAGCGCCACGCCCATGAGGTAGAGCAGCGAACCTGCAAGTCCCACCAGGAAGTAGCGAAGCGCCGCCGCAAGGGCGGCCCGGCCGCCGGCCAGCGCCACGAGGGCGGCCGCGGCGAAGCCGAGCAGCTCAAGCGTCACGTAGAGGTTGAAGACGTCCGCCCCGAGGAACAAGGCGTTGAGCGCCGTCCACGCCGAAAGCCACAGCGGCCAGAACCACCGCTCGGCGGAGGGAGCGTGGTGCTTTTCCCGGCACGCCGAGGGCCGGAAGTAGTGCTGGGCGTACACCGTCACGGCCGTGCCGACGAGCGCCACCACGAGCAGCATGAACGCCGCCAGGCCGTCAGCGCGCAGTTCGATCCCGAGCGGCGCGCCCCACCCCGCGACCCGGTGCCGGATCACGCCGGAGGCCAGCACGTGCCGCGCCAGCGCGACGGCGGCCCAAAGGCTCGCTCCGGCGGTGCCGAGCCCGAGCCAGCGCCCGGCCCGCGGGGCCACCAGCGCCGCCGCTCCGGCCAGCAGCGGCCCGAGCACCAGCACGGCGATGGCGGCCGCGGCCGGCATCAGGAGGCGCCCTCCCTGCCGCCCCGGCACGAAGGCTCGCCGCACTCGGGGTCCGGCGCCGGGGCGGGCCCGGCCGCTTCTTTGCCGCGGCCGTCCAGCTCGAGCCCGCCGCCGCTTTCCTGCAAGCGCTGCGCGAGGGCCAGCGCCAGCGCCGTGGCACACACCGAGACCACGATGCCGGTCAGCACCATCGCGTGCGGCACCGGGTCGGGCACCTCGCCCGGGGTGCGTGCTGCGGTGGCCACGAGCACGAGGAAGACGCCGGTGCCCATGAGGTTGACCGCGAGAATCTTGCGCACGACGTGGGGGAGCGCCGCGACGCCCCACAAGCCGAGCGCGAGCAGCGCCGCTCCTGCCACCAGGTAGGGCCGGGGGTCGAGCTCAGGCATCGCGGTCCTCCACTGTCCGGGGGCGCCCGCCGGCGAGCAGCGCCCCGAGCGTGAGGCCGATCGAGACGAAACCGGTCGCCTCGATGAGCAGGATCCACGTCCCTGCCTGTCCCGGGGGGTAGCCCAGCAGCGTGCCGCGCGCGAGCGCGAGACCGCCGGCGACGAGAGCGAACACCGCCACGCCGGCAGCGAGGCCGATGCGCACCGGCGCCTCGCGGCCGAGCACGGCGCGGCCGCGCCCGGCGAGCTGGGCCAGCACCAGTGCCCCGGCGAGCAGCGCGCCGCCCTGGAACGCCCCGCCGGGCGCGAAGGTGCCGACCCACAGCAGGTAGCCGCCAGCCACCACGAGAGCCGGCAAGGTGAGGCGCAGCAGCGAAAGCAGCAGCGGGCGGGAGGAGAGATCGACGTCCTGCAGCTCCCCGCGGCCGAGCGACCAGACTCCGATGACCGCGAGCAGCAGCACGGCCAGCTCGAGCAGGGTGTCGTACCCGCGGTAGTTGAGGAGCGCCGCGGTGACCGGGTGCTGGACGCCGCTCGCCGGCAGGCTCGCGAGAGCCGGCGCGGTGAGGCCGCTGGGCACCGGCAGCTCCAGCAGCACCCAGGAGAGGCCCGCGAACAGCGCCGCACAGGCGGCCGCCACAGCCGCACGCGCGATCACGGCCCGGGCTCCTTGCCGGGCGGCCGCTCGCTGCCGCCGCGCCGGCGCATCCGGGCCAGCGCCGCGAGCAGCAGCGCGCCGGTGAGCCCCGAGCCCACCGCCGCCTCGGCCAGCGCCACGTCGAGCGCCCCCAGCCGCACCCAGGCGACTGCCGCGAGGGCCCCGAGCGCGATGAGGTGGATGACGGCGCGGAACAGGTCGCGCTCGGCGAGCACGTGCCAGGCGAGCCACCCGAGCCCGAGCCCCAGCATCCAGTCCAGCGCCACCAGCATCAATCGTCCCCCCGCCAGCATTCGAGCCCGCGGGCCCGGGCCTCGCGGGCGATGAGAAAGCCCACGCAAGCGCTCGCCAAAAGCACCATGACCCAGATGAAGGCGAGCTTGAGCACCTCCTGCCAGCTCGTCGCTTCGAGCGCGAGCGCCAGTACCACGAGGCCGAGGCCCACATTGTCGGCCTTGGTAAGGGCGTGCAGGCGGGAGTAGAGGTCGGGGAAGCGCACCAGCGCCACGGTCCCCGCCACGAAGAAGGCGAGCCCGAGGGCGAGCAGCGCCGCCGAGGCGAAATCAAGGGCGCTCATCGCCGCGCCTCCGGGCCATCCGGGCTCCAACCTCGCATCACGAACCCCACGCCGAGCACCGAGGCCAGCAATGCCATGACGAGCGCCACGTCGACGCCGCGCCCGAGCGCCAGCGCCCGCGACAGCACCAGCACCAGCGCGACGCCCGTCGACCCGAGCAGCAGCGCCGCCAGCAGCGCCTCCGCCCCGCCGCGGCTGCGGGTCACGAAGCCGAGCCCGATGACGATCGAGGCGAGGAGCACCGTCGCGGCCACGAGCAGCACGGTGGTCACAAGGTCTCCCCGGCAGGGGCGTCCGCCCCGAGCACTGCCGCCACCCTCGCCTCGAGCGCTCGCAGCTCCCGCTCCGGGTCGGCCGTCCGGTCCAGGACGTGCACCTCGATGCACTCGCCGTCCATGGTCACGAGCAGCGTCCCCGGCAGGAGACTCATCACCGCCCCCAGCAGCAGCCGCTGCCGGCGAGCTGGCAGAATCGACCTGAAGCGAACGATCGCGGGGCGAAGGCGCGGCCGGCGAGCGAGCGCCCTGCCGGCCACGTCGATGCCGCCTCGCAGTGAGTGCCAGAGGAAGAAGGCCGCGAACGCCGGCACCCCCCGCCAGCGCAGCCGCAGCCGGTCCGGCGGCAGCAGCGCCGCGCTCACCGCGGTGGCCGCGGCGACGGCCGGGGCGCCCACGAGCCACGAGTCCGGGCGGCCGGCCGTGAGCAGTCCCCACAACCCGGCCAGCACCGCCGCACGCACCGCCACCCGCCGCCAGGTGGCGGCACCGGCGAGACGGGAGTCGGCGGCCAACGACGTCATCGGCGGCTCCGGCACGGCCCGTCGGGGCCCGGCCCAGTCTCGCGCAGAACGCGCCGGCGCGCCAGTGTCATCCCGCGCGCCGGCGCGCCGCGGTGTTCCGGCTACGGCTGTCCGATCGGTACGCCCATCTCTTTGAGCAGGTTGTGGGCGCCGTCCACGTGCTCCATGACCCACAGCATGTAGCGGGCGTCCACGTTGATGGTGCGCGTGAGAGCAGGGTCGAACTGGTAGTCCGAGGTCATCGACTCCCAGTTGCCGTCGAACGCGAGGCCGATCAACTCGCCCTTGCCGTTCATGATCGGCGAGCCCGAGTTGCCGCCGGTGATGTCGTTGGTGGAGAGGAAGTTGACCGGCAAGGTGCCGAGCGCCGCGTCACGGTGCCGGCCGGGCCCCACCTTTTCGCTGGCGAGCAGGAGCTTCGGCGGGCAGTCGAAGGGCTCCTCGCCGGTGTGCTTGGCCAGCACGCCCTCGAGCGTCGTGAACGGCTTGAAGTACACCCCATCCCGCGGGTAGTAGCCCTTGACGGTGGCGAACGTGAAGCGGATCGTGCTGTTGGCGTCCGGGTACAGCGGCACCTTGCGGAAGGCGGCGAGCGCCTCCATGTACTCCGCCCCGGAGACCAGCATCTCGCCGTCCAGGCGGTCGTCCTCGGCCTTGCTGGCGCGCAGCTCCTTGACGAGTTCTCGCCCGAGCTCGAGCATCGGGTCCTTGCGGGCGGCAAGGCCGGCGGCGTCGAGGTCGAGACCGCCCAGGCGCACCGCCTGGTCGGTCAGCTGGGTGCCGCCGAAAAGGCGCGCGAGCAGGAGGTTGACCGCCTCGTCGCCGGTCTTGCCGGTGTCGGAAAGCGCGCGGTCGAGGGCGGCGATCCTCTGGCCAGGGGGCAACGCCTGGGCACGCCGCAGGAAGTAAGCCAGCACCGCCTTTTCGGTCGGCACGTCGAGATTGCGCTGCATGGCCGCCAGCCGGGTGCGGATGGCCCGCTCGTCGCGCGCCTGGTAGCCGTCCTCGCGCTCGAGGTCGGGCTTCGCCTTGTTGTCGCACCAGTGCGTGAGGGTGATGGCCGCACCGAGCGTCGAAGAGGCGCGGCCGAGCGAGCCCAACAGCATGTCGCGCTCGCGGGTGGCCCGGTGGGCGGCCAGCGCCCGCTCGAGTTCGGGCAGGGTCTGCCCCCACCGTCGCCGCCGCTCGGGGTCAGCGGCGATCCAGGCGGCGAGTTCTTCCTCCTCAGCTTTCTTGGCTGCGGCGAGACCGCTCTGCGCGAGGCCGCGCAGCATTCCCTCGGTCTTCTTGAGCCCGTTGTACAGCCCCTTGACGAGCGAGGCCAGCTTGATCTCGACGTCCTTCGAGGTCGCCGAGCGCTCTTCCAGAATGGCGATCCAGTCGCGCAGCATCTGGATGCGCCGGGGGTAGTTGAACTCGAGGTCGGAGGCGATTTCCGAGGCCAGCCGATACCGGAATGTTCTGCCGGGGTACCCGACGATCATCGTGAAGTCACCTTCCTTTACCGGCTCGCTGGCGATCCGCAAATAGCGCTCTGGCCGGAACGGGACGTTGTCGGGGGAGTACGGGGCCGGCTTGCCGTCCGGACCGACGTAGGCCCGCAGGAACGAGAAGTCCCCCGTGTGGCGCGGCCACATCCAGTTGTCCGTCTCGCCGCCGTACTCGCCGATGCCGCGCGGCGGGGCGTAGACCAGCCGGACGTCGGAAATCTCGAGCTGCTTGAAGAGGTAGAACTGGCGCCCCGAGAACATTTCGGCGATGCGGCAGGACAGGCCCTCCTTCTCACACGCCGCGACCAGCTCCTTGCCGCGCCGGTCGACCGCCGCAGCGCGCTCGATGGGCGACATCCCCGGGGTGATGACCTTGCGCATTTCGGCCGTCACGTCCTCGTAGCCCTTGAAGACCATGACGCGGCTGGTACGGGCAGGGAGCTCCTCGGCGCGCGTCCGGGCCAGGAAACCGTCGGTGATGTAGTCGTGCTCGGGGGTCGAGTTCATCTGGATGGCGCCGAACGCGCAGTGATGGTTGGTGACGATGAGCCCGTCCGGCGAGACGAACGACGAGGAACAGCCGCCGAGCCACGGCGTGGCGCTGGCCAGCCCGACGCCAGTCTTCGGGTTCCACAGGTCGTCCGCCGAGAGCTGACACCCCATCGGCCGGAGCTGCGCCTCCAGGTCGCGGACCTGGTGCAGCATCCACATCCCCTCGTCCGCGCCCGCACCCGCCGCCGCCGCGACGAGCGCGAGCACCATTGCCATCGTCCGAACCGCCTTCATGATTTGCCTCCCTTTCGCGCCCGCACCTCTACCTCGAGGCGCGCTGGCGCTCCACATGCTACGCCGGCGCCCGGTGTTGGTTTCGCGGCGGGGAGCGGCCGGAGCCGGGGAGGTGATATCGTGCCGCGCGTGAGCGAGACGGCCTGGATCGACGAGTGGCAGCGGGCGGCCGGCAAGGGCGATGCCGGCGCACTGGAAGAGCTTTGGCTGGAGCGACTGGGCAGCGGCCTCGGGGATGGGAGCGAGCTCGTGGAGGCGCTGAAGGCGATCCGGGGCGCCAGCCGCAAGGCCATGGCCGGGACGCTGCTCGAGCTGGCGGTGGAGCAGGCGGCGGCCGAGGGCGCCTGGGCGGCGTGCCGGGCGTTTGCCGTCGAGATGCTGCGCCAGGGCGCTGGCGACGACGGTCTGGCGCGCTCGAGGCTCGCGGCGGCGCTCCGCCATCTCTGGGCGGGCCGGCCGTCGCTCGAGAAGCTCTTGCAGCACTTCGATCTCGGCGCAGCCCGGCGGCCGCTCGAGACGCTGGCGGACATCGAGGCGTGGCTCACCTATGACGTCGGCGGGGTTTTCCTCATGGCGGGGAAGGGTCCCGGCCGCATCGTCGAGGCCAACCCGGCGGTGGGCATGCTGCGGCTCGACCTCGAGCAGGAAAAGCGCGTGCCCGTGCCGATCGACGCTGCCCCCAAGTACCTCGCACCGCTGCCGGAAGGGCACTTCCTGCGGCGCCGCCTCGAGGATCGTGCGGCGCTCGCGGCGTGGGTCCTGGCCGATCCCCAGGCCGCCCTGGTGGCGGTGCTCGAAAGCTTCGGTACCGCCATGGGCGTGCCGGAGCTCAAGGCAGCGCTCGCCGGGCTGGTCGGCGAGGACGAGTGGACCTCGTGGTGGGCCAGGGCCCGGAAGCTGCCGCGCCTGCTCGCCGAGGGCAGCGGGTCGCGGCTGCGCTACCGCCTGGCGGCCGGGGAGCAGGCCGACGGCGAGATTCGCGCTCAGTTCATGGCCGCCTCGCTGGACGAACGCGTCGAGCTGGCCCGCCGCCACGGCGGCCGTTCGCGGGAGCTGGCCGAGCTCATGGGGCGCGAGCTCACGCCGGCCTGCGCGGCGCCCGGCGCCGACCCGGCCCTGGCCTGGGAGGGCCTGCAGCTCGCGATGCGCCTGGGTGGCTGCGAGCGCTCCGAGGTGGAAGCGCTGCGAGCCGAGCTGGTGCGCCGTGTCGGCGTCCTCGAGTTGCTGTCGGCGCTGGGCGATGCGGTGCAGCGCGAGCAGGCGCTCGATGTGGCCCGCCAGGTGGCGCCCGAGGAGTGGGCCGCCGCGCTGGCGGTGTGGCTCGAGCAGGAAAGCCACCCGCGAGTGCTCAACCGGCTGGCCGGATGGCTGCTCGAACGCGGCGAGAGGGCGGCGCTCGTGCGCTTCCTCGACCAGGTGTTCCTGCAGCCGCTCCGCTACCCGGCGGCGCTCGTCTGGGCCTGCGAACTCGGCGAGGACCCCGCGCTGCGTCCGCTCGTCGAGGATCGGCTCGGAGGGGCGCTCCTTGTGCGCCTCGTGGAGCTGTCGGAGCGCAAGGACATGGTCCCCCACCGGGCGCGGTTGCGGGAGCTGCTTTCGGCCAGGGGGCTGGCCGCGCGCATCATCAACGAACGGTTGTCCTCCGAGCAGGGGCGCCGGCTCGTCCAGGTGCTGGAGACCCCCGGCGAGCTGTGGGAGCAGCGGGCGTGGCTGCGGCGCGCCGTGCTGGCGCGTTTCCCCGACTTGCTGAAGGCGCCGGCGGCCGAGACCATCCCGGCGCTGGCCGCCACCGTCGAGCGCCTGCAGGAGGAACTCAAGCGTCTGCGCGAGAAGGACATCCCGGAGGTCCTGCGAGCCATCCAGCTGGCCAAGGAGGAAGGCGACCTGCGGGAGAACTTCGAGTACCACGCCCAGCGCGCCCGCCAGGAGCTGCTCTCGGCGCGCGCCGCCAGGCTGCAGGAGGACCTCGCGAAGGTGCGGATCCTCGACCCCGCGCGCGTCGACTGCTCGGCGGTGCGGGTCGGAACGCGCGTGACGCTGCGCCGGCCGGACGGCGGCGAGCAGGTGGTCACGATCCTGGGGCCGTACGAGGCGGACCCGGACGCCGGGATCCTCTCGGCCGGCTCGGAAGCGGCGCAGGGCCTGCTCGAGCGCCATCCCGGCGCCGTCGTGACCTACGCCGGCGAGACCTGCACGATCACCGCCATCGTCCCGGCGGTGTGAGCCGCCGCCTGCCGGGATCGCAGTTCACAGCTCCCAGTTCATAGCGCCCTGCCGCCCGCGCTCGGATGTTCCAGCTGCGAAATGCGAACTGTCGACTGCCCGGCCGCTGACTGCCCGCCCTGCTCGTGGGCGGGGCTATTGCGGCGCGCTCCCGTCGCGGGGCCCGGGTCACATTTGCGGCAGCGACCGGCTCTCGACGCAGCCGGCGGGCTTCTGGTAACGTGCGCTCATGAACGTGGGGGGAGCTGGCGGATTTCAGTTTCCGCGGTGGACGAACTGGCTGCGCGTCGGGCTCCTCGTCGCGCTGCTGACCGGACCGCCGTACCTGGTGTTGCTGGTCTGGCTGGGGGGCTCGCCGCTGACCACGGACGTGGGCTACCAGCCGGAGCAGCCGGTGCCGTACAGCCATGCGCTGCACGTCGGGCAGCTCGGGGTCGACTGTCGGTACTGCCACACGACGGTCGAGGAGGCCGGCTTCGCGGCGATCCCGCCCAGCGCCACCTGCCTCAACTGCCACCAGCGGGTGAGGGCGCAAAGCCCGAAGCTCGCGCCGGTGCGGGACGCGGCGGCGGGCGGGGCGGCGGTGGCGTGGGTGAAGGTGCACGACCTGCCCGACTACGTGTACTTCAACCATTCGGCGCACGTCCGGCGCGGGGTGGGGTGCGAGTCGTGCCACGGGCGCATCGACCGGCAGGAGGTGGTGCGGCAGGTGGCGCCGCTGTCGATGGGGTGGTGCCTGGATTGCCATCGCGACCCCGACCCGCACCTGCGGCCGGTCGACGCGGTGACCGTCATGGGGTGGACGCCGGCGGAGGACCGCCGCGTCCTCGGCCGGCGGCTGCGCGAGGCGGCGGGAATCGCGCCGTCCGAGCAGTGCTGGACCTGCCATCGCTAGGGGGGATCGTGGCACACGACTACTGGCGCAGCCTGGAAGAGCGACGCGGCCTGGTTACGCCGCAGCTCGACCCGGAGCTGGCCCGCTACATCGAGGACGAGCTGCCGCCGGCCACCCGGCGCTCGTTCCTCAAGCTCATGGGAGCCTCGCTCGGTCTCGCCGGGCTCACGTCCTGCCGGTGGCCGCGCGAACTCATCGTGCCGTTCACGAAGCGGCCGGAGGGGCGGACTCCCGGGGTGCCGCAGCAGTTCGCGACGCTCATGGAGCACGGCGGCGCGGCGCTCGGGCTGCTCGTGACCTCGTTCGACGGCCGGCCGGTGAAGGTCGAGGGCAACCCGCTTCACCCCTCGAGCCTGGGCGGCACCCATGTCTGGGCGCAAGCGTCGATCCTCGAGCTGTACGACCCCGACCGCTCCCGCCAGCTCCTGCACCGGGGCGCGGTGGCTCGCCGCGAGGAGCTGCTCGCCTTTGCCGAGCCGCACTTCGCCGCGCTCAGGGCGAGGCGCGGCGCAGGGCTGGCGGTGGTGGCCGGCGAGTCCTCGTCGCCCACCCTGGTGGCGCTTCGCCAGCGCTTCGAGACCGAGCTGCCCGAGGCGTGGTGGGTGGCCGACGAGCCGGTGTCGTGGCGCGGCCAGGAGCTGGCTTCGGCCGCGGCGCTCGGCGCCCCGGCCCGCTGGCTGCTGCATCTCGACCGGGTGCGTTCGCTCGTGGTGCTGGATGCTGACATCCTTTACGCTCACCCGAACGCGGTGCGCCACGTCCGCGACTTTGCCGCCACCCGGCGCGGCGGCGACGCGCAGGGGCGCCTCTGGGTCGCGGAGGCGGCACTTTCGATCACCGGCGCCGCTGCCGATCACCGGCTGCCGGTGCGCCCGAGCCGGGTCGGCCTGGTAGGGCTGCACCTGGCGCGGGAGGTCGCCGCGCAAGGGGTTGCGCTGCCGGCCGAGCTGGCGGCGCTGCTGGCCGGCGAGCTGCCGCCACTCGAGCCCGCCGCGCAGGCGTTCGTGCGCGCGGCGGCGAGGGACCTCGTCGCCCACCGCGGCGCCGGGCTGGTGGTGGCGGGACCGGGGCACGCCGCGGCGACGCACGCGGCGCTGGCGCTCAACGCGGCGCTCGGCAACCTGGGCGCGACGCTGACGCTGCTGCCGGCTCCGGCAGCGCGCGAGCGTTCGCTGGGGGACCTCGCCTCGGCGCTGGAGGCGGGGCAGGTCGAGACGCTGCTGGTGCTGGGCGCCAACCCGGTCCACACGGCGCCCGCCGCTCTCCGGATCGGGGAGCGGATCGGCCGTGTCGCGGCCTCGATCCATCTCGGGCTGCGCGTCGACGAGACCGCGCGGGCCTGCACGTGGCACGTCCCGCAGGCGCATTTCCTCGAGAGCTGGGGGGACGGCCGGGGATGGGATGGGACGTACGGCGTGCAGCAGCCGCTCATCGAGCCGCTGCATGGCGGGCGCAGCGCGCTCGAACTCCTCTCGCTGCTGCTGGACGCGGCGCCGGCCAGCGGCCACGACCTCGTGCGGGCCTCGTTCGTGCGCCTGCACGCCCCGAAAGACCCGGAAACGGCGTGGCGGCTGGCACTGCGCGACGGCCTCGTGGCCTCGTCGCCGGCGGCGATGACGCCGGCGTGGCGGTCCGATCCGGCCAGTCTCGCAGCGGCTCGCGAGCGGGCGCTCGAGGCGGCCGGGGACCTCGAGGTCGTGCTGGTGCCCGACAGTCGGGTGTGGGACGGGCGGTTCGCCAACAACGCCTGGCTGCAGGAGCTGCCTGACCCGCTCTCGAAGCTCACCTGGGACAACGCCGTGCTGCTCGCCCCGGCCACCGCAGCGGCGCTCGGCGTACGGCACGGCGACGTCGTGAAGCTATCGCTCGCAGGGGAGGTCGAGGCGCCGGTGATGGTGATGCCGGGCCAGGCCCCGGGCACGGCGGTGCTGCCGCTCGGCGGCGGCCGCACCGCGGCCGGGCAGGTTGGCGACGGGGTGGGTTTCAACCCGGCAGCGCTGCTTCCAGCTGCCGGCCCCCCGCCGCTCGGAGGGCTGCGGGTGAGCCCCACCGGGCGGCGGCACCTGCTGGCCTGCACGCAGGACCACCACGCCATTGACCGCGTCGGCTTCCGCGGCCGCGAGCTGCGCACGCCGGAGATCGTGCGGGAGCAAAACGTCGGCGAGGTGCACGAGAGCGGGCACGAGTCGGCGCACGCCGACGACGCGCCGATCTTCCGGTCGCCCGAGCTCACGGGGCGCAACCAGTGGGCGATGGCGATCGACCTCTCGGCGTGCATCGGGTGCGGGGTGTGCGCGGCGGCGTGCCAGGCCGAAAACAACGTCGCGGTGGTGGGCAAGGCGCAGGTGGCGCGCAGTCGGGAAATGGCTTGGATCAGGATCGACCGCTACTTCATGGGCGACGAGGGCAACCCGCGCGTGTCGTTCGCTCCCGTGGCGTGCCAGCACTGCGAAAAGGCGCCGTGCGAGCAGGTCTGCCCTGTGGCGGCCACGATCCACAACGACGAGGGGCTGAACCAGATGGTGTACAACCGCTGCGTCGGCACCCGCTACTGCTCCAACAACTGCCCGTTCAAGGTGCGGCGGTTCAACTTCTTCAACTACGCGAAGAAGGTTTCGCACCTGCGGCGCATGGCGTTCAACCCCGAGGTCACGGTACGGTCGCGCGGCGTCATGGAAAAGTGCACGTACTGCATCCAGCGCATCGAGCGGGCCAAGATCGCGGCGCACAACGAGCGCCGGCCGATCGCCGACGGCGAGATCGTGCCGGCGTGCGCCCAGGCCTGCCCGGCCGGGGCGATCGTGTTCGGCGACCTCGCCGACCCCGAAAGCCGCGTGGCCCGGCTGCACCGCGAGGGGCGGGCGTACGTCATGCTGCCCGAGCTCGACATCGTGCAACGCACCCGCTACCTGGCGCGGTTGCGCAACCCGTCGCCCGACGTGGAGGAGGCCTGATGGCAAGCGAGATCCTGGACAACACCGCCGAGGATCCTGGCCGTCGCTCGCCGCTCGTGCTCGGGGGGCACACCTTCGCCACGCTGACCGACACGGTGTGCGAGGTCGTCGAGCGCCCCACCCCGCGCGCGTGGTGGGTGGCGTTCGCGCTGTCGCTCGCGCTCACCGGGGTGTTTTTCGCCATGCTCGGCTACCTCGTGGTCACCGGCATCGGCGTGTGGGGGCTCAACATCCCGACGGCCTGGGCGTTCGACATCACGAACTTCGTGTTCTGGGTCGGGATCGGGCACGCCGGCACCCTCATCTCGGCGATTCTCTTCCTGTTCCGCCAGAAGTGGCGCACCGCGATCAACCGCTTCGCCGAGGGCATGACGATCTTCGCCGTGGTCTGCGCGCTCGTCTTCCCGACCATCCACACCGGCCGGCCGTGGTTCGACTACTGGCTCATGCCGATCCCCAACCAGATGAAAATGTGGCCGCAGTTCCGCAGCCCTCTGCTGTGGGACGTCTTTGCGGTCTCGACCTACTTCACGGTGTCGCTGTTGTTCTGGTACGTGGGGATGATCCCCGACCTCGCGACGCTCCGCGACCGGGCGAAGACCAGGCTGCGCAAGGTGCTGTACGGGATCTTCTCGCTGGGCTGGAGGGGCTCGGGGCGGCAGTGGCACCACTACGAGCGCGTCTACCTCCTGCTGGCCGCCCTCGCCACCCCGCTCGTGCTGTCGGTGCACTCGGTGGTGAGCTTCGACTTTGCGGTCTCGCAGCTCCCCGGCTGGCACACCACGATCTTCCCGCCGTATTTCGTGGCCGGGGCGATCTTCGGCGGCTTCGCCATGGTCCTGACGCTGCTCGTCCCGATCCGGGCCTGGCTGGGGCTGCACCACATCGTGACCGGGCGGCACCTCGAGAACATGGCCAAGATCGTGCTCGCCACCGGCATGATGGTGGGCTACGCCTACGCCATGGAGTTCTTCATCGCCTGGTACTCGGGCAACCCCTACGAGCGGTTCGTGTTCATCAACCGGGCGCTGGGGCCGTACGCCTGGGCGTACTGGACCATGATCGGCTGCAACGTGCTGGCGCCGCAGCTTTTCTGGTTCGAGCGCGCGCGCCGGAACCCGCTCGCGCTGTGGGTCGTGGCGATGTTCGTCAACGTCGGCATGTGGTTCGAGCGCTTCGTCATCATCGTCACCTCGCTGACGCGGGACTTCCTGCCGTCGAGCTGGGACTACTTCCGCCCCACCTGGGTGGACCTCCTCACCCTGGCCGGCTCGTTCGGGCTGTTCATGACCCTGTTGCTGCTGTTCATCCGCTTCCTGCCGTCATTTGCCATGGCCGAAATCAAGTCGGTCATGCCGGAGGCCGGTCTCGAACACGGCGACCACCGCGGCCACGGCCAGTACTGGGGCGAGATCCCGCACCAGCACGACCATCAGTTCGAGGGAGGCACGTCATGAGGTGGAAGCCGAGCCTGGTCCCCGAGCTGCCCGACCCGGGGCGGCTGTGGGGCGTGCTGGCGGAGTTCGACAGCGTCGAGGCGCTCCTCGCGGCGGCCGAAAAGGTGCGGGCGGCCGGGTTTTCCCGCTGGGACGTCCACACGCCGATTCCGATCCACGGTCTCGACGAGGCGATGGGAATTCGCCCCAGCCCGATTCCGTGGCTGGCGCTCGGCGGCGGCGTCACGGGCGCGGCGGCGGGCCTGCTGCTGCAATGGTTCACCAACGCGTTCGACTACCCGTTCCTGGTTTCCGGCAAGCCTTTGTTCGGCTTGCCGGTGGCGGTCCCGGTGACGTTCGAGCTCACGATCCTGCTGGCGTCCCTGGGGGCGGTCGGCAGCCTGTTCGTGTTTTGCGGCTGGCCGCAGCTGCATCACCCGCTGTTCGCGAACGAGCGCTTCGCGAGGGCCTCGAGCGACCGGTTCTTCATCTCGATCGAGGCGGCCGACCCGCGCTTCGACGAGACGGCGACGAAATGGCTGCTGGAAGACGGCGGCGCCAGGGCGGTCGAGGAGGTGCGCGCATGAAGGACCTGCCCCGCTGGGTGTGGCCGCTCGCCCTCACCATCACCGTGGTGGCCCTCATCCCCCTCGTGCTCATCGTGCGGGCCCGCCTGGTGCCGAAGACGAGCCCGCGCATCCACCTCATCCAGGACATGGACGCGCAGCCGAAGCTGCTGCCCCAGGCCGCCAGCCCGCTGTTCGCCGACGGACGGGCGATGCGGCCGCCGGTGGCGGGAACCGTGGAGCGCAGCGCCGTCGTCGACGACCCTGCTTTGACGGCCGGAAAGGTGGGCGGCCGCTGGGTCGAGGCCATGCCGCTGCCGGTCGACGAGGCGATGATGCACCGGGGGCGCGAGCGATACGACATCTTTTGCGCTCCCTGCCACGGCCTTTCGGGGTACGGCGACGGGCCGGTCTCGAAGCGGGCCGAGGCGCTGGCCGAGGGCACCTGGGTGATCCCCAGCTCGCTGCACGCCGGCCAGAGCCGTGATCTCTCGGTCGGGCAGCTCTTCGAGACGATCACGAACGGGGTGCGCAACATGCCGTCGTACGGCGCGCAAATCGGCGTCCGCGACCGGTGGGCGATCGTCGCCTACGTGCGGGCGCTGCAGCGCAGTCAGCACGCGAGCCCGGCGGACGTGCCGGCGGACCGGCGCGCCGCGCTCGAGTAGAGGCGGAGCATGAGCATTCCTGACATCTTCAAGGAAGAACGGCGGCTCGGGGCGGGCGCCGAAAGGCTGTGGCGGGTGGCCGCCGGGGTCGGGGTGGGCGGGGTCGTCGTGAGTCTGGTCGTGGCCGCGGTCACGCCCGGCGGGCTCAGGCGGCTGGCGTTCGCCTACCTCACGAGCTACGCGTGGGCGCTGTCGCTGGCGCTGGGAGCGCTGTTCTTCGTGATCCTCCAGCACCTCACCCGCGCCGGGTGGTCGGTGGTGGTGCGGCGCCTGGCCGAGGGCGTGGCGGCGACGCTGCCGTACTGGGCGGTGCTGGCACTGCCGGTGTTGGCCGGCGTCGGGGCGCTCTACCACTGGAGCCACAGCGAGGCGGTCGCCGCCGATGCGCTCCTGCAGGCCAAGTCGGCCTACCTCAACGTGCCGTTCTTCGTGGTGCGCCTGGTCGTGTACTTCGCCGTGTGGGCGCTGCTGGCCCGCTTCTTCGTGGGGCGCTCGCGGGCCCAGGACGAAAGCGGCGACCCGGCGGTTTCCCTGCTGCTGCAGCGGCGCGCCGCCCCGGCCATGATCGCCTTCGCGCTGACCGTCACGTTCGCCTCGTTCGACCTGCTCATGTCACTCGACCCGCACTGGTTCTCGACCATCTTCGGGGTCTACTACTTCGCCGGGTCGATCGTCGGGCTGGTGGCGCTGCTGACGGTCATGGCGCTGGCGGTGCAGAGGGCGGGCCTGCTCCTCCATGCCATCACGGTCGAGCACTACCACGACCTCGGCAAGCTGCTGTTCGCCTTCACGGTGTTCTGGGCGTACATCGCGTTTTCCCAGTACATGCTGTACTGGTACGCGGCGCTGCCGGAAGAGACCGGCTGGTTCGTGCGGCGGCAGACGCACGGCTGGGGCGTGGTCTCCCTGGTGCTGTTGTTCGGCCACTTCCTCCTGCCGTTCGTGGCGCTGCTCGGCCGCGCGCCCAAGCGTGCCCCGCGGGCGCTGGGCGTCGCCGCCGTCTGGATGCTGCTCATGCACTGGGTGGACCTCTACTGGCTGGTCGTGCCCGAGGTAAGCCCCGACAACGCCGTGCCGCAGCTCGTCGACGTGACCGTGCTGGTTGCCGTGGCGGCGCTGGGGACGGCGCTGGGGGTGCTGGCGTTGCGAAAGCACTCGCTGGTGGCCGAGCGCGACCCGCGCCTGGCGGAGTCGCTCGCCTTCGAGAACGCCTGATGCGCGTCTACCTCTGCGCGGCGATGACGAACGCCGACCGCCGGCTGGCCGACATCGAGGCGTTGCTGGCCGCCCTCGAGGGTGCAGGCCACGAGGTGCCGACCCGTCATGTCGCGGCTGCCGACGCCCGCATGCTGGACCGCGACCTCACCGACCAGGACCTCGCGGCCCGCGACCTGGCGTGGCTGGCCGCCGCCGACGCGGTGATCGCCGAGGTGACCACGCCCTCGCACGGCGTGGGCGTCGAGGTCGCGCACGCGGTCCACCTCGGCAAGCCGGTGCTGGCGCTCCACCGGCGGGATGCCGTGGTCTCGCGCCTGCTCACCGGGCTGCCCGGCGTCGAGCGCCAAACCTACGAGACTCCGGCCGAGGCGGCGCAGCACGCCCTTCGCTTCCTGGGCGGTCGCCCGCGGTAAGAGATCGTCCGCGACCACGTCCAGGGCCACGTCAAGGTCGAGGAAGGGGTGGTGGGGATCGGCCGGGGGAGGAGGTGTGGGGGTCGCGACGGGTGGGGGTGGGCGGATGATAGACTCCCCCCATGAAGCGCCCGATCATCATCGCCATCGACGGGCCGGCGGGGGCCGGCAAGTCGGCGACCGCCCGGGAGGTGGCGCTGCGGCTGGGGGTGCCCTACCTCGACACCGGCGCGATGTACCGCGTGGTGGGGCTCGCGGCGATGCGCCGGTGCATCCGCCCGCCGCTGCGGCCGGCGTGCGAGGAGCAGCTCGTGGAGCTGGCGGGGCTGCTGCAGATCGGCTTCGCCGGGGACCCGCGGGAGCAGCGCGTGCTCATGGACGGGGAGGACGTGACCGCCGAGCTGCGCACGCCGGCGGCGTCGGTCATGGCCTCGGTGGTCTCGGCGGTGCCGGGGGTTCGGCGCGAGCTGGTGCGGCAGCAGCGGCAGCTCGCGGCCGCGACCGGGGGTGTGGTGGAGGGGCGGGACATCGGCACGGTGGTGTTCCCCGATGCCGACGTCAAGGTGTTCCTGACCGCCTCACCGGAGGTGAGGGCGCAGCGGCGCCTTGCCGAGCTGACGGCAAAGGGCGTGCGGACGAGCTGGGAGGAGGTGCTGGAGGAGCAGCGCCAGCGGGACGAGCGCGACTCGACGCGGGCCGATTCGCCGCTACGTCCGGCTCCCGGCGCTCACATCCTGGACACCTCCAACCTCACCCTCGAGCAGGTCGTGGCGCGGGTGCTGTCGCTCGTGCCGTAGCGCGCTCAGCGGCGCCGCTGCGCTGCCGCCTGCTCGGCCCAGCGCACGGTGAGGGCGCCGGAAGCCTCGCCCACCCAGTCGAGCGGCATCGTGGCGACGATGCGGTCGTCCTGGACCGCGGCGGCGGTGCGCACGATCGGCGCCGGCCGGTCTCGCGCCGGTCCCTGAGGGGTGACGGCCGTGTCGGGGGCGCCGCCCAGCGAACTCTCGGCGCACCATGAACCGTCGCATACCGAGAACGAGGCGAGGGTCTCGAACCCCTTGAGTTCGAGCTCGAGCACGGCAGGCCAGGGACCTTCCTGGCGGACGAGCTTGAGGTGGCCGGTGCCGCGCTGACGGGTGACGGTCAGCTTCACCGCGCCGCCTTCCCCCGGTGCGACAGCGATGGCATCGAGACCCGGCAGCTCGACCGGCGCGCGCCAGAAGAGGACGGTGTCGCCGACGCGGACCTCCTTGCCTGGCACCCGGGGCCTCGCCTCGGGCGCCGGCGTGCCCTGCGCGAGCGCCGACCCGGCGCCGGTCACGGCCCACACCGCGGCAACGTGTGCACTGAGCATCAGCAGCTTGCGAGCGATCCTCACGGTTCCTCCCGGCGGCAGGGCGAAGCGCGACCTTCCCCCGCCGAGGAAGCATACGGCCGAGGGGCGCACCGCGTTGTGGCGAGGTGTCGCACGCCCGGCCGAAGCCGACGCCGGGAGGCCAGCGAAGGCGAATCGGTGGCGCACGGTGCGGCCGCAACCTCTTGACAGCAACCCCCCGCGGTCCGTATATTTTGCCGCTTGTAGAACATGCGTTCGGGTGCCGGGCCCCGGCATCGTGAGGAGGCTCAGTGGTTAACAGTCAGGACAACGAACACAACCAGGCGAGGAGTCCCCAGACCGCGGCTTCGGCCCGCTCGCAGCTGCGCGAGCTGGTCGAGGAGTCGTTCCACACGTTGCGCGAGGGGGAAGTGGTGCGGGGCACGGTGGTCGCCGTGACCGACTCCGACGTCGTCGTGGACATCGGCTTCAAGTCGGAGGGCATCATCCCGCGGGGCGAGTTCCTGGATCGCGAGGGCCGGGTGACCGTCAAGGCCGGCGATGAGGTGGACGTGCTCGTCGAGCGCTTCGACGAGATGATCGGCGAGATCAAGCTGTCCCGCGAGCGCGCCGCGAGGATGCGCGTGTGGGACGTGCTGGAGACCGCGTTCCGGCAGGGCGCGCCGGTGCGCGGCAAGGTGGTGGAGCGGGTCAAGGGCGGGCTGGCGGTGGACATCGGCGTGCGCGCGTTCCTCCCGGGGTCGCTCGTGGACGTGCGGCCGGTGCGGCGCCTCGAGGACTACATCGGCGAGGAGATCGAGGCGCGCATCATCAACTTCGATCCCCGGCGGGCCAACGTGGTGCTCTCTCGCAAGGCGCTCGTGGAGGAGGAGCTCTCCACGCAGAAGGACGCCACGCTGGCGCGCCTGGAAGAGGGCACGATCGTCACCGGCACGGTGAAGAACATCACCGACTACGGGGTCTTCATCGATCTCGGCGGGATCGACGGCCTGCTGCACGTGACCGACATTTCCTGGGGCCGCGTCGGCCATCCGAGCGAGTACTTCAAGGTCGGGGACGAGGTCAAGGTGGTGGTGCTGCGGGTGGACCGCGACAAGGAGCGGGTGTCGCTGGGGTACCGGCAGCGCTTCGAGGACCCCTGGACGCACGTCGAGGCCCGCTACCCGGTGTCCAAGAAGGTCAACGGCAAGGTCACCAACGTGGTGGACTACGGCGCCTTCGTGGAGCTGGAGGAGGGCGTCGAGGGGCTCATCCACGTCTCCGAGATGTCGTGGACCAAGAAGGTCAAGAACCCGCGGTCGATCGTGCAGCCCGGGCAGATGGTCGACGTGATCATCACCGAGGTGGACGTCGACAAGCGGCGGCTGTCGCTGTCGCTCCGCCAGGCCGAGCCCAACCCCTGGGAAGACTTCGCCACCCGCTTCCGGATCGGCAGCCGGGTCAAGGGCGTGGTCCGCAACCTCACCGATTTCGGGGCGTTCGTGGAGCTGGAGCCTGGCGTGGACGGGCTCGTGCACGTGTCCGACATGGCGTGGACGCGCCGCATCTCGCACCCCTCGGAGGTCGTACAGAAGGGGCAGGAAGTCGAGGCCGTGATCACCGCCATGGATGTCGGGGCTCAGCGAATCTCGTTGTCCATGAAAGAGTTGCTTCCGAACGAATGGGACCAGTTCGCTTCCGCGCACCAGGTGGGCGACGAGGTCGAGGGGTTCGTCACCAACATCACGGATTTCGGCCTCTTCGTCGAGCTGGCGCCGGGCGTCGAGGGGCTGTGCCACGTCTCGGAGATCGAGCGCCGGGGCAACCAGGCCCTGGCCGGCCTCTTCGAGCGCGGGCAGAAGGTCCGCACCCGCCTCATCCGGGTGGACTGGAACGAGCGGCGCATCGGGCTGTCGCTGCGCGGCATCCAGCAGCCGGAACCGGAAGTCCCCGCCGTGCCGCCTCCCGCCGTCGAGGCGGAAGAGGTGAAGGTCGACGAGCTGCCCGAGCAGGCCGAGGAGAGCGCCACCCCGACCTCGCCCGAGGAGACCACCGAGAGCTGAGCGCGCAGGCAGGCGCGAGGAGGATCTGGATGACGAAGGCTGACATCATCAGGGTGCTCGCCGAGGAGGTGGCGCTGACCCGCCGCGAGGCGGCGGAAACGCTGCGTGTCGTGCTCGACGGCGTGGTGGCCGCGATCCGGCGCGGAGAAAAGGTCGAGCTGCGCGGCTTCGGCTCGTTCCGGACCCGGCGGCGGAAGGCCCGCGTCGGGCGCAACCCGCGCACCGGCGCCAAGGTCAAGGTGGCGCCCAAGGTGGTTCCGTATTTCAAGCCGGGCAAGCAGCTCCGCGCGGTCCTCGGCGGCAGGTGAGGGCCGGTTGCAGCGGCTGTTCGCGCCGTGGCGGTACGCCTACGTGTCGGGGGCCAGCGCGGCCCCCGGCTGCGTGCTGTGCCAGGCCGTCGAAGGCGGCGCCGAGACGCTGACGCTGGGCCGCAGGGGTCGCGCCGTCGCGCTGCTCAACCGCTTCCCCTACACCTCCGGCCACACCATGGTGGCGCCAGTTCAGCACTGTGCCGACTTTGCCGCCCTCGACCCCGAGACCATGGCGGATCTCGCGGCCCTCACGCAGCGGGTCGTGCGCGCCCTCGAGGCGGTGTACCGGCCGCACGGCTTCAACCTCGGGATGAACCTGGGCGAGCCGGCGGGGGCGGGGATCGCCGACCACCTCCACGTGCACGTCGTGCCCCGCTGGCGCGGCGATACCAACTTCATGACCGTGGCCGGAGAGGTGCGGGTTCTGCCCGAGGACCTCGATCACACATGGGCCCGGCTGCACGAGGCGCTGGGAGAGACCGATGGCTGACCAGAACCCTGCGGCCGGGCCGGAGCCGGCCTCGCGGCTGCCGCTGTCGCTGCTGCTCGCTTTCGGCTGGCTGGTGCCCGGCCTCGGCCACCTCCTGCTGCGCCGGCGCCTGCGCGCGGCGGTCTTTTTCACGGTGATCATGGTCGCGTTCGTGGTCGGGATCCTCCTGCAAGGCGAGCTCATCCTGCCCAGGGCCGGCGACCCCCTCTCGTACGTGGCGGCGATCGCCATCATCGGCAACGGGGTCCCGTTCTTCGCGGCCCGGTACCTCGGGCTCGGGCACGGTGTCGTGACCGCCGCCTCCTACGAGTTCGGGAACACCTTCCTGCTCACGGCGGGCATGATGAACCTCCTGCTGCTGCTCGACATCTTCGAGATTTACCGGGGTCACAAGGAGTGGTGATGCCGGACCATCTCACCCTCATGACCCTACACGCGCTGCTGATCGCCGTCTACTTCGCGTTCCTCTGGAAGCACGGGCGGCGGGAGCGCTGGCTTTATTTCTGGAAGGTGTTCGGGGCGCTCATGGTCGGCGCGGTGGCGCTGGGGTGGCTCATGTACTTTTTCCCGCGCCCCTGAGGCGGGGGCCCGACATGACGTCGCGCCGCGCCGCCGTCGCCTGGCTTCTGGCCACGATCGCACTGTCGACGGCGTTCGTGGTCGCCGGCTTGCAGCCCAGCGTCCCGAAGCCGCTCCGCGCGGTCTCCGACGACGTGCTCCACGCCGCAGCGTACGCGGTGCTGGCGTTCGCCTCGGCGCAGGCCGGACGGCAGTGGGGGGTGCGCGCCTGGATGCTCGTGGGGCTGGCCTACGCCGTGCTCCACGGCGCCGGTCTCGAGGCCCTGCAGGCCGTCAGCCCGCCGCGCACGGCCGAGTGGTCGGACCTGGCGGCCGATGCCGTCGGGGCGCTCGCCGGCGTGGGCGCCGCGTGGGTGTGGGCGAGGGCGCGGCAGTGAAGCTTCTCGTCGTGGCCGGCGAGGCGTCGGGCGATCTCCACGCCGCGAACCTGCTCGCGGCCCTGCAGCGGGCCGTGCCGGGCGTGGAGGCTTTCGGCGTCGGAGGCGAGAGGCTGCGCGCCGAGGGGCTCGAGTGCGTGGCTCGTAGCGAGGAGCTGTCGGTCATGGGGCTTGCCGAGGTGCTGCGGCACCTGCCGCGCCTGCTGGGGGTGGCCCGGCGGGTGCGACGGGAAGCGGTGGCGCGGCGGCCCGACATCGCGGTGCTCGTCGACTCTCCGGACTTCAACCTGCCGCTGGCGACGCACCTTCGCCGGGCCCGGATCCCGGTCGCGATCTACATCTCGCCGCAGCTCTGGGCGTGGCGCCCGGGGAGGGTGGCGCGGATCCGGCGGGATGTCAGGCGGGTGCTGTGCATCCTTCCGTTCGAGGTGGAGTTCTTCGAGCGGCACGGCGTGGCAGCCGAGTACGTCGGACACCCGCTCGTGGACGAGCTCGAGCCGGTCATGGCGGCGCCGGCCGGGCGGGACCCGGAGGTCGTGGCGCTGCTGCCGGGCTCGCGCTGGCACGAGGTCGCCGCCTTGCTGCCGGGAATGGCCGGGGCCCTCCAGCGGCTGGCCGGGCGGCGACCGAGGCTGCGCGGGCGCCTGATCGTGGCGCCGGGGCTCGAGGCGGAGCGCTTGCTGCCGCTGCTCGGGGCCGCCCGCGACCGACTCGAGGTGGTCGTGGCCGATCGCCACCGCGCCTTGTCGGGCTGTGCGGCGGCGATGGTGGCCTCGGGCACCGCGACGCTCGAGTGCGCGCTGCTCGGGGTGCCGATGGTCGTGGGCTACCGCCTGCACGGCGTGACCTACGCGCTGGCCCGCCGGCTGGTCAAGGTGCCGCACGTGGCTCTCGCCAACCTCGTGGCGGGAGAGCGGCTCGCCGCCGAACTGGTCCAGGACCTCTTCACCCCGGAGCGGCTGGCTGCCGAGATCGACCGACTGCTCGGCGAGGACGGGGAGGCGCAGCGGCGGGGGCTGAAGGTGGTGCGGGAGCGGCTCGGCCCGGCCGGCGCGTCAGCCCGGGCCGCGGCCGCCGTGGCCGCCCTGGCGGGGAGGACGAGGTGAAGACGGTTCGCCGGCTGCTCCGGTACGCGAGGCGGCACGCGGGCTGGATGGTGGGCGCGGTGGTGGCGATGGTGGGTGTCGCTTTCGCCACCGCCGTCTTGTTCCTGCTTCTCGGGCCGCTGCTCGAGGGGCTGCTGGGGAAGGGGGCCGGCGAGATGCTGCCGGTGCCCGGGGCCAAGCACGCCAGGCGCGCCACGCCGCCGGCCAACCCGGTGATGCGCTCCTTCAACGCCTGGCTCGAGGCCACCAAGGCCCGCGTCTCGCCACACCTTCCCTCAGAGGCGGCGGCGCTGGTCGTCATCGCCTTTGCGCTGCTGTTGATCAAGAACCTGCTCACCTACTTCGGGCACTACGCCTTCTTCCGGGCCGGGCTGGCAACGGTCAAGGACCTGCGCGACGCGCTCTTCGACGCGATCATGCGGCAGTCGGCGCGCTTCTTCCAACGCCAGCCGTCGGCGGTCCTGATGTCGAGGGTAACCAACGATGTCGAGCAGATCACGGCGTTCCTCTCGGACCGTTTCAGCGACCTGTTCCAGGGCGTGTTCACGGTCGCTTCGCTGCTCGTCGTCGTGTTCGCCGTCAACTTCAAGCTGGCCGTGGGTTCGCTGGTCATCGCGCCGCTGCTGCTGTGGCCGGTGGTCGAGCACGCCCGCAAGCTGCGGCGGCGCTCGCACCAGAGCCAGGAGCGGCTGGGGGAAATGAACGCGATCCTCGACGAGGTGCTGAAGGGGTTCCGCATCGTCCAGGCGTTTTCCATGGAGGTGTTCGAGTCGCTGCGCTTCCGCACCGCGACACGCCGGCATTTTCAGGCCAACCTCAAGGCGCGCAAGATCATGGCGCTCAACGCCCCGGTCATGGAGGTGGCGGGGGGCGGGGGGCTGCTGCTGTTGTTGATGTACGCCGGTCAGCAAGTTCGCAGCGGGGAGACCACCCTCCCCGCCCTGGGGGTGTTTCTCGGCGCCCTGTACGGCCTGTACACGCCGTTCAAACAGCTCAACAAGCTCAACCTCGCGATGCAGGCGGCGGTCGCCGCCGGCGACCGCGTGTTCGCGATCATGGACGAGCCGGTGGACATCGTCGACCGCCCGGGCGCCCGTGTGCTGTCCGGACTTCGCGAGGGAGTCCGCTTCGAGGAGGTGAGCTTCGCGTACGAGCCGGAGAAGCCGGTGCTGCGCGGTCTCGTGCTCGAGGTGCCGGCCGGCAAGGTGGTGGCGCTGGTCGGCGGTTCGGGGGCGGGCAAGTCCACGGTGGCTCAGCTGCTGCCGCGTTTCTGGGATCCCGACAGCGGGCGGATCACGATCGACGGTGTCGACATCCGGGATCTCACCCTCGCCTCCCTGCGCGCCCACATCGGGCTCGTCACGCAGGAAACCGTGCTGTTCGACACCACGATCCGGGCCAACATCGCGTACGGCCAGGAGGAGGTCGACGAGGCGCGGTTGCTGGCCGCAGCGCGCGCCGCCTACGCCGAGGAGTTCATCCTCGAGCTGCCACAGGGGTTCGACACCAGGGCGGGCGAGGCGGGGGTCAAACTCTCGGGCGGGCAGCGGCAGCGCATCGCCGTCGCCCGGGCGCTCTACAAGGATCCGCCGATCCTCGTGCTCGACGAGGCCACCTCGGCGCTCGACGCCGAGGCCGAGGCCATCGTCCAGCGCGCTCTCGACAACCTCATGCGCAACCGCACGACGCTGCTCATCGCCCACCGCCTCTCGACGGTGCGCAACGCCGACACGATCGCCGTGATCGACGAGGGCCGGGTCGTCGAGCAGGGCACCCACGCCGAGCTGCTCGCCCGGGGTGGCGCGTACGCCCGCCTCGCCGAGCTGCAGGGCATGACGGCGGGTGCTGGTTGATCGCCGCTGGCGGCGCGAGGCAAACCTGTCCTGCAGCCGGTGGGGTGGATGGGGCGCCACCAACCAGCAAACACCAGCCAACAACTACCAACCAGGAACCGCCTTCACCGCGGGGTGGTACTCGGCCTTGTGCAGTACCACGCCCAGCTCGCGCGCATCGGAGCCGCGCCCGGTCCGAGCCGGCGAGTACGGGATCGCCCGCAGCTCGAGGTCGAGGCCGCCCGTACGAGGGTCGTGGGCCGGCAGCGGGATCTCGATCCAGGTCGGCCCCGCGCCGGGGTCGATCGGCCCCGCCAGGCGGTCGTTCCCGGCCAGGACCTGCAGTGACGGGGGCGTGGGCCGCGGCGCCGAGACGAGCAGGCGCAGCGTCCCCTTGCCCGCCGGCAGCCACACCCGCGCCGACGGACGCGTCCAGACGCCGGGCACGCCCTGAAACCGCTCCGGTGACCAGGCGCCGCTCAGCCGCGCCCCGATGGCGGCCAGCGCCTGGCGATCGGCGAGCGAGACCGAGAACGGGAACGAGGGGCCGGCCGGGGCTTCCCAGCCGAGGAGCTGGACCACGAGCTGCCGGGTCTCCCGGGGCGGCGTATAGGCATGGCTGCGTGGAAACGTCACGATCGCCGGCCGCGCCGGCGAGAGCAGCGACGCGTCGATGCGCACCGGGGTACGGGGCGCCCGCCCGTCGAGCTCGCGGACGACCGTGCCGTCGACCGCGATCGGCAGCGGGGCGTCACCGCGCGCCGCCGCCACCACGATGGCGAGCGAGGTGCCTTCCGGAACCGGGGGCAGCAGCAGGCGAGCGCCGGGGCCGCCCCAGCGCAGCCTGCCGAGGGCCCGGCTCTCTTCCGCGAGGTACCAGCCCTCGAGCGGCAGCAGCGGGTTGGCGGCCACCCAGCAGCGCAGGAAGCGCCGCTGGGTGAACGGCACGAGGTCGGCCGACACCCCGGCAAAGGTGCGCTCGGGGCCGACCCGGACCCCGAAGTACTGCGCCGGGTAATCCGTCACCAGGAGGTACGGCCCGGCGGGGACGCTCCTGGCGTCCGGGCTCGAGAAGGCGAGGTGGTAACGGAACGGCCACGTCCTGCCGCGGCGCCTGTCGACTTCCTCGAGGTAGGACAGGAAAGGGTGCAACCCCGGCTCGACCACGAGCTCCATCCCCTCGTGCTGGGCCCGCTCCACCGCGAAACGCACGGCGGCCCACCCCGGCATCAGCCGGGTGTGCTGCTCTTCGACCAGGGGGTGGGCGCGGAATCCGAGGGCGGCGCCCAGTCCGAGCAGGGCCGCGGCGCCGACGGCGGGCGGGGCGAGGGAACCGGCCGCGGTTGCCGCCAGCGGCGCCATGGCGAGCTGGAACGGCACCGCGTAGCGCGGGAAGGTGCGGTTCTGGATCGCGACGATTTGCCAGATCCCCACCGCCAGCACGCCTGCCCAGGCGGCGGCGCCGCCGCGGCTGGCGCGGCGCCACCAGACCACCATGCCGGCAGCGGCGAGGACCGCCACCGCGGCGGCCGTCCATACCCCGCCGAGCCCTTTCACGATCCCCCAATCCGCAAACGCCCCGGTGTTGATCGCGAGGTTGCGGGCGTGGGTCGCGCCGTGCACGGCGAACGGCCGGATGAACGCCGCCCAGCTCCCCTGCATGGCCACCATCCAAGCGATGGCGGCCGCCGTGGCGCCGGCCCCGATCGCCACGCCGGGCAGCAGCCGGCGCCAGCTCCGCACCGCGAGCGCCCCGGCGAGCCACAGCAGAGCGAGCGAGGGCACGAGAATGGGGCGCACGAGGAACGCGGCGGCGACGAGCACGGAAAACGCCGTGGCGCGGCGGCCGTCGAGCCCCCAGACGGCGAGCGCCGCCGCCCACAGGGCGAAGAACGCCGCCGGGGTGGACGAGAAGCCGCGCACCGCGTGCAGCCAGACGCCGGGCGCGAACAGCACGAGGACCGCGGCGGCGGTGGCCGCCGGAGGCGGGGCCAGGCGCCGGCCGAGGGCGGCGAGCGGCCAGAGCGAGGCCACCGAGGCAAGGGCGGAGAGGAGCTGCAGCCCCCGCAACGGCTCGGACACGAACGGGAGCATGAGCTTGCCGAGCAGGATCCAGAGCGGAAACCCCGGCGGGTGTGGGAAGTGGGCCGCCAAGTCGAACTTGAGGAGGCCGCGCGCGAACAGCGTCTCGTCCCACTCCCACGGCCCCGAGGCCAGGAACGCGAAGCGGCTCCAGACCAGCAGCGCCACGAGGGCGAGGGTGAGCCCCGCGTCGAGATCGGGGTGGCGAAGGCCCCACAGGCGCAGCGTCCAGACGGCCCTCTCGGGGCGCAGCGAACCGGGAGCGGCCGCCCAGGCCGGCGAGCGCCGCGGCGGTTCGGGTGGGGGCGAGGGGACGTGACGGGTCGGCTCGTGCATCGGCAGTCGCGTCGTCGCCGCGCCGCGGGTGGTGCGGGCGACGGCAGGACTCTATCATGCCGGGGCGCCGGAGGGCCGGCGGCGAGGTGGGCATGGCAGGCGTCGTGCGCAGCATGACGGGGTTCGGACAGGCGGAAGGCAAGTTGTCGGCGCGGCTCGGCGGGCGGGTGCGGCTGGTCTCGCTCAACGCCCGCTTCCTCGAAGTGCTGGTGCGGACGTACCCGCGGCTCGACACCGCCGAGTTCGAGCCGGAGGTGAGGACGATCCTGGCCGAGCGCCTGCAGAGAGGCCGGGTTCAGGTGACGCTCGAGTTGCAGGCGCTGCCCGGCCAGACGGCCGCCGGCCTGGAGCTCGACTGGAGCGTGGTCGAGGCGCTGCAGGCCGGGCTCGCCCTCCGCCCGGCGGGCCTCGAGCTGGCGCCGCTGTCGGTGGGGGACCTTCTTGCGCTCCCGGGGTTTGTCCAGGGTCGCGGCGAGCTGCGGCTGGACGACGGCGAGCTGCAGGCCCTGCGCGAGCTGCTCGCCGCCGCCCGGGACGCCCTCGTGGAGGCGCGCGAGCGCGAGGCGGCGGCGCTGCTCCCGGGGATCGAGGCCGACACGGCGCTCCTCGAAGAGTTCAGGGAGTGGCTCGGAGAGGCCAGCCGCGACCTGCGAGAGCGCTTGCTCGTCCGGCTGCGGGAGCGCTTGGCGGGCCTGCTCGACGGCGTGGCGGTGCCCGAGGACCGGCTGCTCGCCGAGGCCGCCGTGCTCGCCGAGCGGGCCGACATTGCCGAGGAGGTGGAGCGGCTCGGCGCCCACCTCCGGCACCTCCGCCAGCTGCTCGCCGGTGGCGGCGCGGCCGGCAAGAAGCTCGACTTCCTGCTGCAGGAGATCCTGCGCGAGCTCAACACGGCGGCCTCCAAGTGCCGCGAGGCGGGAATGGGGGAGCGCGTGGTGGAGGCCAAGGCGGCGGTCGAACGGCTGCGGGAGCAGCTCGCCAACCTGGAGTAGGATCGTTTTGCCCATGACCTGGACGCGACGGCGATACGGCTGGTTGCTGGCGGCTGCGCTCGCGCTCCACGCGCTGCTCGCCGCTGCCCTGCCGGTCTCGGGCGACGAGGCGTACTACTGGGACTGCTCCCGCCACCCCGAGTGGGCGACGTTCGACCAGCCGGCGCTCGTCATCTGGGCCATAATTCCGTTCCGGGCGGTGCTCGGCGAGACGCGCCTGGCGGTGCGAGCCCCGGCGCTGCTGGCGAGCCTCGCCATCGGGCTCCTCTTGCTGCCGCTCCTGCGCCGCCTCGGAGGAGGCGAGCGCGAGGCAGCCCGCGCCTACCTCCTGCTGCACGCCACACCGCTGTTCTTTCTCGGCTCGTTCTACGCCTCGACGGACGTCGCCATGGTGGCCGCGATGCTGGGGGCGTGCTGGGCGGCGGTGGCGATCGCCCAGGGGGAGCGGCGGGCGTGGTGGGGGTTCGGGGCCGCGATGGGGCTGGGTTTTCTGGCCAAGTTCCCGGCGGTGCTGGCCGGCGCCGCGCTGATCCCGCTGCTGGCCGACCGCGAGGTCCGGCGCGACCTGCGCTCGCCCACGCCGTACCTGGCGGGCGCGCTCGCGCTCGGTCTCACCGCCCCGGTGTGGATCTGGGCGGTCCGGCACGACTGGGACAACATCACGTTCCAGCTCGCCGGCCGCCACCAGAGCGGTCCACTCGGGATCACGTGGGTCGTCGAGTTCGCCCTCGCCACCCTGGCGCTCGCGACCCCGACGCTCGGGGTGGCGATGGCCGGGCGATGGTGGGGCGAGGCGCGGCGCCGGGAGACGGCGGGGCGGGCGATCGCCGCGGTGATGGCGGCCCCGATGGTGGTGTTCTCGCTCGTGGCACTGCGCGAGCCGGTGGCGGCGCACTGGAGCGCCCCTGCCGTCGTGCTGGGGGCGATGCTGCTGGCGCTGCGCGGCGTGGAGCGGAAGCCGGTCGTGGCGGGCGCGGCGTTCGGGCTGACTGTCTCGCTCGCTGCCGTCGGCGTGGTGGCGTGCGCCGACACGCTGGCCACGTACCTCGCGGCCCCCGAGCTGCGGCTGTACCGCAAGCAGTCGACGCTCTTCGGCTCGCTGGTCGGCAACGAGGAGATCGCCGCCGGCCTCGCCGCCCGGCTCGAACCGGGCGAGCTCATGGCCTCGGAGAGCTACACGAACGTCCATCTCTTCGCGTTCCTCTCGGGCGGTCGCTTCCCCGCCCGGCTCGCCAGGCTCACCGGCGGCAAGCACGGCCTCGCCTCGCTGTACTGGCACCCGCCGGCGTCGCTACGCGGGCGCGACGTGCTGTTCGTGACCGAGGACCCCCGCAAGATCGGCCCGCGCCTGGCGCCCCTCTTCGCGTCGGTCGCCGAGGTGGGGGAAATCACCGTCGAGCGCGGCGGCACCGTGGTGCGGCGCGCCACGCTGTTCCGCTGCCGCGACCTGCGCGCGCCCGAGGGCGTGTTCACGAGGTTGAGGGAGTGACCCCCGGGGGATCGCGGCGAGGGCGACGGGACGCCGAATCATGCGCGACGGTCGGGAGTCTTGCGACGACCCGGGACGGGGTGGCGGAGGGGGGCCGGACAGGGCACAATCGACGACGGAGGCTTCCATGATCAAGAACGTGGCCCGGCGTTGCTCACCCCTCGTCGTCCTGGCGGCCCTGGTCGCCGTCGCGTCGGCATGCACGACGCCGATTTCCGATCTCAAGGCCGACCCCCGCAAGTACGAGGGCAAGACCGTGACCATCAAGGGGACCGTCACGGCCAGTGCCAGCATTCTCTTCGTCAAGGGGTTCTGGCTCGAGGACGGGACCGGAAAGATCCTCGTCTCGCCGAAGGGTGCCGTCCCCAGGGAAGGCGAGGTCGTCACCGTCAGAGGCCGTGTGGAGCAGGTCGTCGCCGTGGGTCCGGCGAGCGCCGTCATCTTCAAGGAGGAGTAAACGTTCTGCATCGCACCGGGGTCTGTGGCCGCGCCGCGCCTCGGTCACCGGGCTCCCGAGCGTCGCTGCTCGAGGCGTCGTGCGGCCCCCGGCTCCGGCCCCTTCTTCCCCCTGCGCTACAATCCCGCCTTTGGCGGAGGGATCCATGCGTGACGCGGAGATTCGCCACCTGAAAGAGCTCGTCGGCCAGCCGGTACGCATTCGAGGCTGGCTGTACAACGCCCGCTCGTCGGGCAAGCTGCGCTTCCTGGTTGTGCGCGACGGCTCCGGGTACCTGCAGGCGGTGGTGTTCCGGCCCGGGGTCGAGGAGCGGGTGTGGGAGGAGACCGGGCGGGTGACGCAGGAAAGCTCCCTGTGGGTCACCGGCACGGTCAAGGAAGACCCGCGCTCGCCCGGCGGCGTCGAGCTGGAAGTCTCGGACTTCGGCATCGTGGCGCTTTGTCCGGACTACCCGATCACCCCCAAGGAGCACGGCCCCGACTTCCTGCTCAACCACCGGCACCTGTGGCTGCGCTCCAAGCGCCAGCACGCCATCATGCGGGTGCGCAACGAGCTCGTCTTCGGCATCCGCGACTTCTTCTACCAGCGCGACTACGTCAACATCGATTCGCCGATCCTCACCCCCGCCGCCTGCGAGGGCACCTCGACGCTGTTCGAGACCGACTATTTCGGCGAGAAGGCCTACCTTTCGCAGTCCGGCCAGCTCTACCTCGAGCCGGCGGCGGCGGCGCACGGCAAGGTGTACTGCTTCGGGCCCACGTTCCGCGCGGAGAAGTCCAAGACCCGCCGCCACCTCATGGAGTTCTGGATGGTCGAGCCCGAGGTCGCCTGGATGCGCTTCCCGGAGCTGCTGGACCTCGCCGAGGAGTTCGTCTCCTCGCTCGTGGCGCGCGTGTTGGACCGCTGCAAGAACGAGCTGGAGTGGCTGGAACGGGACGTCTCGAAGCTCGAGCCGGCGGCGAGTCGCCCGTACCCCCGCATCGACTACGGCGATGCCATCGCCAGGCTGCAGGCCAAGGGCTTCGGCACGAAGTTCGGGGACGACTTCGGCGGCGACGAGGAGACCGCGCTCTCCGACGAGTCCGGCAAGCCGACCATGATCACCCGCTACCCGGCGGCCATCAAGGCGTTCTACATGGAGCCGGACGCTGCCGACCCGACGCGGGCGCTGGCGGTCGACATGATCGCCCCCGAGGGGTACGGCGAGATCATCGGCGGCTCCGAGCGCATCGGTTCGTACGAGCTGCTCGAACAGCGCATCCGCGAGCACAACCTGCCGCGCCAGGCGTTCGAGTGGTACCTCGACGTGCGGCGCTACGGCGGCTTCCCGCACTCGGGCTTCGGCATGGGGATCGAGCGCGTCGTGAGCTGGTTGTGCGGGCTCGGACACCTGCGCGAGGCCATCCCGTACCCCCGCCTGCTCAACCGGCTCTACCCGTAGCGCGACGAACCAGCGCCGGTGGGGACGTCCGGCCTCGCCGTCCCGACCGGGACGCACCGGGCCGGGTGCTAGAATCCGCCGCCGTGACGAGGCAGGGGACGGGTTCTCCAGTCAGGGTCGGGATGATTTCCCTCGGGTGCGCCAAGAACCTGGTGGACGGGGAAATCATGCTCGGCCACCTGGCGGAGTGCGGGGCCGAGATCACGCCCGAGCTGGACGCCGCCGAGGTGGTCGTGGTCAACACCTGCGGTTTCGTCGAGGACGCCAAGCGCGAGTCGATCGAGGCCATCCTCGAGGCAGCGGCGCGCAAGGGCGAGGGAGGGCTGCGGCGGCTCGTGGTCGCCGGGTGCATGGCGCAGAGCTTCGCCGCCGAGCTGCGCGCCGAGATCCCGGAAATCGACGCCTTCATCGGCCTCGACGAGCTGCAGCGCGTGCCCGAGGCCGTGCTCGGTGCGGGCGGCGACCGCCTTCCTGAACAGATCGGCGCCCGCGCCCTCTACGACCACACCGTGCCGAGACTCCTGTCGACCGGCGGCGTGTTCGCCTACCTCAAGATCGCCGAGGGGTGCGACAACCCGTGCAGCTTCTGCTCGATCCCCCGCATGCGGGGGGCGTTCCGCTCGCGCCCGCTGGCCTCGCTGGTGGCGGAGGCGAGGCGCCTCGAGACCGCCGGGGTGCGCGAGCTCGTGCTCGTGGCCCAGGACACGACGCGCTACGGGGAGGACCTCGGCATGGGGCGGAGCGGGCTCGAGAGGCTGCTCGAGGCGCTGCTGGCCGCCACCACGGTGCCGTGGCTGCGGTTCATGTACGCGTACCCCGCGACGCTCGCCCCCGGGGTGTTCCGGCTCATGGCGCGCGAGCCGCGCCTGGTGCCGTACCTCGACCTGCCGTTGCAGCACGCGTCGCGCCGGGTGCTGCGGGCGATGCGGCGGGCGGGCAGCCGCGAGCGCTACGCGGACCAGATCGCGGCGGCGCGGGCGGCGGTCGAGGGCCTCGCGGTGCGTACGACGCTCATCGTCGGCTTCCCGGGCGAAGGGGAGGCGGAGTTCGCCGAACTCGAGGCGTTCGTGGAGGAAATGCGCTTCGACGCCCTCGGGGTGTTCGCCTACTCGTGGCAGGAAGAAAACCCCGGCGCCGCCCTTGGCCCGGGGGCGCCGCGGCGGGTCAAGCTGCAGCGGCTGCGCGCGCTCATGCGCCGGCAGGAGCGCATCGCGCGGGAGATCCACCGCGAGCTGCGCGGCCGCGAGGTGGTGGCGCTGGTGGAGGGGGCGGCGCCGGAATCGGAGCTGCTCCTGCAAGGGCGGTTGGCGCGGCAGGCGCCGGAGGTGGACGGGCGGGTGGTGTTCACCGCGGGCCAGGCCCGCCCGGGCGACCTGGTGCGCGCCCGCATCCGGCGGACCTCGGCCCACGACCTCGTGGCGGAGATCCTCGAGGTGCTCGACCCGGCTCCCCCGCGAGCGGCGCTGCTGCCCTCGGTCGCCCCCCGTCGAGGGGCGCGGAGCTAGATGGAGTACCTCCGCGACGCCGCATCCGGTCACGACCTGCCGCAGGGCGGCGTCGTGTGCATCGGCAACTTCGACGGCGTGCACCGTGGCCACCAGGAGATCCTGCGCGGGGCGGCGGCCCGCGCCAGGGAACTCGGATCGCCGTCCGTCGTGCTCACCTTCGACCCCCATCCCGAGAAGGTGCTGCGTCCCGATTCGCAAATCCGGCTCCTCTCGACGCGGGCGCAGCGTGCCCAGCTCGTCGAGCGGCTGGGGATCGACGCCCTCGTCGAGCTGACCTTCGACCGGCGCCTCGCCGCCACGCCGGCCGTCACCTTCGCGGTCGAGATCCTCCACCGCCGGCTCCGGCCACGTGAGGTGTGGCTCGGGCACGACTTCCGCTTCGGCGAGGGGCGGGCGGGCGACGCCGATCTGCTGTCGGTGCTCGGGCTCGATCTGGGGTTCGGGGTGGTGCCGGTGCCGGCGGTGATGGACGGGGCAGAGCCGGTGTCCTCGACGCGCGTACGGCGCGAGGTGGCGCGCGGCCACGTTGCGGAGGCCTGGAAGCTGCTGGGGCGCCCGTTTTTCGTCGACGGGCGGGTGGCGGTGGGCCGGCGCATGGGGCGTACGCTCGGGTTCCCGACCATCAACATCGAGGTCGAGAACGAGCTGATGCCGGCTCACGGCGTGTACGTCACGGGGGTGCACATCCCGTCGTTCGGGCCGGTGTTCGGGTCGGTGACCAACATCGGTGTGCGGCCCACCGTGTACGAGCGCTCCAACGTCGTGATCGAGTGCCACGTGCTCGACTTCACCTCCGACGTGTACCGCGAGGAGGTGCGGCTGTTCTTCTACAAGCGGCTGCGGGACGAGCGGGTGTTCGCCTCGTCGATGGAACTGGTGGCGCAGATCCGCCGGGACGTGGAGGCGGCGAGGCTGTACTTCCTGCAGCACGGGCTCGCCGAGGCCGAGGTGGTGCGGCGATGACGGCGGGAGCCTGGCTGGCTGTCGCCACTGTGCCGCTCGCCGCCGCGGCGGGCTACCTGCTGTGGTGGGTGGATCGCTACGCGTGGGAGCCGGCGCCTCGCTTCGCGCTCACCTTCGCGCTTTCCGCCGCCGGCGGGTTGCCGTTGCTGCTGGCGACGCCCGCCGCCTGGTGGCGGGGGCTGCTCGCCGGCGCCCAGGCTTTGCCCCCGGCGTGGGACGCGGTGGGGCGCGGCGCCGTGCTGCGGCTGGCAGTGCTGGCGGCCGTGCTGGTGCTGTTCGCCGGCCGCAGCCATCTCGACTGCCCGCTCGACGGGCTTATCTTCGGGCTCGCCGCCGGCGGCGGCCTGGCCACGAGCTCGCTCGTCGCCGCGTCCTGGGAGGCGGCGGGCGCGGCGTTTCCGGCGTGGCTCGGGCTGGCCTCGTCGCTGTCCGCCGGCTCCGCCGTCGGGCTCGGGCTCGGGTGGGCCCGGCTACGTCCCGCCGGGTGGCGCCGGCTCGGACCGTGCGCGGCGGGGCTCGTGGCCGGCGGGGCGGCGTTGCTGCTCCCGCCCGCTTTCGCCGCTGCCCTCGAGCTGACGCGCCTCCGCCTCGCCGGGTGGACGTGGGGTGTTGCCGTGACCACGGCCGTGGTCTTGCCGGTCCTGGTTGTTGCCGGCCTGGCGTGGTACCTGTTGCGCCTCCAGAGGCGCCGGCTCGAGCGGAGCCTCGAGGAGGAGGCCGGCTTCGGGGTCGTGCCCGCCTGGCTGCCGGCGCGGGCGGCACGACTGTGGGGGCGCGCCGAGGCGAGCTGGTGGCCGCGCCGCGACGAGCGGCGAGCGCTCAACCGGCTGCTGTGCGAGCTGGCGATCAAGAAGGAGCGCGTCGCCGCGCTCGGGCCCGAGGCGAGCCGGGTGTACGGGCTCGAGGTGGGGCGCATCCGCCACCGCCTGCGTTCGCTGCTCGACCCCGCATGGCAGGCCGAGCCGCCGGCGCCCGAGCAGGAGTGAGGGCGGGGAACCGGTTGCTGGTTTTCCGTTCTCGGTTTTTCGCCCTGACCGCCGCCCGTTGCGGCCCCACGCCGCCTCCCCCGCACACACCCGTGGCCCGCGCCAGGATGGGTCGTGGAACTGCGAGCCGTCACCAGCAAGCTGCGAACTGACAACTACCTTCTCGACTGCAACCGACGGCTTTCGACCGACAAGCGTCTTCGACCGGCGTGATACGATCCGCGGAAGCCCGGGGAGCATCCTCACCGGGCAGGAGGCGGTCATGAACACGCGAGGCGTCCACGTTTTCACTTCCGAGTCGGTGACCGAGGGGCATCCCGACAAAGTATGCGACCAGCTCTCGGACGCGGTGCTCGACGAGGTGCTGCGCCACGACTTCGAGCATGGGCAGGCCGGCAGGGGCCGGGTGGCGTGCGAGAGCTTCATCACGGTGGGGCTCGTGATCGTCGGCGGAGAGATCACCACCGACGCGTGGGTGGACGTGCAAGAACTGGTGCGAAACGTGGTGCGGGGTATCGGCTACACCGACGCCAAGTACGGGTTCAACGCCGCCACCTGCGGGATTCTCAACGCCATCGGCCGCCAGTCGCCCGACATCGCGCAGGGCGTCGAGAGCGGCGGAGCCGGTGACCAGGGGCTGATGGTCGGCTACGCGTGCGACCAGACCGAAGAACTCATGCCGATGCCGATCGTGCTGGCGCACCGGCTGACGCGGCGGCTGGCCGAGGTGCGGCGGAGCGGCCTGTTGCCGTACCTCGGGCCGGACGGCAAGTCGCAGGTCACGGTCGAGTACCGCGACGGCGTGCCGGCGCGGATCGACACCGTGGTGATCTCCTCGCAGCACACCGAGGAGATTCTCGACGCGACCGGCCGCCAGATCACCGAGGCGGCCCGCGAGGAGATCATCGAAAAGGTCGGCCGGGCGGTGCTGCCGGCCGGGCTCATCGACAAGCGGACGCGCTTTCTCGTCAACCCGACCGGCAAGTTCGTGGTGGGTGGGCCGCAGTCCGACACCGGCATGACCGGCCGCAAGATCATCGTCGACACCTACGGCGGCTGGGCGCCGCACGGCGGCGGCGCGTTCTCGGGCAAGGACCCGACGAAGGTGGACCGCTCGGCCACCTACATGGCCCGCCACGTGGCCAAGAACCTCGTCGCGGCCGGTCTGGCCCGCGAGGCGCTGGTGCAGCTCGCGTACGCCATCGGCGTCCCCGACCCGGTCTCGGTCATGGTCGACACCTTCGGCACCGGCGTCGTGCCCGACGAGCGGCTGACCGAAGTCGTGCGCGAGGTGTTCCCCCTGACGCCGCGCGGCATCATCAACGACCTCGACCTGCTGCGCCCGATCTATCAGGCGACGGCGAGCTACGGCCACTTCGGCCGCAGCGGGCCCGAGTTCACCTGGGAGCGGACGCACCGCGTTGCCGACCTGCGGACCGCCGCGGGGGTCTGAGCCGGAAAACTCAGTCGGTTCGTGCTGCAAGGGGGGATCGCGCGCGCCGGCTCCCCGCGCAACCCCGTGCTGCAGGGGGCATCGGGTAGACTCGGCGGGTGAGCTCCGCGGGCCGCATCGCCATCGTTGCCGCCGGCGTCGTGGCGCTGGCGCTCGTGGCGCCCGTGATCGCCCGCCTCGGAAGGCCGGGCGGCGCCGGCGCCGAGGAACAGGCGCGGCAGGCGCTGGCGAGGCTGGGCTTCGAGCCGGCAGGGACTGCGGCGGGCAGGCCGGAAGGTGAGCACGAGCTGGCCTGGGCGCTGGAGCGCGCGCGGGCCGGGGCGGCGGGCCGCCGGCTGGCCGCCGGCGAAGGCGGCGCGTTGCGATGGCGGGTGGTGTTTCAGGGCGGAGGCGAGGTCGGGCTCACCGAGAGCGGGCTGCTGTGGTCGCTGCGCCGGCCGCTTCCCACCGATCCAGGCCCTGCGCTGTACCGGCCGCGCGCCGGCGCCCGCCTCGAGCAGACGCTGGCCGGGGTGGTACCGGACCCCGAAGCCTGGCGTCTCGACGAGGTGCAGACCTGGGACGAGGATGGCATCACCTGGTACCGCGGCCGTTTCCTGGGCGGCCCGGGCGGCTTGCCGCGGGGGTGGCGCCGCGAGGCCGAGGTGGAGATCGCCGGCTCGACGCTCGTCGGTTTCGCGCGCCGCGTCCAGCCGCTCGGCATCGACGTCGGGGTGGTGCAGGGGCGGGTGCGGGAACTCGAGCTGTTGCGCGCCCCGGCGCTCGTGGGGCTCGGTGTGGTGGTGCTCGCGATGCTGGCGACCGGGGTCACCTCGGTGGTCCGGCACCGGCCTGTGGCGTGGGTTCCCGGCGCGGCGGCCGCCGCGGCCATCGGCGTCGCCGGCGCGGCGGCGGGCGGTCCGGTGTCGAGCTGGGGCGCGCAGGCGCTCGCAGTCGGGGCGTTGCTGGCGCTGCTGCCGGCCGAGCTGCGAGGCACCCGCGCCGGCTGGGGTTGGGGGGCGTGGGCGGGGTTGGGTGCGGTCGGCGTGGCGTTGGGCGGCCGGGTGCTGGTGGCGGGGATGGGTGGGTTCGTGCCGGTCTCGCCGCACCTGCCGGCGGAGATCGCGCCGTGGAGTCTGGCGGGTGCGGCGTGGCTTTCGGCGCTCATCGAGGAGCCGTTGCTGCGCGGCGCCGTTCCCGCCCTGGCGCGGCCGCTGCTTGGCTGGTGGGGCGCAGCGCTGCTCGGCGTTCCAGTGGGGGCGCTCCTGCACCCCTTGCCGGCCGTCCCGCTGCCTGCCGCGGTGGGCCTCGAGGCCGCGGTCCAGCTCGTGCTGGTCGCCGTGGCCTGGAGGGGCGGGGTGGCGGGAGCGGTGGCGGCGCGAGGCGTGCTCGAGTCGGTGCTGCGGCGTCCCGGTTTTCCGGCCGGCTGGCCCTGGGACCTCGCGGCGCTCGCCGGCCTTGCCGTGGGGGTGGCATGTCTGGCCGCAAGGCGCAGGCACTGAGCGCGCTGCGGCGCCTCGGGCCGGTGGCCGTGGCGGCGGCGGCCGTCGTGGCCGTTCGCCAGCCGCATCCGGCGTGCGAGCTGACGTGGCCGGCGTCCAGCGCCGCGGTGCAGGCGGCGGCCCGCGCCGCGTCGCCCTGGCTGGATCCCGGGCCGCTGCGGGGGTGGTCGCGCGCTGGCTCCGGCTGGTTGCTGCGCTTCCAACCCGACCACGGCGCCTGGCTGCTGGAGGTCTGGGTCGGAGACGGCGGCGCGGCGCCGGCCTGGCGGCTCAGGGTGGCCGACTGGCTGCCCGGGGCTCGCCTGGGTCCGGAGGCGGCGCGCAGCTGGCTCGGCGACACGGAGGCCGTCGCGCGCGAGCTGCTGGGGCGGCGGGACTGGTCAGGTGGAGGGCGGACGCTCGCCGGCGGGCTGCCGGCCGGCGGAGAGCTGCCTCGCTCGGAGCCCGCGCGCTCCGGCGAGCTGGCCGCGGTGCTGGCGGGGCTGCTGCTCGCCGGCGCGGTCGCCCGTCGGCTCGCGCCGGAGGGGCGCGATCCTGCCTGGCCGTGGCTCGTGGGCGTGGCGGCGATCGGGATGGTGGGGCTCGGTCCGTCGTTGGCGCCGCTGGGAGCGCGACTGCTCGCTGCCGAGATCCGGCCCGCGGTCGCCGCCCTCGCGTGGTGGGCCGGCCTGGCGATGCTGATGGGCGGGGTGCTGTTCGCCGCACTGACGTGCCCGACGGCGCGCGGCCTGCGCCAGCCGTGGCTGCTGCCCTGGGCGTTTGTGCTCGGCCTGGCGGCGGCCTCGCTGTGGCCGGCGGCGTGGGTCGCCGAGCTCGCCTCGCTGCGTGCCGCGGTGCCGGCGCTCGCGGCCCTCGCCGTGCTGGCGGGGTGGCTGGCGGGGCTCGCCGGCGACGGGCTCGCGGCGCTCGCCGCGACGCTGGGGCCGGCGCGCGGTCTCCTGCTGGCAGCGGCGGCGCTCGCGGCGGTGCTCGCGGGCGGCCCGTACGCGGGACCGCTGCTGGCCGCGGTGGCGGCGGCGGCCGGGGGGCGGGAAGGCGGGGCGTGGCTGGGTCTCGCGGCGGTTGCCGGGCTGCTCGCGGGTTCGCTGGCCGCGGTCTGCCTGTGGCCCGCGGCACAGTGGGCGGCGTGGGCGGGGCTGGCCGGCGGGCTGGGGGCGACCGTCCTCGCGGCGGGCGCGGTCGCGGCGGCGCGAGTACAATCCGGCCGGTGAAGCTGGCCTGGTTCCTCGCCGTGCGCCTGCTGCGCAAGAAAGGGACGGCGCTGCTGCGCACGTCGGCGCTGGCGGCGTTGCTGGCGGTGGGGCTGGGCGCCGCGGCGCTCGTCGTCGTGCTCGCCGTCATGTCCGGCTACTCGCGGGCGCTGCAGGACGGCATCCTCTCGGCGGTGGGGCACATCGCGGTGCTGGTGCCGGGAGCCGACGCCGCAGCCCCGCTCGCCGCCGAGATCCGGCGCCATCCGGAGGTGGCCGCCACCGGCGAGGTCGTGCTGCTGCCGGGGCTCGTGTTCGTCCCTGGAGAGGGGGGCGGCGAGATGGTCACCGTGCGGGCGTCGGCCGTTGCGCCGCCGTTCGTGCGGCTGCCCGAGGCGGACCCCGAAGGTCCTCTCGGGGTCGCGGTCGGGGCCGGCACGGCGCGCCGCCTGGCTGTCTCCGTCGGCTCGGCACTGGCGCTGCAGGTCTTCACCGGGGGGACGCCGAGGTTGGTGGCGGTGCGGGTGACGCACGTCTTCCAGACCGGTTTCGTCGACCTCGACGAGCACTGGGTCGTGGCCCAGCTGGACGGGCTGCGCCGCCGCGTGCTCGCGTTGCCGACGCCGGGGCTCGAGGTCTGGCTCACCGACCCGGAGCGCGCCTCGGAAGTCGCGGCGGAGCTCGAGCGCAGCTTGCCGGCCAGCGCGATCCTCACGGCCTGGCAGGATCTCCCGTCCAACCGCGACGTCTTCGCCGCGCTGCGCTGGCAGAAGATCTCGCTCGCCGTCGTGCTCTCCCTCGTGCTGGGAGTCGGCGCCTTCGAGGTGGCCTCGGCGGTGGTCGTGCTGCTGACCGAAAAGCGACGCACGGTCGCGCTGCTCCTCGCGATGGGAAGCCCCAACCGCCTGGTCGCCCTGACACTGCTGGCGGCGGGCGGCGCCCTGGGGTGCCTCGGCGTGCTCGCCGGCACCGGAGCGGGGCTCGGTATCGTGGGTTTCTTGCGTGCCCTCGGGATCCCGAGCTTCCCTCCCGACATCGCCAGCGTCTACATGGTCGATCGGATCCCGCTGCGCGTGCTGCTGGGCGACGTGCTCGCGGTCGTGGGTCTGGGGGCGGTCGAAGTCGTACTCGCGTCGTTGGTGCCGGTGCGCCGGGTCGTCCGCTTGCAGCCGGCCGAGGTCTTGCGGTGGATTTAGACGAGACCTTCTGGGAGCTGCAGTGGCACTCGGGGTGCGGGCGCGGCGTGCGGCGCCTGGTGGTGACGCGGCGCGGGCTGCGCCGCCTCGCCTGGGGGACCGGCGTGCTGGCGCTCGTGGTGCTGCTCATCGTGGCCGCGACGCCGTTCGGCCTGAAAGGGTTCTTCGGTTCGTTCACGGTCGAGGCCGCAAAGCGCGAGAACCGGGCCCGCAAGCAGCAGGTGCAGGAGCTGCAGGCGCAGCTCGCGGAGCTCGCGGAGCAAGTCGCGGCCACGCTCGATCGCACGCGGCGCGTGGCGTGGGCCGTGGGCGCTGCGGAGACGCTGTGGCGCCCCGGGGCACCGCCGGTGCCGCAGGGCGATGAGGCGATCACCGCCTGGTTGCTGCAGGTCGCGGACCGGCTCGATGGCCTGGCGGCGGCGCTCCAGCCCGCGGCGCTGCAACCGCCGGCCGCCCTGCTGGCGCTGCCGTTGCAGCGCCCGCTCGGCCGCGCGCGCGGCGTCCCGGTGAGTCTGTTCGGGTGGCAGCCCTCGCCGTTCACGGGCAAGCCGGTGCCGAGCCGGGGCGTCACGTGGGCGTGCGAGAAAGGGGAGCCGGTGCTGGCGCCCGGCGGCGGGACCGTCGCCTACGCGGGCACTCCCCAGGGGCGCAACGTCGCCGAATGGATGCGGCTCGGCACCGTGGTGGTGCTCGACCACGGCGGCGGGGTGGTGTCCGTGCTCGGGCACCTCCAGCAGGCAGCCGTGCGGCGGGGCCAGGTCGTGAGTCGGGGCCAGCGCCTCGGGAGCGCCGGAGTGAGCGCGTGGACCAAGGTCCCGGCGGTGTACCTCGAGATCCGCTGGCCGCTGGCCGGGACGAGCACCCCTGTGGACCCCGGCCTGCTCATCCCCGATCTTCCGGTGGCCGATCTCGACGCGCTCCTCGCCGACCCCAGCTCTGGCCTCCCGGCCGAGTTTCCCGCTCTCGAACCCTTCCTCGGCCGCCGTAGCCGGTGACCCCGGGCCACTCCCCGCCCGCCCGGTCGAAGGTCTTCCCCCACGCCCCTCACACCGCAAGGCCCCCCACGCCCCCTCCTCTGCCCGGCCCCCTGTCGCGGGCGGGGGTGGTCAGGGGCGGGTGGTGGCGGGCGTGACCGGGGTTTCCTGCTCGGCGGCGGCGATGCCGAGACCGCAGAGGATGGCGAGGGTGGCGGCGTTGGCCGGCATCGTGAGGCCGAAGTCGAACAGCGAGTGGATCGCCACCGCCGCGAGGACGCCGAGGGCGGCCACGGCCGCGCAGCGGTCCTCGGTGCGCTGCCCGTCGCGCAGCGCCCGGAGCAGCCCCTTCACGACCCAGTACAGGACGGCGAGCATGAGCGCCGCGCCAGCCAGCCCGGTCGTGGCGAGGAGCTCGAGATAGTCGTTGTGGGCGTGCCACCAGGTACCCGGGCTCGTCGAGAGCTGGACGGCGGGGAACGCCTCGCGGAACGTCGCCAGCCCGGAACCCAGGAGCGGGAAGCGCTCCCAGATCGCGACAGTCCGACTGTAGACCTCGAGCCGGACGTTCCACGTCAGCTCGTACGCCGAGGTGGCGAGCCACCGCCCGAGCCCTTCCTGTACGCCGATGAAGGCGACCGCGAGCAGCCCCATGGCCGCCGCGAGCAACCCCGACACCCCAGGCTTCCAGTGCCGTGCCGAGGCGGCGATGAGCACCCCCTGGAGGACGGCCGCGAAGATCCCGGCGACCAGCCCGGCGCGCGAGCCGGAAAAGGCGAGCGCCACGAAAAGCAACAGCCACACCAGGACGGGCGGCCCGGCGACGAGCACCTTGAACTCCAGGGGTTCCCGCTTGACCCGGCGGAGGCACCACCAGCCGGCGACCAGCACGACCGGCAAGACGATCTCGAGGTACAGCGCGAAATGGTCGGGGTTGACGAAGGTCCCTCGCAGGCGGCCGGAGGTGCCTGCCACCTCGCGCCCCCACAGGCGGCCGTCGCCCATCCACGAGCGAGCGCCGACCACGATCTGGAACAGCGCCGCTGCGACGAGGGAGCCGCCCACGATCCGCCGGCCCCACCGGCGCCGCCCGGCGACACCGGCGGCAAGGCCGCAGGCTGCGACCGCGCCCCAGGTGAGGGCGAACCCCCGGCTTTGCTCGGGCGCCAGCGAGAGCGCCACCGCGGCATCGTCGCTCGCGGCACGGGTCTGGGCCGCGTGGTGCGGGCTGAGCAGGCCGGCGAGCCCGGCAGGCAGAGGCAGCGACTGCAGCAGCCCGAGCCCGGCGATGCCGGCGAGCGCGGCGGCGGCGAGACCGACCTCGCGCGGCCACCGCGACCGCGCCAGCAACGCGACGGCAAGCAGCACCGCCGCGGCGATGCGCAACACGGCGTGAGCCCACAGGTGCACGCTGCCGAACGGCGCCGGCAGCCAGATCGCGAGCGCGGCGAGCAGACCGGCCAGCAGGTGTAGAATCCAGCGACGCGTCGTCGTCGATGGAGGCATGCGTGAGGGATTGTATGCGGATCGTCGTGGCCACGGTAGCCCTCGCGCTGGCGCTCGCCGTCCCGGCGCAGGCGCAGTTCACCCAGTACTTCGCGCCGGGAAGCCTGGGCGAAACCGAGGATCCGCTGCGCCGGCAGATCGAGCAGGCGATGGAGCGGGCCCGCTGGCGGCTGGGACCGATCCGTCTCGAGCCGTGGGTCGGCATCCGCAACATCGGGTACATCGACAACGTCTACGGCACCGCAACGAACCAGACCTCGGACTTCACGGTGAGCGCCGGCGCCGGCTTGCGGGCGTACCTGCCGGTCGGGAGCAAGACCGTGCTGTTCGCCCGCGCCCTGCCGGAGTACTCGTGGTGGAAGGACCTCGACAACCGGCGCGGCTGGACCGGCCGCTACACCGCAGGCGCCTACGTCTTCTTCAACCGGCTGACGCTCGAGGGGTACGCCAACCGCACCGAGCAGCAAAGCTACATCAACGCCGAGCTCGAGACCCCGATCACCAACCGGCTCGACACCGCGCTCGTGTCGATGGAGCTGCGCCTGCTGCGGCGCCTGTCGATCGTCGCCTCGGGGTCGCGGAGCGAGTTTCGCATCGACACCGGCGCGCTCGAGGCCGGACTGGCACGCTGGTACGAGGCGCTGGAGCGTGACGAGGACGTGCTGCGCGTCGGCCTCCGATACGCCTTCAGCGAGAGGCTGGCGATCACGGTCGGCGGGCAGCGCTCGGAAGCCGAGTTCACGCAGCCGATCTTCGACCGTTCCAACGTCGGGGACGGCCTCTACTCCACGATCAGCTTCACTGGTCAGCGCATTTCGCTGTCGGTCAACGGCACTCGCTACACGGTCGAGCCGAAGCGGGGCTCGCAGTTCACGACGTTCGAGAGCACCGCCGGGCAGGCCTCGCTCGGCTACAGGCTCACCGAGCGGATCGGCTGGCAGGTCTTCGCCGGCCGCTCGCTCGTCTACTCGATCACCGGCGTGGCCGGGTACTACACCGACACGCGCGTGGGGACCGGGGTGTCTTTGACCCTCGGACGGCGCCTGAGTACACGGGTCCACTACGAGGAGGGCACGTTCGAGTACCCCGGCGGCGAGCTGTCGAGCTTCGACCGGGACTACCGGGGCTGGGGCGCCAGCCTCTCGACCCGCGTCTTCCGCACCGCCTCGCTCGGCGTGTCGTGGACGCGCAGCGAGTACACGAGGAGCTCGGGCACGACCCGCGTCGACCGGGTCCAGACCACGGTGAGCTTCGCCGGCGGCGGGCTGGGCTGGTGGTAGAATCCCGCCCGTGCCCGGGAGCAGGGGGGAGCGGCGGGAAGGAAATAGCATGAGGCGTATGCGACTCGTCACCGTGATGTTGTGCGCGTGCCTCGCGGCACCGGCGCTTGCCCAGGAAGGCGGCAGCCCGGTGACGGCTGGGTACCGCGTGGGCCCCAAGGACCTGCTCGAGATCAAGGTTTTCGAGGTGCCGGAGCTCAACGTCGAGCGCCGGGTCGACGCCGACGGCACGGTCGACCTGCCACTGGTCGGCAAGGTCGAGGTGGAGGGGCTGACCAGCACCGAGGCGGCCGAGCGGCTCAAGGCCCACCTCGAGGCCACCTACGTCCAGAGAGCGTCCGTGACCGTGCAGGTGCGCGAGTACCGCTCCAAGCCGATCACCGTGCTCGGGGCGGTGCGGCAGCCCGGCCCGCTCGCCTACACCGGCAACTGGACGCTGCTCGACGCCCTGGCCGCGGCCGGCGGGGTGCAGGACGGCACCGTGGGCGACAAGATCTACGTCCTGCGGCGGGCGCAGAACGGCCTCACCGACCAGATCTTCGTCAACGTCGAGGATCTCATCCTGCGCGCCGACCCGGACGCCAACCTCCCGATCTACGCCAACGACCTCATCAACGTGCCTTCGCGCACCAACGTAACGATTTACTGTCTCGGGGAGTTCCGCAGCCCCGGCGCGATCTCGTTCACGAGCACCGACCGCATCACGGTGATGACCGCGCTCGCACGCGCCGGCGGACTGACGGACCGCGCGGCGGGGACGCTCACGATCAAGCGGCGCGACCGCTCCGGCAAGGACATCGAGATCAAGGTCAACGCCAGGCGCGTGCTGGCCGGCAAGGAGCCCGACATCGAGCTGCTGGCGGGCGACGTACTGATGGTGAAGGAGTCGTTCTTTTGATGGCCACCAACCCGCGCCAGCCTGTCTACGACGAGCTGCCGGCCGCCCAGGAACCGGAAAGCGAGTTCCACATCTCGCAGTGGATCGAGGTCATCCGCCGGCGCCGGCGGGTGCTGTACGCCACGACCGGGATCGTACTCACCGGGGCGATCGTCGCCTTCCTCATCACCCCCAAGCAGTACCGGGCGGCCACCGTCCTGCAGATCGAGCGGCGCTTGCAGACGAGCTCGACGACCCAGACCAACCAGATCTTCTCGTGGGAGGACTGGGCCGACGCCCAGTCGTTCTATCCGACGCAGTACCGCCTGCTGCAGAGCCGGGGCCTGGCCGAGCGGGTGGTGCGCAACATGCGGCTGTGGGAAGACCCGTACTTCAACCCCTCGCGAGCCGGCCTGACCTCGCAGGCCGGCGCCTCCTCCTCGGCCGACGAGAACCTCGTCGCGTACATCGCCGCTGCTGTGCAGGCGGGGCTGCAGGTCAACCCCATCCGCAACACCCGGCTGGCCGAGCTGGCGTTCGTGGCCCGCTCGCCCGAGGTGGCGGCGCGCATGGCCAACGCCTACGCCGAGGCGTTCATCGACTGGGGCGTCGAGAACCGCTACAAGACCACGGGACGCGCCTCGAGCTTCCTGTCGAGCCAGATCGAAGCGCTCAAGCAGGAGATCCAGGACAAGGACGCACAGCTCCAGGCGTTCTCGCGCCGGACCGACATCGTGGCGCTCGACCCGGGATCCAACGTCGCGTTGCAGCGGCTGCAGGCGCTCAACTCGGACCTGATGAGCGCGATGTCGCAGCGCATCCAGGCCGAGTCGCGCTTTCGCGAGCTGACCGAGTCGCCGCCCGAGGCCATCGCCGGGAGGCTGTCGGGGGGGCTCGTGGACCAGATGCGAGGCGATCTGGCCAGGCTCGAGCGTGACTACGCCAACAAGCTCACGACCTTCAAGCCGGAGTGGCCGGCGATGAAGGAACTCAAGGCGCAAATCGACAAGAGCCGCCTCAATCTCGAGGCCGTCATCCAGGAAACGATGGAAAAGGCCCGGGAGTCGGCGCGGGCCGACTACCAGACCGCTCAGCGGCGGGAGCAGTCGCTGCAGGCCGAGCTGGCGCGGCAGAAGTCCGAGGCGATGAAGGTCAATGCCGAGGCCGTGGAGTACAACAACCTGCTCGTCGAGGTGTCGACCCGGCGGCAGCTTCTCAACGAGCTCGTGCGGCGGCAGTCGGAGACCGAGGTGGCGTCCCGGCTGCAGGGGATCCGCGACTCGAACGTGACGGTGGTGGACCGCGCGTTGCCACCCGGCGGCCCGTACCGCCCCTCGCTGCAGCGCAACCTGTCGATTGGCCTCGTGCTCGGGCTGGGCCTCGGGCTGGGCCTCGTGTTCCTGCTCGAGTACCTCGACCGCTCGATCAAGGCGCCGGAGGACGTCGAGCGCGTGTTCGCGCTGCCGACGCTGGCGGTGATCCCGGACATCAACGAGGGGCGGGACGGCTACGGCACGTACCGCTACAGCCGGCGCCACGGGTACGGGTACGGCTACGGGTACGGCTACGGCCAAGGCGGACGCAGCCGGCAGGCGAGCGCGAAGGCGCCGAAGAAGGGCGAGCCGCCGCTCGAGAAGATCGAACTCATCCCCCACGCCAAACCCCGCCTGCCCGTGTCCGAGGCGTATCGGGCGCTCCGGACGGCGCTGCTGATGTCCTCGGCCGAGCAGCTCCGCACGATCCTCGTCACCTCGGCCTCACCGGGCGAGGGCAAGACCGCGACCGCGACCAACCTGGCCGTGGTGCTGGCCCAGCTCGGCAACGACGTGTTGCTCGTCGACGCCGATCTGCGCAAACCACGCGTGCACGAGGTCTTCAACCTCTCGAACCGGATCGGGATGGTCAACGCGCTGGCTCGCAAGGTGGAGTTTGACAAGGTCTACATCCCGACCCACATCCCGCACCTGTTCGTGACGCCCTCGGGCACGATCCCGCCCAACCCGGCCGAACTGCTGGCCTCCGACCGCATGCGGGACATGCTGGAGGCGTCGCGCCAGCGGTTCGAGTACATCGTCATCGATTCGCCGCCCGCCCTGCCGGTGACCGACCCCTCGATCCTGGGCGCGATCTCGGACGGCGTGCTGCTGTGCGCCGGCGCCGGCAGCCTCCTGCGCGAGGACGCCCGGGCGTGCCGCGACCGGCTGTTGATGTCGGGGAGCCGGTTGCTCGGCGTGGTGCTCAACCGTTTCCGCCTCAGCCGCGCGCGGTACAGCAAGAAGTACTACGCCGCCTACCAGTTCGAGCCGTACGGCGGGGCAGGGCCCCAGCCCGAGGGCGCGGCCGCGGCGCGCGGCCAGGCGGGATGATCGACATTCACGTCCACGTGCTGCCGGGGCTCGACGACGGCCCGGAAAACCTCGGCGAAGCCGCCGAGATGTGCCGGATGGCCGCGGCCGACGGCGTCACGACCGTGGTCGCGACCCCGCATCAGGTCCACGAGGAGTGGGAGAATACCGACGCGGCGCTGATCCGGCGCTTGTGCGAGGAGGTCGAGGCTGCGGCGGGACGCGTCGTGCAGGTGTTGCCGGGGGCCGAAATCCGCGCCGGCGCCGAGATCCCGGCCGGCCTCGACGACCCGGCGAGCAGCGGGCTGCTGAGCCTCGCCGGGTCGCGCTACGTGCTGGTGGAGCCGAGCCCCTACCCGTTCGCTCCGAGCCTCGCCGAACTCGTGTACGAGCTGCGTGTCGCCGGCTGGCGGCCGATCCTGGCGCACCCCGAGCGCTACGGATACCTCGCCGAGAACCCCGAGCGGATGAGGTCGCTCGTCGGCAGGGGCGCGTTGCTGCAGGTCTCGGCCGGGAGCGTGACGGGGGCCAACGGCAAGCGCGCCCACGAAGCGGTCCGCTTCCTCATGGACAACCGCCTCGCCCACGTCCTCGCCAGCGACGGCCACGATCTCGCCGGACGCCCGCCCCGGCTCGGAGAGGCGCGCGCACTGCTGGCCGCTCGCTGGGGCGAGGCGCTGGCCGTGGCCCTGACCGAGGTCAACCCGAAAGCCGTGATCGAGGACCGGCCGCTCGAGTGGGAGGAACCCTGATGCCATCCCCTGATTGTTCCCTCGCCTCCGAAGTCGCACCGGCGCGCCGGCGTGGCTCGCCAGGCGCGAGGTGGATCGTCGGCGCGCTGGCGGCTGCCGGCCTGGCGTTGGCGGCCGCGCCGCTGCCGGCGGCCGACCCGTTTTACCTCGGCATGCTGCGCAGGGGCACGGATGCTTTCAACCGGCGCGACTACCCCGAGGCCGTGCGCCTGCTGCGGCTGGCGTGCTTCGGCTTTCTCGAGGAGCCCGAGCTGCTCGTCGACGGGCTGACGAGGCTCGCGCTGGCGCAGCTCGAAAGCGGCGACAAGGATGAGTTCCGCTCGACGTTCGAGCGCGTGCAGGAGGTCGAGTCGCGCTTCGGCGCCTACAGCAAGGCACAGATCGCCCCGGAGCAGAGGGCGGCGTTCGAGAGTGCGGTCGCGAGGCTCGTACCGACCGCGACGCTGCAGGCCGACCCCACTTTCTCGCGACTGGTCCCGAAACCGGAAGATGCGCTCGCGAGGCTGGCGCCCAAGGAGCGCCGCGTCGAGCTCGAGCGGCTCCTCGCCCGGGAACCCGGCACCGTCCGCTGGCCGCTCATGCTCGCCGAGCTCGAGCTGGCCGAGGGGAGGCCGGCCCAGGCGGTCAAGCACGCGGAGGCGGCGTTGCGGCTGCAGCCGGAGGATCCGGAAGCGATCCGGCTGCACGGCCTCGCCCTGGCGGGAACGCGGCGCTGGGCGATGGCGCTCGCCGAACTCGAGCGCGTGCCCGAGGCCTCCCGCGAGCCGCGGGTCGAGGTCGCGACGTTGACGTGCCTTGTCGAGCTGGACCGCTGGGAGGACGCGGCGGCGTTCGGCAACCGGCTTCCCGATGCGCTCGCCTCCCGCCCCGACGTCGCCAGGCTGGTCCGCAAGGCGCAGGACGAGCTGAGGAAAAAGGAAGCCCGGGCGGCGCGGCGAGAACCGACCCCGGCACCCACTTTCCCGCCGGAGCCCCCGCCCGCCAGCCTGGACGCCGCACCTCCTCAGGAACCCCCGAGCGGTGACGCGCTCACGAACCCCCCGGAGGCCCCGACGCCGCGCCGGCGATCGGGGAGGGCGACCCAGGCGCCTGCCCCCACCCCGGCGAGGGCCGCCCTGAGCCCCGAGGCCGCCACCATGCTCGCGCGCGCCCAGGAGCTCGTGCAGTCGAACGAGCTGTTGCGGGCGTTCGAACTCGCCCGGCAGGTGGCGGACGCCAACCCTGAGGCCGGCGAGGCCCAGCGCGTCGCCGGCGAGATGGCCTACCGGATCGCCCGGTGGGCGGACGCGGTCCGCTACTTCCGGCAAGCCGGCGGCGTGCCCGAGAACGAGCCCCAGAGGCAGTTCTACTTCGCGGTCGCGCTGTTCGAGACCGGCGAGCCGACGGCGGCGGCGCGGGAGCTGCGCCGCTGCCTGGCCGTGCTCGAGCGCACGCCGTTCGTCGACGAGTACGCGCGGAAGATTCTCGGCGGCAGGGCTCCGTCACCGTGACTGGAAGGCTGAGCGTTAGGAGCGTGATAGGGAGGGGGCTGGACAAGCCGGTCTGGACATGATAGAGATGGAGCATGAAGCCGGGAAGGCTGACAGCGGCGGATAGGGATGTGCTGGGGCAGGTGGTGGTGCGTCCGTGCGCGCGGGAGGAGTGGGCACGGTTTGTCGCCGCGATGCGGGTGCA
>Ga0209506_1000369_pt1 | contig 62845 bp, 50 predicted proteins | sample AD_JPNHG2_MetaG_FD_184409 | JGI IMG/M metagenome (GOLD analysis project Ga0209506, IMG submission 184409) | Active sludge microbial communities of municipal wastewater-treating anaerobic digesters from Japan - AD_JPNHG2_MetaG (SPAdes) (version 2) | ecosystem: Engineered > Bioreactor > Anaerobic...
CGACCACCGCGTGGCCTCTTGGGCGGATCAGGAATCTGCTGGCAGATCCAGTCGAGAACTTCGGGTGACATTTTGAGCATGCTGTCGCAACGAAGCAATCCTTATGCCCGTTTTGGGATAGCTTCTAGGCAGAAGTCCCCGGGCCATCCTGACACCCTGGAAGTAATAGATAAGCTCCGGATCGCTGTAGAAGACCCAGAATGGCCGTGGAGAGATGATCGTCTTCCACAAGAAATTCACGAGTAGAGGAACGGCAAGCAGGAAGATTCAGACTACTTTCCGATGCCCGGCTGGAGCCGCTTTCGCTTCAGGCCCGATCTCCACCTTCGCCCTCTCTCTCCCGATTTCTCATCATCATGTTTCGAGACAACCGACAAGCGTTGCTCGCCCAAGACACTGTTTTCTCGATGACGACCAGAGACGAGTATCGCAGCGAGATCTGGAGGACAGCCACACTTCACGCCTCGCCTTCCGTAACCGCGCGGTAGCGCCGTGCGAGGCTCACGAACTGCTTCTGCTTCAAGATTCCCATCCGGTGCGCGAGGTAACGAGTGAGCAGCCAGAGGATGTGAGCCCTTCCCCGGAAACTGGTCCAGTTAGAGTGAGAGTCCTCCGTGGGGCGGAAGCCCGGAGGACGCGATGCGGAAGAGGCGGTTCAGCGAAGAGCAGATCATCGGGGTACTGAAGGCGGCCGAGGCCGGGATGGCGGTGAAGGAGGTTTGCCGTCAGCACGGGGTCACGGAGGCGACGTACTACCGGTGGAAGAAGAAGTTCGGCGGCATGGAGGTGAGCGAGGCGAAGCGGCTTCGCCAGCTCGAGGAGGAGAATCGACGGCTCAAGACCCTGGTCGCCGACCTGACGCTCGACAAGCAGGCGCTGCAGTGGGCGCTGGGAAAAAAGTGGTGACCTCGCAGGCCCGGCGCGAGGTCTCCACCGCGATCCGGGCGCAGTTCGAGCTGAGCGAGCGGCGAGCGACGGCTCTGAGCCTCGTGCATCGATCGACGGCCCGCTACGTGCCGCGGCGGCAGGCGGACCCGCACCTGCGGCAGCGCCTGCTGGAGCTCGCGGCCCAGCGGCCGCGCCACGGGTGCGATCTGCTTTGGCTGCAGCTGCGCCGCGAGGGCTTCCCCGTGAATCGCAAACGGATCCTGCGTCTCTACCGGCTCGAGCGCCTGGGACTGCGCCCGAAGCCGCGCCGGAAGCTCGTCGCGGCAGCCCAGCGGAGCCGGGAATCGCCGGCCACCGCGCCGACGCAGCGCTGGTCGATGGACTTCATGCAGGACAGCCTCGCCAGCGGCCGCCGTTTCCGGCTGCTCAACGTACTCGACGAGTACCATCGCGAGAGCCTGGCGATCGAAGTGGACCTGTCGCTGCCCGCGGACCGAGTCACCCGCGTGCTTGACCGGCTGGTGTCCGAGCGCGGCGTGCCGGAGGAGCTGTGGGTCGATAACGGACCCGAGTTCACGAGCAAGGCCTTCGATCGCTGGGCGAGCGGAAAAGGTATCCAGGTGCGCTTCATTCGGCCCGGCAAACCGATCGAGAACTGCTTCATCGAGAGCTTCAACGGGACGCTGCGGCGGGACTGCCTGGAGGCCAACTGGTTCGACTCCCTGGCCGACGCCCGGCAGCGGATCGAGGCCTGGCGGATCGAGTACAACCACGACCGGCCGCACACGAGCCTGGGTGGGCTCGCGCCGGCGGAGTTCGCAGCCCTCCGGTCGCCTACGGCTCCCTGCGGGCTGCAAACTCCGAAGAACCTCATCCAGTGAGATCATTCAACCCGGACTCTCATTCCACCTGGACCAAAGAAGGGGAAGGGCTCAGATGCCGAAGCCGTATCGCACGCTCGCCCAGAAGCTCGCGGACGACGCTTCCGGGAAGTAGCGTGTCGGCACCGGCACCTCCGCGATGCGAAAGCCCGCTTCCACGACCTGCGCCACGATCTCCTGGTCGAAAACGAAACGATCCGAATTCGCCCGGTACTGTACTGCCTCCAGAACCGCGCGCCGATAAGCCCGGTAGCCGGTGTGGTACTCAGAGAGATGCAGACCGAAGACACGGTTTTCGAGACCGGTGAGGAAGCGGTTGGAGATGTACTTCCACCACGGCATGCCGCCCGCGAGCGCCCCGCCTCCCTTGATACGGGAGCCGAGGACGACGTCAGCAACTCCCTCCCGGATCGGCCTCACCACTTCGGGAAGGAGGCGCGGATCGTACTGGTAGTCCGGATGGACCATCACCACGATCTCCGCACCCGCCCGCAGAGCCTCGGCATAGCAGGTCTTCTGATTCGCACCGTAGCCGTAGTTGCGATCGTGGACGAAAAGACGGAGGTCGAGCTCGCGTGCTATCGCCACCGTATCGTCCGTGGAAGCATCGTCGACGAGGATCACGAGGTCATAGCTCTCTTTGGGCAACTCTCTGTAGGTCAACTGGAGGGTTCGCCCCGCATTGAAAGCAGGCATGACGACGACGACTTTCGGCCGTTCGCCCTCCTGACGGGAGAATTCGTTCACTGTTCCGCCTCCGGCTGCCCCTGCATAGAGATCGAGCAGTGACCCGCCACTCCGGAGAACCGCTGAACGAATGCTCTCTCCGGGATTCCCTTCCGAGCTGTACTCTTCGGTTGCAGCGACGTCATGACCCGATCCCCTCCAACGCCGCCGCCACCCCTTCGACGTCTCTCACCTCGACCCGTTGGTAGCGGCCGGCCGGCATCCGTTCCCGGCAGAGAAGGTCGACGTCGGACTCTTCGCTGCCCACGAAGAGCACCTGCCGCCCGGAGGCGATGCAGCCGTAGACCTTCGACGGCAGGACGTAGCCGACGAACTCGTCGCGCAGCGTGATCAGGTGCGCCGCCGGGGTGACGAGGAGCCGGGCGAGGTCGGCGAGCGGCACCGGCCGGCCCCGGTGGACCGGGAGCCCCCGCGCCCGCAGCGCCGCCTCCACCCGGTCGGCCTTCGCGCCCGTCGCGTTGAGCCAGAGCGCCACCCGCCCCGAGCCCTCGCGGTGATGGCGCGTGTACCCCTCGACGAACGTCGCGTCGTCGTGCGCCACGCCGAAGTTGCCGGAGTAGAGGAGCACCCGCCTCCCCGCGAGCTCCGCCGGCAGCGGCAGGGGCTCGGTCCCCGGCGGGATCGGCACCGGCGAGTCGTCGCGCACGAGCGCGATCCGCCCCGGCTCGATCCCGATCTCGAGGAGCCGCCGCCGCTGGTCCTCGCCGAGCACCTCGAACCGGTCCACCCGCCGCCGCAGGAAGAGCGTCAGGCGGTGGAACCAGCGGAGCGAAGCCGGCACCCGCCCCAGCTCGGCCATCAGGCACTCGGGGTGGAAGTCGGTGATCCGGTAGGTCAGGGGGCGGGCGAAGAGGAGGTTGGCGGGCACGAGCAGATGGAGGAGGAACGGCGGCGCCCCGGCGAAGAGCACCTCGTCCGCCCCGGCCATCTCCCGCGCCGCGCGGGCGACGAGGCGCAGGTTCGTGCGGAGCGTCCAGAGAGCGCGCGAGCGGAAGTCCGCCCGGTCGTACGCCGGCGCGTGCAGACGCACCACCCGCAGCCGCCCCGCCCCGATCTCCGCCGTCTCCTCCCGCCCCGGCCCCGAGGTGAGCCCCACGAGCGTCACCCGCTCCCCCGCCGCCGCCCGCTCCCGGCACGCCGCGAGCGCGTACTGCCCCACCGCCCCGAAGTCGGGCGGGAGCCAGTCGCAGAGGGAGAGGAGGGTTTTCACGACCCGGCTTCCCCCTTGAAGCCGCGCAGCCAGGTGAAGAGCCGGGCCGTGGCGCGCCAGCCAAGCAGCCTCGCCGCCAGCCGGTAGCCACGGAAGTCCCAGCCCCGAGCACGCTCAGGCGTGGAGGCCGCGCGGGCCAGCATGTAGAGCCGGCGTGACTCGTCGTTGAGCCTGCCGAGCCCGCACTGCCGGGCGAGCAGGAAGAGCGCCCGGGCGAAGTGCGCCATCTCTGGCGTCTCCACCCCGACGCCAGCGCGCTGGGCGTGGCCGAGGATCAGCTCGTGGGCTCGTGCCCGCTGGCGCAATCGCCACGGCTCGAGCCCGGGGCCGGAACCGATCCGGTTGGGCGCACATGCCCGGATGAAGACTCCGGTCTCGGGTACGAAGACCAGCTCCGGCTCCAGCGTTGCAAGCCGGCAGTCGTACTCCCAGTCCTCGAACAGCGAGAGATCCAGCCACGGCCCGGCCCGGTCACTCACCTCGCGCCGAAGGAGCGCCGCTCCTGTGTGCCAGAAGCGGTGGCGCAGAAACTCCGGGAACATCCTCTCGAGAGGCCGATCGGAAAGCTGCGGCCACTTTTCGACGGGAGTACCGTCGGGCGCCAAGACCGTCACTGGACCGTAGGCGATCCCCGCCCGCGGGTTACCGCGCAGAGCGTCCACCTGCGACTCGAGCTTCCGTGGCAGCAGCAGATCGTCGCTGTCGAGGTACTGGAGGAACTCGCCACGGGCCGCCTGCCGGCCGGCCTCTCGCGCCAGACCTGGCCCCTTCCCCGGCCCTTCGAGCACCTTCACCCACCCAGGACCGGCCGCGGCGAGCTCCCGCGCCACCGCGGACGTCGCGTCCGTCGAGCGGTCGTCCACGATCAGCAGCTCCCACTCGCGCCACGTCTGCGCGAAGACGCTCGCCGCCGCCTCTCGCAGGAGGTCGGGGCGGTTCTTCACCGGGACGATGACGGAGACGAGGCCGTGGATCACCCGGAGCGTCTCCCGTCTGGCAGGAGGTGTCCCGGCCAGAAAATGCCCTGCTCGAGTTGACGCAACCGGGCAAGCAGCTCGTTCATGCTTTCATTCGACCCCGCTGTGTGCGGCCACTCGCTCCCGGCGGATTCGTGACGCACACGGACACCCGTGAGGCGGCGCACCACCTCGGCTCCTCGCACCCCGCACCAGCGGTCGAGCCGGCCGGCCGGCCCGGGCGGCTCCGGCGGTAGGGGCCGGGGCAGCGGTGACAGCGCGAGCACGCTTTCGAGCGCCGCAGTCCAGTCCGCGAGTGCCGCCCTCGGCGAGCACCGCCGGCTCACTTCCAGCCAGGCCGCGCCGGCGAGCGCGCGCCGTCTGCCCGGATCGGCAAGCTCGCGGAGAACGCGGCAGCCCGCCTCCGCATCTCCCACAGGGAAGACGAGCGCCGTCTCTCCGTGGCGCAACAGCGCCTCGGCCCGGCGGCCGACGTAGTCGGTGGTGACCACCGCCATGCCCCGGGAGACCGCTTCGAGGGCGACGATCGGCCCCGTCTCCCAGCTCGAGGTGACAAGAAGCACCCGCCCCGGCCGCATCACCTCGCCGAGCACCCGCTCCCGCGGCAGCTCGCCGTGCAAAAGGACCCGGCCGGCAGCGAGCGCGGGGGCCAGCCTCTCCCGCAGCCCCGCTTCCTCCGGTCCCGAGCCGGCGAGGTGGAGACGGAACGGCTCCCCGGAGGCCTCCAGCTCGCTCACGATTCGGGCGAGATCCGCGATCCGTTTCTGGCTCTCCTCGAACCGTCCTGCCCAGACGATCTCCAGAGGCCCCTCTGCCTCTTCCTCTTCGGGAAGAGCGTCGGGGAGAGACACGCCGTAACCCGCACGCAGGACCCGCTCCCCGGCCAGATATTCCCACTCCCGAAGCGCAGCCACCCCGAGAGCGTTCGAAAAGACGACGCCGTCGAGAACGGCGCGAAAGCGGCGCACGTCCTCGATCAGACCGGGGGTGAAGCCGTGGAGCGTCATGACGAGACGCCCACCCCACCGTTCCCTGGCCCGGAGCTCCTGCACCGCCGGATAGACCGATTCGAGGTTGACGACCAGCACGAGCGCAGGGTCCACCCGTTCGATCGCGCCCGCCAGCGCCCGCCGGCGCCCGAGCACGGTGCCCGTGGGGTTGGGTATCGTCACCGTCCGATGCCACGGATGCCTCGCGAGAAATGCCGCCGCACTCCCGTGGCTACCCTCGACGAGTGCCAGGGTCGCCTCCCAGCCAGCCTCTTCGAGCCCCGGCAGGAGCCCGGCCATCCAGGTCGCGAGGCCGCCGAGGGGGTAGGCGGCACTCGCCAGCACGAGGAGCCGGCGAGCGGTCATCCCTTTCGCGCGATCCGGGCCCGTCATCGCGGCCTCAGATGCAGCCAGCGGATCCCGGCAGGCCTGCGTTCGTCCATCAGTTGCACCAGCGCCCCGTGAAACCGTTTCGCGACCTGCTGGGGCGCGATCTCCTCCACCCGGCGCGGACGGGGAGCGATCCACCGCAGGTGGTGGGTCGCAGCGAAACGCTCGGTCAGGAGGGCTTCGACCCCGGGCACGAACGGTTCGTGGGTCTCGATCAGGAGCTCCGCACGGTTCAGACCGTCGAGGCGAGCCGGATCGATCAGGATCGCCTCGGCGCCTTCGATGTCGACGAGGAGGAAGGCGTCCTCGCCGTTCCCCAACTCGCACGCGAGCTCACTCATGGTGCAGATCCCGCGCACCCTGACCCGGTCGCCAACCCCGTTCTTCGCCAGGAGGTTGCCGAGCAGCTCACGCGCCGCGGGGCTCGCCTCCCAGGCCACCACCTCCATCCGCGGGCTGCGGATCGCCAGCCCGGCGGCGTAATACCCCTCCGCGGCGCCGGCGATCAGGGCGCGCGAGAACCCACGCCCGAGGATCTCTTCGATCAGCCCGTGCAGCTCACACTCGTAGGTGCCGAGCAGCTTCGGCCAGTAGGTGCTGCCGTGGCTGCCGGAGACGTACCGGCAGCCGGCGAAGGGGCCGCTCAGCACCCTGCCGTCGCACTTGTCGAGCAACTGCCTGGCGAGGCGCGTGGAGCGATGCCAAGCCCGCGGGACGAGCGCACGGGCTGCGGCCCCGAGTCGGCCGGCCAGCCATGCTGTCACCTGCACGGCGTCCTCCCTTTCGACAGGAAGCCAATTCCGCCGGCCCGGTCTCCCCGCAGATCAGCGGCAACGCACCCTGGCGGCCCGCCGTCAACCGCGATCATGCCCCTCTTCCCGCCGGCTCTGACCGGCGCCGGCGACTGCATCCTCCAAAGTGAAGGAACCTGCCGACGCCGTTTCTCGCCACGCCCTCACGGACACGCAGAGCGCCCCCGTATCGCGTTGCAGGAGCCGTTCGTCCCACCGCTCGCTCACCTCGAAGGCCGCGGCTTCGGCGATCCAGGCCCAGTCCCCTCCGAGCGCGCGGCGCACTCCCACGCCGAGCACGAAGCGGCCCGGGCGCAGCAGGTGCGAGGGCATCTCGAAATGCGAGCGGAAATCGCCCGCCGGCAGGTTCACGCCTTCCGTGGAGTCGTGGAGTGAGAAGAGCCGATGCCCTTCGCTGAAGAGACCGAGCGCGACCGCCGCATCGCCTATCGGAGTCTCGGCCCGGCCCTCCACGATCACCTCGAAACCCCGCGTCGGATCGACCCGCGAGACCTCGACACCCTCCTGGCGGACGGCGACCCGGGAGAAGCCGACCACGCCCGCGAGCGGCCCCGCCGGGCGGCTGGAACGGAGCGGGTCACCCACCGTCGCGAGGCTGGCCTCGTAATGCTCCAGCGCGGGCACCGTCTCTCCCGAGAAGCTGATCGCTCCGTCGGCGATCACGAGGCCCCGGGTGCAGAGGCTCCGCACCGCGCCGAGGTTGTGGCTGACGAAGAGCACCGTGCGCCCCTCCCCCGCCACCGCCTGCATCCGGCCGAGGGCCTTGCGCTGGAAGGAGGCGTCCCCCACCGCCAGCACCTCGTCCACCACGAGGATCTCCGCCTCGAGGTGGGCGGCGACGGCGAAAGCGAGGCGCACGTACATCCCGCTCGAGTACCGCTTGACGGGGGTGTCCACGAACCGCTCGAGGCCGGCGAAGGCGACGATCGCGTCGAACTGCCGCCGCACCTCCGCCCGCGTCATCCCGAGGATCGCCCCGTTGAGGAAGACGTTCTCCCGCCCGGTGAGGTCGGGGTGGAAGCCGGTGCCCACCTCGAGCAGGCTCGCGAGACGCCCGCGCAGTCGGATCTCGCCGCGGGTCGGGGCGGTGACCCGCGAGAGGACCTTCAGCAGCGTCGACTTCCCCGCCCCGTTGCGGCCGACGATGCCGACCACCTCGCCCGGCTCGACGGTGAAGGAGACGTCCGCGAGCGCCCAGAAATGATCGCTTCCGGCATCGTTCGCGGGCGGGCGTCGGAGGTGGAGCTTCGCGTTCGGATCGTCCCGCCCCCGCACCCGGGCCCACCAGCTCTGCAGGTCGTGCCGCAGGGTGCCGTAGCCGAGGGTGCCGTACCGGTACCGCTTCCAGAGCTCGGAGACCTGGATCGCCGGCGGCATCAGACGGTGTCCATGAACGACTTCTCGATCCGGCTGAAGAGCACCACGCCGGCGGCGAGGATCAGAAGCGTGATCGCGACCCCGGCGGCCACCTGCCCGGCGGTGACCGTCCCCGCGCCGAGCACGAGGATCCGGAAGCTCTCCACCATCGGCGCCATCGGGTTCACGGCGAGGAGCCACGCCCACCGCGCGGGGATCTTCGAGGCGGGATAGACGACCGGGGTGGCGAACATCCAGAGCTGCACCCCGAACGCGACCAGGTTCACGAGGTCGCGGTACTTCGTGGTCAACGACGAGATCACGATCCCGCAGCCGATCCCGAGCAGCCCCATCTGGAGCACCACGAGCGGCAGGAGGAGCAGCCCGGAGCCGAACGACAGCGAGCCGCCGCGCAGCGCCTCGAGGCCGAGGAGCACCGCGAGCAGCGCGAACTGGATGACGAAGGCGAAGAGGCTGCTCACCGCCACCGAGATCGGCACCACGAGCCGCGGAAACCAGACCTTCCCGAAGATGTGGGCGTTGGTGGTGAACGTGGTGCTGATGCGGGTGAGGCAGTTGGCGAAGTACCCCCACGCCACCGAGCCGGCCATGTAGAAGAGGTAGGGCGGCACCCCGTCGGTAGGCAGCCGCGCCACCCGGTTGAAGACGAGCACGAACATCGCCGTGGTGAGCACCGGCTGGATCAGGAACCAGAGCGGCCCGAGGATCGTCTGCGCGTACTGCGCCACGAAATCCCGCCGGACCATCAGGTAGATCAGATCCCGGTACCGCCAGAGCTCGCCCAGGTGGAGGTCGAACCAGCCGCTCGCCGGGCGGATGACGGTCACCCGCGCAGCCGGTGCGCCGTTACCTCCTCGTGGGTGCTCCCGTGCGCGCTTCGTCATCGGCAAAGTGTCAAGAGAGGGCGACATCACGCCACACATTCAGCCGTTCAACCGGATCTGGGGTATTCGACCACGCTTCAGAAGCTGTCATCGCTCGCCCTGTCCAACCTCATGCTCATCCAGCCGAGTCTGCCCGGCATGCCCGAAGGAACAGGTTGACTACTCCGGTCCTGGGCAGATCGTCACCCGGTGCATAAGGTTTCTCGGTGAACCAGTCCGGGCGGATCATCACGGTCGCCTCGTATTCGCTCCACTCGAACCGCGAGAGGATCTCGGCCAACGAATTCCCGTATCTCGGCAGCTCATCGAGATGGAGCTCGAGGTCGACGTGGGGACGCATCGCGAGCACCCGGCTGGCTCCCGCAAGCACACGACCTTCGTAGCCTTCCACGTCGATCTTGAGCAGATCCACCCTCGGAAGCTCTTGCGCCGCCAGGTACTCGTCGAGTGTGATCGCTGGACAGGACCCGGCACCCTGCCCCTCGTGCTCGCCTTCCTCCTCGAGGATGCCCGTAGCTTCGCCGACGGCATAACGCCGGACCCAGACGTTCGTGAGGCGGTTTATGCCGGCGTTGGCCGCCAGCGTCAGGGTGTTTGCGCGGTTCATCTCGAACGCGTGCACCTGTCCCGACGGCCCGACCCAGCGGGCCAATTGCAGGGTGTGCATCCCATGATGCGCACCCACCTCCAGGACGATGGCGCCGGGTTTCGCAACCCGCTCGAGGAACACCATCTCCGAATCCCTGCGCACCGGCTTCGTCATCCCCCAGGCGGCGGCGTGTTCGTTCGCGATCCAGAAAGGAAACCGGACGTCTTCGAACCGTGCCTCGATCAGTTGCGGGAGAGAAAGACGGGAGACCCGCCGGATGTCCAGGCCGATCCGGTTCAACAATCCCTTCGCTAACCGCTCGATCACATGCACCTCACGACTTGCTGACACCGGCTCATCTAGCCGTCCATCCGGTGCAGCGTGCACCCGCCCATCACCAGCCGGTCCATCCGCGTCCGCAGGAAGCAGTCGAGCGCCTCGGCGGGGGTGTTGACGATCGGTTCGTTCTCGTTGAACGAGGTGTTGAGGACCATCGGTACGCCGGTCTCCCGTGCGAAGGCCGCGATCAGGCGCCAGTAGCGCGGGTTCGATCGCTCGGAGACGGTCTGGAGGCGGCCGGTGCCGTCCACGTGGGTGACGGCGGGCACCTGCGGGCGCCTCTCCGGGCGGATCGGGTAGACCTTGAGCATGAACGGGTCGGGGTAGGCGATCGTGAACCACTCCCCCGTCCGCTCTTCGAGCACCGAGGGGGCGAAGGGGCGGAACGACTCGCGCCGCTTGATCTTCCGGTTCAGGAGCTCCTTCATGTCCGGGCGCCGCGGGTCGCAGACGATCGAGCGGTTGCCGAGCGCGCGGGGGCCCCACTCCGAGCGCCCCTGGTACCAGCCGACCACCTCGCCGCGGGCGATCGCCGCGGCCGTCTCCGCGCAGAGCGCGTCCTCGTCCGCCGCGGTGCGGACCTCGATCTCGCCGTAGCGGCCGTCGCGCCCCTCCGAGCCGGGGAGCCGGTCCGCGATCGCGCGGCGGATCTCCGCCTCGCCGTACTCCGGTCCCCAGGAGGCGTGCGCCATCACCCAGCCGTTCCGGGGTTGGCCGAGGATCTCGTGGTGCGCGTAGAGGGCGGCACCGAGCGAGGTGCCGGCATCCCCGGCCGCCGCCTGGATGAAGACCTCGGCGACCTCCGTGCGGTCGAAGAGCTTGCCGTTGGCGAGCGAGTTGAGGCCGCAGCCGCCGGCGAGCGCGAGGTTGCGGGAGCCGGTGAGCCGGAGGGCCCGGCGCACCAGGGCGAAGAAGCGCTCCTCGTAGACCCGCTGCATCGAGGCCGCGAGGTCGCGGTGCCGCTGGCCGACCTCCTCCCGGGGATCGCGCGGCGGGCCCAGCAGCGCGGCGAGCTGCGGCGTGAAAAGCGCCCCCTGGTGCGGCACGCCGTCCTCGCCCCAGTGGAAGTCCACGCCCTCGGAGAGATGGCGGAAGAAGGCGAGGTCGAGCGCGAAGGTGCCGTCCGCCCGCCCTGGGACGATGCGTCCCACCGGCTCGACGAACGCCGGCTCGCCGTAGGCCGCGAGCCCCATCACCTTGTACTCGTCGCCGAAGTGGGGAAAGCCGAGGAACTGCGTCATCGCCGCGTAGAAGAGGCCGAGCGAGTGCGGGAAGTGGACCCGGTCGAGCACCTCGAGCCGGTTGCCGCGCCCCCGCGCGATCATCACCGAGACGAAGTCGCCGAAGCCGTCCACCGAGAGGCAGGCGGCTTCGTCGAACGGCGAGCAGTAGAACGCCGAGGCGAGGTGCGCGAGGTGGTGCTCGACGGCGAAGACCCGCGGCGCCGCGGGCAGGCCGAGCGCGCGGGCGACCTGCTCCCCCACCCCGGCCACCTGCCCGAGGTTCCGCGCCCGGCCGGCGGCCCGCGGCAGGCTCCGCGGGTGAGTCAACGCCAGCCACGCCTTCCGCGCCAGGTACGCACGCGGCTGGCGGGCGACGGCGAAGCCCCCGATCGCCCGCGCTTCGCCGCCGAGCTCCTCGCAGCACCACCGCACCGCGCGCTCCGGGAAGCCCGCCCAGTGCTTCACCCGCCGGAACCGCTCCTCCTCCACCCCGGCCACGAACCGGCCATCCGCCACCGCCGCAGCCGCGGCGTCGGGGTGGAAGGCGGAAAGGCCGATCAGCTTCATGGATTCCTCGTTTCTTTCCGGGCGCTGTGGCCCGCGCGCGCTTCGAGCAGCCGGAGCGCGATCAACGCCTCGGCAAGCCCTCGCTGCAGCGCGTAGTACCAGCCGGCACGGCCGTCGAGGATACCGCCGCGAGCGAAGAGGACATAGAGCGGCACGAGCCAGGGGGTGATCCAGCCGCGACGGCGCAGCCGGGCGGTGAGTGGCAGCTCGGCGGGGCGGGCGGCGAGCAGCTTGCCGGCTTCGAGCCGGGCGTATCGTTCCTGTGCCGCGAGCCAGACCGAGAGCGGTTTGCGGTCGTCGTGGTGGAAACGCTCCCGGAGGCGGCCGACCTTGCCTGGAACCCGGGGGCGATGGGCATGGCCGTCCTGCTCCACCGTCACGAGCTGCGGTCGAACCAGGACGAGCCGTGGCGGCAGGATCGAGCCGCGGAGTGGCTGGCCCAGGGAGACGTAGGTGAATGCCGCCTCGAAACCGTCGTAGTCCGCCGCGTCACCCAGCGCCTCGAGCTCCGCGGTGAAGCCGCCGGGGACGACGAAATCCGCATCGAGCGCGAGCACCCACGGCGTTCCGCGCAGCTGCTCGAACCCGAACCGCCACTGCGCGGCGTGGTTGTCGAACCGGCGCTCGAGCACCTCCACCCGCGGATCGGCGGCGAGGATCTCGCGGGTGCCGTCGGTCGAGCCGCTGTCCACGACCACGATCCGCCCGGCCCAGCCGAGCGCGCCCAGGGTGCGCGGGAGGTTCGGCGCCTCGTTGAAAGTGAGGAGGAGGGGGACGACCTCGTTCGGCTTCATTCGCGCTCCCTCCCGGGCGCCCTGGCGAGGATCTCCTCGTAGATCGCGAGCGACTGGCGGGCGATCGCCTCCCAGGTGAACCGCTCGGCGACGAGGGCGCGCCCGGTCGTACCCATCCAGGTCGCCGCAGCCGGCTCGGCGTGGAGGCGCGCGACCGCCGCGGCGAGCGCCGCCGGCTCGGGCTCGACCACGAGCCCGCACCCCTCCCGGACCTCGGGGGCGAGCCCCACGCCGGGGGTGACGACCACCGGCCGGCCGGCGGCGAGCGACTCGAGCACCACGATGCCGAAGTTCTCCGACCGGGAAGGGAGCACGAGGGCGAGCGCGTTCCCGAGGAGCGCCGCCTTCTCCTCGCCGTGGACCTCGCCCGTGAAATGGAGCCGGGCGGCGACCCCCAGGCCCCACGCCTGCGCCTCCAGCCGGGAGATGAGCCCCTCGTCGTCGTTGCCGGCGACTACCCAGTGCAGCTCTGGCGGCGCGAGCGGGATCGCCGCGACCAGCCGGTCGAGCCCCTTCTTCCAGCTCAGGCGGCCGAGGAAGAGGGCGTACGGCGCCTCGCCGAGCGGCGCGAGGCAGGGCGGCCGCGCGGGCGTGGGGCGCGTGAGCTCCGCCGCCGCGATCCCGTTCGGGAGCACCACCCGCGGCGGCAGCGAGAGGACGACCCGGGCCGCATCCGCACCTTCGCTCCGGGAGGTCACGTGGATCGCCGCGGCCCGGGAGAGCGTCCGCCGGTCGAAGAGGTGGAGCCAGAGCCGCTTCCGCCAGCGGCCGCGGCCGCGGATCAGCTCCGGGACGAGCATCCCGCGCGGCGCCACGAGGTACGGCACCCCGGCGCGGCAGGCGGCGCCTGCCGCGACGCGCGTGGGCAGAAGGAAGACCGAGTGGAGATGGGCGACGTCGAGCTCCCGGAGCCGTTCCCGGCACGCCCGCGCGAGCCCGGGGCTCCGGAAGAGGCGGCGGGGGAAGGCCCCCCGGAAGTAGTGCACCGCGACCCCGTCGCGATCCACCGGCCGATCCGTGGGCACGGCGAGCCGCTTGGCGCCGTCGGCGTCGGTGGTGAAGACCTCGACCTGGTGGCCGAGCGCCGCCTGCGCCGCCGCGAGCCCGTGGACCGAACGGATCGGCCCCCCGTACCGCCAGGCCGGGAGATAGGAGGGGACGACGTGGAGGATCCTCATGCCCTTCCCGTCACGAACCGCAGCGCGGCGAGGGTCCCCTCGACGGCGTCAGCGACCCCGTAGCGGGTCCGCACCAGCTCGCGCGCCGCCGCGCCCATCGTCCGGCTCCGGCCGGGGTCGCCCGCGACGCGGCGGAGGAGCGAGGCGAGCGCCGCCACGTCGCCGCACGGATACGACCAGCCGGTCTCCCCTGCCCGGATCAGATCCGGCGCGCAGCCCACCTGATCACTCGTCACCGCCGGCAGCCCGCAGACCATCGCTTCGTTGACGACGAGTCCCCACGTCTCCCCCCGGTCGGAGGGCAGGACGAGACAGTCGGCGGCGGCGTACGCCTCGGCGATCCGCGACTGGTTGAGAAACCCGGCGAAGGTAGCCGGGACGGCGTGCGCCGCCGTGGCCGCCTCAAGCTCGGCCCGCAGCTCGCCGTCGCCGGCGAAGAGGAGCTGGCAGTCCCCACCCTCGGCGCGGGCGCGCGCCGCGGCCTGCACCAGATCGAGCGGCCGCTTCTTCGGTTCGAGCTTGCCGGCGAAAAGGAAGACCGTCCGGCCCTCGGCGAGCCCCCACCAGGCCCGGAGCTCCGCCCGCCGTGGGCCGAGCTCCGCGGCGGCCGCCGCGAACCGGTCGTTGTCCACGAAATGCGGGCAGGGGAAGAGACGGGCGGCGGGTACCCCGAGCTGCTCGTAGAAGCGGCGGTTGGAAGCCCCCACCACCAGGAACGCGCTGTAGAGGCGCAGGAGAAGGCGCAGGAGGAGCCGGCGGCGGAGCGGCCGCTCGCCCGCCTGGGAGTCTCCCCGCGCGATCACGGGGATCCCGGATCGCCGCGCCGCGAGGGCCGCCTGCACGAGAGAGAGGGAGCTCCAGCCGGTCACGAGGAGGGCGTCGGGTGCCTGCCGGCGCAGCCAGGCGGCCACACCCCGCAGGCGGATCGCGCCGAACGAACCGAACCGCGGCCGGCCCCACCGGCGCAGCTCCTCCCACCGGTAGCCGTCGAGCAGCGGCACGTCCCACGCGAACGGCACGCCGAAGCCGATCCCCTGCTCTTCGGGCCCCGGAAGGCAGCCGAAGCCGACCGTGAGGTCGAGCCCGGAGCGGGCGGCCAGGGCCCGGAACCAGGGGACCTGGTACTGGATCGGGTGGGTGGTGACGACGGCGAGCTTCATGCCGCCTCGGCCGCGGTGGCGGCGGCCCGGCGCCGTGCCCTCTCGAGGTACGCCTGCCGCTGCTGCCAGATCCGCGGGTAGGCGAGCACCGAGCCCGTGACGAGCCCGAGCACGATCAGGACGAACGGATCGCCGAAGACCTGGTGGGCGGTGAGGAAGACGGCGGCGTTGGCCGGCAGGAAGGCGACGAGGCCGTAGATCCGGAGCGCCTCGTGGGACGGCGCCCGGCGCGCGAACCGGGCCACCCGGAGGAGGGTTCGCCCGCCGACGACGAAGAGCCAGAGGAGCACGAGGAGGCCCGGCACGCCGAGCTCGGCGAGCACCTTGCCGACCCCGCCCTCGGCGGCGCCGCCGACGAGCTGCGCGCCGCCGCCGAAATGTTGCGCCCCCTGCGCGCCGGTGCCGGCGCCCGTGCCGAAAAAGCCGTTGCGGAGCACGATCCACCGGAACATCCCGATCGTCATCGTGTTGAGCCGCTCCACCGAATCGGTGACCACCGAGAGGCCCCGTTCGACGTAGCCGCCGACCGGCGCGTGCTCCCCGGACTGGAAGAGCTGCCCGCCGAGGACGGCGGCGAGGAGCGCCGCGCCCCCGAGCTGGAGGATCCGGGAGCTCCCCCGGCGATCCTGGACGACGAGCAGGGTGAAGAGCAGGGTGAAGAGGGCGAGCTCACCGAGCATCTTCCGGCGGCCGGTCAGGAAGATCACGGCGACGAGGAAGGCGGTCCCGACCCCCCCGAGCCAGCGGACGCGCCGCGTGCGCGCCGCCACCGTCCAGGTCGCGAGCAGGCAGGCCCCCGCGGCGAGGTGCCAGGCGGCGATCTCGGGGGTGCGCATGACCCCGTTGAACATCCGGACCGACCCTCCGGCGCCGTGCACGAGGCCACCCCAGATCGGGGTGAAGAGCGGCGACTCCACCCCCGCATACTCCGCGGCGACCGTCACCGCGACGACGAGCGCGCCGGCGAGATAGACGAGCACCCACCGGCGGATATCCGGGAAGCGGAGCGCATACTTCTCCCCCGCGAGGAGGGCGATCGGCGGGCTCAGGTAGGCGAGGAGGCCGATGCCGGCGAGCACCAGGTTCGCGGTGGCGAGGAGCGTGTGGACCGTCTGGAGGACGACGATCACGAGCAGCAGCATGGCCGGGGCGGCGAGCCCCGGGTACCAGCGCGCCAGCCGGCGGAACGGCAGCCGCTGCCCCTCCAGGATGATGCCGAGGACGCAGATGGCGAAGAAGGCCGCGACCGCCACGACCATCGCGACCGGCTTGCCCGGCAGGAGCTTGCGCACGGGGTCCTGGAGGAAGCCGACGGCGAGGGTGAGGAGGAGGCCGAGACGCCAGCGCAGGAGGCAGATCGCGCCCACGGCCACGCCGGCCAGGAGGAGGGCCGCGATCACCGCTGGCCCTCCACCGGGGATGGCAGGAGGCGCGGGCCGCGCAGCGCCAGGGAGAGGGCCCAGAGGAAGCCGAGGCCCTCGGCGAAAAACGTCACCGGGATCCACCAGGGACGCCGGAGGTGGTGCCGGGTCTTCACCGACATCCCGAACCTCCGGAGGATTCCTCGCCAGCTCGCGGCGTGACGCCACCGGCGCAGGTGGTAGTAGTACTCGCCGACCGCATGCCCCGGGTGGAGAGAGCGCAGGTGCGAGCCCCACGCCCGCGTTCCGCCGCGCGCCGCCTGCAGGTGGTGGATCGAGGCCGCGGGCTCGAACCAGATCCGGCCGCCGCGCCGGCGGATCCGGTCGCAGAACTCCCGCTCGTACCGGTAGGCGACCGCCACGAACCGCTCGTCGAAGCCGCCGGCGGCGAGCGCCGCCGCCCGCCGCACGGAGAAGTTTCCGCCCATCAACTCGACGACCTCCTGCGCGACGGAGGAGCGGAAACGGAACTCCCGGCCCACGAGCGGCTCCGGTGCCTCCCCGGGCTGGAAGACCTGGCCGGCGACGATCTCGACCCGGGCGTCGAGGTGGTTCGCGTGGTGCGCGGCGAGATGCGCGGCCACGAGATCCGCCTTCGGGACGACGTCGTCGTCGAGGTAGAGCACGTACTCCCCGCGGGCGGCCAGCAGGCCGGCGTTCATCGCCCCGGTGATCGAGGGGCGCGGCCGGCGCAGCCAGCGGATGCGGGCCGCCGCGTCGCGGGCGGCGAGCTCCCGCTCCACCGCCGCTTCGTGCCGCTCGGTCTGATCGACGACGACGATCTCGCCGGGAGCCGGGGCGAGCGCCTCGACCCGGTCGAGGGTGGCGAGCAGCACCTCCTCGCGTCCGTAGGTCGGGATCACCACCGAGAGCGATGGCTCTTCGCGCGCGGGCCGCGCCGGCATCTCCCCGTTCATCCTCGCTCCCCCGCCCGCGCGAGCAGAGCGAGCAGCTCGCTGGCTTCGCGCGAGGAGAATCCCTCCGGTTCGCGCGCCGGCCGCGGCACCAGCACGGCCTGCGCCCAGCGCACCCAGGCCCGGGGGTCGAACGGCCGCGCGCGCGCCGCGGCGCGCAGGTAGCCGCGCGCCCGCGCGTCGCCCCGGTCGCGCAGCACGGCTCCGAGATGGTAGCAGCCGAGGGCGGGCGCGCGGCGGCGCCGGGCGGCGCGCTCGCGCGCGAAGCGGGCGGAGAGCGCGGCGGCGGCCTGCACCGCCACCGCGTCGCTCTCCCCCGCCGAGCGGCTCCGTGCCGCTTCCCGGGCGAGACGCCCGAAACGGACCTGGAGATCGTGGGCGGCGAAGGTGAGCGACTCGGGCAGGAGCTGGCGGAGGTAGAGCGGGGCGCCCACCATGAGGAACTGCCCGGTCTCCGCGAGGCGGTACCAGAGGTCCCAGTCCTGCCCGAGCGCGAACTCCCGGCGGTAGCCGCCCGCCGCCTCGTAGCTCGCGCGCCGGAAGAGCACCGAGCCGTGGCTCGCCGGGCCGATCTGCGGGGCGCCCGGCAGCGGGAGCGGGAACGGGAGCGGGCGATCCGGCTCCGCCCGGCCGGTCACCCGGTAGAGCGGCTCGCCCGCCGGCCCGGTGCAGAGCGTCCAGCAGGAGACGAAAACGACGCCGGGATGGGCGTCGAGCGCCGCCTTCTGCCGTGCGAGGCGGTCGGGGTGGGAGAGGTCGCCGCAGTCGTGGCGGGCGACGAGCGGCGCGCGAGCCGCGGCGCAGCCGTGCGCGAGGGCGGCGGTGAGGCCGCTGGGCTCCTGCCGGAGGACGCGGAGGCGCGGCTCGGCGGCGGCCGTGCGGGCGAGCAGCTCGGGCGTGCCGTCGCGCGAGCCGTCGTCCACCACCACGACCTCGAGCGCGACCTCCCGCTGCGCGAAGAGGCTCGCGAGCGTCGCCCCGACCTCGCGCTCGCCATCGCGCACGCCCATCACCACGGAGATCTCTGGCTGCTCCGAACCGCTCATCGTGCCTTGCCGCTCCGCGAGGGCTTCTTCGTGTTTTCGCGCACCCGCCACGCCCAGGTGCGGAGCTCGTTCTCGATCCGGACGAACCACGGTGCGGGTGCCGTGCGGCGAAGCTCTGGTTCGAGTTTCTCTCGTACTCTCGCCGGCACCTGGTCCCACCTTTCGGGAGCACGAAGCCAGCCCCTCCCGATCGCATCGAGACGCCACCAGTTCCAGCGCAGACGCCGGTTCCGCAACGCGAGCGTCCGTCTGCGTGCCAGTGACGAGAGCGCCACGAGGCTCCACTCCAGCGACTTCCAGCCCTCTCTTTCGGCTCCCCGGCTGACCGAGCGGTCGTGGCGACGGTAGCGCACGCCGGGTCGGCCCGAGTTGCAGACGGGACGTGCCAGCTCCAACAGTCGAAGTATGAGGTCGGTATCGGCTGCACAACTCCACACCGGATTCCAGCCGCCGAGAGCCAGAAATTCCCTGCGTGGCAGGAGGAAGGCACCGGAGTGCCAGAGCTGCGCATCGTCGAAGCTCATCCGGTACCACTCCTCGCCCCCGAGGACGAGGCGCTCGGCGGGATCGAGACCCGCGTCGGTGAAGGCTCGCTCGCCATACCACGGTCCGCAAGGACGTAATGCCTCATCGCACTCGATCGCTCTCCCGAAAGCCACGAGGAGATCGGCTTCTCGCTCGAACTCGTCCAGCAACGACGAGATGAACTCCGGCTCCCAGACGTCGTCGCCGTCGAGCTTGGCGACGAGCTCGCCCCGCGCCTCGCCGAGGGCCCGGTTCCAGTTCTCCCCCATGCCGAGGTTCGTCTCGCTGCGGGCGAGGCGGAAGCGGGGGTCGCGGGCGGCCCAGGCGGCGGCGATCGCGGGGGTGTCGTCGGTGCTGCCGTCGTCGGCGACGATCGCCTCGAAGTCCCCGAACGACTGCGCCGCCACGGAGCGGAGGGCTTCGTCGAGGAAACGGCCGTCGTTCCAGCACGGAACGAGCACGGAGACGCGAGGGGCGCTCACGCCACTTCCCACCGTGGTAGCTCCACGTTCCAGGCGCGGAGGACCTCGCGGGCGAGGTGGCGTGAGGAGGCGCCGGCCGAGCGCGGCGCGGCGAGGAGCGGGTTCGGCACCTGGAAGCCCGTCTTCGGGCGGGTGAAGAGCGCCGCCGGCAGCTCTGGCGCGGCGGCGCGGGCGAAGGCGGCCTTGCCCTGGCGGCGCGCCGGCTCGAAGCCGTGGGCCGCGAGGGCCTGCCAGAGCGGCACGTCCACGAACGGCACCCGCAGCTCGACCGAGCTTGCCATCGCCGCCCAGTCCGAGTCGCGCAGGAGCTGGTGGCGCAGGTAGAGCGAGGTCTCGAGCGCCTGCACCGCCGTCCAGTCGTCCGCCGCGCGGCCGCCGTCCGGGCGCGGCGCGGCGAGGCGGGCGGCGGCGAACGCCACGGGTTCGATCTCCTCGAGCGCGTCCCGGGCGGCCGCGGCGCCGAGGAGCGCGGGGAGCTCTGCCGGGAGGAAGAGGCCGCGGCGGAGGAAGTAGGCGCCCGGAACGGTGGTGCCGTGGGCGAGGAGGCCGGCGAGCTTCGGCTGCCCGGGGCGGAGGCGCTTCGCGAGCGCCGGCCAGGCCGTGGCGAGGCCCGGGAGGCGGGCGAGTCGCGCCGCGCGGCGCGCCCAGCGCGGGACGTCGGCAAACGATGGGTAGCTGCCCAGGAGCTCGTCGCCGCCGAGGCCGGAGAGGGCGACCTTGATCCCCTCCTCAGAGGCGAGGCGCGCGACGAGGAAGGTGTTGAAACCGTCGATCGAGGGCTGATCCATCGCCGCGAGCGCCGCCTCCCAGTGTGCGGCCACCTCCTCCCGGCCGAGGCGGCGCTCGACGTGGCGGAGACCGAGACCGCGCGCTACCGTGCGCGCCAGCGGCGCCTCGTCGCGTGCCTGCCCCTCCCACCCCTCGAAGGTGACGGTGAAGGCGACCGGCGGCGCGGGCAGCGCCCGGCAGGCGAGAGCGGCCACGAGGCCGGAGTCGATCCCGGAGGAGAGGAAGAGCGCGACGGGGACGTCGGCGACGAGGTGGGCTGAGACGCTCTCGGCGAGTGCCGCGGCCGGCTCCGGGTGCATGGCGGGAACCGTCACGGGGTACCGCTCGGGCGCTCCCACCCGGCCGTCCCTGACGCGCACGACGCAGCCGGCCGGCACGGCGCGCACCCCGGCGAGGATCGTCCACGGTTCGGGGACGCTCCCCCAGAGCAGGAAGGCGGCGAGCGCCGTGGTGTCGGGTTCATCGGCGACGGCACCCCCGGCAGCGAGCGCCTTCACCTGCGAGGCGAAGCGCAGCGTGCCGGGTTGCGAGGCGTAGTAGAGCGGCTTGATGCCGAACGGATCCCGCGCGAGGAGCAGGCTCTTTTCTGCGTCGTCCCAGAGGGCGAAGGCGTACATGCCGCGCAGCCGGCCGATCCCGGCGAGGCCTTCGCGGGCGACGAGATGCAGAAGAACCTCCGCGTCGCTTGCGCTGCGGAAGTCGACGCCGGCGCCCGCGAGCTCCTGACGCAGCTCGCGGAAGTTGTAGATCTCCCCGTTGTAAACGAGGGTGTAGCGACCGCAGGGCGTGGTCATCGGCTGCGCGCCGGCGGGCGAGAGGTCGAGGACCGCCAGGCGCCGGTGGCCGAGGGCCACCTCGCCGCCGGGCGAGCGCCACTCCCCCTCTCCGTCCGGTCCGCGCGCGGCCATCGCCGCCCGGGTGCGGCGCAGCTCCTCCCCGTCGAGGGGCGGCGCGTCGGGAGCGAGACGGAGGAGGCCGTGGATGCCGCACATGGTCAGGCGAGGAGCGCGTCGAGGTGCGGCCAGAGGCGGGCGGCGAAAGCCTCGGCGGTGAACTCGGCGAGGTAGCGCGCGCGGCCGGCCTCGCCGAGGCGAGCCGCCTCGTCGGGATTCGCGAGGAGCCAAGCGAGCGCACTCGCGAGGGTCGCGGGCTCGGCGTCAGCAGCGTGGAGGCCGGTCTCGCCGTCCACGACGATCTCCGCGGGGGCGGTGCCGGCGAGCGCCACGCACGGCTTGCCGGCGCGCATCGCCTCGACGAAGACGAGACCAAAACCCTCGACACGGCTTGGCAGCGTGAAGACGGCGGCGCGCTCGTAGAGAGCGGCGAGGGTCGCAGCCGAGAGCTGGCCGGTGAAGAGGACGGCGCCGGCGACCCCGAGATCGCGCGCGAGCGCGGCGAGGCGCGGCTGGTCGCTGCCGCCGCCGGCGACGACGAGACGCGCGTCCGGGGCGAGCGCTCGGAGCGCGGGCAGCGCGGCGAGCAGCTCGTCGTACCCCTTGCGGTCGCTGCCGAGGCGGCCGACGGTCAGGACGAAACCGGCACCGGCGTGCGCGAGGAGAGCCGAGTCGGCCTCGCCAGCGTCCGCGGCCGGTTCGAGCGCAAGGTGAACGGGAAGAGGTTTCACCCTTTCCGGCAGGTAGGGCGCCGCCTGTCGCGCCGTGGTCTCGGAGTTGGTCAGAACCCGGACGGCACCGGCGAGCGCCCGGCGTCGCTGGGAGTCGAGCGGCTTCCACACCTCAATGCCGTGAATGAATACGACGTAGGGAGCGCGAAAGAGGCTGGGCAGGAGCGTCTGGATCCGGCTCGGACCGAGGTGGTCGAAGAAGAGGAGGCGCGGGCGGCGGCGGGCGAGCTGGCGCGCGGCGACCGCGCGGGCGAGGGCGAGGCGATCACCGTGGAAGCCGGTGCGGGCGATGCCGGCGAGGCGGGGGTCGGCCCGTCCGAGGTCGAGCACCTCGAACGGCAGGGCCTTCTCTGCGGCGTAGGCGGCAAGCGTGCGCGCGACGAGGCGGCCGAGGTGGGCCGTGCCACCCACGTCACCGAGGCCGATGGCGACCTGGACGATCCCTCCGCTCATGCCGCCCTCCGGCATATCCTCCCCCCATGCGCGCCGCGCCGTTCCGTTTCGCGCCGCCGGCGGTCGAGCTCTCGCCGGAGCTCGGCTGGGCGCTCCGCCGGGCGTTCGGGCCGGTGGAGGTGGAGGTGGCGGCCGGGGATCCGGAGATGGCCGTGGAGCGGGCCCGGCAGCTCGATCTCGCGGCGCGGATCGGGGCGCGGGTGCCGCAGGAGCGGCTCGCGGCGGAGTGCGGCGAGGCGGGCGCGGTGCGGCTGCGCGCGGCGCGCGCGCAGGCGGCGGCGGCGGGGCTGCAGGTGCTCGCGGCCGCCGGCGAGGTGGCCGCGGTGGCGGCGGGCGCCGGGATCCGGGTGGCGTGGCTGAAGTTCGCGGGGCTCGCGGCGCTCGGGCTGCCGGTGCTCGGGAGCCGGAGGGTGGGAGATCTCGACCTGCTCGTTGAGCCGGCGGCGGCCGCGCCGCTCGCGGCGGCGCTCCGGGCCGCGGGGTTCCGCGAGGGCTCCGGGGTGGCCTCGGCGCACCACCTCGCGCCGCTCTTCGCCCCCGCCGGCCCGGCCGTCGAGATCCACACCCGGCTGCCGGGGGTGCGGCTCGCGGCGGGCCGCTCGGCGACGCTCGCCGATCTCGAGGCGGCCGGCCTGCTCGAGGAGTCGCGCGAGCCGCTCGCGCCGGGGCTGGTGCCGGCGGCGCGGGCGCTGCGGGCGCACCTGCTCGTCCACGCGCTCGCGCAGCACGGGCTCGCGCCGGCGGCCTACCCGGGGCTGCGCCTCTTCGGCGACCTGCTCGCGCTGGGGGCACCGGGCGAGCCGCTGCCGATCGACCTCTCGCCGCGCGAGGTGGCGGCGGCCGAGGAGCTGGCGGCGGCGCTCGGGCGCGGGGAGATCCCGGCCGCGGGCGACGCCCGGCGGCTGCTCGACCACCTGCTCGCCGGCGCGTTCGACGCGCGCTACCGCGAGGGGCTCAAGCTCACCTTCTGGCGGGGCAAGCCGAGCGATCTGCCGCCGTGGCGGCGGCGCCTCGCCTGGCTGCGGCGGGCGCTCTGCCCGAGCGCGGCCGAGCTCGCGGCGATCTACGGGGAGCCGAAGGGGCGTGGACATCTGCTGCTGCTCAGGCTCTGGCGGCCTCTCGATCTCGCCGGCCGGACGGTGCGGGCGCTCGTGAGCCGCTGGCGCTCCTCCTGACCGGGCCGGGGTCGCGGCGCCGGTCCCGTGACACGACAGCGCCGGGGCGCGTTGCCGCGAACCCCGGCGCGAAAGACGAGACGGCTGCGATCGCGGAGCGTCGTCAGCCGTGGCGTCACCGTGGACGCGACGGCGAGGTCTCCTTCGGCTCGTCGTCGTCGAGGACCTCGATGACCCCCACCGTCGTGAGGATGGCGGCCGGGATGATCACCCCGGGCTTGCGCCACCAGGCCACCACACAGGCGCGGCAGGCCTCGTCGGCGCGCAGGATGCCGGCCGGGTCGATCCGGGTCACGAGGCCGTCGCACTCCCAGTGGAACGGCTGCTCGCCCGCCTGCCACTCCCGCGTCTCGCCCACCGTGAGGTTGCTCGCGTAGCCGTCCTGCTGCGGGGTGAGGGTGACCGGGCACTCCTTCTCCTTCTTCACCTCGACGATGTAGAGCTCGCTGCGGCCGAGCTGCCGGCCGTGCGGGTCGTAGGCGCCGACCCAGATCTCGGCGGGCTCGTTCTGGAGCTGCTCGAGCCACCGCTGGAACGCCGGATCGTCCTTGGCGTTCATCCAGGTGCGCTTCTCGAGCTTGCCGAGGCTCGCCCGCTCGCGGACGACCTTGCTGTCGAGGTCGGGGTTCGGGTCGCGGTTGTCGAGCGTCTCCTTGGCGCGCCACCACTTCGCCCAGGCGTACTCGCTCTCGCCGCGCAGCTCCTTCTTCACGAGGCGGCGATCTTCCGGATCGGGGAGGACGGCCCAGTAGCCGCCGGCGCCCGAGGGGCGGGCGACGACGTAGTAGAAGTCCTCCACCTCGTGGCTCAGGCGCCGGAAGAAGACCCGCACCTCGGCGCCGGCGGCGTCGGGCTCGAGCGTCACGTGGACCGGCGCGTTCCCCTCGAGCGGCAGACAGGCGATCGGCTCCACCCGGACCTGCGTCTCCTGGGCGAATGCGGCGGCAGCCACGGCGATCAGAATGCCAGCGACGGCGATGGTCTTGACTTTCATCTCTTGGGGTCCCTCCGGCCGATTCCGGTAACTCGATTTCCAGAATGAGACTCTGTCACTCTACTGTGCGTCGCCGGGAGGGTCAATCCCCGGCCTCGGGAGCGAGGATCCGGCGCCGGTACGAATCGACGAACGGGCTCGGCGCGAGACGCGGCAGCGCGCCGGCGAGCGCCCGCTTCGCGCCCTCGAGATCACCGCTCTCGAAGCGGGCGACGGCGAGGTAGAAGGAGAGCTCCGGCCGCACCGCCGGGTCGAGCCCGGCGCGGCCGAGGTAGGTGGCCGCCTCGCGCCAGCGCGACATCCGGTAGGCGATCTCCCCGGCGACGCGCTGCGCCTCGGCGAGGCCGGGCCGGCGGTCGGCGAGGGCGCTCGCCTCGGCGAACGCCGCGTCGAGCTCACCCGCCCGGCGGGCGCCGGCGAGCTGTTTCGTCAGGGCATCGAGGCGGGCGCGCTCCGCGGCGGTCACCCCGCCGGTCGGCGGCGTGGCGTCGGGTAGCGACACCGGTGATGGCGGCTCGACGACGGGCTGTCCGGCGGGTGCCGGCTGGGTCTCCGACGCGACCGGGGGGGTTGCCCGTTCGGCCGGCACCGGGGGCACCGGCGTGGGCGGCACGGCCCGGGATTCGCGCTGGGCGCGCTCGAGATCGCGGCGCAGCCGGCGGAGGCTCGCGTCGTCGCGCACCGCCGCCGGCAGGCTCTGGAGGTGGGCGGCGGCCGCCTCGAGCTCGCCGGTGGCGACGAGACAGGCGAGCCGCGGCCGGACGAAACGGAGCGCGCTCACCCGCTCCGCGCAGGCGGCAAGGGCGGGATTGGCCTCCGGGCAGCGGCCGAGGGCGGCCAGGGCCTCGCCGCGCAGGCAGGCGGCGCGCCCCTCTGTCGGCAGCCCTTCGAGCCGGGTGAGCGCCTCGGCGGCGCGACCGCGGTCGAGGGCGATCAGGGCGAGGTCGAGCCGCCAGCGAGGTTCGCCGGGCTCGGCGGTGGCGAGCCGTTCGAGCTCGCGCGCCCGCTCCCGTTCGGGCAGGGTGGCGAGCCGCGCCGCCCGCCGCTGGGCGAGCAGAGCGGCGAACGCCGGCGCCCGCGTGAGCGTCTCGGCCGGCAGGAGCGCGGCGAGGCGCTCTTCGACCGCCGTGCGGGTCGCCGCCGGCAGCTCCGCGCGGCTGAATCCCTGGAAGCGCTCCTCCACCTCGACGAGGCGGGTGGCGGTGGCGGCGGCCTCGTCGCCGCTGCCCGCCGCGTGCTGGGCGAGCAGGAGCTGTCCGAGGCAGCCGGCGAGCAGTCGCGGCTCGTCGAGGAGGCCGAAGCAGGCGAGGCGCAGGTCGCGGGCGGCGCCGCGGACGTCGCCGCGCGCGAACGCCCGCTCCCCTTCCCGCAGCAGGTCGAGATAGAAGGGGTCGGGCGGAGCGGCGGCCGCCAGCGGCGCGATGGTCGCGGCGAAGAGCAGGGAAAGGAGCGGGAGGATCGTTCGTCTCATGCCGTCTCTCCGGCGCCGCGCGCCTGCGGGGCGCCGGCGAAGAGCGCCGCCGGTGCCGTCTCGAAGAGCTCCGTCGCCCGGGCCTCACCCCACTGGCGGGCCACTTCGGCGCGGGCGCGCGCAAGCCCCGGCGGACGCCAGTCGACCCCGTGGGCGTCGCTCGCGACGAGCGCGGCGAGCCCTTCGTCCACGAGCGCGCGGGCGTGCTCCCGCGCCCCCCGGCCCGCCTCGCCGAGGAGCGAGGCCGCCGTGATCTGGAGCCGGGCCCCGGCCGCCACGAGGTGCGCGACGAGCTCGGGATCGCCGGCGAGGAAGGGGATGTGCTCGGGGTGCGCGATGACCGGAATCCAGCCGGCGTGGCGGAGCTCGTGGACGAGCGCGACCGGGTCGGGGCCGAGGCCCCACGGGTCGAGCTCGAGGAGGAGCGCCGGCGAGTCGCCGAGCGGGAGCACCCGCCCGGGCGCGGCGAGGTCGGCGAGGAGGTCGGAGTCGACGCGGATCTCGGCGCCCGGCAGCAGCCGCGGTGACGGGCCGACCGCCGCCTGGAGCGCCGCGGTCGCCTCCCGGATCCGTCCGGGGGTGACCTCCGGCCACTCGTCGCGCCGCAGGTGCGGGGTGACGACCACGGTGTCGCAGCCGCCGGCCGCCGCGAGGCGGCACATCGCGACCGCGGTGGCGAGGTCGGCGGGGCCGTCGTCGAGTCCGGGCAGGTAGTGGCCGTGGAGGTCGATCACCGCGCCGCGACCTCGCCGCCGCTCCGCTCCTCGCCGTAACCGGCGTAGGTCTGATAGGCGGCGTACCCCTTCCGGTAGGGGCCGCCGCCGACGCGGAACCGGTTGAATACCGCGCCGAGCACCTTCACCTCGGCCACCTGCAGGCGATCGCGGCACGCCTTCGCCTCCTGCCGCTGGACGCGGCCAGCGCAGGCGGTGAGGACGACGCCGTCGGCGATCGAACCGAGGATCGTGGCGTCGGTCACCGCGAGCGTCGGCGCGGAGTCGATGACCACGTAGTCGAAGCGAAGGCGCAGTTGCCGCACGAGGTCGCGCATCCGCTCCGAGGAGAGGAGCTCGGAAGGGTTCGGCGGCGAGGGGCCCGCGGGGATGGCGTAGAGGTTGGGGATGTCGGTGCGCAGCACGATCTGCTCCGGCGGAACCTGGCCGGTGAGGTAGCTGACGAGGCCGGCGCGGTTCGACATCCCGAACAGCTCATGGAGGCGCGACTTGCGCAGGTCGCCGTCGATCAGGAGGACGTTCTTGCCGAGCTGGGCGAGCACGATCGCGAGGTTGCTCGCGGTGGAGGTCTTCCCCTCGCCCGGGATCGAGGAGGTGATCACGATCACCTTCAGCTCGGAGGCCGTGGAGAGCAGCAGCGCGGTGCGCAGCGCCCGGTACGCCTCGGCCACCAGCATCCGCGGCCGCAGGTGCGGGAGCAGCTCGATCTGCGTCGGCTCGCCGTTGCCGCCGCCCTTGCCCGGCTTCCGGGCGCGCGCCTTCGCCGGTTTCTCGCCGTATCCGTACCCGTACCCGTAGCCGTAGCCGTACCGGCCGCGCAGGCCGTACCCATTGCCGCCCGCGCCGACGTCGGGGATCACCGCCAGCACCGGGACGCCGAAGAGACGCTCGACCTCCTCGCTGCTCTTGAGCGTGCGATCCATGTAGTGGAGCAGGAGCACGAGGCCGAAGCCGAAGACGAGCCCGGCGCCGCCCGCGAAGGTGACGTTGCGCCGCAGCGAGGGACGGAACGGCCCGCCGGGGACGAGCGCGCGGTCGACGATCCGGACGTTCGACTCCCGGGTCGCCTGCAGACGCGAGGAGACGTCGGTCTCCGACTGCTTGCGGAGCATCTCGTCGAGCAGCTGCCGGCGGGTGTCGATCTCGAGGCGGAGGTTGTTGTACTCGATCGAGGCGGAGTTGACCTCGCGGTTCTCGACCTTCAGCGAGTTGATCTCGGCGGCGAGTGCCGCCTCGCGCCGCTGCGCCCCCTGATACTCCGCCCGGGCCGCCTCGCGCGCCTTGGCGAGCGCCTCGCGCGCCGCCGGAATCAGGTTGCCGCGCGCCTGGTCGATCCGCCCCTTGAGCTCGACCATCGCCGGCCACTCGGGCTTGAAGGTGGCGAGCCGGCTCGCGTACTCGCGCTCCATCTCGACGACCTCGCCGCGGAGCTGGGCGACGACCGGGTCGGGGAGGATCTCGGCGGCGATCTGCGGGGTGGCGACCTCGAGCTCCTTGAGCGCCGCGCCCTTGCCGATCCGCTCGGAGACGGCGCGGGTGTAGTCGGCGTTGAGCGCCTGGAGGCGGGAGAGGACGACGTTGCCGCCGGTGTCGAGGGTGACGATGTCGGCGCGCTTGCTGTAGGCGAGCGCCTGGTTCTCCTTGTCCTGGATCTCCTGCTTGAGCGTCTCGATCTGGGAGCCGAGGAAGACCGAGGTCTTGCCGGCGAGGTTCGAGCGGCTCTCGATCCCCCAGTCGATGTAGGTCTCGGCGACGCCGTTGGCGATCCGGGCGGCGAGGGCGGGGTCGGTCGAGCGGTACGAGATGTCCACCATCTGCGTCTGGCCGACCGGCTTGACCTCGAGGCCGCCGAGCAGCCGCCCGGCCAGCCGGGCGAGCGCGCTCTGGTCGGCCGCCGCCGAGCCGCCCTCGTCGCTCCCGGCGAGCGACGCCCGCGCCGGGTTGAAGGCCGGGTCCTGGTCGAGCCGCAGGTTCTGCACGGTCCGTTCGGCGAGCCCCCGGCTCTGCAGGAGGCGGTACTGCGTGGGGTAGAACTCCATCGAGTAGTAGTTCTCCCACGCCGCCTCGACCGCCGACTGCACCGGGATCGAGAGCCGCCGTTCGATGAGGATCGTGGTCGTCGCCCGGTACTCCTTCGGGGTCACGAGGTAGGCGAGCACGCCGCCGGCGATCGCCAGCAGCGTGGTGAGCGCGATCAGCCGCCAGCGCGCGGTGAAGACCTTCACCCAGTCGGCGAGGTGGAATTCCGGCTCGGGATCGAGCAGCTCGTGGGGTGGCTCGAGCAGCTCCCGGGGAAGGCTCTGGGGCTTCAGAAGAACGCCTCCTTGACGACGATGACGTCGCCGTCCTGCAGCTCGGGGTCGGGATCCCTGCCGGCGAGGACGCGCTTGAAGTTCGCCCGGATCTCCGAGGTGCGGCCGTCGGGCTCTTTCCGTTTGATGAGGATCTCGCTCGCGGCGCGGTCGGTGAGGCCGCCGGCGCGCGCCACCGCCACCAGGAGCGAGGCGCGATCGACCGACCGCAGGCTCACGGCGCCCTTCGTGGCGACCTCGCCGAGGAAGTAGACGGTGAGGCTGGCGGCGGCGGGGACGTTGATCAGGTCGCCCGCGAAGATCGGGATGTTCACCTTCGGGTCGGCCTTGACGAGCAGCTCGTCGACGCGGATCGTGACCTGGTCGGAGAGGCCGTTCTCGGCACGGCGGACCACGTGCACCACCCCGCCGTGCTCGCCCGCGAGCCCGCCGGCGGCGGTGAGCGCTTCGAGCAGCGTCCAGCGGCCGGAGAAGGCAAGGTTGCCGGGGTTGCGCACCGCGCCGATGACGACGATCGGGCGGGAGCGGAACTCGCGCACCTCGACCTCGACGGTCGCCTGCTGGAAGTACTTTTCCTCGAGGAGCGCGCGGAGGCGGGCGGCGAACTCCCGGGCGGTCAGCCCCGCGGCCGAGACCGCGCCGACCCGCGGCAGGTCGATCGTGCCGTCATCGCTCACCCGGCGCACGACGTCGAGCTCGGAGGCCTCGAGCACCTTCACCGCGAGCACGTCCTTCGGCCCGATCCGGTAGCCCGAGACGACCTCCTGCCCGGCGGCCGGCATCGCCGCAACCGCCAGAGACAGAACGATCCCGAGGAGGCTCCACCTCCACAACCGGCTCATTTGCCCGATTATATGCGCCCCCCCCGCAAATCGCCTGGCACCTTCGAAAAGCGGCTGGCACCTTGCAAAGCACCTGGCACCTTCGGGCGCTCACCCTGCAACTCGCCCCCACAAACCGCCTGGCCGCGGGAAAGCGGCTGGCACCTTCTGCAAATCGCCTGGCACCTTGGGGAGGGAGCCCTCGAAAATCGCCTGGCACCTTACCGGGCACGCAAATCGGCTGGCACCTTGGAGGGGCCTCGACCTCCTGCAAATCGCCTGGCACCTGGCCGGGCGGTGGCGACCGGGAGGGGCCTCGCTAGTACCAGGGGCCCCGGGAGCCGGTACCGAAAGCGATACCGATGACGATCTGGCGGGTGCGCCGGCTGGCGCCGGAGAGGTTCGAGTCGTACTCGACGAGCCGGTAGCCGGTCTGGAAGCGGAGGCTCCGGCGCAGCGGCAGCTCGGCGGTCGCCCCCCAGGCGGTGAGGTCGTCGCGCCGATGGGTGGCCTCGCCCGTGGCCCGGCGGTACTCCAGCTCGCCGGTCTCGTAGAAGGCGGTGACGGTCGCCCGGTGGCCGAAGGGGAAGCCGAGGGAGATGCCGCGGCGCTCGTCGAGGGCGTAGGAGCTCGTGACGTCGAGCGTGTAGGCGAGCTCCCGCTGCGCGTAGATGACGGGGGAGAAGCCCCGCCGGCCGCCGAGGCCGACCTGCACGCGGTAGGTGGTGCCTTCGAAGCTCCCGAAGGTCGAGCCGGCCTGGCTCTCCATCTCCCGGCGCGCGAAAGAGCCGTGGAGGGAGAACCGCGCCGCCTGCCAGGCCATGCTGGCGATCACCGCGGTGCCGTCGTTCGACCGGTCGCGCTGTGCGACGAAGTCGGTGGTGCTCTCCTCGTAGCCGAAGGTCACCACGAGCCCGCTCCGGAGGCGGTAGCCGGCCGCGGCGCTCAGGCGCTGTTCGTCGCGATCGAGCTGGGTGAAGGGGACCGTCCCCTGCTTTTCGGGATCGAGGAGGCGGAAACGGCTCTCTCCCCCGCCGAAGCGGAGGAAGAGGCCGCGGCCGAGCTGGAGGTCGAGCTCGCCGCGGGCCTCGTCGACCCGGTGCGGCGCGTAGCGCAACGACTCCGCGGTGAGGAGGTTCTGGGTCTCGGCGCGGGTGGCGGTGATCTCCATTCCCAGCCGCCCGGCCTCGCCGAAGAGACCGGCACCGAACTGGCCGAGCGATCCGCGGCGCTCGTCGTGATCGGCCCAGTAGAGGTAGTCGAGCTTGCCGTGGGCGGCGAGGATCAGGCGGCTGCCGGCGCGCAGATAGGTGCGCAGCCCCGCGCCGGCCGTGGCCGTGAAGTCGCCCTCGAGCTTCGTGGAGCCGTCGGGCTGGACCCTGTCCTCGTAGAGATAGCCGCCGTCGGAGAGGGTGATCCATGGATCGAGGCGGAACCGCCCGCTCCCCCAGCGCGCCTCGCGCATCGCCTGCTCGACCCGTTCCTTGCGATCGGAGGGCAACTCGGCCAGACTGCCGGGCACCGTGTACTGGGCGACGAGCAGGGCCGGCGCCATGAGGAACCCGAGCGTCAGGGCGGGGACGAGGAATCGTGGAGCGAAGCGCTGCGGCATCGTTGCCTCCCGCGGCCGCCCGGCGGCCGTCGCTGGCGTGGACCGCCGCGGATGATACGACACCGCCTCCCCGACGACCCCGCCGCCGTCCTCGTGGCCGGCGCGCTGGCGCTCCTGCTCGCTCTCGCGCCGCTGCCGTTCGGCGGCGTGACCGAGGGCGCGGCGCTCACCCTCGCGCTCGCGGGCTGCCTCCTCGCCGCGCTGGCGGCGGCTACCGCGCCTTCGCTCGCCCCCCTGCGCACGGTGCGGCTGCCGCTGCTCGCCCTCGCCGGCCTCGGCATCCTCGGGCTGCTCCAGGCGGTCGCCTGGCCCGCGGGAGTGGTGGCGCGGATCTCGCCCGGACACCTCCGCCTGGCGACCGAAGCGGCCGGCCTCGGCGACGGCGAGGCGCCGGCGCGCGTCGCCCTCTCGCTCGATCCCGGAGCGAGCGTGCGGACCGGGCTCTGGCTGCTGGCTCTCGCCGGGCTGATGGTCGCCGCCGCCCTCGCGGGAGATCGCCGCGAGCGGCGGCGTTGGCTCCTCTGGGGGCTGCTCGCCGGCGGGCTCTTCCAGGTGCTCTTCGGGGCGCAGCACTGGTTCGTGCGGGCGACGGAGATCTGGGGGGTCCCCGTGCCGGGCGACGCCGGCCGTCTGCGCGGCACCTACGTCAACTCCGACCACCTGGCGCTCTACCTCGAGCTCGCGCTGGCGGCCTGCTTCGCCTGGGCGTACCGCTCGGTGCGGCGGCTCGACCCGGAGCAGCCGCTCGAGGCCCGGCTCGTGCGGCTATCCGGACCGCTCTTCGCCTGGCTGCTCCTCTTCGCCGGGCTCGCCTTCACCGGCTCGCGCGCGGGGATCGCGGCGGCGGTTGGGGCGACGGCGCTGCAGGGGGCGCTGCTGCTGCGCCGGGCGCCGGGCCGGCGCTGGCTGCCGCTCGGGGCGCTCGTGCTGCTCGGGCTCGGGCTCGCCTTCGCGGCGGCGATCGGCTTCGAGCAGGCGTTCGGGCGGCTCCTCGGCACTTCCGGCTTCGAGCTGACCTGGAACGCCCGCAGCGAGGCGTACCTCGCGGCGCTCGGTCTCGTGCCGGGCTACCTCTGGCTCGGCACCGGCCTCGGCGCCTTCCGTGACGCCTTCGCCGCGGTGCAGCCGGCGGGGATCGAGCTCCTCTGGCGCCACCTCCACAACGACTGGCTCGAGCTGCTGCTCACAGCCGGGGTCGTGGGGTTCGGGCTCCTGCTCGCGGGGCTCTGCGGGCTCGGCCGGCGTCTGCTCCGGGTGCTGCGCACCGGCCGGCGGGGCGAGGACCGGGGCGCGGCGCTGGCGGCGCTCGGCGCGCTCGCGGCCGCCGGCCTCCACTCGCTCCTCGACTTCGGCCTCACGATGCCGGCCAACGCCACGGCGCTCGTGATCCTCACCGCCGCCGCCGCCGCCGCCCGCTGCCACGAACGGCACCCCTGACCCGCCCCCTCCTCCCAAGGTGCCCCCCTCCAAGGTGCCAGGCGATTTTCCGAGGCCCCTCCGGCCGCCTTCCCCAAGGTGCCAGCCGATTTGCGGGAAGCCCCGGGCACTACCCCTTGCCCCCAAAGGTGCCAGGCGATTTGTTGGCTGGCGGCCACGACCGACTCGCCAAAGCGGCTGGCACCTCGAGAGACAGCCCTGAAAATCGGCTGGCACCTTGCGAGTTGGCGCTGCAAATCGCCTGGCACCTTGGGGGCGGATGGTCCCGTGGCGGCGTCAGCTCGCCCCGTACCAGCCCGACCAGCGGCTGAGGTTGCCAGTCTCGAAGCCGTCCGCGAGGAGCGGGACGGTGAGCTCGTCGGCGCCGACGTCGGGCGGCGTGCCGCGCGGGTCGCCGTCGAAGTCGGTGTCGGCCAGGCCGGCGGGGAGCGGCACGCCGGCTCCGAGGGGTTCCCCGGCCCCGGGAGAGAGGTGGAGGTCGCCGGCCGCCACGTTCTCGAACCAGTTGGTGGGAGCCCACTCCAGGTTGCCCGCCACCGTCGCCTGCGGGTTCCCGTCCCGCGGCCGCAGGTTGTGGGTCACGAGGTTGTTCTGGATGTCCGCCAGGGTGTTGCCGAAGCGCCACTCGATTGCCGAGAACGGCGCCGCGGTGGCGGCCACGCTGTTGTGGACGACTTTCGCGCCGCGGGCCTGCTCGAGGGCGATGCCGGCGTCGAAGCCGTACTCGGAGGCGAAGAGTGCCGGGTCGGCGGCGGCCACGAAGTTGTTGCGGATCACGCCGTCGATGTGTCCGAGGTACCCCACGCCCGGGTACGGGTTGTCCGGATAGACGCGGTCGCCGGAGAAGCTCGCGCCGAGCCCGAAGCCGATGCCGCGGGTGCAGTCGAGGATCACGTTCTCCTCGACGAGCGAGTCGCGGCTGCTGCGCCAGAGGTGCACGGCGTGCTCCGAGAGCCCCGACTCGCACCAGAAGCCGGAGAAGCGGTTGCGGCGAATGATCCAGCCCCGGGCGCCGTGGGCGTCGAACCCGCCCGTGTAGCAGTCGTTGCGCACCTGGGCGCGGCCGGCGGCGGTCAGCTCGATCACGCTGCACTCGAGGATGCCGTAGTCGACGTAGCCGTTCGTCGAGGCCGCGTGGACCTTGACCGCCTGTTCGCCGGGGTCGACGATCCGCAGGTTGTGGAGGCGGACGCCGGTGATGATCTCGCCGGTCGTCCCGGTGACGTGCACCGGGTGGTCGTAGGCGCGCTCGAGGGTGAGGTCGGCGATCGTCACCCCGGACGCGTGGATCGCGAGGAGCTCGTGGGTCTGGTAGGCGCCGTCGAGGACCACGGCGTCCCGATTCCCGGACAGCGACCGGAGCGTGACGTTCGGGGTCGTGAACTCGAGCCGCGAGAGGTAGTCCCCCTGATTCATCGCGTAGAGGCCGTCGTGGAGGAGGATCGTGGTGCCGGCGGAAGCGGCGGCCACGATGGCGCGAAGCTGGTTCGCCTGCTGCGGATGGACCTCGATCGTCGCTCCCGCGGGCGGCGGCAGCGGCGGGCAGGACGGCTGGGCGAAAGCAGCGCCGGCGAGCGCGAGCACCAGGGGGAGCCAGCCGGCCACGCGCCGCCCCAGCCCGCCCCAGCCCAAGGTGCCAGCCGATTTTCCGCGCCCCAAGGTGCCAGCCGTTTTACCGGAGGGCGTCCTCCCGGAACGAGGTGCCAGGCGATTTGCCAGCCCGGGAGCAAGGTGCCAGCCGATTTGCGAGGGCGAGGAGACGCGGGGCAACGAGGTGCCAGGCGATCGGGGGTCGGCCTGATCTGTCGGGGGCATCCTTCTCTCCTCCGGCCGGAAAGGTAACGACGACCGCGATTGTCTCGCATCTCCCGCGGTCTTTTCGTGCTTGCGGCGAACCGGGTGGCCCGGTCCCGCTGGCTGCCCTGCGCTCCCCCCCGGCTTCCGGGGGTGGTATAGGGTTTGCTTTCCATTTGCCGACGACCGTCTCCTCCGGACATCCCGTGGGAGACCGCCCTCTGGAGCCACCCGATGCGAACCTCCCGCCGTTCTCTTCTTTTCGTCCTCATCCTGCTGGGGGCCTCCTTCGCCTCCGCATTCGCCCAGGAAGCGGTACCGCCGGCCGTCTTCGGCGAGACCGTGGACGTCGAGGTCGTCAACGTGGACGTCTTCGTCACCGACCGGGACGGCCAGCCGGTGCTCGGCCTGACGCGGGACGATTTCGAGATCGTGGCCGACGGCCGGCCGGTGCCGATCGAGTTCTTCTCGGCCCCCTCGGCGGACGCCGTCTACCTCAAGCTGCCCGGGAGCCCGGGCTCCCTTCCCGAGGCCGACGCCGCCCCGCCGCCGCCGCGGCCTACGCTGGTCGTCTACGTGGACAACCTGAACCTCACCGGCGGCCGGCGCAAGGAGGCACTCAACCACCTCGAGAAGCTGATCGAGGACCGGATGCAGACCGGCCATCGCGCGATGGTGGTGGTCTTCGATCGCTCGCTCCGGATTCTCGTGCCGGCGACCGACGACCTGCGGGCGGTACGCGGGGCGTTCGCGGAGATCGCCCGTACCCAGCCGCGCGCCACCCAGCGCCTCGCGCAGGAGCAGCGGTTGAAGGTCGAGCTCGAACAGATCACCCCGGCCGATTTCGTCTCGGGCCTGATGGACCAGATCTCCTGGTTCGCGCAGGAGGAGGCTCAGGACACGCGGATGGCGCTCATCGCGCTCAACGACCTGATGAGCCTGCTGGCCGGAGTCGAGGGCCCCAAGATCGTCTTCCTGGTCAGCGGCGGGATCTCGACCGAGCCGGGCCGTACGCTCTGGGAGGCGTTCGACCGGCGCTACGGGGGCACCTGGGGCAGCCAGGTGGATCAGCGCCGCGCCGGCGATCTCGACGCCAACGAGGTCCAGCGCGAGCTGCAGAGGGTCACCCGGGCGGCGCAGGCCAGCCGGGCGCTGATCTACGCGGTGGACGCCGGGATCCGCGGTCCGGCGATGGACGCCGGCGAGGTCGGCTCGGAGATCGTCAGCGGCTCGACCCCCGGAGAGTTCGGCCAGGTGGAGGCGAGCAGCAACATCGGCAGCCTCGCCGATCGCAGCGGCGGCCGCCGCCTCCTCTCCGGGCCGGACCTGACCTCGACGCTGACCGTCGTGGCGCGCGAGATCGCCTCGGCCTACTCGCTCGGCTTCACTCCGCCCCCGGATCGTGCCGACCGGATGCGGGACCTCACCGTCCGGGTCAAGCGCGAGGGGGTGCGGGTGAGGCACCGGGAAGGGTACTGGCGGCGCTCGCCGGAGCAGCAGCTGGCGGCGACGGCGCTCGCGGCGGCCAGCCTCGACACCGGTGAGAACCCGCTCGGCGCGCGGCTCGAGGTGGAGGTCAACGGCCGTGGGGGCCGCAAGCGCGAGCAACAGGTCAAGGTGCTGGCACGGCTGCCGATCTCGCAGCTCACCCTCGTCCCGGCGGAGGGCCGGCACGCGGGCAAGCTGCTCTTCGAGTTCGCGGTGCGCGACGAAGAGGGGCGCGTGCAGAGCTTCCCGCCGCGCGAGCAGACGTTCTCGATCCCGGAGGCCGACCTCGCCGCGGCCGCCAGCCAGACGATCGCCTACAGCGTCGAGATGCAGCTCGCCCCGGGCAACTACCACCTCGCGGTCGCCGTGCTCGACGCGGTTGGCGGGGTGCGCTCGACGGCGACGATCTCCTTCCAGGTCAAGAAGTAAGCGGCCTTGATCGGCTGGCACCCGGCGCCAGGAGCGCCGAGGTGCCAGCCGACTTGCCGGGCGCCTCCGTGAGGTGCCCAGCGGTCTGTCACGAGGCGAAGGTTCCCCTTCACAAGGTGCCAGCCGAGTTGTCGGGGCGCTCCCTGACAAGGTGCCAGGCGACTTCCCGTGCCTCGGGAAGGTGCCAGGCGATTTGCTGCCGGCAAGGTGCCAGCCGATTTTCAGAGCGCCTCCGACAAGTGCCAGCCGATCTGTCGCGGCGCCGGGGCGCCGCGGGATTCTCCGCCTGAGCCGGGATGCAATGGACAAGGAAAAGGCCGGCAGGATCGCTCCCACCGGCCTCGGATCGAACCGGCCGCGGGCGCCCTCACCGCGGTGCGGTGCGGGCGTCCGGCCCGTCGGTGCCGATCAGTACATCCCGCCCATGCCGCCGCCGGGCATCGCCGGGGCCTTGGGCTCCTTCTCCTTGATCTCGGAGACCATCGCCTCGGTGGTGAGCATGAGGCCGGCGATGGAGGCGGCGTTGAGCAGCGCGGTCTTGGCGACCTTCGCCGGGTCGATGACGCCGGCCTTGACGAGGTCCTCGAACTCGCCGGTGGCGGCGTTGTAGCCGACGTTCCCCTTCTTGGCGAGGATCTCGCGGACCACGATCGAGCCCTCTTCGCCGGCGTTGATGGCGATCTGGCGCGACGGCTCCTCGAGCGCCCGGCGGACGATCTTCACGCCCACCGCCACGTCACCCTCGGCCTCGACCTTGTCCACCGCCGCGATGGCGCGCAGCAGGGCGACGCCGCCGCCGGCGACGATCCCCTCCTCGACCGCCGCCTTGGTGGCGTGCATGGCGTCCTCGACGCGGGCCTTCTTCTCCTTCATCTCGGTCTCGGTCGCGGCGCCGACCTTGATCACCGCCACGCCGCCGACGAGCTTCGCGAGCCGCTCCTGGAGCTTCTCGCGGTCGTAGTCGGAGGTCGTCTCCTCGATCTGGGCGCGGATCTGCTTGACCCGGCCGGCGATCGCCTCGCGGCGCACCTTGTCGTCGGTGTCGGTGACGAGGGTGGTGTCGTCCTTGGTGATGACGACCTTCTTCGCCTCCCCGAGGTCCTCCCACTTCACGTTCTCGAGCTTGATGCCGAGATCCTCGGAGATCAGCTTGCCGCCGGTGAGGATCGCGATGTCCTCGAGCATCGCCTTGCGGCGATCGCCGAAGCCCGGCGCCTTGACCGCGGAGACGTGCAGGGTGCCGCGGAGCTTGTTGACCACGAGGGTGGCGAGCGCCTCGCCCTCGATGTCCTCGGCGACGATGAGAAACGGCTTGCCCTGGCGGGCGACCTGCTCGAGGATCGGCAGGAGGTCCTTCATCGAGGAGATCTTCTTCTCGTAGAGGAGGATCTTGGCGCCCTCGAGGACCGCCTCCATCCGCTCCGCGTCGGTGACGAAGTACGGCGAGAGATAGCCGCGATCGAACTGCATCCCCTCGACGACTTCGAGGGTGGTGTCGAGGCCCTTGGCCTCCTCGACGGTGATGACGCCGTCCTTGCCGACCTTCTCCATCGCCTCGGCGATGATCCGGCCGATCTCCGCGTCGTTGTTGGCCGAGATCGTGCCGACGTGCGCGATCTCCGAGCCCTCGACCGGCTTCGACAGCTTGTCGATCGCCTCGGCGGCGGCGCGGGCGGCGAGGTCGACGCCCCGCTTGAGATCCATCGGGTTGGCGCCGGCGGTGACGTTCTTCGAGCCCTCGCGGAAGATCGCCTGGGCGAGGACGGTGGCGGTGGTGGTGCCGTCGCCGGCGACGTCGGAGGTCTTCGAGGCGACCTCGCGAACCATCTGCGCACCCATGTTCTCGGTCGGCTCGGCGAGCTCGATCTCCTTGGCGACGGTGACGCCGTCCTTGGTGATCGTGGGCGAGCCGAACTTCTTCTCGAGCACGACGTTGCGGCCCTTCGGGCCGAGGGTCACCTTGACCGCGTCGGCGAGCTTGTTGACGCCACGCAGGATCGCGGCGCGCGCGTCCTCGGCGTACATGATCTGCTTGGCAGGCATTGGCGTTGTTCCTCCAGGTTCCGGGTCAGAAGGTCAGGGGGTCACTTCTTGTCGAGCACGGCGAGGATCTCGTCCTCGCGGACGATCACGAGCTCCTCGTCATCGAGCTTGATCTCGCTGCCCGAGTACTTGCCGATGAGGATCCGGTCACCGACCTTGACGTCCATCGGCGAGCGCTTCCCTTCGTCGTTCACCTTGCCCGGGCCGACGGCGATGACCTCGGCTTCCTGCGGCTTCTCCTTGGCGGTATCGGGGATGATGATGCCGCCGCGGACCTGCTCCTGCGCCTCGATCCGCTTGACGACGACGCGATCGTGCAGGGGACGGATTTTCACGGTTCCTACCTCCTTCACTGGGTTTGGGTTGGTCACTACGACTCCGGCCGCCGCGATGTTAGCACTCATCGGCGCCGAGTGCTAACAAGCGTATTCTGTGAGTCTCCGGTTGTCAAGTCCCTGAAGCGGAGCATAGGCCTACCGCCGGCCTTCTTGCCGGGGAAGCCTACTAAGTCATTGAAAACAAATGATCAAATGGATGATGATAGGGGCAGCTGGCCGGATTCGAAATCGATGACCATGGGGGAGGTGGTCCACCCCGCCAGGCCGTTTTCGAACCCGATCGCCGAGACCGGGAGAGCCTCGGCCGGCGGCGCCAGGTCCGGAGGAGAGCCCGCGAGGCCGGTCCGCCCGAGCCGCCCGGAGAGGAGCCAGCCGCCGCCGAGCGCCACCAGCAACGCCGCGGCCGCGGCGAACCGCCCCCAGCGGCGCGACGGCGCGACCCTCACGGTGCGCGCCGGGAGACTGGCGACGCCGAGCTCCCGCCGGACCTCGGCGAGCGCCTCGGCGGTGGCCCGGGCTTCGGGGTCGACAGCCAGCCAGGCGGCGACCCCCTCGGCCTCGACCGGGGAGAGCTCGCCGTCCACCCAGGCGGCGAGGAGGTCATAGCCTTCGTCGCCGGCCCTCGCCGCCGCGAGCGAGGCGCGCAGCTCACCGGCGAGCCGGCGAGTCGGGGCGAGGGAGGAGGGATCGCCGTTCATCGCTGCCAAGGATGCGAAAACCGGGGGGTTGATACCACCGGCCGGCCGCTTCTCCGTCTCACCAGGACCGCATCCTCCGCTCGAGCCGGGCGCGGGCGCTCTTCCGGAGATTGATCACCTGCCGCCGGGTGAGGTCGAGCCGGCCGGCTATCGTGAGGTCGTCGAGCGGCAGGCGGGGCCAGAGGGAGGCGAGCTCGGCCGCCGGGATCTCGAGTACCGCGGCGATCTCCTCCCCGGTGGCGATCCGCGCTTCGGGGAACATCGCGAGCAGATCGTCACCATGGGCGTCCCGGAGGTTGAGCAGGAGCGCCCGGCGCTGGCCGAGCGGGAGGGCGACGATCTCCTGCCAGAGCCGGGCGAGGTACTCCCGGTCCGCGAGCCGGTCGCCGGCGTCGCGCTCGGGATCGGCGAGCCGGGCACCGGCCTCGTCCCCCTCTTCGAGGCCGATCTCGCCATCCTCGACGCCGAGGAGCGGGGCGAGCAGGCCGACGAGGTCGCTCAGCCGGCAGGGGGCGTCGAGCCGGGAGAGAGCGCCCCGCACGAGCTCGACGAGGGTGGGGGTGCGGCCGTCCGGCGCCTTCTGCAAGGCGGCGGTGAGGGCCGTGAGGTCCGCGGGAGCGCGGGCCGGCCCCGCGGGCCGTTCACTCCGTGGGCGGAGCCGGGCGCTGCCGCAGAGCCAGGTGAGCGCGGCGTCCTGCCAGAGGGCGAGCGCCGGATCGTGGGTGAGGAGGTAGCGGAGCCGATCGTGCAGCCGGGCCCGCTCGGGCGCGAGCCGCCGCAGGTGCGCGCGGCAGGCGTTGAAGCCGGTGGCGGCGACGTAGCCACCGAAGCTCGCCACCGGCTCGGCCTCGCCCCGGCGCAGCTCGCCGAGCTGGCGGGCAAGGCGCAGCAGCGCGGCGGCGTGGAGATCCTCCAGCTCCTCAGGCGGCCGCTCGGCGCCGCGGAACTGACCGCGGATCACCTTCCAGAGCAGGGGCGACGCCTCGCGGGCGAGCAGCTCACCGAGCAGCTCGCGCGCCCGCTCCTCGTCCTCGACCGTGAGAAAAGGGATCAGCAGCGGATCGCTGAGCTCGGGATGGACCGCCATGTCGCGATTGACCAGCGGCGAGTCTACAGGCTCCCGCCGCTGCAAATCGCATGGCACCTTGTTGGCACATCCCTCCAGGCGCAAATCGCATGGCACCTTCAGGAAGGTGCCAGCCGTTTTTCATGGAGGTACCATGGAGGTGCCAGGCGATTTGTCCTGGCATCGGCAGGTTCAGCGTCCGTTTCTCGTCTTCGGAGGCATGGGCAGACGACTTCGCTACACCCCGCCCGGGGGAGCCCTCTTCGAGGTCACCTGCGGTACCTTTCAGCGCCGGCTCCTCCTCCGACCCTCTCCGCAGCTGCGTGCGATCACGCTCGGTGTGCTCGCCCGCGCCCAGGAACAGTCCGGCATCGCGATCCACGCCTTCGTCTTCCTCTCCAACCACTACCACCTTCTGGTCACGACCACCGATGCCGCCCAGCTCGCCCAGTTCGTCGGCTACCTCAACTCGAACCTGGCGCGCGAAGTCGCCCGCCTCCACGGCTGGGAAGGAAAGGTCTGGGCCCGGCGCTATGAGGCGATCCTCGTCAGCGACGAAGACTCGGCCCAGGTCGAGCGCCTCCTCTATCTCGTCCGGCAGGGCTGCAAGGAGGGGCTGGTGGACGATCCCCTGGAGTGGCCCGGCGCCACCAGCTGGCAGGCGATGCTCAGCGGTGACCCACCGACCGGAATCTGGTTCGATCGCACATCGGAGTGTCACCACCGGCGGAATGGAGCGCCGTCCTCGGAGCACGATTTCGCCATTCCGCAGACCGTGACGCTCACTCCCTTGCCCGCCTGGGCGGATCTCTCCGCGGCCGAACGACGAGCACGCTTGGAAGACCTCCTCGATCTCGCTCGAACCGAAGCTCGCTCGCGACGCAAAGAGACCGGCCGGAGAGCGATCGGACCGAAAGCGGTTCAGCGCCTGGATCCCCTTTCGATACCGATCGATAGTCGTCGGCGCCCCGCGCCCCTGGTCCATGCCACAAGCCGCGAGGTTCGCCTCGCCTTTCTCGAGGCTTACCGCCTGTTCACGGCCGCCTACCGGCGGGCGGCGGACGCGCTCCGCGCCGGTTTCGCTGCCGTCGTCTTTCCCGACGGCTGCTTCCCGCCACCGGGACCGTTCCGAAAACCGGCGATCGCCTGAGCACCTCGCAGGCTGGCGAAAGGTGAGCTGTCGAAGAGGCCTGCGCCGGGATCCGGTGCGAGTCGAGGTCTGCCCGGCTGGGTCGAATCGCCGTCCTGGAACCTCGATCTCTGGATTCTCAGCCGTCTGAAGCTGCGCACCCGATCCCAGCGTGAGGCAACCGCTGCCGGTTCACCCTCACCCAGCAAGCAGGAGAACCGTACGAGACCAGATCCCGGGGGCACCCCCCGACAGATCCCGGCAAATCGCCTGGCACCTCGACAAAGTGCCTGGCACGGAGTGGCTTCAGTCGGTGCGGGCGGCCTGCTCGACGGCGCGGCGCCAGGCGGCGGTCACGGCGGCTGGGGCGTGGTCGAGGACGAGGCGGGCGCGGCCGCTGGCGGCCAGGCGGGTGCGTGCGACCGGATCGGCCAGGAGCCGTCCGATCACCGTCACCCACTCCGCGGCGCTCCCGGCCACGGCGAGCTCCTCGCCGGGCCGGGCGGTCGTGCCGGCCGCCGCCTCCGGCGAGGCGACGACCGGGACCCCCGCCGCCCACGCTTCGAGCACCTTGACCGGCACGCCCGATCCGGCGCGCATCGGCGCGAGGGCGAGGGTCGCTCCGTGGAACACCTCGGCGAGCGACGCCGGAGAGGCGGAGAGCCGAGCCCCCGCACGGCCGGCGGCGTGCCGCAGCACCGCCGGCGGCCGGTCCCCCGCCAGCAGCAGCTCGGCATCCGGATGCGCCGCGCGCACCGCGGGCCAGACCTCGGCGAGGAACCAGAGCGCCGCCTCCCGGGTCGGGTAGTAGCCGAGGTTCCCCGTGAGCACGAGGCGCTGCCCACCACCCGTCACCGGTGCCGGTGGCGGACCCGGTGGCACCGCGAGCGGGATCACCTCGAGCCGCCGCGCGAGCTCGGGCCCCGCCAGCGCCGCGAGCGCCGCGCGGTCCCGCTCGGCGACCACCACCCCGCACCCGCTCGCTGCGAGGAGCCGGCGTTCGGCCCGGGCGAGCCGGCGGGCTTCCGCGCGCAGCAGCGGGGCCCAGAGGAGGCGGTCGAGCGCCGCCCGCCGTTCCATGTTCTGCGAGAGACAGTCGATGAAGTCGACGAGGAGCGGCCGTCCGGCGAGATGCCGGAGGCAGGGTGCCAGCCGCACGAGCTGGAGCACCACGAGATCGGCGGCAGGGGCGAGCCGGGCGCAGCGCCGGTCGAGATCGGCAGCGGCAAAGAGGCTCTGTTGGATCGGCTCCCCGCGGCCGAGCGCCCGCAGCGCCGCGAGCGCGTGGCGGGGCGGCGGATCCGGGCGGTAGCGCTCGCTCCCGGCGAGCGACACCGGCGGCGGCAGCCCCGCCGTGGCCGGGGCGAGCAGTGTCACCTCGTGATCCTCCGTGAGCGCCGCGAGCAGCTGGTGCGCACGGAGCTGATCGCCTCGGCGCGCCGGCCACGGCCAGCGGCTGGTGACCACGAGGATCCTCATGTCGATGCCCGCGGGACGCCCGTGGCGAGGAGCGCGTGCAGCCGCGCGGACAGCACGGCCGGGTCATGGGCATGAGCCAGCCGGGCGCGTCCGGCGGCGACGAGGCGGGCGGCGAGTGCCGGCTCGGCGGCGAGCCGCGCGACCGCCGCCGCGATCGCTTCCGGGTCGTCTCCGAGCAGCAGCTCTCCGCCGTCGGCGCACCCGAGGCCGCGCGCGGCGGCCGGTGTCGCCACGACCGGCACCCCGCGCGCCCACGCCTCCAGCAGGCGGATCCTCACCCCGGAAGCTGCCCGCAGCGGCAGGAGCAGGATCGAACCGGGGGCGAACGGCACGGCACTGTCGTCCGGGCGCGGGTGGAGCTCGATCCCCTCGCCCCCGCTCGCAGAACCGGTGAAGAGGTGGAGCCGGGCGCCGGGAAGGCGCAAACGGATCGCCGGCCAGATTTCCTCCCGGAGCCAGCGGAGAGCGTCGCGGTTCGGTCCCCACGCCGGGCTGCCGAAGGCGACGAGCGCCGGGCTGCCGGGAAGCGGTGCCGAACCCGGGGGCAACTGCGCCGGGAAGGGGGGCGGCAGGATCTCGATCCGCCCGGTGTTCGGAGGCGCGAGCGCCGCGAGCCCGGAGGCGTCCTCGGGCGAGAGCGCGAGCGTGAGCGCCGCTCGCGTCACCGCCCGGCCTTCGCGCCGCGCGAGCCGGCGCGCCTCGCGGCGCAGGAGGAATCCGCGCGTGCGGCCTCGATGTTGCCCGGCGAGCGCGGCCCAGAGCTCGGACTCGACGTTCTCGGGGCGATAGACCAGCGGGCCGGCGCCGGACGGGAGGTTCGCCAGCGCCTGGAGCGGCTGCACCCAGAGCCAGTCACAACGGGCGACGGCGAGCGCGGCGTGCACGGTGCGCCGCAGCGCGGGGTGCCGATGACGAGCCACGGTGGCGGGCTCGCCCCGGCAGGTAGCGGCGAGCAGCGCAACCGGCCAGGGGCGGGGCCGGGCGGCGACCAGCCGGGCCTCGCCCAGGCGGCCGAGTTGGGCCACAGCCTCCCGGTGCGCCTCCGGATCGGCGGGAGCGGGCGCGATCACCACGAGCTCCACGCCCTCCCGGGCCAGGCCTTCGAGGGTGTTCCAGGCGAGCAGGCGGCCGCCGTCGGCCGGCGGCCAGGGTGACTTCGTGGTGAGGAAGAGGAGCCGCATCGGGCCGCCGCGCCGGGCGTGCTCGGCCGGGCGCGCCTCCTCAGACGAGGCTCAGCAGGTGGCCGAGCTTCTCCCGCTTGGTGCGCAGATAGGCTCGCGAATCGACGGTCGGCGGCACCTCGAGCGGGAGCCGCTCGACGATCTCCAGCCCGTAGCCGCGCAGCCCCACGAACTTGCTCGGGTTGTTCGAGAGCAGGCGCATCCGCCGCACCCCGAGGTCGCGGAGGATCTGCGCGCCGACGCCGTAGTCGCGCTGGTCGGCGCGGAAGCCGAGCCGCTCGTTCGCCTCCACCGTGTCGTGCCCCGCCTCCTGCAGCTCGTAGGCGCGCAGCTTGTTCACGAGGCCGATCCCCCGGCCCTCCTGCATCAGGTAGAGCAGGACGCCCCGCCCCTCGGCGGCGATCCGGTCGAGCGCGAGGTAGAGCTGCACGCCGCAGTCGCACCGCTCGGAGCCGAAGACGTCGCCGGTCAGGCACTGGCTGTGGACGCGCACGAGCACCGGCTGGCCGTCGTCGACCTCGCCGAGCACCAGCGCGACATGCTCCTCGCCGGTGAGCGGCGCCCGGTAGGCGCAGATCCGGAACTCTCCCCAGGCGGTGGGCAGCCGGGGCGCAGCGAGCCGCTCGACGATCGTCTCGTGGCGGAGGCGGTAGCGGATCAGATCCGCGACGGTGACGATCGGCAGCCCGTGGCGGGCGGCGAACGGCAGCAGGTCGGGGACCCGCGCCATCGTGCCGTCATCCTTCATGATCTCGCAGATCACCGCGGACGGATCGAGGCCGGCCAGACGCGCGAGGTCGACGCTCGCCTCGGTCTGCCCCGTCCGCTTGAGCACGCCCCCCCGGCGGGCCCGGAGCGGGAACATGTGGCCGGGGCGGAGCAGATCGTCGGGTCGCGTGGCGGGATCGATCGCGGTGCGCACCGTCGCGGCGCGGTCGGCGGCCGAGATGCCGGTGGTCACCTTGCCGCGCGCCTCGATCGAGACCGTGAAGGCGGTGCCGAAGGGGGAGGTGTTCTCCGCCACCATCGGCGGCAGCCCGAGCTGGTCGCACCGCTCCTCGGTGAGCGCGAGGCAGATGAGCCCGCGGCCGTGGGTGGCCATGAAGGCGATCGCCTCCGGCGTGACCTTCTCGGCCGCGATCGCGAGGTCGCCTTCATTCTCCCGCTCCTCGTCGTCCACGAGGATCACCATCCGCCCGGCGCGGAAGGCGGCGATGGCATCGGCTATCGGGGAGAACTGGCTCGAATCGCGCATGGGGGGGAGCGCCCGGCGCTTGGGGGCCGGACGGCGGCAGTCTACTTGTCCCCGCCGCATCCGGGCAAGGCCGCGGCGTCACCGCGGTCGTGAAAATCGGCTGGCACCTTGGGAAAACGGCTGGCACCTTGACGAGATCCTCGCCTCGGAGTCGCCTGGCACCCCGGGAGTACCACCGCCTGACAAATCGCCTGGCACCTCGAGAGAGCACCTCGAGAGAGCACCTCGAGAGAGGTACCCGGCAAAGCGGCTGGCACCTTGGGGGGGAGGGGGTCAGAAGGGGTTGCCGATCGAGAAGAACCAGACGTAGGCGGGTTCGCCCGGCTGGCGGTCGAGCTTCCAGCCGACCTCAAGCCGCAGCGGTCCGACCGGCGACCGGTACCGCAGGCCGATCCCCGCTCCCCACCGCAGGTCCCGCGGATCGATCTCGCCCCGCTCCCGCCAGACGTTGCCGCCGTCGAGGAAGACCGTGCCGCCCAGGTCGCCCGCGATCGGGAACCGGAGATCGAGGTTCGCCAGCAGCAGCCCCGAGCCGCCGACCGGCGTCCCCGCGACGATCGTCTCCCCCGCGATGCCGAGCTCGTCCTGGCCGAAGGCCCGGTGCGTCGTCCGGCCGCCGGCATAGAACCGCTCGTCGACCGGCACCGGCCCGGCGAAGGGGTTGCCGGCGGCGAAGCTGCGCCCCCCGAGCGGTTCGATCATGCCGCCGCGCAGGCTCAGCGCCGCGGTGCCGAGCCGGCCGAGGTCGACGCTCCCCGTCGCCTGGCCGAAGAGCTTGACGAACTCCGCGTCGGCCGACAGGAACGGGAAGGCGTACTGCACCTGCGCGAGCGCGCTCCAGCCGCGCCGCGGATCGAGCGGGTCGTCGCGGCGCTCGATGCCGAGGAGCGGCGTGATGCTCGAGACCCGCCCCTCCCGGCTCCCCACCGGGACGTCGAAGATCTCGTCGATCCTCGACAGCTCGACGATGTGGTAGTCGTAGAGGAGCCGCAGCCGCCACGGGCCGTGCTCGTGGGCGAGCCCCACCTGCGTGCCCCACCGCTCGACCGCGTAGGCGTCCCGGTCGCGCGCCTCCCAGTAGGTCGTCGCGGTCGCCGCCACCGGCCAGCCCGCCAGCCGCGGCTCGGTGTAGACGAGCCGGTACCGCTCGTCCTTGGCGCTCGCCAGCAGGTCGAGCTGCAGGTTGCCGGCCCGGCCGAGGAAGTTCGTGTCGCCGAGGGTCAGCAGCGCCCGGGCGCCGCTCTCCGAGTCGTAGCCGGCGCCCACCGCCACCCGCCGGGTCCGCCCCTCCTCGACCTCGACCACCACCGTGTGCTCCTCGCTGAGCGGCGCTCCCGGCCCGAGCTCCACCTTCACCCGCGAAAAGATGCCGAGCCGGTAGAGATCCCGCTCCACCGCGAGGAGGCGATCGGGGCTCGCCGGCGTGCCCGGCGGCAGCCGGATGAACCGCTCGATGACCCGCACCGGGGTCCGCCGCTGGCCGCGGATCGCCACCCGCCCCACCCGCGACTGCGGCCCTTCGAGCACCGACAGCTCGACCCGGGCGCGCTCGCCGGCCTCGTCCCAGCCGATCTCGGCGGAGATGTAGACCTGCGCGAAGCCCTGCGCCGCGTACTCGCCGCGGAGGATCTCCGCCGCGCGGTCGACATGGATCCGGTGGTACGGCCCGCCGGGGGCGAGCGGCAGGAGCCGCAGGAGCCGGTCGCGGTCGAGCCGCTCGACGCCGCGCAGCTCGACGCTCTCGACGAGCCGCCGCGGACCTTCGACGATCGGCACCGTGAGCGTGAGGCTCGTGCCGTGTTCGGTGATCGTCGCGGGCCCCACCCGCGCCTGCCCGTAACCGAGCAGCGCGTAGGTCGAACGGAGGTTCGTGAGGTCGTCCTCGAGCACCTCGTCGACGAGGCGGCCACTGCGCGGCGCGAGCGCCCGCCGGGGCGCGGTGGTCATCCGCCGGGCGAGCTCCGCGGCTGGCACGCCGTCGTTGCCGGTGAAACGGACCTCGTCGAGACGGTAGACCGGCCCCGGGTCGATCTCGAGGAAGATCTGCAGCCGCTCCTCGTCGCGCTCCTCCCGCGTGGTGATCCGGACCCGGTAATGCCCCCGCTCCTGGTAGTGCGCCCGCAGCAGGTCGACTGCCTGCAGCAGCAGCGCCTCGTCGTAACCGAACGCGCCGAGGAACGGCAGCAGACCCCGGCGCTCGAGCTGGCGCCGGTCGGCGCCGCTCACCGTCAGCTCGAACCGCGGTCCGGCTTCGATCCGGTAGACGAGGGCGACGGTCCCGGTCTCCGGATCGGGACGCTGTTCGGGCTCGGAGATCTCGGCCAGCCGGTAGCCGCGGCGGTAGTAGGCCCGCTGCAGGCGGCCGCTCTCGGACCGGAGAGTCGCCTGCCGGAACGGGCTGCCGGCGCGCAGCCGCAGCATCCGCTGCAGCTCGGCGGGGGTGAAAGGCCCGAGCTCGCCGGTCAGCTCCACCGCCCCCCTCACGCGCGCCTGCCGGCCGGGATCGAGGCGGTAGGTGACGGTTGCCTCCCGCCGCGACTCGTCCACCGCGACGGCGAGCCGCACGACGGCGTCGAAATACCCCTGCTCGCGATACGCCGCGGTCAGCTCTTCGATCCCGCGCAGGACCCGGTCTTCGACCAGCGGCTGGCCCGCCCGCAGGCCGAGGGCGGCGCGCAGGCTGGCCTCGGCAAGTCCGAGCTCCCCCTCGAGCCGCACCGCGCCCACCCGGTAGGCCGAGCGCACCACGAACGCCACGATGACGCCGTCCGGCGCCGGCAGCTGCCACGCCTCGGCCTGCTCGACCAGACCGGTGGCGGCGAGCGCGCAGAGCGACGCCTCCACGGCGGCCGGCGTGAGCGGCTGCCCCTTTTCGACGGAGAGGACGGCCGCGAGGCTCGCGGGATCGGTGAGCGGGGTGTCGCTGCGCAGCTCGACGGCGACCACCGTGGGCGCCTCGGCCCGGCCCGGTGCCGGCAACAGCGCCAGGAAGAGCGCCGCCGCCAGGAGGGCCAGCGCCGCGACCCTAGAAACGGCGCTGCCAGCGCAGGTCCGCGGCATACGACTCCTCGCCGTTCTGGGTGAGCACGAGCACCAGCCCCGGGTTGATCTGCCATTCGAGCTGCACCTGCTGCTGCTCGGTCGAGGCGGGGTCGAGCGTGTAGGTCACGTAGACGTCGCGCGAGAGGCGCTTGCCCACCGTCACCCGCGCCGAGGAGACCACGTTGCGGCTGGTGGTGAGCGGATCGATCCGGAGCTTGTCGAGGCCGAAGAGCCCCTGCACCCGGGAGGAGACGATCGCCGCCGCCTGGTTGTAGAGGATCGCCTCCGCGCCGAAGCTGCTGGCCTGGGTGGCGTCGCTCCCGGGGCCGACCGGTCCCGCCCCTTCGGTGGGCAGGACCTCGCCGACCGCGAGCAGACCGAAGACGTCGAGGCTCGGCAGGGGCGGATCGGAGGTGAAGCTGACGTCGAGCCGTTCGAGGGTGCCGGCGAGGCGCAGGTGGAGCTCGTACTGCTCGACCCGGGTGCGGGCGTCGAGGTCGATCACCGGCTCGATGCGTGCCGGGTTGGCGAGCGTCACCCGGGCGCGCTCGAGCTCGTAGTCGGTGCCGGCGTAGACGATCTTCCCTCCGGGCTCGGCTTCGATCCGGCCGAAGATCGCCGGCTGCGCGAGGGTGCCGCGCACCGTCAGATCGGCGCTGCCGCGCAGGTCGGCGACGTTGTTGCGGATCCGCAGGGCGTGCGGGGCGCTGAGCGTCACCTGGAGCGCGGTGCCGGCGAGCGCCTCGTCGGTCGCCGCCGCTTCGAGCCGCTGCCGCTCGAGCAGGCGCACCAGGAGCTGGCCGAGATCGGCCGGGAAGTCGCGCAGGTAGAACGCCCGGGCGAGGGTGACCGTCCCGCGCAGCGTCCGCCCCTGCGGCTGGGAGACGAGCGTGAGATCGGCGTTCGTGCGCAGGAGCCAGCCCGGGGGGTAGCGCAGGCCGACCTCCTCGGCCGCGAGCTGGAAGCTGTACTCGGGTTCGGCGGTGTCGAGGCGCACGTTCCCGCCGCCCCGCAGGCGCCCGCCCGCGAGCTCGGCGGTGAAGCTGTCGATCACGATCCGGTCCGGATCGAGGAGGATCATCGCCCGCGCCCGCTCGAAGGTGTGCGGGAACTCCCGGAACCGGAAGCGGCCGCCGGAGAGCTCCGCCTGTCCGGAGAGCCGCGGCCGCTCCACCGTGCCCCGCACCGCCGCCAGCAGCTCGAGATCGCCCGAGGCGGTCAGCCCCGGGACCACGTCGACGAGCAGCGCCGCGGCGAGCCGGGCCTGGACCCGCAGATCGAGCCGCCCCTCGTCGCCCGGCGTCACGGTGCCGGTGGCGAACAGCTCGCTGTCGCTCGCCGGCTCGCCGAGGTAGAGCGAGACGATCCGCACCCCGGCGGCGTCGAGCTCCACCACCGCCGGCTCGATCAGGGTCAGCTCGCGGCCGGCGAGGCCGACGGCGGCCCGGTCGGCGACGAGCCGGGCGGTGAGCGGCGCCTCGCCCGCGAGCGCGCCGTGGACCGCGAGACGGGCCCCGGCACTGCCGGTGAGGGCAAGCGTGTCGCCGCCGCCGAGCGCGGCCGCGAGCGCCGGGAGGTCGGGCACGTCGAGCCGGAGGTCGAGGTCGGCGTCGTCGAGGGTGAGCGGGCCGCCTCCGCTCACCCCGATCAGCCCGCAGAGCGCCCCCGAGACCGCGAGCCGGTCGTCGTGCCAGTCGAGCGCGAGCTCGGGAGCGAGCGGCACCGCGAGGGGCTCTCCGCCCACGCTGAGCGCCGTCGCGGTGAGCGTCGCCGCGAGCTCGGGGTGGTCGAGCGTCCCGGTCAGCCGCCCCTGCAGATCGAGGCCGCCGTGCAGGCCGGCGTCGCCGAACGGATCGAGCGGCGGCGAGCCGAGGGCGAGCGCCGGCGCTTCGAAGCGGATCGCGAGCGCGTCGGTGGCGAGATCGAGCGTCCCCTCGGCCCGCAGCTCGCCGGCCGGCATGGTGAGGACGAGCCGGTCGAGGTCGAGCCGCTCCGGGGTGAAGGCGAGGCTCGCCGTGAGCGCCTCGGCGGCGAGCCCGGCGGCGAGGGCCGGCCGGAGCTCGACGCTCGCGCTCCCGCGCGGCGCTTCGAGGCTGCCGGAGAGCGCCACCTCCCCGCTCACCGGCCCGTCCAGCGGCAGCTCCACCGGCAGCCAGGGGGCGAGCCCGGCGTACGGCCAGCCGGCCGCCGTCACCGCGAGCGAGAAGGGCTCCTCCTCCGCGAACGACACCTGCCCGGAGAGCCGCAGCGTCGCGCCCTCCGCCCCCTCGGCGGCGAGCTCGAGCCAGGCGATGCCGTCCGGCGTCACCTGGAGCGTGCCGTCCACGCGGGCCGCCGTGAAGCCGGGGGCGCGGGGCGCTTCGAGAGCGAGCCGCAGCTCGCTCGTCACCGTCGCGCCGAGATCGAGACGGCCCTCGATCGTGCCGCCGCCCGCGACCGGCAGCCAGAGCGGCGCCGGTTCGCGCTCGACCGGCAGCAACAGGGTGAACGGCCGGAGGCGCTCGACGACGGCGAGGTAGTCGAAGCCGCCCCGCTCCGTCACGACGTCGTACTCCCCCTCCGCGGCGAGCTCGAAGCCGTCGCCCGCGAGCGCCAGCCGGTCGGAGTGGAGCCTGCCGTTCGCGACCGTGAAGGTCACCGGCCCGGCCGCCGCCACCGCCCCCGGCCGGCCGCCGGGCGCCGCCGCGAGGTCGATCCGGCCGGCGAGCGTCCGGAGGTCGGCGAGCTGCCAGGCGAGCTCGACCGCGCCGGTGAGGCGGGCGTCGAGCGGCGCTCCGAGCTCGATCTCGCGGCTCGCGAGGAGCTGCTCGAGCTCGACGCCCGCGAGCGTGAGGTCGATCCGCGTCGGGGTGTCGGTCTGCGGATAGTCGAAGCGCAGGCTGCCCGCCACCGTGCCGTCGCAGAGATCCGCCGCCCGCACCCTGACCGCGACCGCCTCGGCGTCGACCGTGACCTCGCCGGCGGCGTCGGTGAGCAGGAGCCCGCCGAGCTCGACCCGCGGCGAGGTGAAGCTCCCCTCCACCCCCCAGCCCCGGGCCGCGGCCCAGTGGAAGCCGCCGTCGAAGACGACCTCGCCGTCGAGCGGCGCGTCGAGATAGCCGAGCGCCCGGGCGAACGCCGCCGCGGTCCGGACCTGCCCGGTGAGCTCGACCCGATCCGCCTCGCGCCAGCGGACCTCGCCGCCGAGGCGGGCCGCGAGCGCCTCGCCCGCCACCTCCACCTCGTGCAGGTCGAGGCCGTCGGGGCGGAGCCGGAGCCGGCCCGCGACTCGGGCCTGCCAGGGGCGGGCCTGCGGGAGGACGATCTCGACCGCGGCGACCTCCACCCGGCCGAGCAGCTCCGAGCCGCGGCTGGCGGCGAGCTCCGCCTCGACGCCGGCGGCATGGAGCGTGAGGGGCACCGTCGTCTCCGCGAGCTCGAAGCGGCCGGCGACGACCTCGAGGCCCTCCACCCGGAGCGCGAGCCGCCCGGGGGAGCTGTCGTCGCGGCTTCCCGCCCCTCGCGGAAGGGGCAGGTTCGTCTCTCCCCCCTCGAGGAGCGCGAGGCGGAAGACGGGCCGTTCGATCCGGACCCGGCGCAGCGTCAGGGTCGGCCGCCAGAGCCCGGTGAGATCGGCTTCGACCTCGAGCCGGCCGACCTCGGCGAGCGCCGGACCGCCGGGTTCGCCAGCCGCGACGGCGACCCCGGTGGCCTCGAGCGAAAGCGGGAGGAGCGAGAGCGAGAGGGTGCCGATCCGGATCTCGCGTTCGAGCAGGAGACTCAGCCGCCGCTCGGCGAGGGTGCGGATCCGCTCGCCGGCCGCCTCGGTCCGCGCGAAGAAGTTGCCGAGCGCGATGAGCAGGGCGAGCCCGGCCAGCAGCCAGGCGACCGGACGGAGGAGCCAGCGGCGGAAGCGGCCCGGCCGCGGGCGCGGCGGCGAAGCGTCGGGACCGCTCATCGCTCCTCCGGGAGGCTCACCCTCCCCACCCGAGCTTGCCGCGGAGGGTCTCCCAGAAGGTGCGCCGGGTCACCCGCACGAGCCGGGCGGTGACGGTCGAACGCCGGTAGCGCACCCGGTCGCCGACCGCCAGATCGGCCCCCTCCTGCCCGTCGACGGTGAGGTGGACGAGCTCCTGGGAGGTTTCGAGGACGACCTCGACCTCGGCCACGTCGGGCACCACGATCGGGCGCAGGGTGAGGGTGTGCGGGCAGATCGGCGCGATCACCGTGACCCCGAGCCCGGGATGGAGGATCGGCCCGCCGGCGGAGAGGTTGTAGGCGGTCGAGCCGGTCGGGGTGGAGACGATGAGGCCGTCGGCGCGGTAGCGGGTCACCGCCTGCCCGTCGATCGCCACCGAGAGCTCGATGATCCGGGCCACCGCGCTCTTGGCGATCACCGCGTCGTTGAGGGCGCGGTAGGAACGGCTCTCGCCGGCGGCGGTGAGGAGATCGACGTCGGCCATCCCCCGCTCCTCGATCCCGTAGTGGCCGGCGAGCACCTCCACGAGGCTCGGATAGAGCTCGGCGCGGCCGACCTCGGTGAGGAAGCCGAGCCGCCCCAGGTTGACCCCGAAGAGGGGGGCGCCGCCGCCCATCAGGCGGGCGACGGAGAGGAGGGTGCCGTCGCCGCCGAGGACGACCACGAGGTCGAGGCCAGCCGCCGGCAGCTCGCCGCCCGGCGCCACCCCGGGCGGCAGCGCGGCCGCGGTGGCGTGGTCGACCACCACCTCGCAGCCGCGGCGGTGCAGCCAGTCGACGACCTCGCGAGTGGTGACGATCGCCTCCCGGCTGCCCGGCTTGGCCACCAGCCCGATGCGGCGCACCGTCGCGGTCCCGCTCATGCCGGCCTCCGCAGCAGGAGGAAGACCTCCCGGTTGCCGTCGGCGCCGGGCAGGCGGGAGTCGCTCTCCGCCACGAGCTCGAGCCCGAGATCCACGAGCTCGGCGGCCCGGCGCCGGACGATCTCCCGCCGGACGCTCTCGTCGCGCACGACCCCCCCCTTGCCGACCGCCGCTCGCCCGACCTCGAACTGCGGCTTGACGAGCGGCAGCAGGAGGCCGCCCGGGGCCACCAGCGGGATCGCGGGCGGCACCACCTTGAGCAGCGAGATGAACGAGACGTCGAAGACGGCGAGCGCGACCGGCTCGGGGACGTCACCCGGCTCGAGATGCCGGGCGTTGAACCGCTCGCGCAGCACCACCCGGGGATCGGCGCGGAGCCGGGCGTCGAGCAGGCCGTGGCCGACGTCGAAGGCGTAGACGCGGCGGGCGCCGCGCTGGAGCAGGCAGTCGGTGAAGCCGCCGGTCGAGGCACCGATGTCGAGGCAGACCCGGCCCGCGGGGTCGATCCCGAAGGCGTCGAGCGCGCCCGCGAGCTTGCGCCCGCCGCGGGAGACGAACGGCTCGCGCTCCCGCACCGCGAGCGCCGCCGCCGCATCCACCGCGGCCCCGGGCTTGTCCACCCGGCGGCCGTCGACCTCCACTGCCCCGGCCATCACCGAGCGGCGGGCCTGCTCCCGGCTCGCGAAGAGCCCGCGTTCAACCAGCAGCTGATCCAGTCGCACCGTCGCGCGCGCCGCGCGGCGCCCTCTCGCCGTCCGCGGCGGCGCGCCCTGCGCCCGCGGCGAAGAAGCGGCGGAGCCGGAAGTAGATCCCCTCGGCGTCGAGCCCGTGGGCCTTGCGCAGGACCTCCTGCGAGCCGTGCGGCACCCAGCGGTCGGGGATGCCGATCGGCAGCACCTCGACACCCCGGAGCTCGAGCTCGGCGACCGTCTCGAGCACCGCCGCGCCGAAGCCGCCGGCCACCACGTGCTCCTCCACCGTGGCGATCCGGCCGCCACCGGCGAGCTGGCTCGCGAGCAGCTCGCGGTCAAGCGGCTTGACGAAGCGGGCGTTGACGACCGTCAGCTCCGTCCCCTCGCGGGCGAGCCGCTCGGCCGCCTCCTGGGTCGCCTGGACGGTCGAACCGACCGCCCAGACCGTCCCCGCGCCACCCCGCCGCAGCACCTCGGCCTTGCCGATCGGCAGCGGCCGGTAGGCGGCGTCGCGCGCGACGCCGAGGCCACGGCCGCGCGGGTAGCGGAGCGCCACCGGCCCCTCGTGTTCGAGCGCGGTGGCGAGCATCCGGCAGAGCTCGTTCTCGTCCTTCGGCGCCATCACCACCACGCCGGGGAAGATCCGGAAGTAGGCGTAGTCGAAGAGGCCGTGGTGGGTCCAGCCGTCGTTGCCGACGATCCCGCCGCGGTCCATCGCGAAGACCACCGGCAGGTCCATCAGGCAGACGTCGTGGAAGATCTGGTCGAAGGCGCGCTGGAGGAAGGAGGAGTAGATCGCCACCACCGGCTTCAGGCCGCCGAGCGCGAGGCCGGCGGCGAGGGTCACGCTGTGCTGCTCGGCGATGCCGGTGTTGAAGAACCGCTCCGGGAACCGCTCGGAGAACGGCACGAGGCCGGTGCCGTCGGGCATCGAGGCGGTGATCGCCACCACCCGAGGGTCGCGCTCGGCGAGCGTCACCAGCGCCTCTCCGAAGACCTCCGTGTAGGTGGGGGCGACGCCCGGCTTGTTCTTCTCGATCCCCCGCTCCGGATCGAACGACGAGGGGCCGTGGTACTCGACCGGCTCGGCCTCGGCGTACCGGTACCCCTTCCCCTTGGTGGTGATCGCATGGAGGAGGACCGGGCCGTCGATCTCCTTCGCCTCCGCGAGCGCGGCGAGCAGCGCCGGGACGTCGTGGCCGTCGACCGGGCCGACGAAGCGGAAGCCGAGCTCCTCAAAGAGCGTGCCCGGCGTGAAGACCTTCCGGACCCCCTCCTCGACCCCGCGGGCGGCATCGAGCATCGGCTCGCCGACCCCGGGGATCCGCTGGAGGATCCGCTTGACCTCGTCCTTGAGCCGCGAGTAGTGCCGCCCCGCCATCACCTCCTGCAGGTAGCGGGTGAGCGCGCCGACGCTCGGGCTGATCGACATCGAGTTGTCGTTGAGGATCACGATCAGGCGGGTGCCGAGGTGCCCCGCCTGGTTCATCGCCTCGAACGCCATCCCGGCGGTCATCGAGCCGTCGCCGATGATCGCGACCACATGGTGGTCCTCCCCCCGCCGATCGCGGGCGAGCGCGAGGCCGAGGGCCGCCGAGATCGAGGTCGAGGCGTGGCCTGCGGCGAGCACGTCGTACTCGCTCTCGCTGCGGAGGCAGAAGCCGGAGAGCCCGCCGTACTGGCGCAGGCTGTCCATCCGCTCGCGCCGGCCGGTGAGGATCTTGTGCGGGTAGGTCTGGTGGCCGACGTCCCAGACGAGCAGGTCGCGCGGGGTGTCGAAGGCGTAATGGAGGGCGATCGTCAGCTCCACCGAGCCGAGGTTGGAGGAGAAGTGGCCCCCGGTCCGGGAGACGCAGCGCACGATCTCGTCGCGCAGCTCGGCGGCGAGCGGCTCGAGGTCGGCGGGCGCGAGGCGTCGCAGGTCCCGGGGGCTGTGGATCTGGTCGAGGAGGCTCATGTCAGTGATCCCGGCTGGCGAGGTAGTCGATGAGCGAGCCGAAGAGGTCGCCGGCGCGGGGCAGCGACGCCGCCACCCCCGCCGCCTCCCGGCGCAGACGGTCGAGCTCGGCACGGCTCTCGTCGAGCCCATGGAGCGCGGGGTACGTGAGCTTGTGCGCGCGCGCGTCCTTGCCGACCGTCTTGCCCAGGCTGACGGTAGTTCCCACCTGATCGAGCATATCATCGGCGATCTGGAACATCAGACCGAGCCGCTCGCCGAGCCCGGCGAGATGCGTGCGCAGCGCCGCGTCGGCGCCGGCGAGCAGCGCGCCGAGCTCGCACGCGGCGGCGATGAGCGCCGCGGTCTTGCCGCGATGGATCCGCGCGAGCGCCTGCGCCGGATCGTCCGGCCAGGCGCGCTCGGCGGCGAGATCCTCGACCTGGCCGCCGATCATCCCGGTGCTGCCGACCGCCTCGCCCACGAGCGCGACCGCGGTCCGCCGCCGGTCGGCCGCGATGCCGGCGGGCTCGCTGGCGAGCGCGGCGAGCCCGAGGGTGAGCAGGGCATCGCCCACCAGGATCGCGGTCGCCTCGTCGTACCGCTTGTGGACCGTCGGCCGGCCCCGGCGCAGGTCGTCGTCGTCGAGCGCCGGCAGGTCGTCGTGGACGAGCGAGTAGGTGTGGATCAGCTCCAGCGCCGCGCCCGCCGCGAGCACCGCGTCCTCGTCGCCCCCGGCGGCGCGGGCGCCGAGCGCCACCAGCGCCGGACGCAGCCGCTTGCCGCCGGCGAAGACGGCGTAGCGCATCGCCTCGTGCAGCGTCGCCGGCGGGGTGGCGGCCGGCGGCAGCAGCCGGTCGAGCTCGGTCTCCACCCGCGGCAGGAGCGCCGCGAGGTACTCCCGGAAAGCGTCACCGCCGCTCATCCGACCTCCCGCAGACAGAAGGGCAGGGCGAGCACCGCGAGCACCACCCGCTGCACCTCGGTGTCCCCCCAGTTGTGTTCGAAGAGGCCGGCGACCGCGAAGGCGACGAGGGCGGCGGCCACGCCCAGATGGAGATCGGCCGGACCGCGCCCCTCCCGCTCGGCGCACCGCAGCCCCCGCCACGCCTCGAGGAAGCCGGTCCCGAGGAGGGCCACCAGCGCCGTGAGCGAGAGGAGGCCGCGCTCGGCGGCGATCTGCATGTAGCTGTTGTGGAGATGCGGCACCCAGATCCGCGGCGCGGTCGCGTCCCGGTAGATCGGGTAGCGCTCCCGCACGAGGCCGGGGCCGATGCCGAGCAGCGGCTTCTCGCTCACCATCCGCGCTCCGGCGGTGAGCATGCAGAGGCGGTCGTAGTTGGAGGCGTCGCGCAGGCTGCCGATCGACAGCGCCCGCGCCACCCACGGCACCGGCGCAAGCAGGAGCACGACGAGCGCCGCCGGCAGGAGCATCGAGAGCAGCCGCGGGGCGCGGCCGACGACGAGCGTCAGCACCGCCACCAGCACCGCCACCCAGGCGGAGCGCGTCAGGCTGCCGGCGAGCGCGAGGTTGACGAGCACGAGCGCCGTGGCCCGGCTCGCCGGATGCCGCACCGTGCGCCAGAAGCGCCCCCGCTCCTCCGGGCCGCCGCTCGGCAGCACCGCCTGCGCGACGAGGAGCAGGTCGATGACCAGCAGCACCCCGGAGAAGGTCATCCAGTGCGAGAAGGGGCCACGGATCCGGCGGTCGAGATCGCCGTATCCGAACAGATACTGCGTGAGCCCGTGGAGCGCGAACGCGGTCCCCGCCACGGCGAGGATGTCCACGAGCCGGCGTACCTCCCGCTCGCCGCGGAGCGCGAGGAGCGCGAGCGGCAGCATCCCGAGAGAAAAGAGCTCCCCGACCTCCCGCAGACTCCTGGCTGGCTCGGCCGAGGCCGCCACCGCCGCGACGAGGAAGAGGCAGTAGAGCGCCGCCGCCGCGAGCACCGGCTGCCCCCGGGCGAGCCAGCCGCGCCGCCCCCTCGCGATCCACGGGAGCGCCAGGGCGGCAACGGCGAGCGTGAAGTTGGAGAGGGCGATCCCGAAGAGGGTCGCGAGGGGAGCCGCGCAGAGGGCGAACGCCCAGCGCTCCCGCCGCCCGTTCGGAGCGGGGCTCACGAGCGCGCCTGATCCAGCCACCGCCGGGCGATCCTCCGTGCCTCAGGCCCCGAGGACGCTCGCCGGCAGCGCGTCTTCCTCGAGCAGGATCGGGATGTCGGAGACGATCGGGTAGACGAGCCCGGAGGCCTCGCAGTAGAGCGCCTGCGTGACCACCGGCTCCTCGTCGCGGAAATGCTCGCGGTACTTCTCCACGAGCTGCGCTGCGACCGCCTCGGGCAGCTCCACCACGACCAGCGGCTCGCGGCTCTTCGGACAGACCAGGATCTCGAGCAGCTCGGCATCGACGGCCATCGTCCAACCTCCTTCGCGGCACCCTAGCACGGCTGGATCGCCTCCCGGGCGCACCACCCCTCCCCGGTTGATAGGCTGCGGAGTCACCGGCCGGGCGGCCGCACCGCGGCCTCCGCCCCGGGCCGGAAACCAGCCACGGAGAGCCTGCCATGCGTTCAGAGTGCACCCTCGCCCGCGCGCTCCGCCTCCCGGCGATCGCCCTCGCCGGGACCCTCTTCGCCACCGGAGCGTTTGCCGCGCCGCCGAAGCCGGCCGCCGCGCCCAGGCCCGAGGCGGCCAAGCCCGCCGCGCCGCAGCCCCTCACCGCCGAGACCCTCTGGAAGCTCGCGCGGCTCGGGGCGCCCACGATCTCCCCGGATGGCGCGTCCGCGGTGGTCGCCATCACCCGCTACGACCTCGAGAAGGACAAGGGGCTCACCGACCTCTGGCTGGTGCCGACCGCGGGCGGCGAGGCCCGCCAGCTGACCACCCACGAGGCCGCCGACTCGAGCCCGCTCTGGAGCCCGGACGGCAACTGGATCGCCTTCTCCTCGCAGCGCGACGGCGACGACGCCCCGCAGCTCTACCTCCTCCCCGTGGCCGGTGGCGAGGCCCGCCGTCTCACGCAGGTGCCGACCGGCGCCGGCGCCGCGAGGTGGTTCCCCGACTCCTCCCGCCTCGCCTTCACCACCCGGATCTGGGAAGACCTCCCGGGCTGGGAGGATCAGGGCAAGCGGCTCAAGGAGCGGAAGGAGTCGAAGGTGAGCGCCCGGGTCTGGGATCGCCCGCCGGTGACCTCGTGGGATCACTTCGTCGACGACCGCAAGGCGCACCTCTACTCGATCGCGATCACCGGCGGCGAGCCCGTCGCGATCACCCGCGGCAGCGGCCGCTCGCTCGGCGCCGAGGGCGGCTCGTTCGACATCTCCCCCGACGGCACCGAGGTGGCGTTCACCACCGACATCGATCCGACCGGCGTCGACTCGAACCACGACGTCTTCGTCATCCCCGCCACCGGCGGCACCCCGCGCAACCTCACCACCGACAACCCGGCGAGCGACGGCAACCCGCTCTACTCCCCCGACGGGCGTTACCTCGCCTTCAGCCGGCAGACGATCAAGGGGTTCTACGCCGACCGGGCGCGACTCGTCCTCCACGACCGCGCCGCCGGCACGAACCGGGTGCTGACCGACGCCTGGGACCGGTCGGTCGACGGCCTCGTCTGGACCCCCGACAGCACGGCGCTTTACGGTGCGATCGACGACGCCGGCACGATCCGCATCTACCGGATCGACGCGGCGAGCGGCGCGCCCACGCCCCTGACCGCCGAGCGCAGCTTCTCCGGCCTCGCGCTCGCCGCCGACGGTAAGACGCTCGTCGCGATCCGCGAGTCGTTCGTCGAGCCCCCGACGCTCGTGCGGGTCGATCTGGCGACCGGCGCCGCGACCCAGCTCTCCACCTTCAACGACGAGCTGCTCGCCGGCGTCGAGTGGGGCACCTACGAGAGCGTCACCTACACCGGGGCGCGGGGCGAGCCGGTGCAGATGTGGGTCAACTACCCGCCCGGCTTCGATCGCACGAAGAAGTACCCGCTCTACCTGATCCTCCACGGCGGACCCCACAGCGGGATCCCCGACGCCTGGCAGCCGCGCTGGAACGCGCAGATCTTCGCCGGCTGGGGGTACGTCTCGGCCTGGCACAACTTCCACGGCTCGAGCGGCTTCGGGCAGGAGTTCACCGACTCGATCAACCCGCTGCAGTCCGAGCTGCCGTACGAGGACACGATCCTCGCCGCCAGGTGGTTCGCGGCGCAGCCGTGGATCGACGCCGACCGGATGGCAGCCGGTGGCGGCAGCTTCGGCGGCTACCTCGCCTCGGTCCTCCTCGGCCGCGAGCACCCGTTCAAGACCCTCATCGCCCACGCCGCGGTCTACAACTGGTACACCCAGTACGGCGCGGACTACGGCGCGGGGAAGCGGCGGGAGGGGGAGTTCTGGGAGCAGCCGGAGATCTGGCAGACCTCCTCGCCCCACTTCGCGGCCGGCAACTTCAGGACCCCGACGCTGGTCATCCACGGCCAGCTCGACCAGCGGGTGCCGGTCAACCACGGCATCGAGCTCTTCCACACCCTGCAGAACCGGGGGGTGAAGAGCCGCCTCGTCTACTTCCCCGACGAGAACCACTGGATCCTGAAGCCGAACAACTCGCTCTTCTGGTACTCGACCTGCAAGGAGTGGCTGGCCGGCTACCTCGGCAGCGGCTCCTGAGCGGCCGGGAGGGCGCCATCCCCGTGCTAAGCTGCCGGGGCCTCCGGGTCGCCGGAGGCCCCAGACAGGGGATCCCCGCATGAACACCTCCTTCTGGCACGGCAAGCGTGTCTTCGTCACCGGCCATCCCGGCCCGACCGGCACGGGGCGCCGCGAGGCGATCGCGTGAGCACGCCCGGCTGCCGGTTCTGCGGCGCGCCGCTCGAGCTCGTCCTCGCCGACCTGGGCTCCTCGCCGCTCGCCAACTCCTATCTCCCGCCCGCGGCGCTCGCCGGCGCCGAGCGGTTCTTCCCGCTCCGCACCCTGGTCTGCACCCGCTGCTGGCTCGCCCAGCTCCCCGCCGCCGCCACCCCCGAGGAGATCTTCAGCGACTACGCCTACTTCTCCTCGTTCTCAGAGAGCTGGCTCGCGCACGCCCGCGACTACGTGGCGATGGCGAGCGAGCGGTTCGCGCTCGGGGGCGAGAGCCTCGTGGTGGAGGTGGCGAGCAACGACGGCTACCTGCTGCGCTGGTTCGCCGCGCGCGGGGTGCCGGTGCTCGGCATCGAGCCGGCGGCCAACATCGCCCCGGCCGCCGAGGCGGCGGGGGTGCCAACCCTCGTCCGCTTCTTCGGCTCCGCGCTGGCGCGCGAGCTCGCCGGCGCCGGGAAACGGGCCGATCTCCTGCTCGGCAACAACGTGCTCGCCCATGTGCCGGACCTCGTCGATTTCGTCGCCGGGCTGAAGCTCCTCCTCGCTCCGGACGGGGCGCTCACGATGGAGTTCCCCCATCTCGTGCGCCTGGTCGAGGGGAACCAGTTCGACACGATCTACCACGAGCACTTCTCCTACTTCTCGCTCGTCGCGGTGGAGCGGGTCTTCGCCGCCGCCGGGCTCACGCTCTTCGACGTCGAGGAGCTGCCCACCCACGGCGGCTCGCTGCGGATCTTCGCGCGGCACACGGAGAGCGACCGCTTCCCGGTGAGCCCGCGGGTCGGCGAGCTCGCCGCCCGGGAGCGGGCGCTCGGGGTGGAGAGCGCCGCCTGGTACGAGGGGTTCGCGGAGCGGGTGCGGGAGACGAAGCGCGGGCTGCTCGACTTCCTGATCCGGGAGCGGCGTGCGGGGCGGACGGTGGCCGGCTACGGCGCCCCGGCGAAGGGCAACACGCTGCTCAACTACTGCGGGATCCGCACCGATCTGCTCGACTACACCGTCGACCGCAGCCCGCACAAGCAGGGGCACTTCCTGCCCGGCACCCGGATCCCGATCCACGCGCCGGAGCGGATCTTCGAGACCAAGCCCGACTACCTGCTGATCCTGCCGTGGAACCTGCGCCGGGAGATCGCCACGCAGATGGCCGGGATCCGCGAGTGGGGCGGGCGGTTCGTGGTCGCGATCCCCGAGGTGGAGGTCTTCTGATGCGCTTCCGTCCGACCCCGCTGCCCGGCGTGGTGGTGGTCGAGCCGGAGCCGCATGCCGACGAGCGGGGGCTCTTCGCCCGCACCTTCTGCGCCGAGGAGTTCGAGCGCGCCGGCCTCGAGCCGGAGCTCGCGCAGTGCTCGACCTCGTTCAGCCACCGGCGCGGCACGCTCCGCGGCCTCCACTACCAGGCCGCCCCGTTCGGCGAAGACAAGCTCGTGCGCTGCACCCGGGGGCGGATCTGGGACGTCGCCCTCGACCTGCGCCCCGAGTCGCCGGCCTACCTGCGCCACTTCGCGCTCGAGCTCTCGGCGGAGAACCGCCTCCAGCTCTACCTGCCGCCGCAGGTCGCCCACGGCTTCCTCACCCTCGAGGACGGCTGCGAGGTCAGCTACGCGATGAGCGTGCCGTACGTCGCCGAGGCGGCGCGGGGGGTGCGCTGGAACGATCCGGCCTTCGGCATCCCCTGGCCGGAGCCGGTCGTGGTGATCTCCGAGCGCGACCGCGACTACCCCGACTTCACCCCCTGAACGACCCGGGGCGCGAGACCGTGCCGCCCTCCACCCCCCCCCCGCAAAACG
>Ga0209506_1000371_pt1 | contig 62584 bp, 45 predicted proteins | sample AD_JPNHG2_MetaG_FD_184409 | JGI IMG/M metagenome (GOLD analysis project Ga0209506, IMG submission 184409) | Active sludge microbial communities of municipal wastewater-treating anaerobic digesters from Japan - AD_JPNHG2_MetaG (SPAdes) (version 2) | ecosystem: Engineered > Bioreactor > Anaerobic...
TGGGAACAAGACCGCCCCGCGGCAGCCCTGACAGGGCGGAATCGAGAGCTTCTATCGCGCCCCTTCAGGGCTGGACCCGTGGAGCCCGCTGAACCCAGGGCGTTGCCCTGGGCTATCCCATGCGAGCCCTTCAGGCTCCAGAGACAATCACCCTGCCTACGATTCCGGCCCGCACCCGTGCGGTCGAGCCGGAGGCCGCCGCGGCGCCGAAGCCGGGCGACTAGAGGGCAGAATCTTGCTTGATTACCTGTGACTGAGACCCGCCGTCTTGGGCTGGTGCGCGGTGTCCAGGGTCCTGCGTGCAGGTACGCACGCCCTATCACTGGACGGCAAGGGTTATCACGACGAGATCCGCGGCCTCCGGGGATCGGCGTCGGGCCGTCCTTGCATTCCGCCGCGCCTGGCCGTAGAATGAACTTGGGGGGCGAGAAGGGGGGGCCAATACCCTGTCCCTGAGATCGAGCAGCGGGCGATGGGGCAGGCCGCAGGGGGCGCGCGATGCCGTTTGTGCTCTACGAACGCCGCGAGCAGCCGGGCGGGGCGGCGGCTTTCGTGCAACTGCGCGAGCTGTCGCTGGCGGGGACGAGCGGCGGGCTCGTCCACGCGTTCGTGGCGCGGTTCGCGCCCCAGGCCAGGACCTTCGCGTGGCACGCGACGGCAACTGATCTGATCGCCGAGGCGGGCGCCAGCCCCAAAGGCCACGCGATCATCGCCGACCTGAAGTCCGCGCGCGGCAACCTGTCGCTCTTCGAGTTGACGGACCTCTGGGGCTTCAGCTACGCGGAGTGGACGCCGCTGGCGCTGCGCCTGGAGGTGCTGGCGGCCGACCGCACGGTGCCCGACCCGAGCCGCACGAAGCAGCGCTTCACCGACGAGGGGTGCAGCCGCCAGGCCGTGCACCAGTTCCTGTATCTCCAGGGCGGGCTGCGCGGCGGGGCGTGGACGTGGGGACCCGTGGGCTCGGTGAACGGCGTGCTGCTGTGGCCCGACGCCTTCGAGTACTTTCTGGCCAGGATCGGCGAACGCGGCCGGCCGGCCCCCGGCGGGCCTGCGCCCGCGGAGCCCTGAGAGAGGAGCCTGTGGTGAGCCAGTCGTGGAAGTCGGTGGACGAGGCGCTGGACTACGCGATGGCGGCGGAGCTGAAGGCGGCGGCGCTCTACCGCGCGCTGGAGCAGCAGGCGCCGTCGGCGAAGCTCAAGGCGCTGTTCGCCAGGTTCGCGAGCGAGGAGGACGGCCACTACAGGAAGCTCGCGCGGCTGCGCCAGGGGGCGGCGGCCGCGCTGGGGCCGGGCGGCCCCCTCGCCGTGCCGCGGCCGGCCTCGGCGACGCTGGAGGCCCGCGGCATCACCGACATCGCCTCGGCCTATCGCTACGCCATCCGCGCCGAAAAGGGCGCCGCGCGCCTCTACGCCACCCTGGCCGACCTGGCGACGTCCCCCCGCGTGCGCCAGACCTTCGAGCTGCTGATGCAGGAGGAACTCAAGCACAGGGCCTGGCTGGAGGCCGACCTGGCGAAGCGCGAGGGCGGCGGGTTCCTCAGGAGACTCTTCCGACGTGCGACGGGTGGCTGACCCGCACGGTCACTTGGACGCTTTGTGCGCGGCCAGGGCGCGGCCCACGGCCTCGGCGGCCTGGGCCGCCACGTCGGCGGCGGCCGCATTCATGGCCTCGACGAACGCCTCGGTGGTGCGGGCCCTGGCCTCGTGACGGGCCACGAGGCGGGTGGCGAGCAACAGGCTGCCGTCCTCGGCGTGCTTGAGCACGAGTTCCACCTCGCACACCGCGGCCCAGGCGCCCTCGCCGCGCACCTCGTCGCAGCGGAGCAGGCGGCCGTCGAGCACGAAGTCGCTCCGGCGCACCAGGCGGTCGTCCACCACGGCGGCGGCGAGGCCGGCCGCCTCCAGCGCGCGGCGGAGCACGGCGGTGAGCATCTCGGCGGGCGGCTCGGCCCAGCGGTGGTACTCGTGGTATTCGACGTCGGCGGCGCCGCGGCGCGACACGATGCGCTCGCGGTAGCGCGAGGCGGCGCCCAGCGCGCGCACGGCGAGCACGCCGCGGGCCGCGCCGCCGGCGCCGGGCGCGGGCGCGAGGGGAGGCGGGTCAAGGCTGTAGTAGTGGATGGGCGCGAGCGGCCGCGGCCACAAGGCGCAGCCGGCCGGCAGCACCGCACAAAGGCTCGCGAGCAACGACAGGGCGGCGACCCGCCCCCGGGCAGTTCTCCTCATCGGTTCTTCCCCTCTGCTGCGTGTCATGGTCACGGCTCGCCTCGCCTGCCCCGCAGGATGGCCGACGGGTCGCGCTCGAGGGTCTCGAGCAGTTCGCGGGCCGCGCGGAGCACGCCGTCGAGCTCCTCGAGGGAGCGCGAGAGGTCGCGCTCGACGTTGGCGAGCGAGCGGCGGACGTCGTCGCGGCCGGCCGCGACGAGTCTAGCGGCGGCGCCCACGTCGGCGGCGCCCTTGCCCACATTCTCGGCGGCCTCGCGGAGGCTCTTGTTCGTGCCCGCCAGGTCGAGGCCCTCGAGCTGGCCCTCGACCTTGGCCAGCGCGTCGCCGAGGCGGCGGACCGCGTCGGCCAGGGGCTTGCGGTTCTCGTCGAGGGCCGCCTGCGCCGTGTCGAGGAGTTTCTGGGCGCGGGTGCCCGTGGCGTCGGCGGCCTTCTGGAGCTCCTTGGCGGCATCGGCCACAGCGCCGGCGGTCTTCTCGAACTCGGCCTGGGCCGAGCGGATGGCCTTGTCGAGCGAGGCGGCGAGGGTGGAGGTCTGCGCCCGCAGTTCCTCAATGGCCTTGTGGGCCGAGGCGAGGGCCTCCTCGGCGCGGCGGAAGAGGGTGGGGATGTCATCGGGCTTGACCTTCGAGAGGGCCTCGTCGAGGCGCTCGATGAGCTTCGTGGCGCGCTGGAGCGTGAGCGGCACCGTGTCGGCGAAGGTCTCCTCCAGGCCGGCCATGAGCGAGGGCTGGACGGGGATGAACGAGCCCGGCTCGAGCGCCGGGGCCTCGCGGTCGGTGCCGCCTGAGAGGTCCACCACGTAGGGGCCGAAGATCGAGAGCAGGCTGTAGCGGGCCCGGATACCCTGGCGCACGGTGACCTTGGTGGGGTCAATGCCGAGGGTGACGCCGACCTTGTTCTCCGGGGTCACGCGCAGGTCGATCACCTTGCCCACGGTGACGCCGCGGTAGCTGACGCGCGAGCCCTCGGTGAGGCCGGGGATGCTCTCCTCGAACTCCACGTGGTAGCGGTCGAGCCGCTGGCGCTGGAGGCCGGTGAGGGTCACGGTCACGATGGCGAAGAGCGCCAGCGCGCCGAGGAGGAAGATGCCGACTTCGGTCTTCTGTCGCTTGGTAGCCACGGGACGGGTTCCTCAACGGGGAGCGGCGTGCGGCGGGGCCGCATCGGCCCCTGGGTGGAAGAAGCGGGCGACCTCGGGGTCGGGCGATTCGTCCACGGCGGCGAGCGGCCCGAGGAAACGTTGCGTGCCGCCCGCGAGCATGAGCACGCGGTCGGCGATGGTGCGGATGGACTCGAGGCTGTGCGTCACGGCCACCACCGTGATGCCCAGCACGCGGCGCAGGCGCAGGATGAGCTGGTCGAGGCCGGCGGCCGTCACGGGGTCGAGGCCGGCCGACGGCTCGTCGAAGAAGACCAATTCGGGGTCGAGCGCCAGGGCGCGGGCCAGGGCCACGCGCTTGCGCATGCCGCCCGAGAGGTCGGCCGGCATCTTGCCCCCCGCGTGGGTCAGGCCCACCAGGCTCAGCTTCATCGCCACGAGCGCCGGGATCAGGTCGCGGCTCAGGCCCCGCTCGCGCATCGGCAGCGCCACGTTCTCCGCCGCCGAGATGGAGGCGAACAGGGCGTCCGACTGGAACGACACGCCGAAGCGGGCGCGGAAGCGGTCCAGCTCGTCCTCCTCCATCCGCGCGATGTCCTGGCCCCACAGGCGCACGGTGCCGCTGGCGGGCCGGAGCAGGCCGATGAGGTGGCGGAGCAGCGTGGTCTTGCCGCAGCCGCTCACGCCCACGATGGCCAGGATCTCGCCGGGCGGCACAGTGAAGCTCACGCCGTCGAGCACGCGCGTCGAGCCGTACTCGGCCACGAGGTTCTCGACTTCGATCACCGGGTCCATGCCGCCTCACACGAAGAAGAAGAACGTGGCGAAGGCCATGTCGGCCACGATGATCAGAAAGATGTCAATCACCACCGACCGCGTGGTGGCGAGGCCGATGCCGCGCGCGCCGCCCTCGACGCGCAGCCCGTTGTGGCAGGCCACCAGGGCGATGATGACGGCGAAGATGCCGCTCTTGAAGAGGCCCTGGAGGATGTCGCCCAGCGCCGCCGCGGCCACGAGCTCGTTCCACCAGGCCACGGGGCTCTCGCCCAGGATGCTGATGCCCACGAACGAGCCGCCCGCGTTGCCCGCGGCCATCGCCAGCACGGTGAGCGCCGGCACGGCGAGCAGCAGTGCCCACAGCTTCGGCACGAGGAGGAAGCGCGCGACGTTCAGCCCCATCGAGCGCAAGGCGTCAATCTCCTCGCGCACCCGCATCGTGGCCAGCTCGGCCGTGATGGCGGCGCCGGAGCGCGCCGACACGATGATGGCGGTGAGGAACGCCCCCAGCTCGCGCGCGAAGGCCACCACCACCAGATCGGCCACGTAGATCGTCGCCCCGAACTGCTTGAGCTGCGCGGCCGAGAGCAGCGCGATGATCACGCCGAGCAGGAAGTTCAGCAGCGCCACGATGCCGAGGGCCCGCACGCCCATCTCGTGCAGTTCGTCGAGCAGCGCGCCCCAGCGCAGGCCCTTGCCGCGAAGCGGGGCCAGCACGGCCCAGTAGAGCAGGTCCACCGCCAGCGCGACCGCGGCGCGCAACTCGTCCCGCGCAGCGAAGGCTCGCCCCCCGAGCCGTTCCAGGAGGCCCTCCGACGGCGGCGGGCTCGGGGGCGTTTCCTCGAGCGCCGGCCTGACCAGCTCCAGCAGCTCGGCGGCGCGGCCCCGCGCGCCTTCGAGCTTCAGCTCGGCCCCGCGCTCGCGGGCCGTGCGCGCCGCGAGCTGAAGGAAGGCAGCACCCTGCGTGTCCATCCGCTCCACGCCGCGGAGGTCCACCCGCACGCTCGAGGCGCCCGCGGCCAGGCGCGCTCGGGCGGCCTCGAGCAGGGCACGGCCCGCCTCCTGCGACAGCCGGGCCGGCGCGACGAGAGGCCCTTCGTCCCGCTCAGGGGTGGGCGTGGCACTTCGGGGTTGCATGTCGCCCTCGCGATCCGGGCGCCCCGGCGCCGCAGTCCGCAATCCCAAATCCCCAATCCGCCATCACTTCTTCGGCCTGCCGTCGGTGCCCAAAGGCGCGTCGCCCGGCAGATCGCCCATGGCCCACAGCAGCCCGTTGACCAGGTGCTTCTGGAAGCGTTCGTCGGCCCACACGTTCTTGCCGTGCCCCAATGCCGTGTAGAAGACCTTGCCTTTGCCATACGGGTGGCACCAGGCGATGCCGAAGTCCTTGTCCTCGCGCAGGCCCGGCTTCGTCACGTCCACCGAGGCGTTGTCGAGGCTCATCAGCACGTGGGTCTTCTCGCGCGACCACGGGTTGAACATGTAGATTTCGTCCTGCACCTCGAAGGCCTCGCCCAGATTGGCCGAGGCGGGGTGCTTGGGGTCCTCGACGATCACCCGCACCTTCTGGCTCCAGGGGTGGCTCACGAAGACGCCGTTGACCATCTCGTTGTACTCGGGCCACTTGGTGGCCGGGCACATGTAGCTGGCCGAGTGGATGCCCACGAAGCCTTTGCCGCCCTTGACGAACTCGATCAGCGCCTTCTTGTTCTCGTCGGTCAGCGGCGGCGTCACCTTGGTCAGCTCGCCGCCGCCGTAGCTCACCATCGCGTCGAACCTGCCGAGGTACTCGGGCGTCCACTTCGAGCAGTCGGTGCACTCCTCGACGTCGAACGCGTCGTTCTTGGCCCCCCAGTCCTTGAGCACCTGGAGCACGGCGGCGATGCCTTCGCCGTGTCGGAAGCCCTCGGTCTGGGAGAAGTAGACGATGTGGCGCTTGGCTCCGGCCTCCGCCACGACACCAGCCGCCACCACGAACACCGCCAGCCAACCCATGCATCTTGCCCGCATGCCGCACCTCCTTGTCACACGTCGCGCTCCAACATGTTGACTTCGACGGCGCTCCGGTCGTCGAGGTCGAAACGCAGGGTCTTGATCTCGAATGGTCTCAGGCGGCCCGTCCAGGCGGCCTGGGCGAAATGCACGTCCACGCGGGCCGGGGTTTCGCGGCCGGCGGTCTCAACGAAGCGCACGATCAGGCCGTCGCCCTCCTCGGCCTTCTTGAGCACGGTGAGCAGCAGGTTGTCGGGCTTCACCTCGACGGCCGAGCCGTAGCTCGACACCATGCCGTCCTGCACGTCCTCGAAGCGGTAGAAGACCGGCACGTTGAGGGCCTGGGCCTCGCGGGCCACGCCGGCGTCCTGCCACGAGCCGGCGTGCGGCACGAGGCGGTAGCGGAAGATGTGCTCGCCCTGGTCGGTGTACTGGTATTCCACGCCCGGCTCGGGCTTGCGCGGGTCGTGGAAGGCATAGATGGGGCTGCGCAGCAGGCTCAAGCGTATCTCGGCGCCCAGCACGTCGGCACCGTAGATGCCGTCGTTGAGGACGGCCAGCCCCGCCGGCTGGCTGCCGACGGTGCCCGACAGGTCGAGCCAGCGCTGGATCGGCTCCTCTTCGCCGTTTGCCGTGCGCGCGATGCTGCCATAGGGCACCTCGGCCGTGACGGCCGGCCGCTCGATGGCCGTGGGGAACGCGAGCTTGAGCATCTTGTGGCGCTCGTGCCAGTCCACGACCAGGCACACGTCCACCTTCGCCGCCCCATCGTAGAGGTAGAAGGTCTGCTCGGCGGTGGAGCGGCCCCAGCGATAGCGCACGCGGAGCGCGCCGCGCACCGGGCCGGCCTCGAGGAGCTCGGGCGGCCCAGCGGGCTCGAAGCGCCCGACCTCGTCGCGGAAGCTCGCCACGTCGTGGCTCCACGTGTCGCTCAGATCGCGCAGCACCACGAGCGCGCCGCCGGGGCCAGCGAGCAGGTTGGCGCCCTCAGGCTTTCGGTGCAGCACGCTGAGCGCGCCGGTCTCAGGGCTGATCTCGAGGCGCAGGTGTTGGTTTTCCATGGAGACCGGCGTCACCACCAGGCCCGAACCGTCGGTCTTCGGGGCGTGCTCGGTGCTCAGGTGGTAGCAGGCGAAGCCGAGCGAGCGCAGGCGCGTGCGGAACACCAGATGGCCCTCCACCCGCTGCACGGGCACCTCGTTGAACTGCTCGTCGAAGACGGCGATCTGCGGCGCGTCGTCCTGCGGGTGAAGCTCGATCACGTCGTCGCGGTCAAAGCCCAGGGGGTTGAAAAACACGACGGGCGAGGCCCCGCGCGTGGTGTCCACGTTCCGGCCCCAGAGGGCGAGCGAGTCGGTGATCACCTTCAGCGCGGTCTCGCGCACGGCGTCGAGCAGGGGCCAGGCGTCGTCGTAGGCTTCGGGGATGCTCGTGCCGGCCAGCACGTCGTGAAACTGGTGGAAGAGCACGGTCTCCCAGGCCTTGCGCAGGGCGGCCTGCTGCGGCTCGGCGCCGAAGGCCGCCGCGGCGATGGCTGCGAAGCGCTCGGCGGCCAGAAGCAGTTCCTCGCATTCGTGGTTGGCCCGCTTGATCGCGGCCACCACGCTGTAGCAGCCGCGTGCGTGGTGCTGGAGCTCGTCGGCCACGACGGGCAGGCGGTCCCGCTCGCCCGCCACGGCGTCGAAGAAGCGCTGCGGCGTGCTGAAGACGGCGTTGGGCGCGGCCGGGTCGGCCTGGGCGGCCAGGATGCTCGCGATATTGGCCTTGGTCGGCCCGCCGCCGTGGTCGCCCACGCCGTAGAAGCACATCACGTGACGGAGGCCCAGCGGCGCCTGCTCGGCCGCGGTGCGGATGCGCGCGGCAATCTCGTCGGGGCCGCAGCAGTAGTGGTGCGGCGGGCGGCACGTGACGACCTGCGAGCCGTCGGGCGCCTGCCACAGGAACAGGCCGGCCGGCAGCGTCTTCTCGTGCGGCCCGGGGCGGAAGAAGACGTAGCTGTCGAGGCCGCACTTCCTGAGGATCTGCGGCAGCGTGCCCGCGTGGCCGAACGAATCCACGTTGTAGCCCACCCGCACGTCCACCCCGAACTTCGCCTGGAAGTAGCGTTTGGCGTAGAGGGCCTGGCGCACGAACGACTCGCCGCAGGGGAGGTTGCAGTCGGGCTGCTCCCACCAGCCGCCCACGACGCACCAGCGCCCCTCGGCCACGCGCTGGCGGATGCGCTCGAAGAGCGCCGGCTCGTGCTCCTCGAGCCACTGATACGTCGCCGCCGACGAGCGGCAGAAGACGAAGCCGGGCGTCTCCTCCATCCGGTCGAGCGCCGCGGCGCACGTGCGGCGCACCTCGTCGAAACCTTCCGCGGCGCGCCACAGCCACACGGGGTCAATGTGCGCGTTCCCAATCATGTGAACGGTGATGCTCTTCAGCGACCCTTCGGCCATGTGCAGGCGACCTCTCCGGCGGGCCTGGGGTGTGGTCCGATGTTGAACGGCAGTATAGCACGAAGCCGGCCGAGGCGCAATCGCCCGGGAGTCCGGCCAGCCTCCCGCGCCGATTGACTCCCCCGCCTTGCGCGGCTATGGTGGACGGCGTTGCCGCAAGGGCACAGCGGCCCGGCGCGGCTCTCGACCCTCTCCGCGGTTGCGGAGCGCGTGCTCATGACCACCCACTCCTCGCGCGAGCCGGGCACGGGCCTGGCGCTCTCGGGCGGAGGGTTCCGCGCCACGCTGTTCCACCTGGGCAGCCTCTGGCGCCTCAACGAGTTCGGCCTCCTGCGCCGCCTGAGCGTCGTCACCAGCGTCTCGGGCGGCTCGATCACCGCGGGCGTCCTCGCCCACCGATGGAGCCGGCTGGCGTTCGACGCCGACGGCGTGGCCACGAACTTCCGCGAGGAGATCGCGGCGCCCTTGCGCGCGTTCTGCACGCGCCACGTGGACCTGGCGGCGGGCCTCGCCGGCATGCTGCCGGGGGTGAGCGGCGCCGACGTCGCGGCCAGCCGCTATCGCCAACACCTCTTCGGCAAGGCCACGCTCCAGGACCTCCCCGACGCCGGCCCCCGCGCGCCGCGCTTCATCTTCTACGCCACGAGCCTCCAGACCGGCGCCAGCGTGCGGATGGGCAAGGAGTATCTGGCCGACTACAAGGTCGGAATGCTTCCAGCCCCCGACATCGGGCTGGCCGACGCCGTGGCCGCCTCGAGCGCCTTCCCGCCCGTGCTCTCGCCCATGATCATCAAGACGAGTCCCGAACAGTGGGTGGACCTGGAGGGAACGCGGGCCTTCGGCGACGCGGCCTTTCGTTCGCGCCTCGTGCTCACCGACGGCGGCGTCTACGACAACCTGGGCCTGGAGGCGATCTGGGACCGCTACGAGACCGTGCTGGTGAGCGACGCCGGCGCCCCGCTGACCCTCGAGGCCCGGCCCTCCGCCGTGTGGGCCTGGCTCACGGCGCGCGTGCAGAATCTCCTCTCGGAGCAGGCCCGGGCGATTCGCAAGCGCCACCTCATCACCGCCTTCCGCCGCCAGGTGTGCCGCGGCACCTACTGGGGCATCAGCACACACATCAACGACTATCAGTTGCCCACGGCGATGACGCGCGACACCGCCTTCACGGCGTCGCTGAAGTCGCTCCGCACACGCCTCAACCCCTTCAGCCCGCTCGAGCAGGGCTGCCTGATCAACTGGGGCTACGCGCTCACCGACGCCGCAATGCGCCGCCACGTGCTCCCCGGCGGCGACCCCGGCCAGTGGCCCGACCCCAACTACCCGCTCTAGCCCGCGGAGGTGGAGTATGGCGCGACGACGCAGCCGCAGAATCCCGGCCCGCGGTCCGGTGGCGCTCCTCGCGGCGCTCGTCGCCGCCGCCGCGGCCTACTGGACCACGCGCCAGCCCCCCACGGGCGTGCCCGCCCAGGGCATGGTGAGCAAGGTCTCCGATGGCGACACCTTGCACGTGCGCGCCGACGGCGCCGACCACACCCTGCGCCTCATCGGCGTGGACACGCCAGAGCTCCACGAGTCCGACAAGCTCGACCGCGACGCGCGACGCACGGGGCAGGACCGGCGCACCATCCAGGCCCTCGGCCAGCGCGCGCAAGCCTTCACCCGCCGCCTGTGCGAGGGCAAGATGTGCCGGCTGGAGTTCGACCCCGCCAACGCCGCGAGCGGCCACCGCGACAAGTACGGCCGCCTCCTCGCCTACCTCTTCGTGCCCGGCGAGGACGGCCGCGAGGTGTTCGTCAACGCCGAGATCATCCGCCAGGGCTATGGCGCGGCCATGACCGGCTATGCGTTCGACGCGGCGCGCAAGGCGGAGTTCCTGCGCCTCCAGCGCGACGCGCGCTCCGCCAAACGCGGCCTCTGGGGCGAATGGAAAGAACGCGGGCAGTGAAAATGTAGGGGAGGAAGCCCTGCTTCGCAAGAAGGCTTCCTCCCCCATGCCTCCTCCTTCCCAGGAACTCTTGACTCAGGCGGCGGCATTCGAGCCGTGCCGCGGCCAGCGTCGCACCCTGACACGGGCCAGCGGCCTTGTCGTCAGGCAGGCTCGAATGCCGCCGCCCAGTTTGAGAGTTCTTGAGGGGGTATGGGGGAACTTCTTGCCAAGAGGTTCCCCCAGATGCTTGTCACAGCGTGGGGGCGGTGCGGCGGATGCCGAACTCGCGGTGGCCGAGAACCTCGGAGCGGGTGAGGCGGCCGTTCACCACGTCGAGCATCAACGCCCAGAGGCGGTTGGCGGCTTCGGCGATGGTCTCGCGCCCCTCGGCGATGGGGCCGGCATCGAAGTCCATGTTGTCGCTCATCCACTGGGCCAGGGGCGTGTTGGTGGCAATTTTGAGGACGGGCGCCACGGCGCAGCCGAGCGGCGTGCCGCGGCCCGTGGTGAAGAGCACCAGCGTCGCGCCGCCGGCCACCATGCCCGCCACCGACTCGATGTCGTTCCCCGGCGTGTCCATAAGCACCAGGCCGCGGCTGGTGGGGGCGACGGCGTAGTCGAGCACCTCCTCGATGGGGCTGTGGCCACCCTTGTGCACGCAGCCGAGGGATTTCTCCTCAATGGTGGTGATGCCGCCCTCGATGTTGCCGGGCGAGGGGTTCGAGCCGGTGAGGTCGGCGCCGTAGAAGCGGCAGACCTTTTCGCAGTCGAGCACCATCTTGCGGGCGTCTTCGCCAATCTCGGGGATGGCTCCGCGTTGGGCCAGCAGGTGCTCGGCGCCGATGAACTCGGTGGTTTCGGAAACCATCACTGTGGCGCCGGCCGCCACCGCGCGGTCGGCGATCTCGCCCACCAGCGGGTTGGCCGTGAGGCCCGAGAAGGCGTCGGACGCGCCGCACTCCATGGCGAGCACCAGGCGGTCGAGCGGGCAGGGCTGGCGCACCTGCCGCAGCACCTCGGCGGCGAGAGCGCGGAGCCGTTCGCGTCCGCGGGCGATGGCGGCTGTGGTGCCGCCCTCCTTCTGGATGCCCACGACTTCGGCCGGTTTGCCCGCCTTGCGGATCTCGTCGGCGAAGGCCTCGGCCGCCCATTGCTCGCAGCCGAGCGCCACCACGAGCACCCCGCCCACGTTGGGGTTGGCCCCCGTGCCGGCCAGGGTGCGGAACGTGGCGGCCGCGTCGTCGCCGATCTGCGCGCAGCCGTGCTGATGGCTGATCGCCACGGCCTCGGGCACGGCCTCGGCGATCCTGGCCGCCACGTGGCACGAGCAGCCCACCGTGGGCAACACGAGCAGATGGTTTCTCACGCCCACGGCGCCATTGGGGCGCGGGTAAGCCTGAATGGTGATTCCGGATTTCGGATTGCGGATTGCGGAACTCCGTTTCTGAGCAGCACCCTCTGATTCCTGGCCGCTGCGGGTGGGGCCTCCGTGCCCCGCGGGGCAGAGACGCCCCGCCCACAAGCCGGCCGCCACACGCTGCTGGCGCCCCGACCCGGGAGCCGTGCTCTCAGCCCTCGCCCCTCACCGCTCTCTGGCTCTCGACGTTGTGCACGTGCACGTGTTCGCCGGGGGCGATGGGCCTGGTGGCCCGGCCGATCGGCTGGCCGTACTTGAGCACCGGCTCGTCCTTCGCGATGGCGCGGACGGCGAACTTGTGGCCGCGGGGGATGTCGGCGGCCAGCGTCACGCTCGCCACCTCGAGGGCCACGGTCGTGCCGGCCGCCAGCGGCACGAGCGCCGTGGCCACGCTGTCGCGCAGGTCGAGCTGGATGGCCGTGCGAGGAGCTGGCATAGCGTCCTTTCTTCCCGCCCACAGGGCGCCCGATATGCGCATTGCGGCCCGCCGTTGCCGAGTTCGTGAACCGGGCAGGTCAGGCCTTGTCGCGAGGCACGAAGGGCGACAGCGCGCGGAGCCGGTGCACGATGCGCGGCGTGTGCTCGACGACGAAGTCGATCTCTTCCTGGGTGTTGTAGCGGCTGAGGCTGAAGCGGATGGAGCCGTGGGCGGCGGTGAACGGCACGCCCATGGCGCGCAGCACGTGGCTGGGCTCCAGCGAGCCCGAGGTGCAGGCCGAGCCCGACGACGCGCACACGCCCAGGGCATCGAGGTCCATCAGGATCGACTCGCCCTCGATGAACTCGAAGCTGATGTTGGCGGTGTTGGGCAGGCGGCGGTCGCGGCGGCCGTTCACGTGGGCGTCGGGACAGGTGGCCAGGATGCCCTCTTCGAGGCGGTCGCGGAGCGCGCGCACGCGGGTGACCTCTTCCTTCATGTGCTTCGCGGCGAGTTCGGCGGCGGCGCCGAGGCCGACGATGTAGGGCACGTTCTCGGTGCCGGCCCGGCGGCCGCCTTCCTGGTGCCCGCCGAGCATGAAGGGCGCGAGCCGCGTGCCCTTGCGCACGTAGAGCACGCCCACGCCCTTGGGCGCGTGCAGCTTGTGCCCGCTGAGGGCCAACAGGTCCACCGGCGCCTGCGACAGGTCAATCGGCAGCTTGCCGACGACCTGCACGGCGTCGGTGTGGAAGGTGACCCCTTTGCGGCGGCAGATCTCGCCGATGGCGCCGATGGGAAAGATCACACCCGTCTCGTTGTTCGCCCACATCACCGACACGAGGGCCGTGTCGTCGGTGATGCAGTCGTCGAGCATCTGGAGGTCGAGCAGCCCCTCGCGGTCCACGGGCAGCTCGGTGACGCGATAGCCGTTGGTGCCCAGGTAGCGGCAGGTGGAGAGCACGGCGGGGTGCTCGACGCGGGTGGTGACGACGTGCCGCTTGCGGCCGGCCAGAGCCTCGAGGGTGCCGCGGAGCGCCGCATTATCGCTCTCGGTGCCGCAACTCGTGAAGACGATCTCGGACGGGTCGGCGCCCAGCAGCGCGGCCATCTGCTCGCGCGCGCGCTCCACGTGCTTGCGCACCTGCCCGCCGAAGCTATGCATCGAGGAGGCATTGCCGTACAGCTCGCCGAAGAAAGGCTGCATCGCCTCCACCACCTCGGGCGCGACGCGGGTCGTGGCGTTGTTGTCCAGATAGATGGTCTTCACGGCTTGTCCTCCACCACGACGAGGTCGGGCGAGACGAACTCGCGGAGCTTGGCCCCCACGAAGCCGTCGAGGGTGAACTCGGCGGCGCGGCACATGGCGCAGTGGCCGCGCAGCGCCACGATCACGCGGTTGCCGTCCACGTCAATCAGCTCGATGTCGCCGCCATCTTCCTGGAGCCTCGGGCGCACTTCGCGCTCGAGCACCTCCTGCACGAGCTGAATCTTGCGCATCATCGTGAGGCGCGGGCGGGGTGGCTCGGGGGCCTCGAGCTTCACGGGCTCGCCATGCACACGGGCGAGGATCGCCTTGATCTCGTCCTGGCAGCCGCCGCAACCGCCGCCGGCCTTGCAGTAGTTCGTCACCTCCTCGACCGAGTGGAGGTTGTTCTCGCGGATGACCCGCTCGATCTCGGTCTCGGTGACGCCGAAGCAGGTGCACACCACGCGCCCTTCGAGCACGTGAGCCGTCTTCTTGCCGCCGCTGCGGTAGTACTCGATGGCCGCCTCGAGCGCCTCGCGGCCCATCACCGAGCAGTGCATCTTCTGCTCGGGCAGGCCGCCCAGCACGTCGGCGATATCCTGGTTCGTCACCTTGGCCGCCTCGTCGAGCGTCATGCCCTTGATCATCTCGGTGAGCACCGACGAGGAGGCGATGGCGCTGGCGCAGCCGAAGGTCTGGAACTTCGCGTCGGCGATCCGCCCGTCGGGGCCGAGCTTGAAGGTCAGCTTCAGCGCATCGCCGCAGGCCAGCGAGCCCACCTCGCCGATGCCGTCCGCGTCCTCGATGACGCCCACGTTCCGCGGGTTGCGGAAGTGGTCCATTACTTTGGACGTGTAGTCCCACATGGCATGGTCCCCTTTCTGACCTACACGTATTGTCCCGCGGGCTGCGTGCCGTGTCAAGCCCGCGCCCGGGGCAGAGAGGGGGGCCTCAGTACTGCACTTCGACGTGGACGGTTCCCCCGACGCCATGCAGGCGGATGAGTTCCTTCCCGGCGTCGAAGTCGTTCCACGCCTGCGTGTTGACCGTGGCGCCCCTGATCGGAGCGGCGGCGGGGTGGCGGAGCCGCAGCAACAGGGCCTTCGGCGCCCTCCGCGCGGGGCACTCGATGGTGGCCGTGATCCGGCCGTGGTCGGCGTCCGAGATGATCTCGCAGGCGACGGCGCCGAAGTGGGTGGGCATGTTTCGCAGGGCAATGCGCTTGCCCTGGGCCAGCCAGGCCCGCGGCGTCGCGCGAGCCAGCCACAGCGCGTCGCCTTCCTCCATCACGAGCATGTTCCGCAGCCGGTCCAGGAACGCCGCTTCCTCGAACGACTTGTCTTCGGGCCCTCGCGTGGTGTGTTCGTTGAAGGTGTAGGGGCCAACCACGATGTCCACGGCGTACTGGTTGTAGAACGAGCGGAGGAAGTTGGGCGCGTCGTCCCACTGGAGGTGCACGTTGGCGGTGCGCTCGATACCGCATTGGTAGTACCAGCCGGCGTGGCTGAACCAGTGCTTCTCGGGGTCGTAGCCGGGCGTGCGCATGGGCAAGCGGTGGTGTTCGAGCAGCAGGCGATCCTCGAGCACGTCCACAAGCCCCTGGGCACGCGGGTCGGAGGCGGGCAGCAGGCCCGAGAGATTGATGAGATGCACGCCGCCGCGGATGGCATCGGGGTAGAGCCCGGGCGTGTGTTCGGCGGGGCCGAAGGAGGTGGGGATGCAGCGGCTCGCGGGCCCGCGCATGTACGGCGTGGGCGGCAGGAACGAGCGATAGGTGCCGTCGCGCACCCGCACCACGGGCGAGAGCGTGAACGACTTGTCCACCGCGGCCAGGATGTCTCTGGCATAGGCATCGGCCTCGGCGGCGTACTTGCTGCCCAGCTCGGGGTCCAGGTCGGCGATGGCCTCGGCGTAGCGGCGAAGGCCGAACCAGTAGTTGGCGTTGGATTCGTACCACGGCCGCCAGTTTGTGCTGTCCCAGATGTTGTGAGGGGGCAGCAGGCCGTGGATCCAGAGCCGGTCGCGCCCGGGCACGTCCTTCAGGTAGGCGTGACGCTGGCGGATCATCCAGTCGGCGTTGGCCTGGAGCTTCGGGGCCGCGCGGGCGAACCAGTCCCTGTCGCCCGTGAGCCGGTAGTGCTCGACCATTTGCCACTGCATCACGCCGGGGCCGCCGCCATGCTGCCAGTCCCACTCCACGCCGCTCATCGCCCCGACGGTGTCGGCGAAGAGGCCGTCCATCTTCGTGGGCTGCTTCTCGTCGCGCTCGAGCCATCGGGCCAGGCCGTCGCGGGCCGCCTGGTGCATGCCCTGAAGGTCGAGAGCCCGGAGGATCAGGAACGTTTCGTGGGCGAGGGCGTCGTAGGGGAAGTCGCGATGGATGTAGCGCCCATGAGCGTCCTTCTTCAGCACGCGCAGCAGGTGCCAGGCGCCGCAGCGCCAGGCGTCGGTCAGGCGTGTGTCCGGCACGTCAATCTGCGCGGGCGGCTCGAAGTCGGGCTTGGGGTACGGTGGCCAGTTTCCCCCAGGGTGCAGGGCTTGCATGGCGCCTTCCCATGTTTGCTCGGCGTGTTCGCGCACGCGCTGGCGGATGGTCTGGGGGCCCCGCGCGGCCAGCTCCTTCTCGAATTCGCGCGCGCTCGCGGCCTTCGATGCGAAGACCGCGGCGGCAGCCTCCGTCTGAGGAACCTGTTCCGGGGAGTAGAAGTGCCACACGGCCGCGTGGCCGAGCGAGTCGGGGTGCGGATTGGCGGCTTGGACGCTGTCTACGAGGTCCTTCGTCAGATCCCACACTCGAGCCTTGCCGCCGGCCTCGGCGATAGCCAGCTCGACGACCGTGGTGTCGAACGAGTGGTCGCCCTTGGGGCCGATGACCAGCGAGACCAGGTCGCCCGGCTCGACAGAAAGGCCGGGGGCCTCCCCTGCGGCGACCGCCTGGGTGCCGCCGCGCTCGGTGGCCCCTGTGGCCAGGGTTCGCGCCCCGGCCCTCGCCTCGAGCGTGAGCCACCATTCGATCCCGTTGCCGCCCTTCGTATCGGCCCCCGCCACCTTGCCTTTCACGCTCACGCTGCCCTTGATCGGACTTCGCCACGCCACAGCGACCGGCCGCGTGGGGCCGGGGTGCATCGCCACGCAACGGGCGGGCAGGGTGAACGTGCCCGCCGTCACGGGCGTCTCCCCCGGGTTGCCGCCGAACCAGGGGGTGGCGTTGCTGCCCCAGCCTCGGATGGCCGGACTGCCCGCGATGGCATCCACCTTCTCTGTCAGCAGGCCGGCGGGCGCAGCGGCCCCCGTCGTCGGTGTGGCGGCAACTGCCTTGTGCCGGGCCGTGGCGCGTACGAAGAAGCCGTGCTCAGGCGCCAGAATAGGGCCCGACTCCAGGTCGGCGGGCAAGAACGAGAAGCCGCCCGCGCCGGCGCGCACGGTGACAATGGTGCGATTGGCATCCTCCAGCCGCGCGTGCTGCCGCCACACCGGGGTATTCAGCGTCGAGCCCAGGTAGAGCACAGAGACGGCGAAGCCGTGCCGCGGGCCGCCGGCCGGCAGCCCGCCGTCGGCAAGCGGCCGCGTTCTGCCCAGGATGCCGTTGTAGACCTCCACCGTCCCTTCGGATGGCGGCTTCTCTCGACCGGCCTGGAAGCCCCACTCGATCTCCAGGTCAACGAGCTTCCACGTCTGGGGCGTGAGGACACGAACCGCCGGGGTCGCGTAGCCCTCCGGCGGCGCTTCGGCGCCGTCGCGCAGCGCGACGACGAGGTTGTCCATCGCGCCGTCCTGCCGCGCGGCATCCACTGTGTAGACCCACGTTCGGCCGTCGGCGGATGCCTCAGGGTTCGCGACCGTGCGCATCTCGCCGCCGCGGCGCGACCACCAACTGGAGCTGTCGCCGTGCGGCAGCCAGCGCAGGGCGACAGCGCCGGGCGAGGGAATCCGCTTGGCGTCGGCCGGCCAGAGCAGTTCGACCCGGCTCACGGGGCGCGGCTCTTCCCACAACAGGCCGCACAGGACGCCCGCCTTCTTGTGCGGGAGGGCCGAGAAGAGAATCTCCGTCTCCGGCGGGTTCTCCGCGGGAGCGCGATCCTGGCGGTACAGGTACGCGCTCGGGGCAATATCCGCGGGCTGTCCCACCATCGGGGCCAGGTCGCTCGCTCCGCCGCGTGCCGTTTGTGCCATGGCGATCCCCCACAGGATGCACAGGAGCCGTGAGGCCACGGTCGTCTTCCTCGGAATGCTGGGCGCGGGTCAGGGCTTTCTGCCAGCGGGCCTGCTGGCGGCGAACGCCTCAAGTGCCGCCTTCTTGAAGGCGTCCTGGGCTTTCGCACCCTCGCCGGGGAAAGCGGCGTGTTGCACGAGCCACACGAAGACCTGGCCGCGCGCCGTGTCGGCCCATGAGTTGGTCGAGAACGCCCCGCCGTGGCCGAAGAAGTGGTCGCCGACGGCGATGCCGAACCCGTAGCTCTCCTGAAGCCCGGGCGGCGTCTGGCGGCTGGTCATCTGTCTCACGGCGGCCTCCGAGAGAACGCGCCGCCCGTCGAGCTGGCCGCCGTTGAGGAGCATCTGGTAGAAACGCGCCAGGTCGTGCGCAGTCGCGAACAGGCCGCCGGCTGGCATCGGGAAACGCTCGACGCGGTCGGTGAGCGGGTAGTGGAGTTGCCCGATGGTCGTCTCCTCCAGGCCCTGGTTGTTGGGGCCCGGCTTGTAGGGTCTGGCGATGCGCGCCGCCTGCTCGGCGGTGGGCCAGAAGGTGGCATCGGCCATGCCCAGCGGCTTGAAGAGGCGCTCGTCGAGGAATCGCTCGTAGGGCACTCCCGCCACGACCTCGAGGAGGCGGGCCGCCGTGTTGATGCCGGCGTTGCTGTACTGGTACCTGGTGCCGGGCTCGAACTCCAGCGGCGTCATCGCGTAGCTGCGCGCGCGGGCCCGCAGGGGGAACAGATCGAGCGTGGGCTCCTCCAGGGCGGACTTGAAGGGCAGGCCGCTGGTGTGGGTGAGCAGGTTCCTCACCGTGATGGGGTGCTTCGGCCTCTTGAGGAGAACGTGGTCGTCGTCCCTCTCGGCGATGAGCATCTGCCCTCGGAACTCGGGAAGGTACTTCTCGACGGCATCGTCCACGTTCACCTTCCCCTCGTCCACCAGGATCATCAGCGCGGCGCCCGTGATCGGCTTGGTCTGCGAGGCGACCCAGAACAGGGAGTCCGTTCGCATCGGCTTCTTTGCCGCGATATCCGCCCAACCCACCGCCTCGACGGCGACAACCTTGCGCCCGTCGGCGACGAGCATCACGGCGCCCGCGAGCTCCTGGCGGTCCACGAACGGCTGGACCTGCCCGGCAAGCCCCGTGGGCGTGCCGGCAGACCCGGCCTCTCCCCAGGCCGGACTCGTCAGGCCCAAGACCAGAACGAACCCGAGGATCGCCAAGAACACCAGGACATGCATCGCCACGTGGTCACTCCAACACCCGGGCAGGAGAAGAACAGGAGCTCTGGACGCCTCGGACGGAGGCGTCGCTGCATTCGAGAGCCCTTTGCACAGGCGGCGGCATGATAGGCGCCCGCGACTCGCGTGTCAAGGCCACCCCGTGGGGCCTTGCGGCGCGGACGGGGCCATCGGCACGTGGTTCCGCCCACCTGCGGCCCGGTTCTCCCGGACCGTCGCCTGCCTGGAAGCGAGGCCCTCAGGAGAAGGAGCCGAACTCGCGGCAGGCGGCGAAGAGTGCGTCTATATTGGCGAGGGGCACTTCAGGCTCGAGAACGTGGGTGGGGCTGATGATGAGGCCGCCGCGGCGGCCGTACTTGCGAATGACCTCGCGCACCCGCGCCCGCACCTGCTCGGGCGTGCCCCAGGGCATGGTGCTTTGGGTGCCGATGGTGCCGTCGAAGGTGAGGCGGTCGCCGAAGCGCTTGTGGAGGGCATCCACGTCGAGGCACTCGGGCTGGAGCGGGTTGAGGATGTCGAGCCCGGCCTCGACCAGCTCGGGCACGATGGCCGCGATGTTGCCGTCGCTGTGGTACCAGATTCTCGTGGTCGGGCGGATCTCCTTGATGGTGCGCCAGACCTCGGCCCAGCGGGAGTGGATGAGGCGGCGCCAGGTGTCGGGTGCGAAGATGAGGGCCTTCTGGCTCGCCACGTCGTCGCCGGTCGTGATCAGGTCGGCGCCTGCGCGGGCGAACGCAATGGCGCGGAGCATGTTCTGCTGGTAGAGGCGTTGAAGGAGGCACTCGGCCCAGGCGGGGCGCTCGATGGTGTCGAGGAGGAACTGCTCGTAGCCGCGGATCTGCCACGCGGTCTCGTACATGTGGCCGACCCAGCCGACGGCCACCTTGCCTGCTGCGTGGGCGGCGGCCACCGCGGCGGCCAGATGATCGGTGCCCCACCCGCTCACGTCCTCAAGGGGATAGTCTTCGATGTCCTTGAGGCTCTTGGCGTGGCGGAGGGGGGAGATGTAGCCCCAGAAGTGGTAGAAGCCGGAGGGCACCATGGCCACGCCGTGGCCGTCGAAGGTCGTGCCCGCGGGCAGGGTCTCGCCGTGCCAGTAGCGCGAGAAGTCGAGCGGGGGCAGCCCTTCGGGCCGCTTGAGGCTCAGGCCGGCCGAGCGGTAGAAGCCGTAGTGGCCGGCGATGTCGTTGGTGCCGATGTGCTCGACGAGGCGCTTGCGCAGATCGTCCGTGAAGCCGGCGTGGTAGAGGATGCGGCTTGGCCGCCGGTGCTCGGTCGTCGCCAGGAAGTCGGCCCAGTCACTTGACATCTTAGGTCCTCAGTGGTTCTCGATCGCCGCGTTCTAGCTGTCTGCGGGGCTTGGACTGCTATGATCATACGTTTCCGACCAGAGGGTGCAAGAGGGGGTGAAGCCGACACATCCCCGGTTTCGATCTTCGAGCTATCCTGAGCCCCAACGGGGCGGGATGAGATAGCCCAGGGCGAAGCCCTGGGAATCCGTGGCCTCCAAGGTAGCCTGTAAGGGCGAGATAAGGGGCACGCGCAAGGCTCTCTCGCCCCTTCAGGGCTGGCCCCGGAGCGGTTCAGCTCCCAGGGCTTCGCCCTGGGCTATCCCATCCCGCCCTTGCAGGGCTACAGACCGCCAATCGCGGAAGCCGTGGGCGTGTCAGGGGGTGAAGAGACCGACGGCGCCTGGGATGCCTTCTGGAAACGCTGCCCACTCACTTCGTTGTCGCAGGAGATTCCACGCACTCCAGAGGAATTGCATAGTTGAACAAGTATGCAATCCTCTAGCCTGCGTCTGCCCCCTTTGCGCCGCTGGGACTCAACCAAGCTATCATCACCTCATGCTGAGCCTCTCGAGACACCTTTCTTGGCGATGAGTTCCCGCAACACGGCACTCTCCATCACGTTGGCGCCTTCGAACGGCTCCTTAGCTTCGCTCCCCGCGCGCCGCAGACGCGGCGCAGACGGGCCGCTCCGCTCTGGAAAGCAAGGAGACTCTCGGAAGCGGGGCCGGCGGGTAGGAGAGGCCGCTTGGCGGCGCCCAAGACCTGCCGCGGTGTGGGAGAATGCTTGCATACTTGAACAACTATGAAAGTCTCTCCCGCCACTAGGTATCGCCCCCCAGTCTCCTCGTGCGCTGAACCGCTCGGGCGCGGGCGAGGCGGCTGCGAGATGAACTCTGGCCTTCGCCAGCGGCACAGACTCCGTCTGGAACCGATCCGCGAGCCCTCTCCCGAACGTGCCAACACGTTCGGGAGGGCAAGACCCCCAGCACGGGAACCTCCCGCGGGTTGCGAACCCGCGGGAGGTTGGCAAGACCCCCAGCGCTCGCTTTTCCTGTTACCCTCCCGAAGGGATTGGAACCTTCGGGAGGGAGGCCCCTGGAGCACACAGAGGCCGGAAGGAGGCATGGCAACGACTCGGCGCAACCCTTTGTGGGCGGTCTAAGAATCGCACCAGAGAGGATGCCACATTCAAGAAAGGCCATGAATTGCCATACGGCGGGGCTGGGTTGGGGGGCAGTTTTCGGAAGCCGCGCGCAAGTGACTTACTCTCAGCAACTTCAGACATCGCAACCGCCCCGGCGCGGGCCCTCCCCACTTGCGGCCCTGGCCCTTTGGAGCTATCCTGTGCCCTCACGCAGCAAGGAGTTGGTCTGCCCATGCCCAGCTACCAGGATCTCGCGACCCTCGCGCGCGACCCGCAACCGCGCGTCCTGCCCGCCGTCTGGGACTTCTTTCCCTGCCACGCGGGCGCCGTGGGCGGTGTGCCCGACTTCCTGCGCTACTACTTCGATGCCGACGAGAAGCTGCGGCTCCAGCTCCGCCTCAAGGAGCTGCTGCCCGAGGCGCTGATTCTGCCAGGCGTGTTCGCCGACTTCGGCGTCATCGTGGAGGTCTCCGCCTTCGGCGGGCGCATCCAGTGGTTCGAACAGGGCGCGCCATTCCTGAGCGAGGTGATTCGCGACGCCCGGGAGATTGACACGCTGAGGCCCCCGCGGCCCGGCCTCGACGGCCTGATGCCGCTCGTGCTCGCGCAGCGCGAGGCCATGCGCCGCAAGCTCAAGGCCCAGGGCGTCGAGATGGAACGCTGGGCGATGACGATGGGCCCGGCCGAGGTGGCCGGCCTGCTGATGGGCTACGAGCGTTTCTACCTGACGATGTACGATGACCCGCGCCGCCTCCACGCCCTGCTGCGCCTCGTCACCGACTTCCTCATCGCCTGGCTGCGGAAGCAGCACGAGGCCTTCGGCGGCATCGAGGCGCTGTGCGTGGCCGACCACGTGCCCAACCAGGTGCCGCCCGACGCGCTCCGCGAGTTCATCCTGCCCTGCGAGCAGGCCCTCTTCGCCGAGTTCCCGCGCGCCGTGCGTATCTACCACAACGAGGGCCGCCACGCCGATGCGCACATCGGCATGGTGCTGGACTTCGGCGCCGACGTGTGGCACTTCGGCAGCGATGTGCACGCCCTGCCCGACCTGCTGGCCAAGGTGGGCGACCGAATGGTGCTCTTCGGCGGCCTGAACCCCCACGGAGCGCTCCGCAAGGGAACGCCCGATGCCGTGCGCGCCGAGACTCGCGCCGCGCTCGCCGCCGCGTCGGGGCGCCGCCTGCTGCTGTCGTCGGGCACAGGCACCACGCCCGACACCCCGCTCGAGAACCTGAGGGCGATGGCGGAGGCGGCCTCGCCGCGCCCCTCGCGCGGAGCGCCGCGGCTCAGGCCTTCTGGGCGATCTTCTCGTAGGGCCACGCCGCCACGCCGCCCTCCATCACCGCGACCTTCGTGAAGCCGGCCGCGCGCAGCATCCGCTCGGCCGAGTAGGCCCGCAGCGACACGGCGCAGAAGGCCACGATCTCCCGGCCGCGGGGCAACTCGCCCAGCTTGTCGCGCAGGGCCCCAAGCGGAATGTGCATGGCGCCCGGAAGGCGCACCTTGTCGAACTCCGGCGGCGTGCGCACGTCCAGGAACAGGAAGTCTTCGCCCGCGTCGAGTTTCGCTTTCACGGCCATCGGCGACAGGCCGTGCATCAGCCCGTCGAGCTTGTTCCGCAGGGCGTTTGCGGCGGCGATGATATTGTCGAGCGGGGCCGAGTAGGGCGGCGCGTAACAGAGGTCCAGGTTCGCCACCTGGTCCACGGTCATTCCGGCGACGAGGGCCGTGGCCGCCACGTCAATGCGTTTGGCGGCTTCGCCGGCGCCCACGGCCTGGGCGCCGAGGAGCTTGCGGGTGCGCCGGTCGGCGATGAGCTTGAGCACGACGAGCTTCGCTCCCGGGTAGTGGTGCACCCGGTCGGGGGCGGGCACGAGGCAGGTCTCGGCGTCGAAGCCGAGCTCGCGGGCCTGCCGCTCGCCGAGGCCGGTGCGCGCGGCGGTGAAGTCGAACGCCTTGCAGACGGCCGAGCCGACGATGCCGGGAAACTGGTCGGGCCGCCCCGCGATGGCGTTGGCCGCCACGCGGCCCTTCTTGTTCGCGCTCGCGCCGTTCGAGAGGAACATGGGCCGGCCCGAGATCAGGTGGCGGTCCTCCGTGCAGTCGCCGACGGCGTAGATGCTGGGGTCGGCCGTCCGCATCGCGGCGTCCACGACGATGCCGCCGGTGGGGCCGGTCTGGAGGCCGGCCTCGCGTGCGAGGTCGCTGTTCGGCCGCACGCCCACGGCCGCAATCACGGCGTCGGCGAGGATTCGCTCGTCGCCGACGACCACCGCCTCGGCCCGCTCGCGCCCCTCGATGGCCTTCGCCGTGGCGCCGGTGAGCACGCGCACGCCCTTGGCCGCCAGGTGCTGCTCGACCAGGCGCGCCAGCTCCCAGTCGAGCATGGGCAGAATCTGCGGCAGCATCTCGATGATGGTGGCGCGGCAGCCGCACTGCGCCGCGGCCTCGGCCGCCTCGACCCCGATCAGCCCGCCGCCGATGATCACCGCGTGGCGATGCGGAGCGGGGTGCTCGAAGTAGTGCGGTTCGCCCTCGCGGGCCTCGCCTCGGCCGCCGGCCAGGGCCGTCTTGATCCCCTCGGCGTCCTCGATGCGGTGCAGTGTGAACACGTTCGGCAGCTCCACGCCCGGCAGCTTCGGCAGCAGCGGCTTCGCGCCCGTGGCCAGCACCAGCACATCGTAGTCCAGCCAGCGCGTGCCCTCGGCGTCGCGAATCTCCACGCGCTTCGCCGCGCGGTCCACCCGCGTGGCCTCGGTGTGGGTGAGGACGCGCACGTTGAGGAGCTTGTGGAAGTAGGCCGGGTCGCGGGCTGCGCCGGCCGGCGTGGCGGTGAGTTCCTTCTGCTCTCGTACCACGCCGCCGACGTAGTAGGGCAGGCTGCATCCCGCGTAGGAGATGAAATGGCCCTTCTCGACGATCGTGATGTCCGCCTCGGGGTCGAGCCTTCGCAGGCGTGCAGCGGTCTTCGGCCCCGCCGCCACGCCGCCGATGATGACGACCTTGCGCTTCATCCCGGCACCTCCTGAGAGCGCTCATGCCCATGCCCCGCGTGGGGGCCGCGTCGCCTGCCTCCCTTATACTGCAACCGCCGCCGCGCATCAAGCCGCCGGCGTCCCTTGTCAAGCCACTCATGGCTCTTGCCCTGGGGGCTCTCGCCGAGCCATTCGTCTCCTTACCCTGCGACACAGGGTCATTCCTCTCTTGCAGGGCCTCTCGGGGAGAGAGAAGGCCCTTCGGGGTTTGGCGATCCTGCCTCGACTGGCCTGGGGCAGGGCGTGGGCGCGCCTGCTCCTGGCGGACCTGGCGGTTCCTGGGGAGGGCTGTGCCGAGTGGCTGGCGGGCGCAGCCTGCCCATGCTGTATCAACCCTGTGAGGGGGGGAAGTGATACAGCATGGGTAGATGGGCGAGAATGGGCGATTCTCGCGGCTCCGGCCATACTCGCTCATCTGCGGGATGAGCAGGTATGGGGGCAGGAGCGGCCGGAGTGCGTAAGGCGTTGCGGCATATAGGGTTATGGCGAGGCATCCACGGCGCCGCAGCCCCCATCCCACGCTCCCCAACGGCCGCCACGTCAGGATCGCCAGACCCTGATGGGCTAGAGAGACGCCGTGCCGGCGGCAGCCGGCTCACCAAGTCCAGAAACACCTCAGCAGGTGCGAGAGCGTATCTTCTCCATTTCCCATGGTTTGCTCCCGATGACCGCACCGAATTCGAAGGGGGCGGGTCTTTCCGCAGGGCCTGGGGCTCCGGCGCCCGCTTCGGCAGGATTCCAGATGGCTTGATTCGAGTGCTTGACAGCGCTCCGGGGCCGGGATAAACTCACGAGAACTTGTGCCCCGAGGGAACCCCGCCCCGCGAGTGGGACGAGCGTATGCCTGAAGCCGAGGAATGCACCGTGCGAGCGGCGAGCGCCGCGGCCGAAGGCGCACGGCTCCCGAGCCGGCTGCGCTCGCGCCTGACGATCGCCCTGCCGCTGGCGGCGGGCTTCGTGGTGCTGCTGAGCAGCTTTGTGCTCCTCTGGGTCTGCTACCCCCTGCTCTTCGAGAGCGCGCGCCCCACCACGGTGCGCGGCCTGGAGCGGCGCGTGACCTGGGTGTTCACCGTGGGCGGTGCCTTTGCGCTGCTGGGGCTCGCGGTGGCGATCGTGTTGGCCGAATGGCTCGCCCGGCCCCTGCGCAGCCTGGTGTCGCGAATGGAGTCGGTGCGCCGCGTGGCAGGGGCGCTGACTCCCGAGACGCAGGCCCCACCAGGCCACGATCTGCTCCGGAGCACGCTGAAGGACGTGGTGAGCTCGATGGCGACGCTGGTGCGCGACAGCTACACCCTGCGCAGCCTCGAGGGCGCAGTGATGACGCTGGACCAGGAGGGCGTGGTGACGAGCTTCAGCCCCGTGGCCGAGCGGGTGCTGGGCTGCCCGGCGGCCGACGCCATCGGGCGCCGGCTCGGCCAGGTGCTGCCCCAGGAGCCCACGAACGCGGCGTTCATCGGCTCGGTGAGCGGGGCCCTGGCGGGCGCCGCCAGCGTCTCGTCGGCGGAGGCGACGGTGCGCACGCGCGACGGCCGCCTCGCGCGCCTGGGCTACACCCTGTCGCCCCTGCGCAATGAGGCCGGCGCGCTGCTCGGCACCGTGGTGACCTTCAAGGACCTGGCCGAGCGCAAGATGGCCGAGCAGGTGATGCGTCAGGCCGAGAACCTGGCCCTGCTGGGAACGATGGCCTTCCGCCTCGCCCACGAGATCGGCAATCCGCTCGCCGCCATGTCGGGCCTCGTCGAGCTCATCCGCGACCAGTCGCCGCCCGACTCGCCCCACCGCGAGCACTGCCGCATGATGCTCGAGTCGATCGAGCGCCTCAAGCGCATCTGCAAGGAACTGCTCACGATCGGCCAACCCGAGCCCCGCAAGGTGGAGCCTGTGGACGTGAACGGCCTGGTGCGCCGCACGGTGGAACTGTGCCGGCACGACCCCGAGACGAAAGGGGTCGAGGTGCGAGCCGACTACGCCCCCGGCTTGCCCCTCGTGCAGGGGGACCGCGAGCGGCTGGCCGAAGTGGTGCTGAACATCCTGCGCAACGCCTACCAGGCGACCCGCTCCGGCGGCGACATCGCCGTGGCCACCTCGGCCGCCGGCGCCCGGGTGTCGGTGGCCATTTCGAACGCCGGCACGCCCATTCCGCCCGAGGTGCAGGAGAAGCTCTTCACCCCGTTCTTCACCACGCGCAGCCGGGGCACGGGGCTGGGCCTGGCCCTGTCGCAACAGGTGGTCAAGGCGCACGGCGGGCAGATCCGGGTGGACAGCGGCCCCGGACGGCGGACGACGTTCACCATCGAGCTCCCGGCCGCCGGCCCGGCGCCGGAAGCCGTAGAACCCTAGCGGCCCGCTCCCGTGCGGGAGCGCGTCTCGAAACCCGGCGGGGGCCTTAGCGAGTGTGAGCCGATGCCTGGAAAGATCCTGGTCGTAGACGACGATCCGCACGTCCAGTACACCCTGCGCGAGGCGCTCAAGGCGCGCGGCCTCGAGTGCGCCGTGGCCGACAAGGCCGAGGCGGCCATCGAGCGGCTCCAGGCCGAAGCCTTCGACGCCGTGCTCCTCGACATCATGCTCGAGGGCCTGAGCGGCATGGAGGCGCTGCCGCGCATCCTGCGGAACGACCCGCAGATGCCGGTCATCATGATGACGGCCTACGGCACGCGCGAGATGGCCGTCAAGGCCATCGAGGCCGGCGCCTACGACTTCTTCGAGAAGCCGTTCCAGATCGACGAACTGGCCATCGTGGTGCGCCGCGCGCTCGAGCGGCGCCGGCTCTTCGGCGAGGTGGCCGCGCTCACCCGCCGCCTCGGCACCGAGCTGCGCGTCGAGAACCTCGTGGCCGAGAGCCGCGCCATGCAGGCCGTGCTGCGCGACCTCAAAGACATCTTCGATAACGACGCCACCGTGCTGCTGCTGGGCGAGACCGGCACCGGCAAGACCCTGATCGCCCAGATCATCCACGAGAACAGCCTGCGCCGCTCCGGGCCGTTCGAAACGGTGCTGTGCGCCAATCTGCCCGAGACGCTGCTCGAGAGCGAGCTGTTCGGCCACGAGCAGGGCGCCTTCACCGGCCCGGTCAAGCGCAAGCCCGGCTGGTTCGAGCTGGCCAACGGCGGCACGATCTTCCTCGACGAGATCGGCGAGCTGCCCCTCTCCACCCAGGCCAAGCTGCTCCGCGTGCTCGAGCGCCACGAGTGCGTGAGCCTGGGCGGCACCGAGACCCTCAAGCTCGATGTGCGCGTCATTGCCGCCACCAACCGGAACCTCGAGAAGGCCGTCGAGGAGGGCGCCTTCCGCCAGGACCTCTTCTACCGCCTGAACGTTTTCCCCATCGTGATCCCCCCCCTGCGCGAGCGGCGGGAGGACATTCGGCCCCTCGCCGAGCACTTCGTGCGCCAGCACGCGCGCGAGAACCGCAAGAGCGTCCGCGGCTTCACCAGCGGCGCCATGGAGGCCCTCCTGAGCTACGACTGGCCGGGCAACATCCGCGAACTGGAGAACATTGTCCGACGGGCCGTGCTCCGGGCCCGCAGCGACACGCTGGACGTCGAGTGCCTGCCGCCCGACATCGCGAGCTTCACGCCCCGCCTGCCGGGCAAGCCCGACATCCCGCCCGGGCGCTCGCTCGACGAGGTGCTCGACGCGATCGAGCGCCAGCTGCTTCTCGACGCGCTGCGCCGCACGGGGGGCGTGCAGAGCCGGGCCGCGGCGTTGCTGCGCATCACCTCGGCCAGCCTGTGGCACCGCGTGCGCAAGCTCGGCATCAACCCCGACGACTTCAAGGCGGGGCTCGAGCCTGCCGGGGGCCCGCCCCCAAACAATTCCACGCCCCGGCCTTGACATTGCCCGAGCCGCCCGGTAGTATAGGCGTCGGTCGCAAGTTCCCCGCGCGCGGCCGATCCCCGTCATAACGAGGGTGCCCCTGTTAGGAGCGTCGCTTCATGTGGTCCACCCTGCGCGCCGTGCTCATCGGGTCCCTGTGCCTGGCCATGACCTCGTGCGGCTGGCTCGGCTGCCGCAAGAAGGCCAAGGACTATGCCAAGCCGCTTCCGCCTGGCGAAAACGCCCTCGTGAAGATTGACCCCAAGGACTACCCGGACTTCGGCGTGGGGTTCAAGGACCGCGCCGGCCTCATCGAGGCCATTGACCACAGCCTCGAGTACTACAAGAAGCCGTCGTCGAAAGAGTTCTTCCCCTACAAGGTGCCCAACGACCAGGGGATCAGCCACGACCGCTGCATCGCCACGCTCGAGGCCTTCAAGAAACTGCTCGGCGAGGCCAAGGACGCGGTGGACCTCCAACGCCTCATCACCGAGCGCTACGACGTCTACATGTCCCGCGGCTGCGACGAGCTGGGCACGGTGCTCTTCACGGGCTACTGCACGCCGATCTTCAAGGGCAGTCTGGTGCGCACGCCCGACTATAACTATCCTCTATATAAGCGGCCCGACGACCTGGTGACGAAGCCTGACGGCACGCCCGTGGGCCGCCGCACCGAGAGCGGCGAGATCGTGCCCTACTACACCCGCCGCGAGATCGAGACCCAGCAGATCCTGGCCGGCAAGGGCCTCGAACTCGTGTGGCTCAAGAGCCCCCTCGAGGTCCACATCTGCCACGTGCAGGGCTCGGCCAAGATCGAGCTGCCCGACGGCACCACCATGAACATCGGCTACGCGGGCAAGACCGACCGCCCCTACGGCAGCGTGGGCCTGGCCATGGTGGCCGACAAGAAGATCGCGCCCGAGGAGCTCTCGCTGGCTAAGATGATCGAGTACTTCGACAAACGCCCCCATGAGATGAAGACCTACGTCTATAAGAACGACTCCTACGTCTTCTTCCAGAAGCAGGAGGGCGAGGCGCGCGGCTCGCTCAACGCGCCGGTGACGCCATACCGCAGCATTGCCACCGACAAGGCGGTGTTCCCCCGCGGCCTGCTCTCGTACGTGGTCACCAAGGCCCCCAGGATGGCCTCGTCGGGCCAGGTCACGCTCGAGCCGTTCTATGCCTTCACGCTCGACCAGGACACGGGCGGCGCCATCCGCTCGGCGGGGCGCTGCGACATCTACATGGGCGTGGGTCCCGACGCGATGAACCTGGCCGGCCGCACCCGGGCCGAGGGCAAGCTGTACTATCTGGCTGTGAAGTAGCATGGGCGACGGCACGCCATCCCGCCGCGCCATCGTCGCTGGCGACTTCCTCATGGTCTGCGGCGGCGTGGGGCTGGTGACCGGGCTAGTGCCGTTCGCCGTAAGCCTCTTGCGCCTGGCAGGGTGCGATCTGGGCCTCGGGCCGCGCGACTGGGCGGCGCACGGCGTCGAGGCGATGGGCTTGGACGTGCCGTGGGCGGCCCTCTCGTCGGCCTGTGGGGCCTTTCTCGGCGGGCTGCTCGTCGCGGCCGGCCTGGGTTGGCGACGCGGCCGGCCCTGGGCGCCGCTCGTCACGCTCACCTACGCTCTTCTGGGCATCACCGTCACAGGCGTGGACCTGGCCATCTTCCTCCTGGCGGCGCGGCCGGGCGTGATGCGCACCTCCATGCTCATCGCGGACAGCCTGGCGTTCGTTCTCGCCTGCGGGGTGCTGGTCGTCCTGGCATTCTGGTGGCGTCGCCGGCCTCCTTGAGCCATTGACCCGTGCACACGGGAGGATGCTGCTGGTGGAGCGATTGTCGCGCTTTCGCGCGAAAGCGCGACAATCGCGGTCAGCCACGCAACCCCCCTGCCGCCGCGGTTTCTATGGCCTCTCTTCGGGTCGGGTCATGGGGCGGAATTGGAGGGGGGCCTGGTCGGCTGCGCGAGCCGCCTCGACGGCTTCCTCGTAGAGCCTCTGCTGCGCGCGCACGGGCTTGCCGCGCCGGCGCACCGGCGCCCAGGAGCCATCCGGCTGAAGGCGCCGGGCCTTCACGTTGTCGGCGAAGTAGGTCTCCAGCGCCCCCACAAGCCGCGCACGCAAGGGCGCGGCAGTGATGGGGAAGACCGTTTCCAGCCGTTTATCCAGGTTCCGCCCCATCCAGTCGGCACTCGACAGGTACACCTCGTCGTGCCCGCCGTTGCGGAAGTAGAAGAGGCGGGCGTGCTCGAGGTAGCGGTCCACGATGGAGACGACCTCGATGTTCTCGGAGACGCCGGGCACGCCGGGCCGCAGGCAGCAGATGCCGCGCACGTTGAGCAGCACGCGCACGCCGGCGCGGCTGGCGCGGTAGAGGGCCTGGATCAGGGCCTTGTCCTCCAGCGAGTTCATCTTGGCCATGATCAGGCCTGGTTGATCAGGGGTCGAGGCGGCGGCCTCGCGCTCGATGAGCTCGATGAAGCGCGCGCGGCTCTCGGTGGGGCTGATGGCGAACTTGTGCCAGCCGACGGCCTGCGAGTAGCCGGTGAGCAGGTTGAAGAAGGCCGTGGCGTCGGCCGCGAAGTCGCGGTCAGCCGTCAAGAGGCCCACGTCGGAGTAGAGGCGCGCCGTGCGGTCGTTGTAGTTTCCCGTGCCAGCGTGCACGTAGCGGCGGATGCCGTGCTCCTCGCGGCGGATGATGAGCAGCAGCTTGGCGTGGGTCTTCAGCCCGGCGACGCCGTAGAGGACGTGGCAGCCGGCGTCCTCGAGGCGGCGCGCCCAGTTGACGTTGCGCGCCTCGTCGAAGCGGGCCTTGAGCTCGACCAGCGCGGTCACCTGCTTGCCCTGTTCGGCGGCGCGGGCCAGGGCGGCGACGATGGGCGAGTCGGCGCTCACGCGGTAGAGCGTTTGCCGGATGGCGATCACCTTCGGGTCGTCGGCCGCCAGCTCGAGCAGGCGCACGACGGGTTGGAACGACTCGTAGGGGTGGAAGAGCAGCACGTCGCGGTCGGCGATGGCCTGCCAGAGGTCGTCGGCGCCCAGCAGATCGCGCGGCGTCTGCGGCGGCCAGTCGGGCTCGCGCAGGGCGTCGAACCCGGGGCGGTTGACGATCTCGAAGAGGGCCGCCGCGTCGAGCAGCCCGTCCACCTCGTAGACGTCGTCGTCGCCCACCTCGCACCACTGCTTGAGCCAGTCGCGCAGGCGCGGGTCGGCGTGAGCCGAGAGGCTCAGCCGCACGACGCCCTGGCGGCGGCGCGAGCGGACGGCCTCCTCGATGAGCTGGAGCAGGTCGGCGGCATCGTCGTCGGTTACGGGCACATCGGCGTCGCGCGTGAGGCGGAAGACCGTGGCCGCCTTCACCTCGAGGCCCGAGAAGAGTTGGCCGATGAACTCGACCATCACGTCCTCGAGCACGGCCTGGTTGAGGCCCTCGGCGGCGGGGACGGGGATGAAGCGTGGCAGCGATGCGGGAATGGGCACGACGGCCAGTTTCCACGCGCCGTCGGCGCTGTCGGCGGGCGCGAGGCCGAGCAGCAGGTTGAGGCCGAGGCCGGGCAGAATGGGAAAAGGCTGGAGTTCCTCCACGGCCAGCGGCGTGAGCACGGGCAGCACGGCCGAGGCGAAGTAGGAGCGCAGGTAGCTGCGCTGCTCGGCGGTCCACTCGGTGGGGGCCAGCACGCGCAGGCCGCGGGCGGCGAGCTGGGCAAGGGCCTCGCGGATGCCGGCCGCCTGCTCGGCCACCATCGCGTGGGCGCGGCGGCTGATCCGCTCGAGCTGCTCGGCGGGGGTGAGGCCGCTCGGGTCGCGCGCCGTCCGCCCCGCGGCCACCTGCTGTTTGAGGCCGGCCACGCGTACCATGAAAAACTCGTCGAGGTTCGAGCTGACGATGGCCAGGAACTTCAGGCGCTCGAGCAGCGGCACGTCGGGCGACAGCCCTTCGCGCAGCACGCGGTCGTTGAACTCCAGCCAGCTCAACTCGCGGTTGAAGAACAGCTCCGGGGCATCGAGATCGGGCTCTTTGGCCACGGCTCACTCCATGGGGCTGGCCCGTCGGGCGTCGGGCGCGGGGGCGGCGTCCTCCTCGAGGCGCAGGCGCAGGCCGTACGTGTCCTCGAACAGGTCGCCCTTCTCCTCGAGGGCGCGGCGCTCGACCGTGAGGTCGGCCACGCCGCGCACGTAGAGCACCAGCTCGCCGGGCGCGCGTTCGATATGGAAGTCGCGCACCTGGCGGGCATGGCCGCGGTCCAACGCGTCGGCCACCCGCAGCAGGGCGGCCAGCTTGTTCACGGCGATGCGGTCCTCGCGCGGCAGCGCCAGGTACTCCAGGTGGCTGGGCTTGGGCGCGGCCCGGCGATGGTAGCGCGCCACGTGGGCGGCCACGAGCACCTCCTCGCGACGCAGGCCGAAGACCTCGGAGTTGGCGATCAGGTAGTAGCTGTGCTTGTGGTGCGAGCGGTTGCTCACGAAGCCGCCGATCTCGTGCAGCGTGGCCGCCACGCGCAGCAGCAGGCGGTGGCGCGGCGAGAGGCCGTGCTCGCCCTGAAGCTCGTCGAAGAGCCGCACGGCCAGAGCCGCCACGTGCTCGGCGTGCGGCGCGTCGTAGCGGTACTTCTCGCCGATGGTGCGGGCCGACTGCACCACGCTTTCGGCCAGCTCGGGGTCGTCGGCGCCCCGGACGCGGCGGGCCAGGTCCAGCAGCAGGCCGTCGCGCATGGACACGCCGCACACGAGCATGCGCTCGACCGGCGTGGCGTGCAGCAGCGCGTGGTAGATGAGAAAAGCGGGCACAAGCCGCTCGGTGCTCTGGAGCGGCAGGCCGTGCTTCTTCGACAGGCGCTCGGGCGACAGCCGCGCGCAGTCGGCCACCAGGCGGTCGAAGGGCTTGGCCTCGACCGCCCACACGCGGCCCGCGGGCGCGGCCGCCTGGCCGATGTGTTGCGCGGCGAAGCGCGCCTCCTCGCCCACGGCCACGAAGGTGTTCACCTGGCCCAGCGGCAGCGCCCGCTTGATCGCCTCGACGACGTTCGACACCTGCTGCCGCAGCAGCGCCACAGCGCGGGCCTGCGGCTCCTGCGTGGTGGCCAGGTGCTCCTGGAGCCGGATCGAGCCGAGGGCGTAGCTGGCCGACGCCGTGATGGCGCCGCGGTCGAGCACCGTGAGCAGCGTGCTGCCGCCGCCCACCTCGGCGATGAGGGCGTGCGCCTGGCCGAGGTCCAGAGCGCCCTGCACCGCCTGCCGCACCGCCGACACGGTCAGACGGCTCTCCTCGGCGGGGTCGAGCACCTCGAGGTCCAGGTCCACCGCCATCGCCACGCGGTCCACGAACGCGTCGGCGTTGGACGCCTCGCGCACGGCGCTGGTGGCCACGGCGCGCACGGCTTCGGCCTGGTAGGTGTCGAGCAGCTTCTTGCAGTCGCGCAGCACGGCCAGCGCGGCGTTCATCGCGCGCTGGCTCAGGCGACCGTGGGTGAAGGTGTCGTGGCCCAGCCGCACGGCGCGCTGCGTGCGCTCGAGTTCCTCGATGGCGCCGTCGGGCCGCACCTGCGCGATCACCATGCGCACGGCGTTCGCGCCGATGTCAATCACGCCGACGACCCTGGCCGGGCCCCTCTCGACCCCTGCGGCCGGCCGCACGACATCCTCGGGAGCGCTCATCGCGGCCCTCCGTTCCCACGTGGCACTCGCCCAGCATGGCGCGGAATTGTTAGAATCAGGTTATGTTTTCGCGCCAATCCGTCCGGAGCCTCAGCCGCCCGGTTCGACCACCACGTGCACGGTCGTTTTCCCGCCCTCGCCCACCACGCTCACGGTCGCCGTCCGGCGGTTCTTGCGGAACGTTGTGACTGCGCCACGCGGCATGGCCACGCTGCCGCCGTCGGCCCAGCCGCGGGTCTTCATCTTCTCGGCCAGGGCCGCCGCCACCGCCTCCACCTCGCCCGCCACCTCGACGTGCACCGTGGCCGCCCCCGCCTGGCGGCTCGAGGCCACCACGGCGCCGCCCTTGGGCAGCGGCACGTCTGTGGGAAACCCCTCGGGGGCCGGCGGGCCGTCGTCCGCTGGAGGCGTGGCCTCGACCAGGCCGCCCGGCGTCGCCGCCTTCCCCGACGGATTCGGCGCCTTCTCTCCCTTCGCCGACGCGTTCACCACGGCTCCCGACCGCTTTGCTGCGCTGTTCTTTTCGCCGCAGGCGCTGAGCGCGCACGCGCACAGGGCCGCCGCGACGGCCCACAGGGCATTCCGCATGTGGCTCTCCTCTCCTCCCGACCCTACCATTCTGCGGCATTTGGCGGCCGGCTGCAAGCCTGCCCCCCGTTCAGGGGTGCGAACCAGGAAAGTAGGTGACCGTGTGGGCCAGCCGCCCTCGGCTCTGTCTTCACTTGTAGATCGTGGGCGGCGTGTCCACACGCCGCGGACCGCGGGACGGGGACGTCCCGCCCACAAGCACAGCCGAGGGCGGCTGTGCCACACAAAGCTCGGTGCACGGCGGCCCATTATCCTGGGTCGCGCCCCCCGTTCACGCCTCAGGCGCTTCGGCCGCGGCGGCGAAGGCGGCGAGGGCCTCCTCGAGGAACTGCGGGCTGAGCGGCCCGAGGGGCGATGGCGTGTCGAGGATGCGGCGCGGAATGCGCAGCCCGCTCCACGAGAAGCCCTCGCGCCGCTTGAAGGCGTGTTTCGCCCTCAGGACGTCGGCCCCCAGGCGCGTGAGGTCGCCCTCCCCCCGCGCGATGCCCGCGCTGGCGAGGGCCTTCGCCACCACGGGCGCCGCGTAGATGTTGCGGGCGAAGAAGCAGACGACGAGGCTGGAGAGCACCTGCCGCCACCGTTCCTCCTTGAGCAGGCTCTGGGCCACCTGCGGCGGCGAGGGCAGGTCGCCCGCCTTCACGGCCTTCTGGTCGAGGCTGTAGCCGGCGCTGTCGAGGTGGCTGTGCCGCGCGCCCGTGAGGAAGCCCAGGTGCGCGCCCGGCCCCGTGTGGTAGCCGGGCATCTCGAGGCCGCCGAAAGCCAGCGCGAAGTCGGCCCCGCCGTACACGGCCGAGGCGTGCTCCACGCCGCGCGCCAGCGCCCGGAAGAAGTCGGTCGGCGGCTCGACGAGCCACTGCACGGCCTGGGCATAGGCCGCATAGTCGCCCCAGCGCAGGGCCAGGCCGCCGGCGTCGTCGGGCTTCACGAGGCCGCGCTCCATCGCCTCGGTGGCCCACGCCAGGGCCACCCCCGTGCTCATCGCGTCCAGGCCCACCACCTCGATGGCGTCCATCAGCCGCAGCAGCCCCGCGGGCTCGGCACCGCCGAGCAGGGACCCGAGCGCGTAGATCGGCTCGTAGTCGTAGCCGATCATCGAGGTCTTGTAGAAGTACGGCTCGTGCGCCGAAGGCTCGCGCAGCGCCGCCAGGTGGATGCAGCCGACGGGGCAATGGGCGCAGGCCAGCCGGCGGCCGAGAAACTCCTCCGCCAGATGCTCGCCCGAGATTCTCTCGGCCCCCTCGAAGCACGCCTGCTGGAGGTTGCGCGTGGGCAGGCCCTTCAGCAGGTTCAGCGGCACGACGTTTTCCGGCGTGCCTACATCATGGTATTTCTTCATCAGCGGCGAGGCCACGGCCGCCTCGTGGATCTCGCGGTACGTCTGCCGGTACGCCCTGGCGTCGGCCACGGGCAGCGAGCGGCGGCCCGAGACGACCAGGGCCTTGAGCCGCTTGGCCCCGAACACAGCGCCCAGGCCCATGCGCCCGAAGTGGCGGTACGTCTCGGTCGTCACGCACGCATAGGGCAGGCGCTCCTCGCCGGCCCGCCCGATCCGCAGAATCGAGCGGAACCCCGCCTCGGGCTCGCGTTGCCGGATCACACGGGCCACCGTGGCGCTGCTGCGCACGCCCCAGAGGCTCGAGGCGTCGCGGAAGAACACCCTGTCGCCGTGAACCGCCACGTAGACAGGCGACTCGCTCGCGCCGCGCAGCACCAGCGCCCCGTAGCCGGCCAGGCGCAGCGCCACGGCGCTGCGCCCGCCCGCGTGGCTCTCGCCCAGGTTGCCGGTGAGCGGCGACTTGAACATGGCGACCGTCTTCGACGCCAGCGGGAAGAGCCCCGTGAGCGGCCCCACGGCCAGCACGATCGGGTTGTGCGGCCCCAGCGGGTCGGCCCCCCGCGGGCACTCTTCGTCGAGCAGCCCGATCGCGGCCCCCGCCCCGCCGAGCGAGCGTTCGAAGAGTTCCGGGCGCTTCTCCACGCGCGCCTCGCGCCGCGAGAGGTCCACCACGAGCACCCTCGAGAGCGGGTCGTCAGGAAGCATGGGCGGCCTCCTTCGTCTTCTCAAGGGCCAACACCCCGTGAGGGCACCACTGGGCGCAGTAGCCGCAGTAGAGGCAGATCGCGGGCTTGTGCGTCTCATCGTCCCAGAACGCCGCGCCGAAGGGGCACGCGGCCACGCAGTTGCGGCAGCCCAGGCAGCGCTCGGCCACGAGCCTGACTCCCCCGCCATCGCGACGTTCCAGGGCGCTGGCGGGGCACACCTTCGCGCACTGGGGCTCGGGGCAGGCTCGGCACACGACCACCACGAAGCCGCGCTCGATCCCGCCGTCGGACCGCACGTGGATGCGGGCGTGCGCCAGGCCGCCCTCGCCCGCGCGGCGCACGCAGGCGAACATACACACCTCGCAGCCCACGCAGCGGTCGCCGTCTACCACGGCCAGTCGTGTTCTCACGGATGGCCTCCTGCGTGCGGCGCGGGCCCAGACTCTCCTGGGCGGGCGCCTCCACACGGCCACGAGCATACCGCCTGGGGCGATCCATTTCAAGGGCGAGGCGGGACGCGAAACGCGCGCGCGACGCTCTCGAGCGCGCGCACAGGGGAGGACAAGAGAGGAGGCGGCTGCGGCGCACCCTCGGGCAGGCCGCGCGACCCTGGAGCCGCGGAGCGCCAGGCACCGCGGCGGCACGCGGCGGACGCCGAAAGCACAACGCGTGGGGCGAGGATGTCCTGCCCACCTCAATGGGTAGCGAGAGGTGCGATGGCGGTTCGGGCGAGTGGCGCGCGGTGTTGCCGTGGCGGTCGTGGCGGAGAAAATTTGGCCTTGACTTCCCCGCCAGATGCGCTATAATACGCCATGCCCTGGAGGTGACTGTCGTCACGTTCGGGCATCGCTCTTTGACAAGATGGGTGGCGGTGTAGCGCCGAGTGAGCATCTGGTCCGCTGGCGTGAGAAAACGTAGCGGTCTGCGACGACTGCTGCCCGAGAGGGCAGGAATTGTCGCGGTCAAGTTACGAAGGGTGTGCGGTGGATGCCTTGGCGCCCAGAGGCGATGAAGGACGTGGCTAGCTGCGATAAGCCCCGGGGAGCTGCTGCTTGCTGTGATCCGGGGATTTCCGAATGGGGCAACCCAGCCGAGGCAATGCTCGGCTATCCGCATCTGAATCCATAGGGTGCGGAGGCGAACGCAGGGAACTGACACATCTCAGTACCTGCAGGAGAAGAAAGAAAACCTCGACTCCCTCAGTAGCGGCGAGCGAAAGGGGACGAGCCTAAACCGGCCGCGTGCCAAGCCCTGTGCGTTGCGCGGCCGGGGTTGCGGGGGTCGTCTTCGCAGGGGAACAGGACCCTGCGGCAGAGTTACAAAAGCTCCTCCTAGTCGAAGCACCTGGAAAGGTGCCCCACAGAAGGTGATAGGCCTGTAGGCGAAAGGAGAGGGCCCTCTGCTGACGATTTCCCAAGTAGGGTCGGACACGTGGAACCCGGCCTGAACCCGGGAGGCCCACCTCCCAAGGCTAAGTACTTCTGGGCGACCGATAGCGCAAAAGTAGCGCGAGCGAAAGGTGAAAAGCAAGCCTGTTAGGCGAAGGTGAAATAGAACCTGAAACCGCACATCTACAAGCGGTCGAAGCACCATTCGTCCCCGTCTGCGGTGGCTCGTCTTGCCCTTCGGGGCGAGGCGTTCTGTCGCGGCCGCCCTTCGGGGCGGAGGGTTGATGAGGTGCGACGGCGTGCCTTTTGGTTAATGAGCCGGCGAGTTGCTTCGTGTTGCTTGGTTAAGCCCCTCAGGGGCGGAGCCACAGCGAAAGCGAGTGTCAAAAGCGCGATACGGTAGCACGGAGCAGACCCGAAAGCGTGTGAGCTATCCATGGCCAGGATGAAGCGGGCGTAAAAGTCCGTGGAGGTCCGAACCCGTCCGGGTTGCAAACCAGTGGGATGAGCTGTGGATAGGAGTAAAAGGCTTATCAAACACGCAAATATCTGGTTCTCCCCGAAACATATTTTGGTATGGGCTCGGGCAACTACGTCGCGGGGGTAGAGCACTGAATGAGTCTGCGGGGCCGCAAGCCTACGCGACTCAACCAAACTCCGAATACCGCGGCGACTATCCCGGGGCTCGGACTACGGGGGATAAACTTCGTGGTCAAGAGGGAAACAGCCCAGACCGCCAGCTAAGGTCCTCGAATCCGCGCTAAGTGCAAAAGGAAGTGAGAGTGCTCAGACAGCTGGGATGTTGGCTTAGAAGCAGCCATCATTTAAAAAGTGCGTAATAGCTTACCAGTCGACGCACTCTTGCGCCGATAATTCTCGGGACTCAAGCGCGGTACCGAAGCTGCGGGCCTGCCGCAAGGTGGGCGGTAGGGGAGCTTTCCACTCAGGGTTGAAGCGGTACTGAAAAGAGCCGTGGACCGAGTGGAAGTGAGTATGCCGGCACGAGTAGCGCCAAAGCGGGCTAGAATCCCGCTCGCCGTAAGCCTAAGGTTTCCTGTCCCATGTAAGTCAGGGCAGGGTTAGCCGGTCCCTAAGCCGAGGCCGAAAGGCGTAGGTGATGGACAGAAGGTGAATATTCCTTCGCCACCTGCACGTACCGATGGGGGACGCGACCAGCTAGGCCGCGGTCTCGTCTAGCACACGGCCGTTAAGCCTCAATAGGGGGTCCGCAGGCAAATCCGCGGGCCACATACCCGAAGGAGGTGCGAAGGCTTTTGCATGATAAGAGGCCAACGCGGGTCGCCGAGAAAATCCTCTAGGTGCCCGAAAGGGCGAACGTGCGGAGTGACCGTACCGCAAACCAACACAGGTAGGTGAGGAGAGAATCCTCAGGCGCGCGAGAGAACCCCCTTTAAGGAACTCGGCAAAATAGCCCCGTAACTTCGGGAGAAGGGGCGCCTCTACGGGTGAACCGGACCACGGGGAGCCTGCGGAGGCCGCAGCAAACCGGGCCACGCGACTGTTTACTAAAAACACAGCTCTCTGCCAAGTCAAACGACGACGTATAGAGAGTGACACGTGCTCGATGCCGGTAAGTCAAGGGAAAGGGTTAGCCCCTTCGGGGGCGACGCTCTGAACCGAAGCTCCGGTGAATGGCGGCTCTAACTATGAGAGTCCTAAGGTAGCGAAATTCCTTGGCGGGTAAGTTCCGTCCTGCACGAATCGTGTAACGACGTGGCCGCTGTCTCAAAGGGGGGCTCGGCGAAACTGTAGCAGCGGTGAAGATGCCGCTTTCCCGCATCAAGACGGAAAGACCCCGTGAACCTTTACTGTAGCCTAGCATTGGGTCTTGTTCTAACATGTGTAGTCTAGGTGGGAGGCGTTGAAGCCGGGACGCTAGTCCTGGTGGAGCCGCAATATGAAAAACCACCCTTGTTATCACAGGACTCTAACCCTACGCCGTGAGCCGGCGACGGGACAGTGTTAGGTGGGCAGTTTAGCTGGGGCGGTTTCCTCCCAAAGCGTAACGGAGGAGCACAAAGGTTCCCTCAGCACGGTTGGCAATCGTGCGGCGAGTGTAAGGGCACAAGGGAGCTTGACTGCGAGACACACAAGTCGAGCAGATGCGAAAGCAGGTCCTAGTGATCCGGCGGTCCCGTGTGGAAGGGCCGTCGCTCAACGGATAAAAGGTACTCCGGGGATAACAGGCTGATCGCGCCCGAGCGTCCATAGCGGCGGCGCGGTTTGGCACCTCGATGTCGGCTCATCGCATCCTGGGGCTGTAGGAGGTCCCAAGGGTTCGGCTGTTCGCCGATTAAAGCGGTACGTGAGCTGGGTTTAGACCGTCGTGAGACAGGTCGGTCCCTATCTGATGTGGGCGTAGGATACTTGAGGGGTACGGCCGATAGTACGAGAGGACTTCGGTCGCTCGACCTCTGGTGTACCGGTTGTCCTGCTAAGGGCAGCGCCGGGTAGCTACGTCGAGAGGGGATAACTGCTGAAAGCATCTAAGCGGGAAGCCCTCCCCAAGACGCGAGGTATCCCTGAGCTGTCGAAAGGCAGCTCTGAAGGCACCAGGCAGACCACCTGGTCGATAGGCCGGTTGTGTACGGGCAGCAATGCCTTCAGCTAACCGGTACTAATCTGCCAACCGACTTGACCGCGACATTTCCTACTCTCTCCCCCCAGCGGACCAGAAGCTTACTCCAGCGCCCTGCCACCCATCTTCGCGTCCTCCCCCACCCGGGGGGGACGCGGCCAAGTGTGTTCCGGTGACCATAGCAGAGGGGCCACACCCGTTCCCATTCCGAACACGGCAGTTAAGCCCTCTGCGCCGATGATACTGGCGCCTTAACCGGGAAAGTAGGTCGTTGCCGGATCACTCCCCGAGAAGGGCCGCTGCCTCTGGCACGCGGCCCTTCTCTTTGGCCCGGGTTTGACTCGCAACCCCCGTTCCACTATCATGCGCGCCATGAAACCGAACTCCCCGACGACGCTCCCTTGGGCGTCCCCTCGCATCCCCGACCCATCAACCGCCCCGCCGGCCAGGCCTCTCCCCGCTGCGCCGGCGCCAAGGACTTGCCATGACCTCCTACGACCTGTGCTTCGCCTGGGACTGCGACGGCGACGTGGCCTTCGTGGATTTCCTCGTCGAGGCCTGCCGTGAGGAGGGCCTCACCCTCCTCCAGGCCACCCCCGCCAACCTCGATGCCGTGATGGCCGCGCTGACAGCGGGCGATATCGCCTTTCGCGCCTTCTTCGACCGCGCCAGCGACGAGGAGCCGGCCTTCCTGCCCCTCGTCCAGTGGGCCCAGACCCGCTGCACCTGCCGCGTCAACCCCTACGAACACGCCCATCGCGCCTGGGACAAGGCCGAGATGCACGCGGCCCTCTCCAGCGTGCTCCACACCCCGCCCACCCTCATCCTGCCGCCCTACCAGCAGCAGCCAGACCTGGCCGGGCTCGACCTCGCCCCCCTCGGCCCCAGCTTCACCATCAAGCCCGCCTATGGCGGCGGAGGGGCAGGCGTCATCACCTGCATCTCGCCGGACCGCATCCCTGCTGCACGCCAGATGTTCCCTGATACCAAATACATGCTGCAATCCCACATCGTCCCAGCCCGCCTCGACGGGCGCCCAGCCTGGTTCCGCGTGCTCTATGCGGCGGGCAAGTACTACCCGTGCTGGTGGGACGACCGGACCCACGTCTACACCACCGTCACCTGCGCGGCCGAGGAGCACTACGGCCTGCGCCCGCTCCGCGGCATCGTCGAGACCATCGTCCACATCAGCGGCCTGCATCTCTTCTCCACCGAGGTCGCCCTCACCCCCGAAGGCAAGTTCCTCGTGATTGACTACGTCAATAACCCGGTGGACCTGCGTCCCCAGTCGAAGACGCCCGACGGCGTGCCCAACCTGCTTCTGAAGTTCATCGCCCGCGACATCGCCCGCTTCGTCGCCCGCGAGCTGGCCGCAGCGAACCAAGCCGCAACGCCCGCGCCCTGAGAGCGCCCGCTGGGCCGCCCGCGCTGAGCACCGTGAGCAGCGTAGACGAGGGGACGGGTCGGCCGTGCCCCGTTCCCGGCTTGCCTTCGCGGTCAGGGGCGGGCGTCGGCAGCCTGGATTCGCCGCAACTCGAGTTCCTCATACCGCCTGCGCAGCTGAGGCCGCGTGACGAGCGGGATCGCGGCGCTCAGAATGCCGAGCAGAAGCGGGGGATACCAGACCACGTGCGGCTGGCCGACGGCGAGTGCGACCAGCCCGAGGGCAAGCATCAGGAGTCCAAAGGGGAGAAGGAGCCCCACCGCTCCGAGCACGAAGCCGCGAGCCCTGCCTCGGCCCGCGAGCAGGCCGACGAGACCGCCGAGGCCGCCCAGCGCTCCACCCAAGATGCCCCCCATCAGACCCGCAGCACGCCCGCTCCACCAGGCATCGCGCTCCGCCGTAACCGCGATGGGGTCCTCGCCGTGGCGATACTGAGCGAGACGCACCGTGCCGAGGTGAACGACGCCCCTGGCGGGCAGGACGATATTGAGGACCAGCCGCTCGGGGGCAGGCGCGTCCTCCTTCGCGTAGAACGGCAACACAAAGGGCCGCCAGTCGCATGAGCCTTCGAGGTGCCGCATCGGCCCGGCGTCGGCCAGGGTGCGGGAGAAGAGGGCGTCTCCGCCGAGGAAGTGGCTCCATAACTCCAAGTAGCCCTTACCCTTGACTTCTTCGCAGCAGACCATGCCGATGAGGGCGTAAGTGGCGCGCGTGATGGGCGGGTGCTCGATGGTGAGGAGGGTGACGGTGAGGGGCTGGTCCGCGGGGTTCGTGATGCGGATACGGTTGTACGTCTTTCCGGGGGCCTTGGTTGCGACCTCGACGCCTGGCGGCGCGCCGTTGGCCATCACCGTCTCCCACGTGAACTCGCGCAGGACATGTTCGGCATGTGTTGTGACAGCAAGGACTTGGACACAGAGGGCGAGTGCGAAGGCCTTCATCGTCTATCTCCCAAGGCTTGTTGGTGGGCGACCAGAAGGGTCTTGAGGGTGGCCATGTCGAGTTTGCCTTCGGCGTAGAGTACGCGGAGGAGGCGCTCGAATTCCGACGTAAGCTCCTGGCTGTCGAGGATCTTCACCTTCTCGATCAGCCGATCGAGGCGCAATCTCACTGTGGGGTAGGAGATGCCATAGCTGGCAGCCAAGTCTTTGAGGGAGCCGGAGGCGAGGAGGAAGCGCTTCAGGAAGGCAAGATCCTCTTCGTTCAGGGCATCCGTCCACGTACGGTCAGCATCGGGACTCATGGGGGCGTCTCTACATTTAAGTCAATTCTAACTAAATTATATCATCAATAAAATCAAAGTCAAGGTTGCTTTTAGTTATCTCAGCCCCGGGAGCCCCCGGAGGAGGATGCTGTGGCAGGTCGTTCTGGGGCCCGCATCAGGCCATTGTGGGGCGGCTCGGGACGTGCCTCACGCGGGCGTGGCGCGACTGCGGCTTCGGCGTTCTCGTCTTTTCTGGTTCTCGGTAGGCGCTACCTGGCACTCTGGCCCTTGGGGGGCGACGAGGTCTTGGGCAGCGCACCCTGGGTCCTTGGCTCGGCCGAGGGCACGGGGCGCAGCACCACGGTCACTCGCGTGCCCGGCGGGGGCAGAAGGTCCCAGTTGGCCTTGAGCGTAGGGATGGGGGTCTTCAGGGGCAGCGCATTGTTGGCGATCAGGCCGCCGGGACAGTCGTGCGTGCACATCAGGCAACCGGTCCTCGCGTCGTTGAGCACGCCGCTGCCGTGGAGCACGAAGTGCGGCGTCCAGGGCTTGAGCACCTCCTTGCCGTCCATGACGATCTTCTCGATGAAGAAGTCCTCGTAGGCGCGGCGACGCTTGCCCGCCGGCGTATCCCATTCGATGTAGGTCTGTACGGGGTCGCCATTCATGTAGCCCTGCTCGATGCGCTCGAGGCTGCCGCCGGCGTGGTTCAGGGGGCCGCCGGTGCCGAAGGTCGCGCGAGGCCGCGCGCCCAGCTCGAGGAGAGCCGCGTAGATGTCCGGAATCCAGGCGTCGAGCAGGAACACAAAGGCGTCGTCGAACCTGCCGCCGCGCGAGCCCATGAGAGCTGGGACGGCGGAGCCGAAGTCGTTCATGCGCGGCGCGTCGGTCTTCTGCACCACGGCGCTCGCGCGCACCTCCTGCTTCGCGTGGTCAATCACCAGGGGAACATCCCGCTGGTTGGAGACCTGCGGGAGGGTGATGGCCGTGGGAACGATCGGGCACACGCCGCCGGGGCAGCAGGCGGTGCCGCTTGAACTGCGGCGCGGGCCGGGCAGGCAGCCGGCGAGGGACAGCGCCAGGGCAGCAAGGGCCAGGGAGAACAGCTTCGATTTCGCGTGCCGCATCGGCCGCTCCTATGGGTCAGTGGCCAACCTGGGCGATGCCTTCGGTTTCGAGCTTCAGCGCGGTCACCGCGTCGCGCACGGCATCCAGGTGCGCGGGGTCGAAGGCCAAGGCGCTGCCGCAGTCGGAGCTCAGCTCGCGCGGCGTCGGGATCGCCTTCGTGGCGATGCCCCGCCTGTTCAGTTCGGCCTCGAGGCGGAAGAGGTCGTGAATGGTGTGGAAAAGCACGACGCCGCGAGCCATGGGTCATCCCTTGGTGATCATCAGGCGGAACTCGTTGCCCACCTCTTCGGCGGAGACCGAACAGCCCAGGTGTTTGGCCATTCGGGTCACGTTGTCGCGCGAGGCCGTCGTTTCGACCAGCACCTCCACTGTGCCGCGGGGGATGGACTCGATGGCCTGCTTGACGAGCAGCACGGGCTCGGGACACGACAGGCCGCGGGCGTCTACCACGTTGTCAGCCATGAGCTGATTCTCCTATCCTTTTCGCCGGGCCGTGAGGCCCAGCAGCGTGCAGAAGGCCAAGCCGGCCACGACGGCGACCTTGCCATAGTGGCCCGGCCCGCCCACTTTGAGCGCGCCGTCGGCGAAGACGTCGGGGGCGCCGGCGAGGAAGAAGTTGTGGGCGAAGGCGGCGCCCACGATCATCCCGCACACGAAGACGGCGGCATCGCCGTCGCCCTCGCCGGAGAGGAAGAGCTGGCGCCCCGGGCAGCCGCCGGCCAGGGCGAAGGCCAGGCCCGAGAGCGCCATGCCCAGGAAGTTCCAGGCGTGGTTCGAGTGGGCGATGGGCATGGCGGCGAAGCCCGTTTTGAACTGGCCGAGGGCCAGGTTGGTGGCGAAGGCGGCCGCGACCAGCGCGGCCGCTCCGCTGAGGAGGTGGAAATCGCGGATGAGCACGGCGTCGCGGATGGCGCCCATCGTGCAGAAGCGGCTGCGCTGGGCGAGGACGCCGATGCCCAGGCCGGCGCAGAGAGAGACGGCGAGCGAGGCGTGCATTGCGCCCGGCCCTTTCTCGCTGAAGAAGAGCGCGCCGCCCGGGCCGAACGACACCTTGAATGCCACGAGGCCGAGGAGGAGCAGCATGATGGCCGGCAGGATGAGGCCGCTGAGCGGCGTGGCCGGGCTCGAGCGCCCCAGGGTGTAGCCGCGCTTGAGGAAGGCGGCGCCCAGGCTCACACCCGCGACCAGCCCCGCCAGGCCGAGGAGCGCATTGCCGTCGCCTCCGGCGAGACGCAGGAGCGCCCGCCACGGGCAGCCCAGGAAGGCGAGCGCGCCAATGGCCGCGAACACGCCGAGCAGGAAGCGGACGATGGGTGCCGAGCCGCCGCGCGGCTTGAATTCGCGGAAGGCCAGCGCCGAGGCCAGCGCGCCCAGCACGAACCCGATGATCTCGGGCCGCACGTACTGCACCGCCGCCGCGCGGTGGAGGCCCAGCCCGCCTGCCGTGTCGCGCTCGAAGCAGGCCACGCAGATGCCCATGTTCGGCGGATTGCCGGCGCGCTGGAGCAGCGACGCCACCACGCCGATGAACAGCCCCACCCCGATGATGCCCGCGCGCGACGCCAGGAACCGGCTGATCGCCTGCCGCGCGCCGCCTTCGCTTGCCATGAATCTCTCCTCAAAAGGTGAAGAGCCAGATCAGGTACGCAAAGTCTATGTCCTTGGCGCTGCCCGACTGGTCTACGAACGTGCCCGGGAAGAAGTGGCTGTAGCCGCCGATGATGGCCTGGTGGCGGTCGAGGTTGTAGCGCGCCAACAGGTCAATCTCGCTGCCCACGCGGTTCGAGGTGCCGGTGCCGCCAGCCCGCACCACCTGGCCCCCGGCGTTGTAGAGGGCATCGTCGTTGTCGGCCAGGCGGAAGCAGTGGCCGTGCAGCGCCACGAAGAGCTTCTTGTGCGGCTTCAGCTCCAGGCCCGCGTTGCAGTCCACGATGTTCTGCCGCCCGATGATGTCTATGTAGCCGAGGTAGGCGTGGCCGAGTGGGAAGAGTTGGTTGAAGGTCTTGACGTCGCCGCCCTTCCGGTCGTCGCCGCTGGCGTAGTCGAAGCCGACGAAGACGCGGGGCGTGGCCGGCGCCTGGGCCCACGTGTAGCCGAGCTGGGAGGCGAACATGAGGGCGTGGATGTCCCGCCCGCCGATTGTGCCGCGCTGGCAGGCGGTCTCGACGTCGAAGTCGAGGCCCGTGTTGCCGATCTTGCCGCCGAGGCGCGCGCCGACGGTCTGGCGGCGCTCGGTGCCCGACGTGCCGTTGAACGTCACGCCCTCCTGCTTCAGGCCGAGCCAGTAGGCGTCGAGGGCCAGGTTCCCGCCCGCGAGCGCGCGGGTGAGGTAGACGCCGTAGAGGTCCATGTCGTCGTTGTCATCGTTCGCGTGGTACTTGTCCACGACCACGAGGCGGCCCCAGAAGGCGGTCGCGGTCCACGGCCCGTGCTTGAGGATGGCGCTGGCCGCGTCGAAGGTGCGCCGCGTGTTGGCCCAGTCGAGCGTGCTTACGAGGCGTTCCTTGCCGAAGGCCAGTTCCTGCCGCCCGAGGCGCAGGGCCACGCTCGTCGCCGTGTCGCGGTACGGCGTAAACTCGAAGAAGGCGTTCTGGATGTCGCACTCGTCGGTGTCGAGCGTGCGGCGGCCCTGGGGCAGATCGCGGTCGGTGGTGTGCGCGCTCTTCAGCTCGATGAACACGCGGGCCCTGTCGCCCAAGTGGAAGTCGCCGTGGAGGCGGAAGCGCGACTGGAGGTAATCGTCGTCGCGCGGTGCGGCCTTGCGGAAGGCGAAGTTGTTCCAGTGCTCATAGCGCTCGCGCACCTGGCCGCCGAAGCTGGCCCATATGAAGCCATCGGGGCTTAGCGGCACGTACTTGATCGGGTCGAACACGTCGGTCGGGTCGTCTGGCTTCCGCTTCGCCAGCACCGACCAGTCTTCCTCGAAGCGACGGTCCTTGAACGCGGGCCACTGGAAGCCCTTGGCCTGCTCGCCCCCGAACAGGCCGCTTGAGAGCATGACGAGGCAGGCAGCGGAGCCCACTGCCCGCCGAGACCTGCGCGCCTGCATGGCAGTCCCCCTGTGCCGCGCCGTCAGGGGCGACCGTGCGGAGAGCGAGTCACGTCAGGCGTGGCCGAGGCAGGCCCTGCGCGGGAGGGTCGGGGCGCCGAGGAGGAGGGAGAGCGGACTCAGCGCCTGTTCGCTCGCGCGATGCGGGGTGCCGGGGCCGCGGCTGAGCGGTCGCGCCGTGGTGCCCTGCCGGTGCCGGCGATGGTTGCGGGACGCAGCACGTGCGTCCCTTGCGCCGCCATTCAGCGGCGGACGCCTCACGTCGCGACCAGAGCGAACAGGAACTCACGAGCTGCTGCGACTACAGCCACGGCCATCACCCCCTTTCCGCGCGAAACGGGCGTTGCGGTGGGACAGCTTCACACTTGCTTCAATCCTACACACTTGCCGCCCGCGAATCAAGCGCGAGGCGGGCCTGGGGTGTGGGCCGGAATTGTAGGTGGCTGCGGGAGCTCCGAAGGAGCAAGATGGGATAGCCCAGGGCAACGCCCTGGGAACAAGACCGCCCCGCGGCAGCCCTGACAGGGCGGAATCGAGAGCTTCTATCTCGCCCCTTCAGGGCTGGACCCGTGGAGCCCGCTGAACTATCCCATGCGAGCCCTTCAGGCTCCAGAGGCAATCACCCTGCCTGCAATTCCGGCCCACACCCGCGGGGCTGCGCGATCGCGCGATATGGCGTGCTGCTCCGATGCCCGGTCCATTGCGCGCCTCATGCGATTGAGGCCAGGCGCTCGCGGTAGTAGAGGAAATTCACCCACGAAATGTCGGGCGGGAGGGCATGGTCGCAGCCGGGCACGTAGCCGCCTTCGAGGAGGAGGTCGCGCTTGGCGTCAATCATCGCGTCAATGGCCGCGCGGTCGCCCCAGGCGAGGACCCGTTTGTCCATCCCACCGCCGATGATGAGGTCGCGGCCGAACTTCTTCCGCAACGCCACCACGTCCATCCCCGCCGCGACTTCCATCGGGTAGATGTAGTTGATGCCGGCCTCAAGCCAGAGGGGGATCAGTTCTTCGACGTTGCCGTCGCTGTCGAGCATCACGACATCAATGCCGGCGCGGTGCAACAGGTCGGTGATGCGGCGGTAGTTGGGCAGCATCATCTGGCGGACGTGGCGCGGCGAGATGAGCGAGGCCGTCTTGTAGGCCATGTCTTCCCACATGATCGCGAAGTCGAACTGGACGTCGCCCACGACGCGCTCGAGCACGGCCACGGTGAGGTCGGCGAGGTGGTCCATCATCTCCTGCACGAAGGCGGGGTCGTCATAGAGGGCGACGGCGATGTTCTCGACGCCCATCCAGTCGCGGATCCAGCCGAAGAGGCTGCCGGCGGAGACGCCGAGCGGGAAGTCGCGCACGGCGTACTGCTTGACGAGCGACGCCCAGTGCATCGAGATGCGGTTCGGGCTGTCGGGGTTCAGGCGCGGCAGGAAGTCGCGGCGCCACGTCTCGCGGTCCTTGAGGGGGAACTCGATGTACTGGGGCATGTTGGGCTCGGCGGCGCGGCGGAACTTCTTCTTGATCGCCCCCTCGCGGCTGTCGCGGTAGACCTCGTAGTCGTCGGTCAGCTCGAGGGTCTCGTAGTTCCAGTGGTAGGCGAGGCCGACGTTGACGGGCGCGGTCTCGAAGCGGTCGTAGCCCACAATGCGGGCGTAGTCGTCGTCGGGGGGCAGGCCCTCGCGTTGCCAGCGTTTCACCGTTTCGGGGAAGGCCCGCATCTCGTGGCGGAACAGGCGGTCGGACGGCTGGTAGTGCGTCACGGCGCGGTAGCGTTCGCGGCTGGTCATGGCGGCGGCCTCCTGGCGAGGGGACTCGGTTGACACGCGCGGCCAATGATGATAGCAAATGGGGACGTGTGAGTCACCCGCTGCATGCACAACAGGACTCCGCTCGATGCTTCAGTGTTCGCCGCGCGTTCTTCTCTGTGTCCTCTGCGCCTCTGTGGTCGGTTCGGCCTTCGCTGCCGAGGTGCCGCTGGCCCAGGCGCCGCTGCCGCCCGGGGCAGTGAGCGGCATCGGGGGCTTCCTCGGCCAGCGCCTCCAGGGCAACGCCGACTACCTGCTGAAGTTCGACGTCGGCCGCTTCGTGAAGATGGTCGAGGAGAAGACGTATCGCGACTGGTTCTGGATCGGCGAGCAGCCGGGCAAGTGGCTCGAGGCGGCCATCCTGGCCGCCGAGCAGCAGGGCCACGCCGAGCTCCGCCAGAAGGCCGAGGAGGCGCTCAAGCGCCTCGTCGCCGCCCAGGAGCCCGGCGGCTATCTCGGCATCACCGACCCCAAGGTGCGCAACGACCTGCGGCCCCTGCGCGGCATGGACGCCTATGAGCTGTACTTCACCCTTCACGCGCTGGTGACGGCGGGCGAGCGCTGGGGCAGCGACGCGGCGCTCGCTGCCGCAAAGCGCTTGGGCGATTTCCTCATCGCGACGGTCGGCCCGGGCAAGGCCGAGTTCTTCCCCGTGCCGAAGGAGGTGACCATCGCGGGGCACCCCGAGCATTTCGGCCTCGAGGGCGCGCTGCTCGCCCACCCGATGGCGCGCCTGGCCCGTGTGGCAGGCGACGCGAAGTATCTCGGCTGGAGCCAGTGGGTGGTGAGTCGCATAGACCGCTGGTCGGGCTGCGGCACGCTGTCGAACCTCGACAAGGTGGCCGACGGCACGCTGCGGCTGAACGAAATCCAGCCCAACGTCCACGCCCACACCCTGCACATGAACCTGCTCGGCCTGCTGGAGCAGGCCCGTGCCACGGGCGACAAGGCCCTCGTCCGCAAGGCGATGGCCGCCTGGAGCGAGATCGCCGCCAGCCGCACCTACGTCACCGGCGGCGTCAGCGTGGGCGAGACCTACCGCGCCGAGCACGACCTGCCCAACACCGGCAGCGTGTGCGAAACCTGCGCCACCATGTCGTGGCTCGAACTCAACGCGCGCCTGCTCGAGCTCACGGGCGACCCCGCCCATGCCGACGTGATCGAACGGGCCCTCTGGAACCATCTGCCCGCGGCGCAGACCGCCGACGCCGACGGCTGGCGCTACCACACGCCGCTCAACGGCTGGAAGCCCGAGGGTTGTTTCACCGGGCCGGATTGCTGCTCGTCCAGCGGCCCGCGTATTCTGGCCATGGTGCCGGGCCTCCTCTACGGCCGCACGCGCGACGGCGTGGCCATCAACCAGTACGTGCCCTCCACCCTCCGCACGAAGCTCGCCTCGGGCACCGAACTCACGATCCGCCAGGCCACCGACTACCCGACGGGCGAGAAGGTGGAGATCGAGGTCTCGCCCGCGAAGCCCGAGCGGTTCGCCCTGCGGCTGCGCCTGCCCGCCTGGTGCGAGAAGCCCACCGTGACGGTGAACGACCAGCCCGTGGCCGAGCGGCCGCGGCGCGAGCCCACCTTCGCCGCCGTGGCCCGCGAGTGGAGAGCAGGCGACCGCGTGACCGTCACGCTGCCGATGGAGCCGCGCTGGTTCGCCGGCCGGCGCGGCAACGACGGGCGCTTCTGCCTCCTGCGCGGCCCGCTCGTCTACGCCCTCGACACCGTCTGGTGCGACCCCGCGACTCGCCGGGCCCTCGTGGGCGACGCCGCGGGCGACCCCTTCCCCGGTCTGGCGGGCCTGCTCCTGGATGCCGAGGCGTCGGGCGCGGCGATCACGCCTGTCGAAACGCCCGCGCGAGCCTTCGGCCCCGCCTATCGCGTGCGCGTCGCCCTCACCGATGGCCAGCGGGCGCTGGCCACAATGCTCCCCTTCGGCAACATCGGCGTGTGGTACCGCGACGAGGCCGAGAGACGGGAGCGGACAGGCCGCCGCGACGGCTACGCCGTCTGGCTGCCCGAGGCGTCGAGCGGCAGGTTCCGCCCGGTGGACCTCCGCGGCGCCGTCAACGTCCACTCCAACAATGGGCGCGGCCTCTTCGTCAGCCCGGCGTTCACGGCCGACTGCTTCCCGTTTCCCCGCTACGGCGCGCACACCCTGCGCGGCGTGCCGTTCGAGGTGATTGACCCCGCGACGAACGGCGGGCGCAACCTGCTCATCCTCCGCGGCGGGCCGGCCGAGGCCCTGGCGGCGAAGTACCCGGCGAGTGTCAAGGTGCCCGTCGGCTTCCGTTGCCGCGCGTTCCACTTCCTCGGCGGCGTGGCTGGCTGGGCGTTCCCCTGGGCGCAGGACCGCAGGGTCGGGGCCGTCGTCCGCATCCGCTACGAGGATGCCCCGTCGCAGGAGGTCCAGTGGATCAGCGGCGAGCACCTGGCCGACTACAACAGCAAGGCCGACGTGCCGGGGTCGGTCCGCGTCCTCGACCTGGGCCGCACGCACCTTCGGCTGCTCAGCCTCCGTGTGAGCGCCAGGAGCAAGGTGACCGAGCTCGAGCTCGCCTCGGGCGGCACCATCGTCGCGCCCGTCTTCGCCGCCATCACGGCCGAGCTGCCGGAGGACTGAGCCGTGTCGCCGATGTGTTTCGCCGCGTGCGCGCTGGGGCTGTGCGTGGCGTTCGCGGGCGCGGCGGCCGCGCCCGAGCCGCGCGGGGCGCTGGCGATGGAGCGACTCGCCGGCGCCGCCTGGCGCTTCGGCGGCGTGCTGGGCGATCGGATCAAGGCAAACGTCGAGCACTGGCTCCTTGTGGCCCCTAGGAACAACCCCGGCCTGCTCGACATGTTCGCCAACCGGGACAAGGGGCCCAAGCCCAACCTCGTGCCCTGGGCCGGCGAGTTCGTCGGCAAGTTCCTCATCTCGGGCGTCCAGGCGATGCGCATGTCGGACGACCCGCGCCTCCGCGACACGCTCGCGGCCATCGTTCGCCGCCTGGCCGAGCTTCAGGCCGAGGACGGCTACCTCGGCCCCTGGCCCAAGGCCGAACGCCTCCTCGGCCACTGGGACCTCTGGGGCCACTACCACATCATTCAAGCGCTTCTGCTCTGGCACGAGCAGGCGGGCGACGAGAAGGCCCTCGGCGTCGCCCGCCGCATGGCCGACCTCATCTGCCATACCTACCTCGACACCCAGCGCCGCGTCTTCGACGCCGGCTCGCACGAGATGAACATGTCGGTCATCCACGGCCTCGCGCTCCTCTACGAGAAGACGAAGGAGCCGCGCTACCTGCGCATGGCCGAGGAAATCCTCAAGGACTTCGAGCGCGCGGGCGACTACTTCCGCACCGGCCTCGCGGGCGTGGAGTTCTTCCGCACGCCCCGGCCCCGCTGGGAAAGCCTCCACGCCGTCCAGGGCCTGGCCGAGCTCTATCGCATCACGGGCGACGAACGCCTCAGACGGGCGTTTCTCCACCACTGGGCGAGCATTCGCCGCTTCGATGTGCGCAACACGGGCGGCTTCTCCTCCGGCGAGCAGGCCACGGGCAACCCCTTCGCCGATACGCCCATCGAAACCTGCTGCGTCATCGCCTGGCAGGCCGTGATGATGGACGCTCTGCGCCTCACGGGAGACCCGACGATCGCCGACGACCTCGAGCGGACAACGTTCAACGCCGTCGCCGGCGCCCAGCATCCCTCGGGCGCGTGGTGCACCTACGACGCGCCGATGAACGGCCGGCGGGTGCCGTCCCACGTCGCCATCAACTTCCAGGCCCGGCCCGACACGCCGCACCTCAACTGCTGCTCGGTCAACGGCCCCCGCGGCTTCGGCGCCCTCAGTGAGTGGGCAGTGATGAGTCGGGGCGATGGCCTGGCCGTCAACTTCTACGGCCCGATGGAGCTCCAAGCCAAGCTGGCCGATGGCACAGCGGTGACGCTCACGCAAGACGGCAACTACCCCATTGGCGATGGCACAAGGCTCATCGTCGAGCTGCCGAAGGCGCAAGCGTTTCCCCTCGCCCTTCGCATCCCCGCCTGGTCCGCGAAGACCGAGGTCCTTCTCAACGGCAAGGCCGTCCCGGAGGTCCAGCCCGGCAGCTACCTCGAACTGGCGCGGGAATGGAGGAGCGGCGACACGGTCACGCTGCGCTTCGACATGGGCATCCGCGCCGAGCCGGGCGACCTGGAGCAATTCGGCAAGGCATCATTCTACCGCGGCCCCATTCTCCTGGCGCATGATGAGGCGATGGCCAAGGGCGAGGGCAAGCTCCGCCCCTGGCTTCTCACGGACGTGGCAACGACTGAGAACGGCGCCATCCCCCCCACCTGTCATTCCGAGCTTATCGAGGAACCTTTCAAGGGCTTGCCGCCCAAGAGCATCGAGCAGCCTGCTGGCGGCAAAGGCCCCGCCGCCAAGACGCTGCGCCTCTGCGACTTCGCCAGCGCGGGGGCTGACGGCGGCGCCTATCGCTCCTGGTTCCCCGCCACGGGCCTTCGCCCCCCAGCGCCCGTGCCGTGGCTCCCCGCCGACGGCGCCCGCGTGCCGCCCGGCGCCATCCGCTTCACCTTCCGCAAGCCAGCCCCTGCCGCAACTGTGGGCGGGGCGTCCCTGCCCCGCGAATCTGTGGGCGGTATGTCCACATCCCGCGATCCGCGGCGTGGGGACACGCCGCCCACAACTGACACGCCGCCCACTATTGCCGGCCGCCGGCACACCGTCGCCGTCTCCGATTCGCCCGACTTCGCCCGCACCATCCTCACCTTCGGTGACGCCCCCAAACCGCCCATTATTCTCCCCGCATCGGAAGCGAAGAAGCTCAAGCCCAACACGCCTTACTACTGGAAGCTCATCGCCCGCAACGCCCACGGCGTCACAGAGAGCATCGCCCCCCACAAACACTTCGTCATTGACCCCACCCTGCCGCCGGCGCCCGACACCCCCGACACCCAGTATGGCGAGAGGCCGAAGGATTCCGCCCTCGTCATCGCTCCGCTGCGCGGCGACCCCAAACCCGAGTGGGGGCAACTGAAGGACGCGAAGGGCTGGAGACCCGCCCCCGGCCCCGATGGCAAGCCGGACGGCGCCATCGAACTTGATGGCGCGGCCGGCCGGATCACCTACGCCATCACCGAGTTCCCCGACCACGACTTCACCGTCGCCGTCTGGCTCTGGGTCACTGCCCTCCCGAAGACCCAGTATGGCCAGGTCTTCAGCGCCTGGTGCAAGGGGATGGACGACCCGCTGCGACTCGTCGTGCACCAGGGCAAGTTGCACGCCCGCATCGAGGCGGGGCAGTTCTTCGGCACCGAGGGCTGGCCCGTCGAGGTCGGCAAGTGGACCCGCGTCGCCGCCGTCAAGGAGGGCGCCAAGCTCACCCTCTACATCAACGGCGCGGCTCACTCCACGGCCAAGGTCCCCGAGAACGTCGCCTCGTCCGCGGAAGATTTCGCCCTCGGCGGCAACCCCCACTTCGGCGGCCCTGAATTCCTCGCCTGCCGCCTCGCCGACCTGCGTTTCTTCGCCCGCGCGCTCGCGGAAGGCGAGGTGCGTGCGACGAAGCAGGTGCGGTAGGGGGTGTGGGCCGGAATTGTAGGCAGGGTGATGGTCTCTGGAGCCTGAAGGGCTCGCATGGGATAGCCCAGGGCAACGCCCTGGGTTCAGCGGGCTCCACGGGTCCAGCCCTCAAGGGGCGAGATAGAAGCTCTCGATTCCGCCCTGTCAGGGCTGCCGCGGGGCGGTCTTGTTCCCAGGGCGTTGCCCTGGGCTATCCCATTTCGGTCCTTCGGAGCTCCCGCAGCCACCTACAATTCCGGCCCGCACCCTGCGGTAGGGCGGCGGTTGCTTTCCCCTCCGCGGGGCGGTATAATCGAGCCGGCTGGCAGGTGACCCCATTTGCTCCGATGGTGCGAGGTGACCGCCATGGTGACCCTGAACGCCCGCTTCGACGGGACGGCCTTCGTCCCGGACGACCCTGTAGACTTGCCGCGGGGCTCGAAGTGCCGCCTCATCGTTCAGCCCGTGGGTGATCCAGAGGCTAAGGGTCTTCCGCTCGTGGACTTCGCCCTTGAGTGCGCCGCCAAGATGAAGGGCAACTACCCCGCCGACCTGGCGCGCAACCACGACCACTACCTGCACGGCAGGCCCAAGCGCTCATGAGCCAGGCCATCTTCGCCGATGCCTACTATCTGCTTGCGCTCCTCAATCCACGCGATCAAGATCACAAGGTGGCCGTCGAACTGGGCAGGTCCTTGGCCGGCGTGCTGGTGACCACGGAGGCCGTGCTCCTCGAGGTCGGGGACGGCCTCGCGGCGCCGCAAGACCGGCGCACGACGGCTGCCTACATCAAGAGACTGTGGGCGGACCCGCGGGTGGTCGTTGTGCCAACCGACCATGAGCTCCTCCAGCGCGCCGTAGCCCTCTACGAAACCCGACAGGACAAGGACTGGGGGCTCACCGATTGCGTCTCCTTCGTCGTGATGCAGGACACGGGCATCCGGGAGGCCCTGACAGGTGATGCGCACTTCGAGCAGGCCGGCTTCAGGATTCTCTTTCCTCGCCGCTAGGAGCCTGTCCAAGAATCCGCGTGAGGCTGCGACGCCGCCGATTCGGGCCGCACGCAAGGAGCGAGGAGGAGGCGATGCAACGGAGCGCATCGCGGACGACGAGCGACACAGCGGGCGGCCTGAAGTCGCGGCGTCCCTTCGGGTTGCGGCGTCAGCGGGCCGGCTGCCACGTTGCGGCTCCTCAGCGATGCCTTCCAGGGCATCGCCTGCGTCGCCGCGCCTCGCATCCAGCCCGCTGACGCCGGCAACGCAGCCCACGGGGATTCTTGGACAGGCTCCTAGGGCGCGTCCTGCCGGAAGTCGAGCGCGCGCCCCTCGGGGTCGGTGAGGCGCACGGAGTAGAGCCACCACTCGCGGTGGTTGAAGGTCTTGATGAGGAAGCGGCTGGGGCCCTGGCGGAGCGTGACCTCTGTCTTCTGTTCCCCCGAGCCAGGCCGTTCGGCGACTTTCACGCCATTGAGCCAGAGGATGAAGCCGTCGTCGCTCTTGACGGTGATGGAGGCCTTGCTCTCCTCGGGCATCGTGATGTCGGCCACCCCGTAGGCCACTTTGCCGTCAATGGGCGGCGGGTAGAGGTCGTAGAGCGACACCTCGCCGTCAATGCGGCTGGCCTGGTAGCGTTGCCAGGCGAGGCGGCCCTTGGCGTCGGGCACGGCGATGCGCACCGGCGCGCTGTCGGCCAGTTCGAGGAGGCTGGCCAGCACCTGGTCGGCGGCGACGAGGCGCGGGTCAGCCAGCGCCACGTGGTCGTTCTTCGGGCTGGCGAGGGGGTCCACGGCGATCTCGATGGTGGTGCGCTGTCCCGCGAAGGCATCGAGGGGGACCTCGGCGGCCTGCCACCCTTCGGGCTTGGCGAGCTTGCGCTCGAGGAGCTTCTGCCCGTTGACGGAGAACTCGACCACCGCTCCGTCGCTGTCGGCGGCGTCATCCTCGAGCCCCATCGCGGTCGCGAGCTTGAGGCCCTTGGCTTCGGGCAGTTCGAGGCGGAAGGTGGCGATGAGGCGCACGGCGGCGCCGCGGGCGGTGGGCGGCTGCACGAGGAGGGCCCGGCGCTTTTCGCCGCCGCAGGTGGCGTCGCCCACGCGGAAGGTCGCCGTGGGGTCGGCCGCGATGGCGTCGTAGTCCTTGGCGAAGTCCACCTCGTACTCGGGGAAGTAGGCCGGACCGAAGCCGCGGTTGCGGCTGTCGTAGGGGAAGGGGCCGATGAGCATCCAGGACGTGATCATTCCTTGCGCGTGGGCGATGCGTCGGCGCACCGCCTCGTCGCCCACGTGGGCGAGGGCCTTGGCGGCGTACTCGCGCTCGTCCTTGTCCTTGCCGCCGAGGATCGGGGCCAGCAGGGCGACGACCTCCGCCAGGTCGGCTGCGGGCACGCGCTCGCACAGGAGGTCGGTGGCCGCGCGTCGGATGGCCTTGTCGCCCTGGCGGATCGCCTCGGCGAGATACTGCGGGAAGCCCTCGGCGGGCGCGGCGTCGGTGAGGTTGCGGATGGTGCGGAAGGCGGCCACCCGCACGCCGTGGTCGCGGTCGAGCAGGAGGGGGCGGAGGAGCTTGAACTGGTCGGCCTTGGCGCACTTGCCCACGCTCTCGACGGCCTTGCCACGCACCTGGGGCGAGGGGTGGCTCAGGTAGCGAGCGAAGAGGTCGGCGTAGCGGTCGGGGTCCAGCGCGGCGAGGAGCTGGAGGGCCTCGGGCAGCACCTCGCGATAGGCATCGGCCGGCTCGCGCACGAGCGCGGCCACGCCCTCGCAGGCCTCGCGGGTGGGCCGGAGGGCCAGCACCCGCAGGGCTGCGCCGTAGCACTCGCGCCGTTCTCCCCGCAGGGCCGCCAGCATGGGCAGGAAGAGCGCGCCGGGTTCGAAGGCGGCCAGCGCGCGCTCGCAGGCCACGCGCACGCCTGCATCGCCGTCGGCGGCCATGCGGCCCAGCAGAGCGGGGATGGCCTCGGGCACGATGGCCTTGGCGAGAGTCCGCGCCGCCTCCACCCGCACGCCGGCGTCGCTGTGGGCCAGGAGGGCGATGGCCTGCGCATGCGATTCGGGGGTGGGGATGTAGACGAGCGCGCGCGTGGCGTGGAGCGCCAGTTGCGGGTCCTTGTCGTCAAGCAGCGGGCGCACAATATCCCACGCCTTCTCGCGGCGGACTCGCGCGATGGCGACGACGGCCTGGCATCGGACCTCGGGGGCGGGGTCGTTGAGGCGCTGGACGATGGTGGCCTCGGCCTGGGGGGTGGCGAGGATGCCGAGGGCCTCGACGGCCGCCGCGCGCAGCTCGAACGCCGCATCGCCTGCGCGGGCCTGGGCGTCGCCGAGCATCTGGTCGCCGAGCAACTCGGCCAGGGCGACGAGCGCGCGCCCGCGCACCCACGGGGCGTCCTTGCCCGCGAGGACGGCCTTGAGCTGGGGCGCGGCCTCCTTCGCCTTCCAGCGGGCGAGTTGGCTCATGGCGGCCCACTGGAGGATCCAGTCGCCGGACCGGACGTCGTCGAGAGCTTGCTCGATGGCCAGGGGGGTGGCTGCGCCGTTGGCGCGCGGAGGCTCAGGCGGTGCCCCGGCCGAGGCCAGCCCGCAGGCCGCCGCGATGGCCGGCAGCCATGCGGCCCGACGCAGGTGTTTCAGTCTCGCTCCGCTCACACAGTGCTCACTTCGTGTGCCGCGCGGGCTGGCCGTAGAGGCGCAGCACGCGCTTCCAGTACTTCGGGGCTATCTCCACGGCGGCGGCCGGGGGTTGCCCCAGCCTGCGCAGGAGCTTGATGACGTCGAGGAAGGGCGAGAGGCCGTTGTGAAGCAGTACGTCATTTGCCCTGTGCTCGAAGCGCAGGCGCGAGTGCCCGAGGGCCTCGAGCAATGGCACGGCGAAGTTGATCTTCACCTCTTCCTCGCGCTCGCCGATCTGCTCGGGGGTGAGGGTGGCGAGTTGCTTGAGTCGCTCGAAGTCGAGACCGGGCATGTCGCGGCTCCCATCGGCGTTTGCCCCATCATCCATGGGCGGGCACGCGAAGTCAAGCGCAAGCGGCGGAGGCGTCGGCCGCGGGCGGCGGGCGGCAGGCGAGAGAAGCCCGCGGAATATGCGGGCGGATGCGCGGAAGAACGTAGGAAGTGCATACATGCGCGCGGAACATGCTGGCTCAGGCGCTCGGATGTGGGGCACTTCCGCAGATAGTTTCTGCCGCGGCTTCTCGTAGCGACAAGCTTCCCGCTTGTCGAGCAAGTGAGGAGAGCCGCAAGCGGGACGCTCGCGGCCACTTGAAACCACGTACGATTCCGGCCGGCCTCTCCCGTCGCTTGACATGCCTGGCCGCGAGGCATACGATCTCGGCGGTAAGGGGAGCCTGGGCGCGAGGGCGCCACCATATGGAGGCCACGATGGGCAAGGGCCGGTGCGCGGCAGGGTGTGGTGAGCGTGCGAAAGTCGGGCGGCGAGCGTTCCTCGGCGCTGCGTCGGCCGTGGCCGCGCTGCTGCCGCTGCGCGGCTCGGCGCTTGCCGCCGAGGGCGAAGACGCCGGGGAGAAGCCTGCGGGGCCCGGGGCGCGCTGCGTGCCCATCGTGCGGGCGTGCTTCGTGCGCCGAAAGGGCGACTACGGGTTGCGGTGGCCGGGGGCCGTTTACGATGGCGCCGCCGCGCTGCGGAGGTACGCCGAGGAGCTGGGCGCAGCGGCGAAGGAGTTGAACCTGCGCCTCGACCTGCGGGCCGAGCCGCTCTACAGCCAGACGGAGGGGGATGCCTGGGTGGCCGAGGCGGCCGAGGCGAAGCCCGACGGCCTGCTCGTGGTGGTGCTCGACCGCCAGGAGCACGCGTGGCCCACGGCGGGGAAGGCGATTGACACGAAGCTGCCCACGGTGGTCTTCTCGCCCGTGGGCACGTCGTTCACCACGAACACCGCGGCGCCCTCGAGGAAGCCGGGCTGTTTCATCGCCTCGACCGACGACTTCGGCCAGGTGAGGTGGGGGCTGAAGATGCTCGGCGCGGGGGCCAGGATGCGGGCGACCCGCGCCCTCGTCATCGCGGGGGGCAGCGAGGCGGACGCCGAGATGGAACACCTGGGCATCCGCCTCCGGTACGTGCCCGCCAAGACGTTCCTCGATGAGTACGAGAGGACACCGGAGAGCGACGAAATCCGCTCGCTGGCCGAGGACTACATGAAGCGCGCGCGCCGCCTGGCGGGCGCGACGAAGCAGGACGTGCTCAACGGCGTGAGGAGCTACGTGGTGGCGCGCACGCTTCGGGCGCGGGCCGAGGCCGATGCGATCACGATGGACTGCCTGGGCGCGCTGGGCCGCACGAAGGTGAGCCTGCCGTGCATCGCGTGGTCGCGGATGAACGACGACGGGATTCCCGCGGCGTGCGAGGCTGACCTGGGGGCGATGGCCGCGCACATCGTGGTGCAGTACCTGTTCGACCGCCCGGGCTTCCAGCAGGACCCCGTGGGCGAGACGGCGCGCGGGGCGATCATCGGCGCGCACTGTTCGTGCCCCACGCGGCTCAGTGGCTTCGGCCAGCCGCCCGAGCCGTTCGACATCGTGCATCATCACGGGATGCGCGACGCGGTTCCCCGCACCCTGTGGAAGATCGGCCAGAGGGTCACGTGCCTCGACGTCGAGCCCGCGCCCAAGGGCGGCAGGGCGCGCATGCTCATCTCGGTGGGGGAGGTCGTCGAGAACGTGTCGGTGCCGCCTGCCGGCGGCTGTGTGGTGTCGGTGATGGTCAAGTTCGACGGTGCGACCGACGTGCTGGCTTTTCCCGGCTTTCACCAGCTCTTCTTCTATGGGGACTACAAGGCGCAGCTCGTCCAGTTCTGCCGCTTGTTCAACATCGAGCCCGTGGTGGTGTGACGCGCGGGGATTGAGGCGCGCGGCGTCCGTGCCTGGGACCGCGGAGCGGCCGGGGAGTCGCCCCCACGCAGAGCGTAGGGACGAGAGTGCGGCTGTCAGTGAGGAGTGTCTGGATTCGCGTAGATTTGCGTGATTCGCGGCCCAATCCCAACGGGTCTCGGGCTAGCGCTGGTAGATGGGCAGGAAGCGGTAGGGCACGCCGAGGATGAGGATGGACATGGCGGTGCCATAGATGGGGTCGGATTCGCCGCCGTCGCCGAGCCAGGAGCCGTCGCTGCGTTGCTTCCGGAGGAGGGCGTCGTGAATCTTGGGGTACCAGTCCTGATAGTAGTCCTCGCCGGCCTGGTACATGGCTTGGACGGCGTAGTAGTGTCCGTAGTGGTAGAACTTGGTTTTCTCGAACTCCTCCTTGGGGAGGCGGGCGAGGTATTGGATGCCGCGCTTGGCTTCCTTGGTGTCGCGTTCGCCGCACATGAGGAGCGATAGGAGGCCGGCGGCGGAGGAGGAGAGCGAGGGGTCGCGTCCGCCGGGCTGGTAGCCGAAGCCGCCGCTGAGGGGGTTCTGGCACTTCTTGACGTAGTCGGTGGCCTTCTTGATGACGGGGGCAGGGACGAGGATGCCGGCTTCGGCGGCGGAGGCGAGGGCGACGATTTGCATGACAGTGACGGAGACGTCGGCGTCTATGGGCTGGGGCTGGTAGCGCCAGCCGCCTTCGGAGTTCTGGGCGCGGAGGATGATGTTGACGGCGCGCTTGAGGATGTCGCGGACCTCTTCTTTGTTGGTCATGCCCCAGACTTCGGAGAGGGCGAGGGTGGCGAGGGCGTGCTCGTACATTCCCTGGTTGGTGCCGCCGAAGTAGCCGCCGCCTTCCTTGCCGCGCTTGAGGAGCCAGGCAAGGGCTTTGTCCATGGTCTTGGCGTGCTGGCCGTGCTCGGGGAAGTAGCCCTTGAGCATGAAGGCCATCATGGAGAGGCCGGTCATGGCAGCGGGGTAGCGGGCGCCCCAGGAGCCGTCGGGGTTCTGCGACTTGGCGAGGAAGCGGAGGCCCTTGTCTATGGCGGTTTCGGCCTGGGGGCTGAGTTCGGCGACGCCGACTCGCGCGCCGGCTCCGAGGCCCACGCGCAGAGGGAGGGCGATGAACATGAGGGCGAGGGCGGCGCGACGACGCATGGACGGCATCCTATCGCTTGGAGGCTGGACGTGCGGCGTCCTTGGAGAGGGCCTCGTAGTAGCTCTCGAGGAGTTCGCGGTATTCGATAGGGAGCTCGCGCGCGTAGATCTGGAACAGATCGTCACGCTTGCGGTCGCCGAGTGGGTTCCACTTGGCGTCGGTGCGGGCGACATCCTTGCCCTTGGGGTCCGTCTTGTCGCCGAGGGCGCGTTCCTTGTCTTCGGTCTGTTGGGTGGGGCCTTCGTGGGGCATGGGTTGCTGGGTGGGCTGAGCCATCTCGGGCTGGCCGGGCTCGGGCGGGCCAGGCTCGGGTTGGCCGGGCTCGGGCTGCCCCTGCTCCGGCTGGGCCATGGCGGTCTCGAAGGCTTGCTGCGCCTGCTGGAGGGCGGCCTCGGCGGCGGCCTGATGCTGCTGGGCCTCGGGCTGCTGCGCCTGGGCGAGGGCCTCGGCCGCGTGCTGCATCTCGGCGGCTGCCTCGTGGAGCGGCTGAGCGGCCTCGGGCGCGGCCTCCTGGGCGGCCTCGTGGGCCTGCTGGGTGTCGGCCTGGAGGTTCTGCTGCTCCGGCGCCTGCTCGGGGAGGCCCTCGGGCCGCGCGTTCTCGGTGTTCTGGCTGAGCTCCTGCTGACGGCGCAGGAGATCGTTTAGCTGCCGCTGCATCTCCGCTCGGGCCCGAGCCATCTGCTGGTCGCGCTCGCGCGCCCGCTGCAAGGCGGCCTGGGCCTCCTGGAGGGCGTTCTCGGCGCGTTGCTGGGCCTCGGCGGCCCGCTGAGGCTGATTCTGCTGGAGATTCTGGGCCGCTTCGTTCATCGCCTGCTGAGCCTCGTTGAGGGCGTTCTGAACGTTCGGGCGCTG